>Ga0209172_10001118_pt1 | contig 61829 bp, 50 predicted proteins | sample LarsenN4metaG_FD_184113 | JGI IMG/M metagenome (GOLD analysis project Ga0209172, IMG submission 184113) | Hot spring sediment bacterial and archeal communities from British Columbia, Canada, to study Microbial Dark Matter (Phase II) - Larsen... ...
CCCAACTACGAACCGAACCTGAGAAGAGGGCTAAAGCCCAACTACGAACCGAACCTGAGAAGAGGGCTAAAGCCCAACTACGAACCGAACCTGAGAAGAGGGCTAAAGCCCAACTACGAACCGAACCTGAGAAGAGGGCTAAAGCCCAACTACGAACCGAACCAGGAGGGCTAAAGCCCAACTACGAACCGAACCAGGAGGGCTAAAGCCCAACTAAGAACCGGGGACTAAAACAATTTTGCCTTTGACTACCCGATCGTCCAGAAGTTGGTGAGCTTTGCGGGCTTCTGATAGGGGCATGGTGCGGTCAATGACTGGCTTGATTTTCTTCTCGGCTAAAAGATTCAAGATGGCGGTTAAATCTTGAATGTACAAATCATGGTTTTCTTTCTTGAACAGAGACACGGCATAAGTCATCACCTTTTTGGTGGGATGAATCAAATTCAAAGATAATGCCGCATTAAACCAGATAAATACATCGCGCAAACTGGGGGTTTCGCCTTGGAGACCGAAAGAAACGCCGAAGCTGACGACTTTGCCTCCTTCTCGGAGGGTGGAATATGCGCGGAAGCAGTTTTCGCCGCCGATCGGGTCGAGAGCCAGGTCAACCCCATCCCCGGTCAAACTCATTATCTTTTCCCGCACATCTTCGCTCTGATAGTCTATAGGGGTGACTCCCATATCCACCAGCACTTGCTGTTTACTCTTGGCGTCCGTGCCGTACATCTGTAAATTGACCAGTTTGCCTAAGTCTATCAAAGATGTGCCAATCCCTCCCCCAGCAGCATAAATTAACACTTTTTCGCCCGGTTTGACTTGGGCAACTCGGTGTAAAATTTGATAAGCTGTGAGATAATTTAAAATTGTGGATACTGCCTCCACTGGGTCAACCCCAGCGGGCAATAACACCAAATCAGCTTCGGGAATACAAACATATTCCGCATATGCTCCCGTTTTGGTCAATGCTGCTACTTGCTGTCCGGGTTGAAATTTTGTGGCGCCTTCACCGCATTTATCCACTGTGCCCACAATATCGTAACCGGGAATAAAGGGAAATGAGGGTGGGTCAATGGGATAGATACCCTCACGCATCAAAATATCGGCTGCCGAAACCCCAGCCGCTTGCATTTTTACTCGCACTTGTCCGGCTGCAGGTTCGGGGATATCATCTTCGACGATGACTAAGTTTTTGGCGCTACCTTGGGCAATAATCAAAGCGTATTTGTATTTCATTGTCATTTGTCATTTGTCCTTGGTCATTGAGATAAAATCTGGGTTAAAGAGGGCTGAAGCCCAACTACGAACTGGGGAATTGGGTCTTTAGATAAAATCTGGGTTAAAGAGGGCTGAAGCCCAACTACAAACCTGGTCTTTCTCCCTGTACTAAATTGGCAGGAGTATCGATATCAAAGGGGTCGCCAGTTTCGTCGCAGCCCACTTCTACCACGGGGTAAGTTTTCATTAACTGGCGGGCGCCTTCGTCTCCTTGCAATTCTAACGCATCCTGCCAGAGGGAACGGGGGATAAGAACGGGGTTACGTCTGGCTTTGGCGTAGGTGGCCACGAATAGGGCTGGATTTTGGTTTGATGTTTGAAGGTAGGCGGTTTGCAGTCTTTGATAACTCTGGGCACCGATAAAGGGTTGGTCCGCCAGACCGATACAAACCGCAGTTACAGAGTTATGGTTTTGCAGATGGCTGATGGCGCTGTGGAGACTGGTGGCTATTCCTTGTTGCCAGTGGGGGTTATGGATGATGGTGACACCCGGTGGAGCGGTGGCGGCGACGGTTTCGCCTTCATAACCCACAACGAGCAAGACTGGGGCGAGACCGCTGTCAATGGCGGCGGTGAGGGCGTATTGAAGGAGGGTTTGGTGGTGGAGTTTGACTAGGGGTTTGGGGGTATCGCTCCCCATGCGGGACCCGCGACCGGCGGCCAGAATGGCTACGGCGATTTTGTTTACTCCCGATAGATATGCTTGTGTTGCTGTCATCCTTTGCTCCCCGTCACCCCGTCACCCCGTCACCCCGTCACCCAGTATGGGGTGAATGGTGTTTTGGCTGTGGGCGAGTCTTTCTCCTTGGCGTCCGGTGCGCAGGGCGATGACTTCGGCCATAATGGATACTGCGGTTTCGGCAGGGGTGGTGGCGCCGATGTCGAGTCCGATCGGGGCAGATATGCGGTTAATTTCTCTGTCGGTGAGTCCGGCTTTTTGGAGACGACGGAGCCGATCGCTCGTAGTCCGACGGCTACCCATCGCCCCAATATAACCCGCGTTGGTTTTGACTGCTGTCACCAAAGCGGGTACGTCAAATTTCGGGTCATGGGTCAACACGGCGATAACGGTTCGCTCGGAAACCTGGGTTTTTTCCAAATATTTTTGTGGCCATTCGGCTACTACCTCATCAGCTTCGGGGAAGCGTTCTTTCGTAGCAAACCGGGAACGAGCATCGCAAACGGTGACGCGGTAGCCCAGCATTTTGCCCAACTGGCATAAGCTGCGGGTGAAGTCCACCGCACCAAATATGATGAGATGTGGCGGTGGGGCAAAACTGTTGATAAAGACGGCGATGTTAACTTCTGACTCATCGCTGCTGTGGTCTGGTGGGACGGCGCAGTAGCCGGAACCTTCAATAAGTGAGTAGTAGCGGAGTTGTTTTTGGCCTTGTGCCAGTTCGCCTCTGGCGTCGCGGACCACTACCCGATCGAGTTCTGCATCCCCAATACTGCCTAATACATTTCCTCCCTCCCACACCAGCATTTGCGCTCCGGCATTGGGTCCAGCCACAGCAGTGCAGACAGCAACCGGGTTTTGGGAGGAGTTGCGGATAGCATCGAACATCTCCCCGGCTCCCCTGCCCCCCAGATCCCCAGCTCCCCACAAGGGAGTAACAAAGACATAAATAGTACCGCCACAGGTGAGCCCGATGGAAAAGCCTTCATCGTCGGCGATACCGTAGGAGACGAGACGGGGTTTGCTCTGGGCGATCGCGTCTAATGCCTCATCTACTAAGGCTCCCTCCACACAACCGCCGCTAATAGAGCCCAAAACCTCTCCGGCGTCATTCACCGCCATCGCGGCTCCCACTTCCCGAGGCGAAGAGCCCTTGACGCTGACCAAAGTAGCCACCGCCACGGCACGACCTTGGTTAAGCCATTTTTCTATGCCATCGAGCAAATCTTTCATTGCAGTTTGTCCTTTGTCATTTGTCATTTGTCCTTTGTCATTTGTCCTTTGTCCTTTTTTTTACACAAGTGAAAAGTGACAAGTGACAAGGGACAAGTGACAAGTGACAAATGAAAGACTAGAAATTAAATTGCGTTCGGAAGTTACCGATATAAATGGTCGGGTTATCGTCGAAGTTGTTGGGATTGCCAATCACAAACAAGGAAGGAACGATCGCAATATTCTTGCTTACCGGTAAAAAGTAACTAGCTTCAAACTCATATTGCTTGCCGCCGTCACCAGCGCCAGTAATCAAGAATTCTTCCCCATCCAAAATGTCATAAGGCACCAAAAATGAAAGCGTACCCATTGAGCCCTGTTTGCCCAAGTTGGGGAAAGCCAAACCTACCTGATAAGATTGGATATTCACCTCACCGTCATCACGCCCTGGAGTTTTGGCAAAAATGTTGGTGCTACCGTAGCTGTAGCGCCCAAAAATGCCCAATCCGGGGGTAATTAACCAGTCGGCATTGACGGCAAAAGTATCAGCAGTAGCATCTCCTACCCGACCGCCAAAACCGTCATCAGCAAAACCGGTCATCGGCTCATTAATCCCGAAACCAATCACACCGTTAATGGCTTTAATCCCAGTGCGGGTGTATGAGAACCGGATATTAGAGTTATCGGTGGGTTTTAAGGTGAGTTCAGCAGCGGCGGTATTCGTGGGGGAGAATAAACCATCTTCGGGATTGCTGACGGAGTTAAACAGAGAAGATGGCAGGTATTCGTCACTTTCCCCCATATAAACTAGATTCAGTTTGACTTTGGGGTGGAGATTCATCATCACCAAAGCACCGCCCCCCCGGTCGATCGCATTCACCTGAGTGCTGTTAGCCGAGTTGAAAGAAAAGAAGTTGAAAATAATCGGCCCGCCAGTAAACAGGAAAGAAAACTGGTTTCCTTCCAAGAAGCGAAAATAGTTAAACCTCGGACCTACCACCACTTGCACTTTATCGCCGATGGGGAATTGGTAATACAGTTCCCGCAGGGTCACATCATTGCGGTTGACGCCGCCACCTTGGGTGGTAAAATCAGTCCCATAGGTGAATTCCAAACCATCGGAAACATAAGCGTTACCCAGGGGGTTATCGGGAGGCCCGCCAGCGTTACCGAAGGCCAATTGGGTGACGAGTTGGTCTTTCCCGCTAAAAGATGTGACTAAATCAAACCACACCAAACCGTTAGTGGTGGGGTTGGGGTCGCCGTCGAGGGTTTGGATCACGCGGGTATCGCGGACGCTGGGAGCAAAAGGATTAATAATCCTTTCCCGCTGCACCCCTTCGCCGTTAAAGCCAGCATTGACGTTAAACCAGGCGAAGGAGTATAGTTTGGTGGTGGCAGAAAATTGATTTGCCTCTAACTCGGCGGTGCGGACTTCCAAACCATCGACTCGCGCCCGCAGGGTGGCCAGTTCCGCCCCAAATTCTTCTTGGAGACGCTTGATTTGGTCTAAATCTGATTGTCCGATTTCTGCGGTAGCGGCAGCGATTTGCTGTTGGAGAGTTTCCAAGCAAGCATTCAACCCGGCGGCGAATTCATAGCGGGTTAATGCCCGATTACCGCGATAGGTGTTATCGGGATATGCCAGGAGACAGTTGTAACGTTCGGCAAGGGATTGCAGGGCGCTAAAAGCCCAGTCCGTGGGGCGGACATCGGATAAGCGGTTGACGGAATTAATTCTATCCATAGTGCCGCCATCCACACCCTGGCTGAGGTTGAGATCAGCGTTGGTGTTTGCCGGTTGGGCGATATCTGTCACTGATGGCAGATCAACCCCAACCAGGCCGTTATCTAATGTGATAGCTGTATCGGTTGCCTGCGCTAGGAGGGTTGGTTCGGTTTGAGCTTCCGTGGCGATCGCCTGTAAAGGCATTTGCGCCACGACACCGGAAAGCAACAAGTAAATCCAGAAGTTTTTGGCCTCTTTCCGCCAACCAGGTTGACGAGTTGCACTATTATCCATTCCTCACACCCACTGGTTTGTATTTTATGTTTAGTTATAAACTAGATTAAACCATGAATTCTCTGGGGTGTGGGCAGATCATCATAAATATTTATCGACAAATCTAGATATATAAGATGCCGTGTCCCCGCGCCATCTGATTGGGCAATTCGACGTGGGGGCACGGCATAATCAAACGCCATCAGATGAGGCAATTACAGGTAGGGGCAATGGGGGAGTTGGAGCCGCTCTAAGTAGTAGGGTGGGCATGTCATACTACAGAATCAAAATTTCACCAAGAACTCAGCCATGCCCACCAGACATATTTTCTTTCTGGAGGCTAAACCGAGATATCCCATATGCCGTGGCTCTACCCCATCTGATGGTTAGGCTACAGAAATATTCAGATTGTAGTTGGTGTCTGCATTGGGTATGGGCGCGAATGTCTGACCGGCTAGGGGTATTTGCGGGATAAACGGAACGTGAGAAACCCGGATGTAGTAAGTACCTGCCCCTAGACTGACGCCCAGGCTATCGGTAGCAGTCGCCAATTCCACAGAAGCCGCTACTAGGTCTTGATTTTCGGCGATGCCATTGCCATTGAGGTCGCGCATGACTTCTAAATCAGCATCGGCGGCTAAGCCATCGAGGCGGAGGTTGATGTTACTGGCGGCACCGAGGGTGAAGCGGTAGATGTCGGCGGGGTCGGCGGCCCCAACGCTATCGCTGAGGGTACGATCGCCGCTCAATGTCCCCAGCTCTAAGGCGGTGCTGAAGTTATCTTTATCCATTGGGAGCATCCGCAGTCTTCCTTCTGTGAGACCGAATTGCACAAAGTGGGCGAAAGCACTGCTGAGGACACCGGAGTTCACCCCGTCGGCCACATCGGGATACTGTTGCAGGTAGAAATTGCTGTTGAAGGTGGCGATCGGATTGCGTCCTTCCTCCTGACCCGCCTCTAAAAAGTGTTCATAGGCGGTGAATTGGTCTGGCACGATCGCCGCCACGTCGGGATTTTGCTGCAGGTAATAAGCCGTGTCGAATTCGGCAACAGGGTCGCGTCCCTCAAGTTGGCCAGCAGAGAGGAAATGCTGAAACTCGCTCACTACCAGACCCTGAGACACCGCATCGGCGATGTCAGGGTACTGCGCTTGATAGAAGCTGGCATCAAAAAAGGCGCTGGGGTCGCGGCGTTCAAATTGTCCAAATAGCTCAAAGTGCTGCAAACCGCTGCTGAAATCACCTCTAGCTACGCCATTGGCCACATCGGGGTTGTTGGCCAAATAAAAACTGTTATCAAATAAATCACTAACGTCTAACATGGGGTTGCTGCCTCGAAGTTTGTAGTAGGGCTTCAGCCCTAAATCAAGTTCGTAGTAGGGCTTTAGCCCTCTTTCTCTTTAATTTTTTTGGGCTCAAGCCCTACTACGAACCCAGGGAGAGTTTAGGCAAAGATTTGGGATTTTCTGCGCCCTGTGGGACTGTTCAAGATGCGGTCCATGCACCGTTCAGCGATCGCCCCGATCGTCAGAGCCGGGTTGCACGCCGCCGTAGAACCAGGAATCAAGGCGCCATCCACTACGTACAATCCATCGTAATTCAGCACCCGCCCATCTACATCGCAAGCCTGACCCATCACCATCCCGCCGAGGGGGTGAGCGGTGGTAGGAGCTGAGACGATACTACCTGGGTTGCGGTTAGAGGCTCGGTTGCTGGTATCCAGCCTTTCTACCATCCGGTTCATAGCTTTGAGATATTCCGCATTGGCGCTGTCGGGGAAGTTTAACGTCACTTTATCCGTAGCTGGGTTGTAGGTAAACTGGCCCGTAGCTCGCGCTGCAGGCACTACGCCGATGCCCAAACCCAGAAGCCCCGCCGGATTATTCCAATGAGCCAGATTCATCAGGGAAATGGGATTAATCCCGTTGTACAGTGGGTTGGGTTGCCCCGTCACCTCATTAATGGGGAAATCTTGAATCACCGCGCCCGCTGGTCCACCCTGCTGTACGGGGTCGAATTGACCTGTGGGTGGCACACCAAAACGCAGGTTTAAGAGGTCGCCGTTCCCTGCCCAACCTTTACCTACGAAATTGTTCAGTCTGGTGAGGGTGCCTTGAGCTTGGGCGCGCACCATCAATGCAGAGGAGCCCACAGAACCGGCGCCTAAGAACAGCAAGCGGCAAGTGTATGATTTCGTGGCGATCGTGTTGCCGCCTTCATCAATCTGATTGCAATTGACGCGGTAGCCTCCCCCCGGTTCTTCACTGATACTTGTGACCAAATGCAGAGGGGCAATCTCGACGAATCCTGTCGCTTCCGCTAGGGATAAATAGTTTTTATCCAAGCTGCTCTTGGCATCGCTATTCTGGCCATACCAAGTTTCCCCCACAATTGCCGATTGTACTCTCTGACCATTAATTTCTTCTCGGACGATATCCCAATCTACACCCAAATTCACCAAAAAAGATCGATATCCCGCTGCCTGTCCCTGTTCTAGCAAGACTCTGGTGGCGCGGTAATATGGGCTATTCAATATATCCGGTGGGGTCGGACCGTTTTTGATAGTGCCCAGCACCCGGGGATAGAAAACATTCGCCATTTCCGCGAAGTTAATCTCCCGGGGAAACACCATCTCAAAGTTCATCTGGTTGGGTTGATAGAGAATGGTGTTATAAACTAACGACCCACCCCCAACACCCACGCCATTGAGAATAGTCACCCCTCTAACATCGATTTTTTCTGGGTTTACCCTGGTGTCGTTGGCGGTGGGTTCAATCCCAGAGCTGCGCAGGAAGTCGAGAAAATTCAGGTTATCTAACCCTTCAAAAACTCCGGCGTAGGGAGGATTAATCACCAGATTATCGTTAGGAGCGCCGAAACCGATACGGGCGATCGGAGAGTTGGATCTCAGCCAACCCGCCCGCCGATCGGGATTGCGGAAAGTGGCAAAAGTATCATTAGCTTGAGGATTGGTAACAGTCCAGCGCCTACCTTTTTCCAGCACCAACGTATTAATCCCAGCTTCACCAAGGCGCAGGGCGGCTGTGGAACCCCCGAAACCGCTGCCAATCACAATAGCATCCACAAAATCATTATTCTGGGTTCTGCCATAGGGGATTTTGAGCAGCGGTGACACTGCCCCAGCCGTAAACAGGGCAGCATTTCTAATAAATTTCCGTCTAGATTGAGAAAATTGATTTGTCATTGGTCACTTGTCCCGGTTTGTAGTAGGGCTTTAGCCCTCTTTCTCTTTAATTTGTTTTGAGCTTGAACCCTCAAACAGGTTTGTAGTTGGGCTTTAGCCCAACTACAAACCTTCTTTGGGCTAAAGCCCAACTACGAGCCTTTTTGCTGCTGCAGCTGCTCTAGGAAACCCGGAAGCATTCCCGCAAGCTGTTTTTCTACAGCTTTGGGGTCTTGCAGCAATGCCCCAGACACATAGGCGGCTTGTTCGCCGGGGTAGATGTCTTCTTCTTCATCGACGATCGCCTGCAGAGTCGCCCGTACCACCTCTTCGGGAGACACTTTCGGGTCAGGATACAACACCGCAAACTTAGTATCGATCGTCCCGGGCATCACCCCAATTACCAGAGTTTTTTGCCCCGCCAATTCCGCCCGCACACACTGAGTCAGAGACAACTCTGCCGCTTTAGTGCAGCTATAAGTCCCCATAAAAGGCAAATTAATTTTACCCAGCAACGACACAATATTAATAATCGCGCCGCCACCATTCGCCTTCAGCACCGGCGCAAACGCCCGACACATCGCCATCGTGCCAAAGAAATTCGTTTCCATCTCCGCCCGGACACCATCCATATTCGGCGCCGAAATCACCCCTTGGTCTTTGCTCACCCCAGCATTATTAAACAACAGAGTGACATCAGTACATTGTTTCGCCGCCGCTTCCACCTCGGCGGGTTTGGTCACATCCACTTGCACCGCCACCACCCGCGATGGATCTAGCTGCACCGTAGCATTCAGAGAGTCAATCCGACGAGCGCAAGCATAAATCTTACCCACACCAGCAGCCAACAGAGCTTTAATAAACTCCGTACCCAAACCGCCATTGGCTCCAGTAATGAGAGCTACGGATCCTTGTATATTCATCTTCCAAACTCCTGAAATTGTCTGAACTACCTTTTTTTCGGGCATTTCCTGGCAATTAGCCCCTTTTTCTCGCCAGTTTACTCATCATAGCTCGCAAGATTTCGCGAGCCAGTTCCCACAAAACTCCACCTAGGACAGGGAATGCTATATCCTAGCGAGGGGCTGTCACCAGCTTGACCGCATCGATGACATGCTGATAACCCGTATCCCGGCAAATTACCCCTTCTAACCAAGTGCGAATCTCAGCTTCGCTGGGGTTAGGTTTACGGTTTAACAGGTCAGTTAACGATAACAGCATCCCTGGAGTAGAAAAACCGCTCTGTACAGCGTGGCTGTCCCAGAATGCCTGTTGGAGGGTACTGAGCTGGCCGTTTTGCGCCAGTCCTTCCACCGTCACCACCTCCGCACCATCCGCCTGCACCGCCAGGATATAAGAACTTTTCACAGAAATGCCGTTGAGCAAAACTGTGCATACGCCCGAGGTGGAGCCACCGTCACTTTTCGTGCCAGTGAGGCCAAGTGTGTCATGCAGAAAGTCAACTAGGAGCAGATTTGGCGCCACATCCTTAGTATATGCTTTGCCATTGACTGTAACTGTAATTTCCATCGTCATTTATCCCTGGTCATTTGTCATTTGTCATTTGTCCTTGGTCATTTGTCCTTAGTCATTTGTCCTTGGTCCTTTGACATATTACAAGGGACAAGGGACAAGGGACAAACTTTGTCTAAACCAAGCGGACTCCTCCATCTATATTAATTACCGCTCCGGTCATATATTTATTTTCGATTAAAAACAAAGCCAATTCCGCGATATCCTCGGGTTGACCCACTCTTTTCAAGGGTAGCTCCATCGCTACAGAATCAAAATAATTTTGGCGATATGCTTCGGGAATGCCACTGTACAGCGGCGTTACCACCAGTCCTGGTGATACCACATTAACTCGAATTGGTGCTAGTTCTACCGCTAGAGACTTGGCCAATGCTTCCAACCCGCCATTAATTGCCGCCAACAATGATAAACCCGGACTCGGTTTTTCTACCACAGAGCCGGAAAAGAATGTGATAGATCCATTGGTTTTATCTAACCCAGCAGCTCCATATTTAGCGGCATAATATGAACCCCAAAACTTATTCTCAAATGCTTGTCTGGCAGTGGGGATGTCCACTTCCATAAACGGCCCGTTAACCCCTACGGATGGAGTCAGTAGCAAGGCGTCATAATTGCCGATTTTGGCAAACAACTCCTTAACGCTGACTTCTAAGGTGATATCCACCAGCTCGGATTCTACATCGCCACCGATTTCTGCCTTAGCTTTATTGAGCTTAGCGGCTGAGCGACTAGCGATAATCACTTTCTTGCCTTTAGCTACTGCTGCTTTGGCAATAGCCAATCCCATCCCGGAACTGCCGCCAATAATTACTACTTTCTGGGTCATTATTCTATTAAAAAAAATTTAAAATTGGCGCCATATATCTGTTGACTGAGTTACAGTCAACAGATATGATGATCTGGCAACCTTAAGTAAGGCTCTATGCTACGGAGCCATCGGGATACTGGGTCATCCCGGCAAAGTGGATGACGATTTTGCCATCTTTCAATACCCAGCTATCGGCAAACCGCATGGTGGCTTCTTGGCCGCCAACGGTCATTTTAATGGCTTCCACAATCATTAGGGTGGTGGGATTTTCAGTTTCCCCCCAGAAAGCGATTTCTGTGTCCAGACCTTCGATACCCAGAATGCCTTGGAAATGTTCTTTCAGTTCTTCGTGACCCCGGAAGTACAAAGGTGTTTTCTGAAAGCTGCTGATGAGTACGGCATCTTTATCATACTGGGCCAATAGGCCATCGATATCCTTTTTCAGGATTAATTCGATGTGTTCTTTGTACATTTTGCCCAGGGCGCTATCTGGAACTCCTTTCATGTCTTATTTCTCCTTTTGATGTGGAAATTTGCTGGAATTTGGCGTTACAGGGTGGCCGAACCTTCGTAGTATTTGAGGTCGTCAACGATGTAAATGGCGATCGCGGGTTTGCCAGTTTTGGGGTGGCGTTTTACCTTCCAAGTCTGGTAGGCATCCAAAACAATCCGCTTGCTGCTGGGTTCGGGTGGGTTCCAGACGGATGCTTCCCACTTCACCACTACTTTGACATCGGCTTCATCGCCATTAATTTCGGGGGTGGCTTCTTTGACGGTGTGGACTTCATCAAAGAAAATGCTAATGACGCGATTATACCAGTCGGAATATCCGGCAAAGCCGGTGACGGTGGCTTCGGGAAAGCGAAACTCTACGTCATCCGTCATCAGGTCTTGGTATTCTGCTAACGGATCGTGAACGTCGAGTTTTTTATACCAAGATACGGCAAATTCTTGGATTTCGGCGGCGGTTAAGGGCATAGTTATGATCCTTGGCTGAGTTTGACTGTGGTTGGTCATTTGATAATTGACAATTGATAATTGATAATTGTCAATTGTCAATTGACACCGGCACTTTATTTTTTGGGTTTGTCTGATGCCCAGAAACCGTAGTGAATAAAGATTTGGCCGTCTTTCATCGTCCAAGCATCACCCACTTTCATTAGCCCCAGGTCGCAGGTGAATTCGGCTTGGAAAAAGATGCTGCCTTCTTTCCCGTCGAAGTTTTCGGTGAAGTCAATCTTTTTCACGTCGATGGAGCCGATCGTCTTCATATACTTGTGAAAGAATTGTTTGATTCCTTCCCGGCCCTTGACGGTCATCGGGGGCTCTTCATCGTCAAAGCCGTTGAAAAAGGTAATCAAAACCGCATCTGGCGTATAGTCGCTATCCACCATTGCATCAATTTCCCCGGCGCCAATTCTTTCCAGGTGTTTGTCAAAAAAAGCTTGTCCTGGTGTCTTTGCTTGTGTCATTTACCCTGTAGCTCCTTGAGAAAACCGATTTGTTTCACTTGTCCGGTGTTGGTCTCTGGTTTACTGACCGCAACGCACCCCAATCAATTCTGGGTGGACGTTGCCCTCTAACACTACGTCGATGAGGAATGGTCCTGGAGTTGACATCGCTTGTTTTAGTGCTGGACCGATTTCCTCGGGTTTCGTCACCAGTACCCCCGGAACGCCCATAGCGCGAGCCAGGTCGTGGAATTGGATTTCCGGCTTGGACAAGTCGAACGGTATGGGGAAATCGTGAGCGGGGATGTTCTGCTCTTTCCAGTAAGCGGTGATGTTCAGTTGCAGCAGCCGGTAAGAACGGTTGTTGCAGATGACAAACTTGGCGTCAATGTTATGACGAGCGGCGGTCCACAGGGCCTGGATGGTGTACATACTGCCACCGTCACCGGTAAACCCAACTACGGTTTTACCAGGATTGGCCAGTTTCAAGCCGATCGCTCCGGGAATGCCTAACCCCAGAGAACCGCCCCGAGTCAGGAAATAATGTCCCGGCTTTGTGGGGGGCTTGTAGCGGACGATCGCCGGTGAAGAGGTCAAAGCCTCATCAAAAATCACCACATCATCGGGTAACATCGGCGCGAACTCTTCCATAAACCGGGAGAAATGCAGGGGCACGTCATCACGGATTTTCTTGTCGGCTTCTAACGCCGCCGCCAATTTCGCCGCTTTCGCCTTGCCAATTTCTTCTGCCCGAGCCTTGGCCGCACTTTTCTGCTCAGGAGTCATCGCCGCTTCCAAAGCCGCCGCCAGCTTCGCTAGGGTCAACTTCGGATCGCTCACTATCCCCAAATCCACTGGGTGGTTTTTGGCGATTTCATAGGCGTTCAAGTCAATATGAACCACCTTGGCGCCCGGTTTGAAGATATTCGTGAGTTCCGGGAATACCTCGGGCAGAATATAAGTGCCTACTACCAGGTTGACATCGCCTTTTTCCATAATCGGGCGGCTGGCGTAGCCGAACATATGACCCGTCCCGCCTTGATACAGGGGGTGGGTGTGGCTCATATTCAGTTCCCCGGAGTCGGCTTCCCAAACTTCGGCGCCCAGCAGTTCTGCCACTTTCACCAGTTCTTCTTGGGCTCCGGAATAAGCCACCCCATCACCCACGTAAATCATGGGTTTGGTGCCACTGGTGAGCATCGCCGCTGCTTGTTTCACCGTCTCGTCATCGGGGACTACCCGCGTCGAGGGGATGAACGAGGGAATAATCGGCTCTACCACCGGCATATCCAGAATGTCCTGGGGCAAGCACACATACACCGGACCCATTGGGGGAGTGCCTGCGATTTTGATGGCTCGCCGCAACACCCGCAGCAGGGATGATGGTTCCATCACCATTGTGGACCATTTGGTGACGGGCTCGGCCATCGCCACCAAATCACCGGCCATCTGGGCGTCCATCGCCTGGTACTTAATCCCGGAGTCACCGCCGATGACCACCAGGGGGGCGTGTCCCCGATAGGCTTGGTAAAGGGCGCCGATCGAGTTGCCCAAACCGGGGGTACTGTGAATCTGTACCACCGTCGGTTTTTGGGTGGCCCGGGCGTAACCATCGGCGGTCATTACCGCGATCGTTTCTTGCAGAGTGAGAATGTATTTTAGCTTGGGATATTCCGCGAGGGCATCCAGGAAACCCTGTTCCACTGTGCCAGGATTTCCAAACATATACTCGATGCCATCAGCCAGGAATTGCTCCAGGATGGCATAGCGTCCTGTTTTGGTTGTCATTTCTCCCTTTTCCTCTGTGCTTTTTCCGCCATTTGTCTCCCCTTTCTGAGACGGGGAGACTCGGAGACTGGGAGACTGAGAGAGGAAATGCTCCCCGTCCCCCGGTCTCCCCGTCCCCTGGTCTCCCTACCAGCCGTAGCGAGTCATTCCTTCTTCGAGAACTTTAATCAAAATCTCGCCGCACTTGAGGGAGGAAGCGGTAGAGCGGCTAGTGATAAAGGGATAATCCACGAGTACGGAGGTTTCGTGACCCACGTTGCCGATGAAGGTGCCATCGGGTCCGACGGCATCGCGCATGATGTACTCCAGGGGATAGAAGGGAGGGCCAAAGTTGATGTAGCCATCGCCAAATCCTTTGTTGGAGCCGTCTAAGGCGTGGGGGCCTTCAAAGCCGGTGCCATCCACATAATCGTAGTCGATCGGGTGGCCGGTGACGTGCTTGCCCCAGATGAGGCTCTTCTTCTCGCGGAAGTCCCGGGCAAATGCCAAGCAAGCTACGCCGTAGCACTCACAGGCGATCGGCTTGTTCAGCTTCACGAAACCGAGGATGAGCTGGTGAACGCGGGAGTTATTCGCCAAATCAATCAAAGCACCGCTACCACCAACAATCACGAAGGCATCATATTCGCCCAGTTCATTGTCGATAATCGCGTCGGTTCTCTTGTAGTAGGCTTCCATATCCCGCAGATAGGTGGGGGAGCTGGGATAGGGCCGTTGGGGCACCCACTCGGCTAAGTTTTTCGGTTTGTCCAGCCGTCCGGACTTATCCAGAGCCACCGTCTTTTTGCCCATTTCTTCTGAGGTGACAGACCGGCCCAAAGGTGGATCGATATAGCCGGGAGCGCAGCTCACCGAAAGGGGGGTGGGACGTTTGCCGGTGGGAGTCATAAAGGTGATGTTATAACCCACTTTATCGCAGGCTTCCACCGGACCTACCAGTTCTTCTCCCCAGTAGCCCCATTCGGATATCAACATGAGAATGTTTTTGCTCGCCATTTTGTCTCCTTTATTTTGTTCAGATACATTGAACCCGGAAAAATCAGGCCGGAGGGCTAAAGCCAATACCACAATCTTGGGATGTTTGCTCTTGCCACGTTGGCTGAAAACGGGCTGGCTCTTATTTCATCAAAGCCCCGTGCGGTATGCAGTATGTTGTGGGGGCAATTAATCAATTGCCCCTACAGAGTAGCTGGGCTGACATTTTACCTCTTCGGGGTATTGCATTTCCCGACTTATCCAGAAGTTACCGAGAAATCTTGCTTCTAGTTTAATCGGTCAGCTATCTGACCATTCTATTGCGGCACCTTTCTCCCGTCACTGTCGCAAATTGCGATTTGATATAAAAAAATAATGATTGCCTCAACTCTTGGTGATGATGCAGTGGCCTTCTAGGTGGCAGGGGCTTCACCCCAAATAACAGTTTTCCCCCAACGGCATCATTCTTTGAATCGATCGCCGTCGATTGGTTGGGGTGGGGCACAGTCTTGCTCACAGTTCTAGGGGAATATCTGATGTTGGCGCTCCCTTTTTGTCGAGAGGGATATTTTTTCCCCTGGATTGACTGAAATGCAATTAGCCTTGGCCATGATATGAATCTTGTTGACGGCTGACAATGGAAAAAATCTTGGTTTTATGTAATATTTTTTACTGAGATTGATGTGAAGACGATGGGAACGATCGGGCGCAGAGCAACTGATGAGGTAGTTTTTGCCAGGGAGGGAGGCAGCTACTAAATATGACGTGGTGTTGGGGAGAATATTAAATAATGTTTAAGATAAAAGAAAGGATGATTTGAGCCTCCCGGCAAGAAACCCGGTTTTTCCGGGATGGGGTGCCCCGGCAAATGGGAGATTAATGATTGGCAGGGTGAAGGGAAGAAGAGGGGATTGCTGTTGGTTCTAGCCAATCGGGGGCGAACCAAAGATATGCTTTAGCATCTAGGGACTGGTCGGCATGGAGGGTCAGCTTGATCCGATCGATATCCCGAAACATGGCGCCTTCGGCTCTCCCAGCCAAAAATTCTGACACCAGTGCTAGGTTATTTGGCCAGGGTGCGGCAGAATCTATAGAAGTGGAAAATCCTGGCCAGCGCAACAACTCGGAGCATTTCGCCGAGGTACATAACCGGTTTTCTACCAGGTAATTCAATAGCGGCAGCCAAGAAAAGCGGCTGTCTGATTTGGGCCGGACAAAACACTCGATGCCCAGTTTTGCTCCCAAAGTCGGGCCTAGTTCCAATTCCAGAGCCAGCCGCTGGACTTTCCCCGCCAGCTCCCGGGTGAGTGCCTCCACCCGATCGCTCCGACCGGGCCAATTGATTTCCCGCAAATATTCCCCAACCCCCAGCAGGGGAATCCCACTTACATTTAATCTCAGTTGACCCCCAGAAGAAGCAACAAAACCCTGGTAAAGAATACAGCCACCAACGGGCAGAGCTTCTAAACACTGCCGCAAATGCTTTTGCATTTTCCCTGGCATGGGATGACCACAGATTTGCCCCATCAGAGTTGCTGTCAAATCACAGTTAACCGCCGCCTCATGGTGACTCAAGTGCGGCTCCTCTTCTGGCCAACTGAGGTAGGCTCTGGGAATAGGAATCGCTTCGTTTTCCCCCTGCCAAGAAAATTCCAACCAAATGCTTGTGTCCGTGCCGAACTGGGTTTTTACTTGATTGCGTTCTCGACACAATCGCTGCAGCCGCTGCCAAGCCAGCACTCGCGTCATTTTGGCCGGTAAATCCAGAGGTTTGTCTGGTAAATGCACTGCCAAATCAACCCCCCAAGCATCCAGCCCCAAATCGCATTCTAACAGAGCATCCCAAGTTGGCTCCAGGATTTGACAAGCTCGGGTTACTCTCGCCAGGGCAGTTGGGGAAACCAATGCAGTGCCTAGATAGGGAGTAATGACGCGGAGGTAGTCCACCAAGTAATAACTCATCAGAACAACCTGCGGCAATGCGATCGCCGGGACAAAAGCTCCGAGAGGGAGCATTGCTTCTGCCACATTTTTTCTCTTTCCCCCTCTCCAGCCATCATCTGTGCCGCGTCAATTTTTACCTTGATGTTGATTAATTGTCCCTGTAAGGGAGAACTATATAAATGACTTTGGCGGTTTCTTCTAAAACCCTGATTTCGATTCCTGGTGGCAATTGTGTGCAAAACTCTTTGGCAATAATCGCCTTGGGATTGTCCATCAATTCCCGCTTAAAATCAGAATCCTGTAAGGCTTTATCAATCAAATGGGTTTTGACATCCATAATTTGATAATTGTGATTTTATCCCTGCATATAACTTGTGTCACCAAGGTAATTTTTCTACCTGATGATTTGGCTTTTTTCAACCCTAATACCAATTTTATTTTTAGATGAAACAGTTGCGTTCCCCCCAACCCCCTTAAAAAGGGCGGCTCAAGAAACTCTCTGTTTCCCGGTTAAATTAAAGTGGTATAAAAAACATACCAGGCCAGTTTCTCCCATTAAGAGAGTTTCCGGTCGGCAAAAATAATTAACTACCTAGTGTAATCGTAAATAAATTTAACTCTTTACCAAAATAGCATTTTCCCCACAGTTGGACAATGGAAAATTTGCCGCTTGGGTTGGTAATATTATTGATGCTAGCGGCATTCTTCGAGACTGGGGGGCTGTTTTGGCTGGCCCCCCAAGGTTGCCCTCTAGACTAGATAGTGCGGTGGCCATCCCGCCAGGTTTTGGGTGGTTTTTTGTGTAGTTGGCGAAAATGCTTGACAAAATGACCGGTATCTACATAACCTACCACCTCAGCAATCTGATGTACGGCAAAGTCAGTGTCCAGGAGGAGCTGACGCGCTTGGAACATCCGGCGTTGCACAATCCACTGATATAGAGTTTGTCCTGTGAGGCGGCGCACCAAACTGGTCAAGTATGATGGCGAATAGCCAAATTCTTGAGCAATCTCATTTAAGCCGATCGGTTGATGATAATTGGTTTCGATGAAGGCAAATATCTTTTGTAACTGGCGGTGTTCGGGGTACTGAAAGGTTGATTCTGATGGGTTTTCCAGCCCGTGGGGGTTGACGCTTAACTCTGGCTGCGGCTCGCTGGTTTTGTGCCGATGACTTAATGCCGGTGTCGCGGCATAAATGCGCTCGAGCATTTGGCGGTATTGCAGGCGTGAGGAAATCGCTAACACTAATTCTGTGGTGGTAAAAGGCTTGGTGATATAGTCATCAGCACCCATTGCCATCCCCTGCATTCTTTCTTGCCGGTCATTTTTGGCGGTGAGAAAAATAAACGGGATAATCGCGGTGATTGCATCTTTGCGCAGGGCATCTAGTACGCCATAACCGTCTAATTTAGGCAGCATGATATCGCATAAAATCAGATCTGGCTGATGGACGTGGGCTTGCTGCACTCCTAGGCGACCGTTGTCGGCGGCAATGACTTGGAAGCCCTCGGCTTCTAAACAGTCAACCACGATATCGCGGGTGCTAGTTTCATCTTCGATGACGAGAATTTTGCTCACGCTCTAACCTCCATTCTGATTAGATTTACTGAATATTTTAACAGAACTTTGATGATTTTGGTGGTTGATGCTTAATGATTTTTTTAAGTGCGAGCCGCACCGAATTTAGGGCATTTTCCTAAAGGTTCTGGTGTTTGGTTGGCCAGTGATTGATGGGGTTGATAATTGATAGGCAGTTTCACGACAAACGTTGTGCCTTGACCTTCTTGGCTTGTCCAGGTAATTTGGCCACCATGAATGGTGACAAACTTTTGGACTACCGCCAATCCGACGCCGAAGCCAGAAATATCCCCCACATTCTGGGCGCGGTGGAAGGGTTGGCATAGATTTTTCTGGGCGGCTTTGGGAATACCAATACCTAGGTCCTGAACGCGAAATATCACTTCCTCTCCTTGGACATTTACTTCTAGGGTGACGGGGCTGCCGGAAGGGGAGTATTTACAGGCATTGTCGAGCAAATTTGTCAAGATGGATTTTAAAAAGTTTTCGTCAAGGTTGAAGATTTCGGGGGGGTAGGCTTGGGCAGTATTTCCAGTAAAAACGATCGGATTGCGTTTCCCTGTTTCCAGCTCAATGGCGGCGATCGAGTCGCGGCAGAAACCTGCCAAATTCAGAGGCTGGGGACTGCACTGCAGCATCAGCGCGTCAGCACGACCGATAATCAAAACGTCATTTAATAAGCGATCGACCTGGTAAACTGCAGTGTGGAGCCGCTGCATATATTGGGATTTTTTCTCTTCTCCCCAGCGGGAGCCGTAGTTTTGCAGGGCGCTGACGGCGAGGGAGATGGTGTTTAGGGGTTTACGAAATTCGTGGGAGAGCATGGAGAGGAAATGCGATCGCCACTGGCTGAGTTCCCGTTCTTTTGTCAGAGCCTCCTGGGCGGATATCTCCGCTTGACGCCGAGCTGCTTCGTGGCGGCTGCATTCGGTAATATCCTTAAATGTCCAGACTTGACCTACCAGCCGCTCGTTCACCTTCAGGGGATGGCAGTGATGTTCTAAGATCCGTCCATCTTGGAGGGTGATGATTTCTCTGGTGGCCTCTGAAGGGGTTTGACCCATCAGTTTCTCTAGGTGCTGCCTTGATGCTGCCTCATCTGGACATTGGTTCGCCAACAATGGCAACCACTGATTTAAGTCTCGAATTTCTAACGCTGCCTCGTCTAGTTGCCAGATGCGCCCCAAACAATGGTTGACAGCGGTAACAATGCCTTCGAGAGTGAACACTAAAATGCCGTATGGCTGAGCTTCCAGAGTAGCTCGCACCAGGGATAGAGATTCCTCTAATTCTGCTTTAGGGGTTTGGTCGGCCAACTTATCTTGATCTGGCGGGCTAATTTGCTCTCTGGGGGAGATGGCTAGGCATTCACCGCTAAGCGTAGCGCTAGCATCGACCCTCGCGGCACTTTGGGGCAGGACAATTTTTCTCGTTACCGGAACAATTCCTGCTGGCAGTGCATCTTTGGTAGCTGTCTTGGATTGGTTTTTTGTCCGCTGTCTCGCTCCCGGTCTCCGCCGCTCCAACTCGTAACCTTCTGCGAGCAGTTGCACCACTGCCCCACGATCGTTCAGGATGGGCTGGAGGTGAAAATCTAAGATGATTTCTGTGCCATCAGCGCTGGGGACGAGCAGTTGGCCGCGCCAGCTATTGCCGATCGCTCCCGTCGCGATCGCCTTGATTACTTCCACTGCTGTTGTCGGCGAACACCAACCCGTCTCCCAAAACAGACATCCTCTCAACCGCGCTAATTCCTCGTTAACCAGATTCAGAGCGGCTGCGTTCGCCTCTATGACGATCCCGGTGGGCGTCAGCACCCATACCAGATGGGACATCCGCTGAAAAATGCTCCCCCACTGGATTTCTCTATCTTCCTTGCTGGTTTCTGCCTTTTCCTCTTTTGATAGCAGCCGCTCTAGCTTACCTGAACCAACTTTGCCGGGTAGGTGTTTGGTCCCCAAACCCCTCCCTTCAGCCGCTTGATTGGTACTTTGCCGTTCCCCTGAGACCGCAAAAGTCTGAAAGCTCATAATTTAAAATGGTTTGGACTTCCTGGAGACTTATCTTTTAGCCAGCATAGCTCACTTGTCTGTAAAATCTCGGATCTAACAGGCTGAAATAGCCTCCTGGCTTTAGTTTCAGCTAATTGTAAATTTTTTTACCTGAAGTTTTCATCGATTTGGCACCCCCCCCACTCTCTCTGTTGCGGCTGATTGACAGAGACAATTTTCCCTGCCCGGGGAAAATTTTTTTACGCTCCTGTAATTCATAACTGCAGGTGCCACAGTAGCTAGCTGGCTCCGATCTGTAGAACTACCCTACTGTTACAGAAAAATCAGACCCACATAACTACGCTTATTGCCCAATTGGCAAGGGCTGCACCCGTAAAATACTGGTGTTTGCTGCGGTAACAAGATACTAGCTCATCAGTGATAAATGGTTGCTAGTAATTTTTGTATTCAATCATATATCTGACCAATAAGACCCAAATTTAAAGGTTTTCTTAACATCAGGCATTTGGCTGGCACCAGTTAATTGCAAGGCGATAATTGTATGGCTCTAACCGAGATTTTAGTCTCATCCTTGGCATAAGTCTGGGAATGGTTCGATCCTGGGCACTAGGTCTGACACCACCCCTGGAAAACAGAAAAATGAGGCCATATACTATAAAAGTTGTTTTTTGTCAAGCATAAATCTGGCGGATATGAGAGAATTAAAGAATGGGATGATTGGGACAAGTGTTTGGTAAGATTGGGCAGGGTTGAGGTAATATTTAAAAGCTGAAATTGAGAACAATTCGATATTAACATATCTTATAATTAAGACCTACCATGTCTTACGAGCCCCTCCACCACAAATACAGACCGCAAGTTTTCAGCGATTTAGTGGGCCAAGAGGCGATCGCTACTACCCTCACCAACGCCATTCGCCTGCAGAAAATCGCTCCCGCCTACTTGTTCACCGGTCCTCGGGGCACAGGCAAAACCTCTAGCGCCAGAATTCTCGCCAAATCTCTCAACTGTCTTCAGCACCAACAACCCACGGATAAACCCTGCGGAGAATGCGAAGTTTGCCGCTCTGTCGCCAATGGCATTTCCCTAGATGTCATAGAAATTGACGCCGCCAGCAATACCGGCGTTGATAACATCCGCGAACTAATCGAGCGAGCCCAATTCGCCCCGGTCCAATGTCGCTACAAAGTTTACATTATCGATGAATGTTTGACCGGTGATGCCCTCGTCACCACCAGCGACGGTCCCATCAGAATTGATGACCCCACAATTCAAGGTCGCCAAGTCATCAGTTATAATGAGTTTACCCAAACCTGGGAAAGCAAGCCAGTAATCCGGTGGTTAAATCAAGGTAAAAAACCCACTTTAATTATCAAAACTGTTACCGGTAAATTTATCAAAAGTACCGGCAATCATTTAATCAAAACTAATCAAGATTGGTTGCCAGCTCAGCGGTTGCAGCCCGGAATGAAAATCTTATCCCCGGAAAATTGGGAAACTGTATCATCAGTTACTCCCGGCCAAATTGAACCGGTTTACGATATAGAAGTCGCAGATAATCATAATTTTCTGGCCAATGGGTTGACGGTGCATAATTGCCATATGCTCAGCACCGCTGCGTTTAACTCGTTGCTGAAAACTCTCGAAGAACCCCCAGAGCGGGTGATGTTCGTCCTGGCCACTACGGACCCGCAACGGGTACTACCCACGATTATTTCCCGCTGTCAGCGGTTTGACTTTCGCCGCATCCCGCTGGACTCGATGGTACAGCATTTGGGGGATATCGCCAGGAAGGAAAATATCGATATCACCCCAGAAGCAATTCTCACCGTGGGGCAAATTGCCCAAGGGGGACTGCGAGATGCAGAAAGTTTGCTTGACCAGCTCAGCTTGCTATCGGAACAGGTGACGGTAGAGCGGGTGTGGGATTTGGTGGGAGCGGTTCCGGAGCGGGATTTGCTCTTGTTGTTGCAGGCGATCGCGGCTGACAATCCCGAATTACTGCTCGATCGCGCCCGAGAATTGATGAACCGGGGGCGCGAACCCCTCACGGTCCTGCAAAACCTCGCCAGCTTCTACCGCGACTTACTCATCGCCAAAACCGCCCCCCAGCGTCCCGACTTAGCCGCCATCTCCCCCGCCACCTGGGACCAATTGTGCCAAGAAGCGCAAAAGTGGGATATCTCCCAGATTTTGCACTCGCAGCAGCACCTGCGGACTAGCGAAACTCAAATCAAAAACACCACCCAACCCCGCTTATGGTTGGAAGTGACAATTTTGGGATTGCTCCCCGCCGCCATTTCTCTCCCCGCTGAATCACGATCGGGAGCAAGGGAGACGGGGAGACGCGGTTCGGCTTCGCTCACCGACCGGGGAGATGGGGAGACGGGGAGACGGGGAGACGGGGAGACACGGCCCCATCTTCCCCCCGCCTCCCCACCTACAGGCACAGGACCTCAGCAAGTTTTGCCCCACACCTCGCCGCCAGCGGTGGGAGCGATCGGCTCTTCCTCCCTAACGCCGCCAGAGCCGTCAACCCCCCCCACACCGGTTGTCTCAACCAATTCCCCACCGCTTCCAACTCCCTCGGTGGGTGATTTGAGCAATCTCAACCACATCTGGGAAAATGTCCTCACCCATCTCCTCCCATTTACAGCAGGGATCCTGCGCCAGCATGGGCAATTACTCACGATCGGTGATGGTTATGTCACCATTGGAATGCGGGGAGTGATGAAGCTCGCTAATACTAAACTTCCCGAAATAGAAGCTGCTTTCTCCAAGGTGTTGCAGCGACGGTTGAAAGTAACTTTAAAGGCTGACAGTACAACACCAGTACACGGGCAAATCTCAGAAAATGCTGCGGAAACCACGCCGCCGCCACCGATATCCCAAAACACTACGATTACTCCATCGGGTTTAGATGCCCGAACATCTCCAGCACATGATTCACCACTCCCTCTCAGTCGAGAAACGGCCCTGGCTGTTGCTAATGACGGAGATAGAGATTCGCTTTCCCTGGCAGTGGATATCCTGAAACACAATTTCGGTGGGGAAGAGGTGGAGTTGCCTGCAGGTTTGCTGATACCAGAAATTTCACCCCCAGTTTCCCAACAGGGTTTCTCCGCCCAGTCTCAGGGCCACATCGAGCCAGAGCCAGAAGTTTATCCGGGAGAAGAACTGCCGTTTTAGCGCCAGATATTGCCCGCACGGCAACGCGCTGGTTCTGTTAAAGAAGCGCCATTCCCCCGTGATTGCTAGAGTTTGATCGGCTGCATTGGTTTCTGTAAGTGGCTTGCAGGCTATACAGCAGCTCTTGGGGTAAGTAATATTTGATGCGGTTCAACAGTTTGCCCCACTCGATCAGTTCTCCGGCGGCAAAAGTCTCCTGAATTTTCTCAGCGTAAAATTCGACCCAAAACCGGGGCGATCGCTTTTCTTTCCACCGCCTGAGCCAGCAACGAATATCCGGAACGTTGGGAGGTGCCACATGGGGGACCGGGGGCAAGTCGGCATAACTGATGAAGCGGCTGATGCCTTTGCCTACCACTAAGATGACATATGCCCAGCGCTGGATTTCCCAGATCTGGTCTGGCGGGGTTTTCAGCAGGCGGGCGATCGCTTCTTTCGTCACAAAGCGAGTTAGACGGTGTAGGGGTAGCGCTCTTGGCTGGAAGTTTGTTAACATATGAACTATCTCTCACTTTGGTGGGGTAAGTTGGCGATCGCCCCCCGGACTCGAAAACTGAAGGGCGATCGCTTTCTACAAAAATCCCAGTTTATGATAAATACTTATCATCTCTCAAGACTTGCATGGGCTTAGTTCGGCTACGCATTCGGGAGTTGGCTCGGGAGAAAGGCTGGACAATGAAGGATGTCTCAGAACGTTCCGGCCTGGTGTATAGTACCGTCAGACACTACGCTCGCTCTCCGGGAATGGCAACAGTTGACCTAACCGCGATCATCAAGTTAGCGCGGATTTTTGACGTGATGGTGGAAGACTTGGTGGAAGTTTTAGAGGAGTAGGCTCCGGCGATCGTCCTGAGATGATTCAGGTGGGCAATGCCCACCAGAGGAAATAGAGAATTAAACTTCGTAGTCAACTACGGCGCGCTCTTTAGTAATCTGGCCGATAAATTCCTTGCACTTTTCATGTTCTGGGTGTCGCTGATAAGCTGCCAAGGCTTCTAAACTGGCAAACTCGGAATATAGTGCTACTTCATAAGCCGCTGGTGATGCCAAAACATTCATCCCTACTTCCAAGTGCAAAATTTCCGGGATGACACCTTTAAGGTTCTCGAGCATTTCCTTAATTTGGCTGGCGTTCTCTTCCATAGAAAACCCAGCAGCTTCATCTTTTAACCGCCACATGACGATATGTTTAATCAATTGATTTCTCCTGCGATAGTTATGCGATTATCGGGTTAGTTAAACATCTTGGGAATTGCGATTTAATTCCTGAGCAGCCAGTAAAGCGCGAGCCCGTACTGCTAATTCTGCATCATTTGCCGCCATCTCCTGTAGCCGATCGTCAATGGCTAAACTACCATGATGTTGATGCTGGCGCATCGCCACTCCCAACCCCTGCAACCCTACCACCGCCGCATAGCGCACCACCCACTCCGGATCGGTACTAGCTTTGAGCAGAGACTGCATCGCTTTTTCTTGCGCTGCGGGTATTGTCGCCGCTGCCATATCGCTCCAGCGGATATTGCCCAAACCCCTAGCGGCTGCACGGCGCACACTTAGGGCAAAATCACTTTCTGCAGTTTGCCCAAGCAAAGCCAAGCTGCGGGGGTCCCCAATGCCTGCTAAAGCTCGCAGCGCCCAAGCTCGGGCGCCGTAGTTGTAGCCGTCGAGGTGTTCTAACAGTGCAGGCACGGCAGCACTACCAAGAGCTACCAGTCCTTCTACTGCTGCCACTGCGGCGCCGGGATTATTGTATCCCAGGGCGGTTATCAATTTAGGAATAGCGGTTTCAGAGCGCACATTTGCTAGTTGCCACACTGCCGCCACTAATTTGGGGGCAGAGTCGGCTTGATCTACCGCAGCAATCAGTTCTAAAACTGGGCTTTGATTCATATTGATTGGGGGATTCAAGTAATAAAAATTTATTCTTTTACGTGATAAATTAATATCGATTTGCGCTTAAATAATGATGGCTTGATAAAAATTATTTAATAATTTATTTTACTTTTTTCATGTCAAATTTTCTAGGCAAATGCTTCATTTATGATTGGGTTCGTAGTTGGGCTTTAGCCCAATTGATTACGGGCAGAGGGCTAAAGCCCAACTACAAACTAACGTCTATTAGAGCAAATTATCCATCAACTGCATCACGCGGATGGTATCGGGGTTGAGGGAGTTGGGTGGGTTGGTTAAGGCCAAGTTATGTTCTAAGATGCCTTTGAGGGCAATTAACTTGAGACTGTTTTCGGCTAAAGTTGCCGATATGGCTTCAGCGGCGTTGAGATAGCCGATCGCGCCCAAATCCATCAAAGCCGATCGACGTAACTGTAGGTCGGAACCTTGCAAAGCGCCAATCAGTTTATCCCCATAAAATGAATCCCCGGTGAGCTGATATAAAGCTCGGGCGGCGGAATACTGCACCCGCGCCACGGGATGTTCTAGAAACTCTTGGATTTGTGGGATAGCTACAGTTGCCCCCAAAGTACCCAACGCTTCCAATACGGCGGCGTAAGGTTGCCGCAGATGGGGTTTCCCAGGCACCTGCACCGCCTCTGCTACCCCCCCAGCCAGTAGCGCCATCAACGATGGCACTGCAGCGGCGGCTCCCAGGTTGCCCAGAGATTGGGCGGCGGCTTCGCGCACATAGTAGTCAGAACATTGCAAACATTCAATTAAGCTGGGAATAGCGCGATCGTCCCCCACTTTTCCCAGAGCCCGAGCGGCATTGCGGCGGAGGGGAAAGGCTCCGGTTTCGTCGGGTTCGGTTTCGGCTTGGAATTGGTCGATTAAGCCAATAATTGCCGCTTCTTCGCGCACGCGAAAGCGACCGAGCCACCAGGAGGCGTAGTAACGCAGGCTCGGGTCAGAGTGGTGCAGGTTGGCGATCGCCTGTTCCACTGTTAAAGATTCACCGTCTGGGAGTGGGTCTCCCTCGCTAATAGCGAAGTCTGACCCACCGCCTTTTACGCCTATGCCTGACGGTGAAAAAGACGCAAAATCATCTACCATCAGTCAGGTGTTTTTCCTATGAGAGGATTCAGGGACTAGGCGTCAGTAGCGATCGGTTCAATCTTGACGATTTGACCGCCCAGGCGGGTAATCCGCTGCATTTCTTGATTCATCCGATTGTAGGGCACCGTGATAAATACGCTGCCGCTCTTGCGGATGGCATAGCTGTTCTTGTCGGTTTCGTCACTTTGACGCAAGCCTACCACTTCATAGCGAAACACGCGGTTTCCTGCGGTGGTATTAGCGGCACTCCCGTTAGTATTTTGACCGAACATATCTCTTGCTAACTCCTAACTGATAGATTTGCCAGATTGAGGCTAGTTGCCATTTTATTTTTGCATGCCACTGCCCGATCGCCAACAGAGGGGTAAAAACCCGCAATTTCCAACCGGTAGATGTCCCTCGCTCCAGCTTTGTTTTGGGAGGATGGCGGTCATGGGAATCTATTTATGGAAAAACCTCACCCTTAACTCCTCTCCCTGTTTGGGAAAAGGTTGGGGTGAGGGCGCCAAATGCCCGAGTAGAAGAGGCACTTGCCTACTTTAAAAACCGGGTTTCTTGGCGAAACCCGGTTTCTGCATTAAGCGGTAGTGATGCTGGCGATTTTGCCACCCTGCTTGAGGATTTGCTGCATCCGGTTGGATAGCTGCTCGTAGGGGACGATGAAAGTGGTGCTGCTGCGGCGGACGCCGGTTTGACGCAGACCAGTCACTTCGATGCGATAAACTTTGCCATCTTGACCGAAGCCGACAAAAGCGCCACCGAGGCAGGTATTGGGGGCAGAGTCACTGCTGGGACGGTAGGACCAGCCATCGCTGCCGCCGGAGGGAGCGACGATCGTGTTGGTGCGGTTCTGAGCCAGTTCGCGGATCAGGTGAGCTTTGCTGCCTTCTAGCTGGGCGCGATCGCTGTTGGCGTAGCCGCGATACAGGCGGAACATCCGGTTAAAGCCGACAGTTTTTTGACTCCGCTGGGTGTTAAAGCCGCGATAGTAGGGGACAATATTTTCGCCGAAATTCTCTTGATATTCCAGAGAATTTACGTAAGAATCGATATCCGCATCAAAACCTTCGTTTTGGTACAGATCCAAATGATAGATAACTTCCGCCTCATCGTAAGGAGCGCGTCCTAACAAGTGCTTGTAGTTCAGCTCGATCGTCCGAGTTTGGAAGCTGTTGTACAAAAACTTCTGTTTATATAGATCGGATTTGGCCACGCTCAGCACGAAGTCCCGCACCGTGATGCTGCGGTTTTTCAGCAAAGATTCAGCGCTGGTGAGCCGTTCTGATGCCATGATGTAGTCATTGCCCAGCAGTTGACGGTAAACTGCCCGAATCACGTTATCCACATCTTCTGTGGTGGCGTTCGGGCGCAATTCCACTGGGGACGTTTCCGCAAACGTAGATGTCCCCAAACGGGACGCTGCCGTGGTAATAGCCATGTAAAAATCCCCCAAAAATTGATTTTTGATTTTCTTTCTGACTTTAAGATTTTAGATTTTTGTTAACACATCCCTTTTTCCAGATGCCCTGACCAGGAATCTGATTGACCGGCTAATTTAGGGGTGCGGACAATAAATTATCTAAAATCTTGGCGAAGAAATTGGCAATTATCTGTAGCGTCAGAAATGCTAAGATGCCCGGATCTATAAACAGCCACTAGCTTGTTGCTAGTACCCGCCTATCTATCCGGGCATCCTCAAGTCATCTCCGCACTGGGATAGATGCCTGGTATTGCTTACACTACCCGAGGATGCCGGGAGCAAGCATTCGCGTTTCCGGGCTCTACTAGCTCAGGGCGTTGATAGCGTAGTCGATGTAGGTGTTGGCTTCCACTGCAGCTTGGCCGCTCAGACCGTGGTTAGCTTTGATGTACTTCAGAGCTTCCACGTACCAGCTGGGGGACAGCTCGAAAGTGCTGTTGATTTCATCCAAACCGGCAATCAGGTACTCGTCCATTGGACCGGTGCCACCGCACACCAAGCAGTAAGTCACCATCCGCAGGTAGTAGCCGATGTCACGAGCGCACTTGGCTTTACCGGTGGAGGTAGAAGCGTAGTTAGGACCAGTCATGCTGGTGGTGTAGGGGAATTTGTTGTACACCGCTTGGGCAGCACCTTCGGTCAGACGAGAGGCGTTGTTGGTCAGAGAGCGAGCGGCTTCCATGCTAGCAGCGGCGCGCTTGAAGCGACCGTCAACTGCTTGCAGTTCGGCGTTGCTCAAAAAACGGCCTTGGGCATCGGCGGCAGAGATGGCTTCGGTGATTGGTGTTTTCATTTTGTGATTTTTACTCCGTTTATGCTTGCGATTTTTCCAATTGCTCTAGCGGTTTGGTGATGTCACCAAGAAGATTGCCGTTTTAGCCTACAGCAGCGGCGGCGCGATCGAAGTAGCTGGCCACTTCAGACATCAGAGCGCTGCAGTCGCCGGGGGTGATCCCTGCGGGGTCGTTAGCCATTTTCACTGCGGCATCTTTCATTTTTTGCACGCCGGTAGCCACAGAGCCGCCGGGTACACCCAGAGCTTGGTAGGTTTCACGCAGGCCGTTCAGGCAGCGATCGTCCAGAACGCTGGCATCACCGGCGATCGTTGCGTAGGTCACGTAGCGCAGGATGATTTCCATGTCGCGCAAGCAAGCGGCCATGCGGCGGTTGGTGTAAGCATTACCACCGGGTTGGATTAGCTGGGGTTGCTCGGCGAACAGAGACCGGGCGGCTTCAGCAACGATCGTCGAAGCATTGCTGGTGATCCGGTTCACAGTATCCAGACGCTTGTTGCCGTCTTTGAGCATGTTGCTCAGAGCATCCAATTGCTCGTTGCTTAAGAATTCACCGCGAGCGTCGGCTTGAGAAACAACTTTGGCGAATGCGTCTAGCATCTTGGGAAATCTCCTTTATGGTTCAGGTTTGCTTTTGAGGCACTCAACGCCATTTCTGACATTGGCCGCCACATCATCTGCTTGCAGATATAGGTATCGGGACAGACACCAGCCAGAAAACTGCTTTTAGCTGGTCCCGAAGTTTGCTTCCCCCTCTCGGCGGTCAAGCTCTCTTCGAGATTGCTGAGAAAATTTTAGATCAGGATGAGATTACCGGAAAAGGCTTTAAATCCTTTTTTGGTTAACTTTTGTCCTGTCCTCGATCCCCTACAGTTAAGTTTTATACAATGCCCGCGACCCTTTTAACATTAAGTTTTGTAACAATTTCCCAGTTTTTCCCCCAATTAGGTGTTTCTACTCAAAAAAATCTGGTTCTAACTGGGAAAAAAGTATCACTACATAACATTTAACCCCAGATTTATAGAGAAAAATACTTATCCGCCGCCCCTTGATTCCGGCTTTTTAATATGAAGATTTGTTAATAATTCCCATTTTTCTCTGTAATAAGTATTTTTACTTAACCATTGTTTTGGGGTGAGAACAGCATCTGGAGAAGCACCAGCCCAGCCACAGACAGGGGTTTTCCGTGTTTTGTAGGACTGGGGTGCGTTCTGCTCTGGCTGCTGTAACTGTGGAGTTAGAGGTCTGTTACAGACATTTACCGCCAAAAAAAGAACGACGCTGTATATAAATGTACAGAACAGAAGAGATGTCATCCCTGAAACCAAGACCCCAACAAGATCTATTAGCTCGCCCCTGGTATTTACCCCCAGTGTAATTAGAGCCACCTGATGGTTATGGTTTCGCCACCACAGGCGGGTAGTCCCCTAGTAGGGATATTGGTCCAGGAGATGTGATGAAATCAGAACCAAGCGGATCTATTCCCGGGGAATATGGGTAACGGTCAGAAGCCACCTGTTCTCGATCAGGACAGATAGGTAACAAATACTTGCTCTCAAGGGGGACCCTGAGACAGGGGGGTTGTGCGCTGAGGGGGATACCTGCACCAGGAGGAGAATTCACTTACTCCGGTCTAGATCACATGGGAAAGTGAACAAATATTCAGACTTTATTAAAATAAAATCTAGCCTCTAATTATTAAGATTTCTTGGGGGATACCAGTACCGAAGCCGCAAATCCTTGGGCGGCAAGGGGATGCCAGCGCTCAAACAAGATTAAAAAAGTTTACAAAAGTTAATGCAAAAAGCAGCTTAGCTTGTGTTATAAGATAAGGGAACAAGGCAAGAAAAAGGAAAAAAGCAGAGCTGGAGGGGATTTGGAGAGAAAATAGGGGTTCTCAGAAAAGAAAGAAAAGTTCTCAGATTTTCACCAGCGCGGTGGGGAACCAGGAAGCCAGCAAAACAGCGGTGCTTTCGCGATCGCCCCTCGCTAACCCTAAAAATCCAGCCTGCGCGCTTCTGCCCGTCATCAACCTGTGTGATTGCAACTTAATAAGGAGTAATTCAGAAAATGCTCGACGCTTTTTCTAAAGTCGTGACCCAAGCAGACAACCGTGGCGCTTACCTGAGCGCTGATGAAATCAATGGCCTCTCGGCAATGGTGGCTGAGAGCAACAAGCGCTTGGATGTGGTGAACCGGCTGACCAGCAACTCTTCGACAATTGTTGCCAATGCCTATCGCTCCTTAGTTGCCGAAAATGAGCAAGTATTCGGACCCGGTGGGGCTTGCTTCCACCACCGCAACCACGCGGCTTGCCTGCGTGACATGGGCTTTATCCTGCGCTACGTCACCTATGCGGTCCTGGCTGGCGATCCCAGCTCTCTGGACGATCGCTGCCTGAATGGCCTGCGGGAAACCTACCAAGCTCTGGGGACCCCTGGTGCGGTAGTGGCTTCTGGGATTCAAAAAATGAAAGATGCAGCCGTTGCCATCGCCAACGACCCCAACGGCATCACTCGCGGCGATTGCAGCGCGCTGATGTCTGAAGTAGCTAGCTACTTCGATCGCGCCGCCGCCGCAGTTGCCTAAGCCAGATCCAAGGAAAGTAGTTGGGCTTTAGCCCATCTTCAAAAATTTGTATTTGACAATTTTTGTACTGACAATCATTTTTGTACTCACAACCATAAAGGATCAGCAAAACACCGATGAAAACTCCTCTGACTGAAGCAATCTCCGCCGCTGACTTGCGCGGCTCCTACCTGAGCAACACCGAAATGCAAGCAGTTTTTGGCCGTTTCAGCCGCGCCAAAGCTGGTCTGGAAGCCGCCAAAGCATTTAGCGAAAAAGGCAAAGCCTGGTCAGAAGCCGCGGCCAATTACGTTTATCAAAAATTCCCCTACACTACCCAAATGCAGGGGTCTCAATATGCTTCTACTCCCGAAGGCAAAGCTAAGTGCGTGCGGGATATCGACCACTACCTGCGCACTATCAGCTACTGCTGCGTAGTCGGCGGTACTGGCCCTCTCGACGAATATGTGATTGCTGGTCTGAAGGAATTCAACGCCGCTCTCGGTTTGTCTCCGAGCTGGTATGTCGCCGCTCTGGAGTTCGTCCGCGACAACCACGGTTTGAGTGGTGATGTGGCTGGTGAAGCCAACACCTATCTCAACTACGCCATCAACGCTCTGAGCTAATTCTCCACGAATCAACTGTCAGCGGTAGGCTATTGGCTGTCAGCTATCAGCTCAAACTAGCAGTTAACAGTTAATCGCCAACCGCTGACAAATAATCCAGAAACCGGCTTTCTTGATGGCAGAGAAAGCACAAGTCAGATAGGCCGGGGTTTCTTGGCAAAGCCCAAATCAGAGCTTTGTCACGTGCGGCACAATCAAAACAAGTTTTTTTGCACCAACGGAGCCTTGGAGAAATGAGTACCATTATCGAAGCTCGGCTGGGACTTGATGGCGTTACAGATAGCCGAGCCGAACTGCGCCCCAATTGGAGTGCAGAAGATTTAGCACTAATCATTCGGGCTGCTTACCAGCAAGTTTTCGGACGCCAAGGGGTCTATGCCGACGCCCAACTCACCAGCGCCGAATCCCTGCTGCGCAACGGTCAGATTAACGTGCGGCAATTTATCCGCACTTTGGCAAAATCGGATTTATACAAAGAACGCTTTTTCTCTAGCAATTCTCAAGTTCGCTTCATTGAGCTGAACTACAAGCACTTGCTGGGACGCGCTCCTTACGACCAGTCGGAAATTCAGTTCCACGTGGATTTGTACGCGGCTTCGGGCTACGATGCAGACATAGATTCTTACATCGACAGCCCGGAATATGACAGCGCTTTCGGGAATTATACGGTTCCCTATTATCGGGGATTGAAATCCCATCCGGGGATGCAAATGGTGGGATATACCCGCTTGTTTGAAATCTATCGGGGTCAGGGCAATAGCGATAATGCTCAGGTGGGGGGCAAGGATTCTCGCCTGCAGAAGAAAGTTGCCATGAATCTCAGTAATGCGATTCGCGAGCCTTCTTCGGCGTTGAAGCCTTCCGTGGAATTCAAAGCGGAAAAAGCTCTCTGCGGGACTTCTTTAGAACCAGGGCGGGTGTACCGGATTGAAGCTATCCTCGGAGGTGGCGCGCCCGGTACACAAGTGCGGCGGAGCAAACAGTCTTATACTGTGCCATACGATCGCTTCTCCAGCACTTACCAAGAGATTCACCGCCGGGGCGGCAAAATCACCAGCATTGTGCCAGTGTAGCGAGTTTGTCATTTGTCCCCCAGAAACCGGGTTTCTCAACAAGATATTTCTTACCTTGAAGTAGCTTATGAAAAGAAACCCGGTTTCTTCTCCAAGTGACAAGTGACTGCCGGACAAGTGTTTAATTTTTTAGGTGATGATGGTAACACAGTCTGATGCACCGATTTGTTCGCCAGAGACGGCGATCGAGGCTTTACAGTCAGAAGATAATCAAATCCGCTATTACGCTGCCTGGTGGTTGGGAAAACATCAGGTACAATCGGCTGGTGTTCCCCTGTGTGAGGCGCTTGCCGACGAGGCTTATCGCACGCCTCAAGGCGGATATCCCCTGCGAAGACAAGCGGCGCGGGCATTAGGTCAATTGAAAAATCCCCAAGCAACACCAGCACTAATTGAAGCGCTCAACTGTGAGGAAGATTTGCAATTGCGCGCAGCGGCGATCGAAGCTTTGGGGGCAATAGGGGACGATCGCGCTGTCCCTCACTTAGTGGCGCTACTACAATCAGGGAAAGAGCAACCTTTAGAAGCTCTGATAGAAGCCCTGGGTAGCCTTCAGGTTTGGTCAGTCCGTAGCCATATTGAGTCATTTCTCAATCATGCCTCGGAGCGGGTGCAATGTGCTGCCGCGAGATATTTGTATCTCCTCACCCAAGAGCCGCAATATATCGAAAGAATTGTGAGAAATCTCAGCCATGACAATGCGTATTTGCGCTGGTCTGCGGCTTTTGATTTGGGTGCAATTGGGCATTTGTCAGCGGCAAAAGCCATTCAAGAAGCGAAAATTGCCAATAGTTTAAAGCTGCTAAATTTAAAGCGAATTTTGACGGCTGCTTTAGAAAGTGAAACAGAAACAGCAGCAGAAAAGCAGAAAAAATGCCGCGTTTTGATGCAGTCGATAGATGAATTGTTAATTCAGCTATGATGAATTATATTAATTTGACAAGCCCCGACGGGGTTGAGGACAGCCGGATAGCTGGGTTAATTGCGCAACTGCGGCGCGCGGCTGTGCCACCAGAGGCGATCGCGGTGATTCAGGATTTGCGGGCCGCAGGGACTCCGGCAGTGATTCAGCCCCTGATTGAAGTCCTCAGCCACCACCATCCCAGCGTTCCCGCCGCTGCCGTGGAAGCGCTGGTGCAACTCGAAAGCGCTGCCGTCGAGCCCCTGATTGCAGCTTTTAGAACTTCTGGAGACCAAGGGGTGCAAGCCTATATTATTCAGGCTTTGGCGAGAATTGGCGACGCCAGAGCCTTAGACTTATTGGTGGAAGTCGTAGGCGTATCCGTTGCCAATCACTGTCAGGGCAACGTGCGCCGTGTCGCTGCACGGGGGTTAGGACGCATCGGCTGCAACTCCCCAGAGAATGTGGCAGCTTGCGTGGCGAAACTCTCTTGGGCGCTGTTGTCTGCGGAAGATTGGGCACTCCGCTATGCCGCTGCAGTTTCTCTGGCAGAAATTGGCACCGCAGAGGCACAAGCCGCTCTGCAACAGGCACTTTCCCCCGAGTCCGATGTGGTGGTACAAGCTCGGATTCAAACCGCCCTGGAGCAACTTACCGGGGAGAAGAAACCGGGTTTCTGCGACGGTCTTGGGATCTGAACCGAGATTTGGTTTTGTTACCCGGTTTCTGCCGAGATTTGGTTTTGTTACCCCGTTTCTGGGGTCAGGCTTCGCCCCAGAGGTTGTCGCAGCCTGGTCCGGGTTTCTTGACCCCGGTTTCTCCAGAGCTGTGCTACTAGAAGGCATTTTCTGATAAAGTCAAGCAAAAAAGAAACCGGGTTTCTCACGTAGATTTCTGCAAAAAACCAGCAATCTATTGAGCAACTCGGTTTCTGGCTATGCAGCAGAATGGGAACTATTTTGCACACGATCGATAATTGCCACAAGTTTTTCGGGGATACTCCACCAGACTGCTCGCCCCTACCGTCCGCAGAAAAACAGCTTTCCTGGCGGCGGTTCTTATATCCGGTGAGCTTGGCGCCGATGATGGACTGCACCGATCGGCATTTCCGCTACTTCATGCGCCAAATTACTCGCCGCACCCTCTTATACACAGAAATGATTGTGGCGGCGGCGATTCTCCACGGGAATCGGGAAAAGCTGCTCGGTTTTTCCCCAGAGGAAAAACCCCTAGCGCTACAAGTGGGAGGCAATAACCCCCTGGAACTGGCAGAATGTGCCCGAATTGCGGCGGATCAGGGGTACGATGAAATCAACCTGAATGTGGGTTGCCCCAGCAGTCGGGTGCAAAATGGCAATATTGGCGCTTGTCTAATGGCACAGCCAGAATTGGTGGCGCGATGCGTCGAAGCGATGGCAGTGGGTGGGATTCCTGTGACGGTAAAACACCGGATTGGGATTGACGATCGGGATAGCTACGAAGATCTGGCCCACTTCGTCCGCATCGTCTCCGAGGCTGGGTGTGGCCGGTTCACGGTCCACGCTCGCAAAGCATGGCTGCAAGGTTTGAACCCGAAACAAAACCGCCATATTCCCCCCCTGCGTTATGAGGAAGTTTACCGCCTCAAACAGGAATTTCCCCAATTGATGATAGAAATTAATGGGGGCATCACCAGTTTGGCGCAAGCTGAGGAACATCTGACCCAGGTGGATGCGGTAATGATTGGTCGGGCGGCGTATGATAACCCGTTTTTGTTTGCTCAGTGCGATCGAGACATTTACGGCGACAATACCACCCCCCCCACCCGTCACCAAGTCGCCACCGCCATGCTCCCTTATATCGAGTTCTGGCTCACTCAAGGACTCAAACTGCACCAAATCTCCCGCCATATGCTCGGACTCTTCGCCGGACAACCGGGGAGCCGCGCTTGGAAACGCCACATCAGTGAAAATGCTCACCTCCCCAACGCGGGAGCCGAAGTCATTGCTGCTGCTTTGATTGGGTAGGGTAGAAGCGGGACGAAGACAGTGGGTTTATTGCTTTCAGCCAGTACCGAAGTCTCCAGAAACCGGGTTTCTGCAAGAATCTATGCTTCACAACCAAGGACGCTGGTTAAGAAACCCGGTTTCTTTTTACCCAGCTTCTTACCCAAAGGCACAATATGCAAATTATTAACGAAACTATTTACATCGAAACCAAGCAGAGCATCGGCATTTACAGCATCACCCCGCTGGTAACAGCAATCATCCAAAGCAGTGCCATCAAATCCGGCCAAGTTTTAGTATTGTCTCGTCACACCACCACTGCCATTGCCATCAACGAAAACGAAGAAAGATTGATCACCGATATCATCACCTTTCTGGAAAAACTCGCCCCCACAGATGCTAACTACCTTCATAACGACTTAGAAAAGCGCCCCAATATTCCCGAAGACGAACCCAGAAACGCCCACTCTCACCTCATGGCCATGATGCTCCACAACAGCGAAAATATTCCTATTATCGATGGTAAATTAGCCTTGGGCACCTGGCAATCAATCCTGTTTTGCGAATTCGACGGCCCCAGAAAAAGAAGCGTCAGCGTGCAAATTATCGGCATCTAAAATCTGATTTTCTATCATCCTATAAAATCTGCATCTGTCCCATCCCCATCGCCGTTTTTCTCCCCACAACCGCAAAAAAAGCGATTGGGAGCCAGCACCGCTGCCCTCCGTGCTGGTTCTGGCTCCAGAAAGCGGCATTTTGCCAAACCCTGACAAAGGGAGACCCACCTGCCAAAGCGCGGAAGAAAGGCGGGCTGAGTCGCCGCCGACAAATCATCTCCCTGCGGGAGCGAACCGCCCTTGTCGGCGTAGCCATCAGCTCCGCCTCTGGGATACCAGCCAGAGGCGCCCCTCACTAGGAGCGAGGCGCCAGATACTTTCGTCTTGAAAAAAAATGGGGGAAATGATATAATTCTCAATTATGAAAATGAAATAAATTTTCAGTCGTTAGCTGGTAGCTTAAGTTTCGACCAAGTAGAGATTGCTTCAGGGGATGGTGTTGCGGTTGTCAGTTGTGAATGGGAACTGGCCGCCACCCTGGTTAGGGTGGATCGTGGCCTCATTAATATGGATGATTTTACCGCCATCCTGGAAACAGGGTATGGGTAGGTAAATTACCATGCAGGGTCGTCAGTGTCTAGCATGACCCTGCATTTATCGTAGGAATAAAAATATGTTGTCAATTTCACTCAAGTGAATAAATATTGAAAATTAAATATTTGTTTACTCAAAGAAAAAGCCAACAAGTCTATGACGGGGATTGACCTAGACCGGGGTAATCCTTTTTAACCCATGCAGTGACGTATTTACCCAAAGGAAGACAATATGAGCGAACAGAAATCTTCACATAAAAGACAGCATCTGTACCGAAATGCAATGGAACAGCTAGTGGCAGCAGAAGCTCGGCGACAGGTGCGCAGCCTGCCGCCAAAACTCATCGCATCGATCAACGTGGAGCAAGTGATTGAGCAGGCTACAGCTTACGCGCTCAATCGCCTCCCGGGTCTTTATGCCACTAGCGAGAGAGGGTGGAATTTTCAGCAGCAAAAAGCTAAAGAAAAATATGGCATAGAAATAGTTGCCGCTGTGCGTCAAGGATTGGCAGCCGTGCAAAGAGACCCTTTAATACCGGTGTGGAACCCGGTCGAAAAAGAGGAAGACACGGTGGATACTACTAATGACTTGAAATCTAAGCCACCAGCGCCATCACCAATGGAGTCTAGTTTAAGTATGCGGGTTAAATCCAATGGCAACCGCAGGCAAAATGAACCAGCTTAGAGGTACGGTCTTTGTGTCGTGACGCCATCTGGGCAAGAAACCTTCTCATCCTCTGTGTCCTGGCGGCTGTGACCGAAAATAGATAGGAGCATCCCGCCGCCGATAAATATCTCTGTGGGGGCGAAGCATTCGCTAATTAACCTCTATGAGCAACCGAAAAGTTATCGGTGCGAATGCTTTGCCCCTACCACAATTGATGTCTTTGTGGTTGATGTTCACCACAGAGGTATTCTCGACAGGAGCAGGTTTTGCGCAATTTTTTGACTGGGAGGGCTGGTAATAATTACTTAAGGAGCAGAATCAATGTTTGCATGCCGCCCACGAGAACGCCTAAGATACCTCCTAGGTTGACAATGCCCTGGAGTTCGCTTTTGACAATGCCCTCGATCGCTGTTTCTAAGTCTTCGGGAGAAGTGGCATTGACGCGATTGATAATCACTTGGTCGATGTTTAAAATAGGAATAACTTGAGCCACGATTTTTTCCAAGTCTCTTTCTAAATAACGCTCGATAATTAAGGCCAATTCCTGACTGACTAACCCCAAAGAACTGGTGATGGCGCTAGAATCTTGTAGCCTTCTGAGGATGAGAACGGCCATATTTTCCCAGTTGATGGAATTGCTCAAGCCTTCGATCAGGTCGGCGCCACCGGTTTGCAGGTAACTGCGGACGCTATCGCGCATGGTTTTGCGAAGCTGGCGGACGGTGGAAACGGGTAGGTTTTGTAAAGAGAGATTTTGCAGCCATTCTTGAATCCGATCGCGCAACTCCAAAGCCTTAATCAAATCGGCAATGCGCGCATCCGCTGCTTCCTTTTCATCCAGGCAAAAAGTGCGCAGGCGCGCTAGGGTATTGCGCAAACCCACCAAATGCGCCACCACCCAAATCGTGCCGCTGCTTTTTTCCCGAAACCCCTCATCAATAATCGTGATATTGCGGTCAGTTAAAAAATCTACCAAAGCCTGCCGGATCACTTCTGGGGGGATGACTTTATCTAAAAGCCAATTCGCCAACTGCGCCGCTTGCACATCCGTGAGCTGAAATTCCAAGATAACTTTATCAAAAATTTGATTGATCTGGGCTTCTAAAAAATCCTCCCGCTGTGCCAGCACTTTTAGCAGTTTGGGTAAAGATTGCCCTAGTAAATCGTGCAAAATTCCTGCCAAAATCTTAGCAGTTTTCTGCTCCGCATCGTCTTGAACTTGGTCTAAAGCCATTTGGAGCAGCCAGTGAATCGCCCCCTGCATCCTTTCGGTTTGCAACAGCCGCTTGGCTAAATTTTGCAGCTCCTCCGGCGTGAGTAACGAACCCATAATGGTGTCAGAAACCCGCTTGGCTAAGCGGTCTTGGTTCCGGGGAATCAAACCGGGAGTAAAAGGCAACTGTCGCTTACCAATGTACAGGGCTCGGTAAGGCCGAAATAGCATTTTAATGGCTAAATCATTGGTGAAATAGCCGATAATGCCTCCCGCGATCGGCGGCGTGATGTAAACCAAAAGGTTAGACAGATTCATAGTCTGGGCTGGTGAGGGGCATAGATACGATATTGACCTGTCATAAATACTATATCGCCACAAAGCGGGAAAATTTTTCTCTCCTCTTGACAACCCCGGAGCTGAAATGCTATTTTTGGCTCGATTTGCGCAACTACCCAATTTACAGGGGACCCCTTTCAGGGATGGCAATTCAGGGATTGAAAGAACTTTTTTACCCCAAATCCCGTCTGCAATCATGTCTAGTGGGGAATAACCGAACCCCTTTCAGGGATTGAAACACACCGCATCGCCGCTTCATCCCCAAGTATCGGTATGTTTTCCCCAGATAATTTAAGGAGATTCAGGCCGTGGTTGCACAAACATTGAAATTAGCGAATATAGTTTCCCGCTCAGCCATGCTGGGAGTAGCATTGCTACTGGGCGTGGGGAACTCGGGGGCGGTACAAGCGCAAATTCAAATCGACCCGTCGCGAGTGCGCATTCCCGAACCGCAACAGAGCGAACCCCAAACCCAAACCCCCTCGGATACGCCCACAGCGGCTGATGCACGGTTTACCTGCGAGGTGGTGGAAGGACAGCAGACGGTGATGTATCACCCAGAAAACCAAAAGGGTGAAAGTTATGAATGGGCAAAACCAAGAGCGATGGGGGGGGGCTGGTCGGAAGACCGCCGCTGCGCAGAAATAGCTCGCCGCTTGGAGTCATATCGCCCGGACGGTTTGCAGGAACTACGCACGGGGATAGAAAATAATTATGATGTGATCTGCGTTACCTCCGAGAAAAATCCTGACTGTCGGATTGTGTTGACGGTTCCGCCGGGAGAAGACCCGGTGGCGATGCGCGATCGAGTCTTCCAAAACCTCACCGTCGCTGACAGCGGGGAACAAACTGATGCAGTTAATGCCTTGATCGACAGTGGGAACAACCCCCTGGGCAAAGTTGGCGAGGTCCTCGGTGGTGGCAATGGCGCCCGTCCTCGCAGCGGTAATGGCATTGACTTGCGACCCTTCCTCGCCCCCTCCGATGGCGGTACTGGGGCTTTCCTGGGCAGCTCTGTCCCCAGTTCTTCGAGCCAAACCCTCGATCCCGATAAATATCGTTAATTTATTCATGTGAATAAGAATATATTTTCGGGGCACGGCATTAAAGAAACCGGGGTTCTCAAACTAGATATCTCTGAATGCAAGAGAGATTATCGGAGAGAAACCCGGTTTCTGGTTCAACCGATATATGAATGATATCAAGTCCTGCTGCTTCGTTGGTGAATAACTGAGGGGGCAACCACGGGGGGATTGCCCCTACCGTAGGGGCGAACCCCCCGTGGTCGCCCCTTAACCCTACTGTTGCCTGAATTTTTGTAAATGGTATTACCCGACAAATGACCAAGGACAAAGGACAAAGGACTTTTGACCAATGACCAATGACTAATTTACCAAGGGCTCTGAGTGGGTGGGGGAGAATCTTTTAACTGAGAGTGCCGATCGATCCAATCTTTACCAACCTTAATGGTGACATCAGAGAGGAGACTACCGGTACTTTCTACCAAAACCTCCCCGACACCCAAAGCATCTCGGATGGCTTGGGCACTTTTAATATCACCTTTTTGGGCGACAATGAGGGTTTTATCCAAAGGTTGACCCCAAGGCTCAGCAACGTATGAGTTCCAATAGCCATCCTCACCTAAGATTTTTTGCAGAGCATCCACAGACTCCCAGTCCTCAGTGCTGTTTTGAATTGCGACTTTGACCGAACCCGGGTCAACTTCCTGATAGCCGCCACTGTTATGATCAAAACCAAAGTGAGCGGCCATCATTTGGTCGATCGCCTCCAAATTAGGCAACCAGTAGCTAGCTTCAAACTGCTTCGGGTCGCTAAAATCACCAGGAACCATCAGCATTTCCACATCCGAGCGGTTGATTTTAGTCGCAAAACCCCCCAAAGCCACCAACTCTTCTAAGCTCAAATTAGTATCTAAATGTTCTTTAATCGCGGAGAAAATCTTAGGTAGGCGGGCGATCGTGCCCCAATTGAGAGTCTGCTCTACCATAGCCCGCATCATCAATTGCTGACGCTGAATCCTACCAATATCACCTAACTTATCATTACGGAAACGCAAGAACTGGAGAGCTTTTTCGCCATCCAGGTGTTGCTGACCCTGTTTCAGGTTGATGTAAAGGTGCTGGCTATCATCCTGATATTTCATATCCGTGGGGACGTAAAGGTTGACACCACCCAAAGCATCCACCAGCTTTTCCACCCCCATCACATTGATTCGCACATAGCGATCGATCCGGACACCACCGAGCAAATTGCTCACCGCTTTCGCACTTAAAGCCGGACCACCATAGTAATTAGCATCATTAATTTTGATTAACCCATAACCTTCCACCAAAGTCCGAGTGTCCCTGGGAATAGAAAGAGCGACGATCCGATTAGTTGTAGGGTCAAACCGCAGCAGGAGCATCACATCCGAGAGCCCCTCCAAAGAATTAACCGTAGAGAAATATCCCAAATCAACCTGACGCTCCTCTGTCAGGTCCACATCCAGGACCTTAGTACCCAAAACCAAAATATTGACCGAGCGAGTAAGCTGGGGCATTTGCAGGTTAGTATCGGCCAGATTTTCCTGGGAAAATAAAGCCGCATCTTCAGCACTGAGACGACTCTGCATAAAAGGGACTGCAGACAAAGACATCGCCAGCAATGCACCAGCAGTGGCGGAAATCATCGCCACTCCCGTCAAGCCAAAAAACAACCATAGTAAACTTCCTTGCTGCTTACGGGGGGGCTTTTTTGGCATAGATTGAGTTTTTGAAAGTTCCAGGGGGCGGCGGTTCGATAGGTTTTGAGTTGGCACGGGAAACCTCACACACACAAACAAATCACAGCTTATCGGTCTAGAGCATTTTCTCATGCCCTTGATGGTCGGCTCTGGAGGAGACCTCATCAGATTCAGATTCACCCACTGCCCCAATTAAGGAGCAAATGCTCTTCTTTCCCTGGGGTTGCTACCTGGGGCGGCTGACACCCGTCACCCCTCTGGAGCGCCAACGCGATAGACCGATGGACCGCCCTTGAGAAACACGAATCATCAGCCAGATACAGGTTAAAAAATAACCCGATGTTACCAGGCTGCTGGTTAACAACAAGGGGAGGGCGAAAAATTCCGCAGTTCTAGCCCCAGTTTCCAGGAGCAGATAGGCGGAAAGCCAGCCCAAGGCAAGGTTGACGGCCAGCCTACTGACGCTATGAGCATCGGTAAAAGACCTCTCTCCCCCGTCTGGGGGGTGTGGGGAGTGTGGGGGGTGTGGGAAGTGTGGGGAGTAATGTTCCCCCCCATCTCCCCTCTCTCCCCCATCCTCCCTCTCTCCCCTCTCTCCCCCGTGTGGGGGGTTAGGTTTGTGGTAGAGAATCCACAAAGAGGGAATCACGCCCACCACTGGCATCAGACAGTAAAACAACTGTAAACGCTCTAGAGATTTATTTTCTAGAGCATCAGCCGCTAAACCGGAATCGGCGGTGGGGATGTGGTTATCTCCGAGTCCCGATCGGATGTAGCGATCGCGTACTCGCTCATCAGCCGCAGAGCTGAGGGTTTTTTTGGCTTCAGGTTTGAGGTGTTTGGGTTTCACATTGATGCTGGGTTCAACGACTCGGTACAGTCCACCAAGCGAGGGCATAGGGTTGTGTGCCCTCGAAGGCACTTTTAGCATATTGGACGCGGATTTTATAGCGCCCAGTTTTAGGCACGGGGAAGAAAATATGTTCGGTACTGTCAACTTGGCTCGTAGAAGCCGAGATGCTTTTGCTCGTGTTGTTTTCTTCGGCGGGCATCAGGTAGAGGTTGAGGTCATTGAGACCCCGATCGGCGAAACTCTCCCCCAAATCGTACTGCTTGTTACCATTACTGTCGTTCAGCTCTACTAAACGATTCCAAGTCAGCGTCACCGCCACAAAGCTGCCCGATTGGAGGGGTGCCTCCAATACATAGTCTTGATAAGATTTATCCGACACCTCGCGGTAATCCCAGCCGAGAGCCGGAACCGCCTGCGCGGGGCTCCACTGACCGGCGCTAAACTGCTGGTAGGCGCGGAAAGCGTCCAAATGACCGCTACCCATTTCCCCATCCAAAGGAATTTCCGGGCTTTTGTAAGCATCCGAGTCCAACCAGTTGCGATTACCTGCGCCGAGGAGATCCCGCCCCATCCCCAAGCGCAAACCGTCCCCTTGGTCTTTGATTTTGTCAGCAGAGTTGAGCAACACCGCTTTCATCACCTGATGACGGCGGGCGTCTAAGGTCCATTGAGGGGTTTTCTGACTAAGTTGCCGATCGCCGTACTCCTGCAGCAGCGCCACCGTCGCCGTCACGTGGGGAGCCGCGAAGCTGGTGCCACTGGTGACAGTGCGCTGACCATCCAGGGTCAACAATTCCAGATTGCTCCCTGGCGCCACAATACTCACCAGGCGGCGGTTATTCACATTAGATTCTTTGCCCACCAACCGGGTCAACACCCCGGAAAAATCAGTACCCACATTGGCTAAGTCCACCTTGCGGAACATTCCTTCATACAAGGTGCTGAAAGCCACATTCACCCCGTTGTAATTATCCGTGGGGATAGGAATGCCGCCACTGCCCTGATTTCCCGCCACCACATACAACACATCGTGAACTCGCGCCGACCAGTCCAGACATTGGGTCAGGAGCGCGTTACCATCGAGGCGGGCGTTGGGACGGGGGTCTTGCTCCAGGGATTCCCCGAAGCTGAGGTTAATTGCCCGCAAGTCGCCCCCATTTTGCCCTGCCAAATGCTGCGCCGCCACACATTCCTCTGGCTGGCCGTTGCGCTCCAACCTACCCACACCAGCGGCATAGAGTTTGGCTCCCGGGGCTACGCCTCTAGAGGTTTTGTCAGAACTAACCATTACCGCTGCCACTTGTTCCGCGTGTTCTTGCGCCATTGTTTCTGGCAGCTCTTCTACGGCATTGGGTTTGGGGAGGGTGTCTTGAAAAAATACCCCCTGAACTGGGATTTCCCGGTGATTTTGCACGGATTTGTCCCAGCCGAATTTTCTGGGGCGTCCGATATCGACGGCGCCGATCGCGATTTTGCGGCCTATCAAATTGTAGGGGGGCTCGTGCAGCCTCTGGGCATTGATTCCCGCTTCGCTGACGGAGCTAGACAGACCCAGGGTGGGAATGCTGGCACCAGCAACAGCAAAGGCTCCAACCATCCATGCGAATTTGTTCAACAACGGGCGCTCAGGCACTGAATTTTACTCCTAAAAATCTTAAATTAATTGTGGCCTTTCTTGAAAAAATGTTAAAATTTACCACCAGGGTGAAGCATAATCCGGGCAAATCCCGGTGACACGATTCAGTTGTCCGAGGAATGCTTCTCCCCTACGAGGGAAACAATTCAACTCATCCGCCATGACCCAAACCACATCCCAAAAACCGATTGTCATTGCTCCATCCATTCTATCAGCGGATTTCAGCCGCTTGGGCGAAGAAATCCGTGCGGTGGACGCCGCAGGCGCCGATTGGATTCACGTTGACGTGATGGACGGTCGCTTCGTCCCCAACATTACCATCGGCCCGCTAGTGGTGCAGGCGATTCGTCCGGTGACGACTAAGCCCTTAGACGTTCACTTGATGATTGTGGAACCCGAAAAATACGTGGCCGACTTTGCCAAGGCGGGGGCGGATATTATCTCGGTCCACGCAGAACACAATGCCTCGCCCCACCTGCATCGGACTCTGTGCCAAATCAGGGAACTGGGTAAGCAAGCGGGGGTGGTACTCAATCCTTCTACACCTTTGGAACTGATTGAGTATGTGTTGGAAGTCTGCGATTTGGTGCTGATTATGAGTGTTAACCCGGGCTTTGGCGGTCAAAGCTTCATCCCGGCGGTGGTGGACAAAATTCGTAAGTTGCGCCGGATTTGCGACGATCGGGGATTGGATCCTTGGATTGAGGTTGATGGTGGTCTGAAGGCGGCCAATACCTGGCAGGTTCTGGAAGCTGGGGCAAATGCGATCGTCGCTGGTAGTGCTGTTTTCAACGCCCCTGATTATAGTGAGGCGATCGAGGCAATTCGTAATAGCAAGCGTCCAGAGCGGGAATTGGCGAAAGTCTAAATTCTCTGGGGGACTTCTGAGACGGGGGGCAGGGGGGATGGGGGGATGGGGGGACGGGGGGACGGGGGGACGGGGAGATGGGGAGGGGTGGGAAGATGGGGAAGATTACTCCCCACACTCCCCACACTTCCCACACTCCCCCTGCCCCCCTGCCCCCCTGCCCCCCGTCCCCCAGTCCCCGTCTGCCTAACTATTATTAGTGACGCGGGCTAGGGCGCTTTCCATTTCTGAGAGTTCCACGGCGCCAGCGATCGCCTCCCCATTGAGAAGGAAGAAGGGGGTAGCGTTAATCTTCAAACGGCTAGCCAGTTGCAAGTCAGCTTCGATCGCCGCTTTGGCCGCATCACTGGCGCGATCGCGATTAAACTGTTGCAGGTTCAAACCCAGATTTTTCGCCAGCTCCACATACAAATCCTCACCCAACTGATCTTGCTGGGCGAACAGAGCATTATGATACTCCCAGAATTTCCCCTGTTGCTGGGCCGCCCAAGCCGATCGAGCAGCGGGTAAGGCTTGGGGGTGAATCCGACTCAAAGGCAAATGCTTATAAGCCAGAGTCACTTGCTCTGAGTGTTTAGCCATAAACTCCTGCACAGTTTGGGTAGCACGGGCGCAAAACGGACATTGGAAGTCGGAAAACTCCAATAAAACGATTTTCTTTTCCGCCGCACCTTTAGTAGGAGCCGACCCAATTACCGATGCCGGGTCAGTAATCATTTGCTGCAAAAATCCCCGCCGCGCCTGCTGTACTTCCTGCTCTTGGCGCTGCTGGTAAGCCACTTCCACCGCCTGCAAAACAGCTTCCGGGTTCTCCCGAATCACCTGCAAAACCTGCTCTTTGAGAGCGGGAGTGGTAGCAATAGACTGGTTGCTACAGCCGCTCAGAGCGAAACAGCCCACAAGCAAGCTGGCAATTATCAGGGAAGCAAAACGAAACCGGCGCATGGATAACCTCGCAGGATAAAGATTTTCTGCTATCTTAATCCAAAGCGCCGCCTAGCTGCCTTTGGGAAATAGATGTGGGGTGGCCTTAGATGAACCAGTCTATATACAGCCGCTCCTGCCACTGTTTAGAAGAATTTGCCAAGAATCAAAAAGGCTCGCTTTAGCGAGCCTTTTTGATTTGTGCTTAGTTACCGTAAGCCAGAATCACTGATACCTGATCAAGGCAATATCTGACTAGAGATTATTTTCACGCTTCACAGCGCTGCAAAGTAAAAATCTGTGGCAATTAACGACTGGAATAGCTGTTGTTACCCCTTCTTTCACTGCCGGAGCCTCGGTTATCATTTTCCCGAGGCCGTGCTTTGTTTACTTTCATCTCACGGCCCATCCATTCCGCCCCATTGAGAGCTTCAATTGCTCCATCTTCTTCGGCTTCTGGATCCATTTCCACAAAACCAAACCCGCGAGTGCGACCAGTTTCGCGGTCAACGGGAATGTAAACTCGCTTCACAGAGCCATATTCTGTGAAAACTTCGTTTAGGTCTTTTTCTGTAACCTCGTAAGAAAGGTTACCTACATAAATTGACATAGATTGTCTTAAACATCACGGTTGCGGAGAGATTTTGATTGGCTGCAGCAGACTGTCAATACTAAAAAGAGGTGCTTTTTAATCCCGAAAGCCAGTTTGTTCCGCATTCTCATCATATTCTCTTTTTTATACAGTAGCACAGCACCACTTAGCTGGGGACAGAAACCAAAAATTGTTATAAAAGTTAATTGAATTCACGAGACGATTCAATTTTTAGATTAAAATAATCTCACTTAAGTTATAATGTAGGGATATTTCCTAAATAAAGGCGGATGTTTTTATCACTTAAAAAAGAAATCTGGGGCAAAACTAGGAAATAAACCTCACCCAAAGCCCAAATAAGCCCTGGATCTTACCCTCTGGGTGAAGGGTTGGCAATTGGGCATAATTTTTCTCGGTGGGACGATCGAGCCAATGAGGGGGAGATCAGTTCCTGAAAAATGCCCACTTAGCCAGCATTTTTGCTACTCTGGGGGTGGGAAACCTCCGGTACTGGGTCAGGGGGAATCGCATACCGCGCCCCCAGGGAGAATATTACACATAAGTGCGGTAAGTTAAATGAGAAATATGGCGGCTTGTCCCAGAGAAAACTCGAAGCAGTGGGTGCATCTGTTACCATTGCCGAGAGAAACTGCGGTAGGGGACTGGCAACCTTAGAATAAAGTCTGGTAAGTCCTGTATTTGGAAACAATCAGAAGGTACAAAATGGCATCCATCCGCGAGTTGCACAAACAACTGGTCAGGAAAGAACGGTCCGCTGAGGAGATTGCTCGGGAAGCAATAGAGCGCATAGAAGCGCTGGAACCAAAGATACACGGCTTTTTGCGTCTCACGCCGGAAAAAGCCATCGAACAAGCCCGCCGGGTGGATGCCAAAATCGCCGCCGGAGAGGAAATCAGTTTGCTGGCGGGGATTCCGATCGCCATCAAGGATAACCTCTGTACGAAGGGAATTCCCACCACTTGCGGTTCCCGGATTTTGGAAAACTTCATCCCCCCCTATGAATCTACCGTGACGCAAAAGCTGGCGGAAGCGGGGGCGGTGATGGTGGGCAAAACCAATATGGATGAGTTTGCGATGGGTAGTTCTACGGAAACCTCTGCCTATCAGCTTACGGCTAATCCCTGGGATACTAGCCGGGTGCCAGGAGGGTCCTCTGGGGGTTCGGCGGCGGCGGTGGCGGCGCAGATGTGCCCGATCGCCCTGGGTTCCGACACCGGGGGTTCAATTCGCCAACCCGCCTCCTTCTGCGGTGTGGTAGGATTGAAACCCACTTACGGGCTGGTATCCCGTTATGGGTTGGTGGCTTATGCCTCTTCCCTGGACCAAATTGGACCGTTTGGCCGCTCCGTGGAAGATGTGGCGATCGTCCTGAGCGCGATCGCGGGATACGACCCCAAAGACTCCACCAGCCTGAACGTGGCTATCCCCGACTACTTCAAAGTCATCAGGCCCAACCTCAAACCCAAAGGGCAACTGCGGGTAGGCATCATTAAAGAAACCTTTGGCAACGGCTTAGACCCCATCATCGAAAGGTCTGTCACCAAAGCCGTAGAATTACTGCAAGAGCTAGGGGCGGAAATCCAAATCGTCTCCTGTCCTCGGTTCCGCTACGGGTTGCCCGCCTACTACATGATTGCCCCCTCGGAAGCCTCCGCCAACCTCGCCAGATATGATGGAGTGAAATATGGCTTGCGGGTAGCAGAGGCAGAAAACCTGATGGAAATGTACACGAAAACCCGTGCTACTGGCTTCGGTCCCGAAGTGAAGCGGCGAATTATGCTGGGCACCTACGCTCTTTCCGCCGGATATTATGACGCCTACTACCTCAAAGCCCAGAAAGTCCGCACGTTAATTAAAGAAGACTTCGATCGCGTCTTCGCCCAAGTGGATGTGTTAGTATCTCCCACTGCCCCCACCAGCGCTTTCAAAGCCGGGGAAAAAACCGCCGACCCCCTGAGTATGTACCTCTCCGACTTGATGACCATTCCCGTCAATTTGGCCGGACTACCAGGCATCAGCATCCCCTGCGGCTTCGATGACAACGGAATGCCGATCGGGATGCAGCTCATTTCCAACGCACTGCGCGAAGACCTCCTCCTGCGGGTTGCCTACACCTACCAACAAGCCACCGACTGGCATCAACGCGCCCCCAAATTGTAAAAGCGCGTTCGCCAGTATCCCCCCGAGTCACAAAGTTTGGGTAGTTAACCCGCCCCTAAGCCCTGCCGCTGATAGAGAAAAATGAGGAAAATGCACTTGCTCCACGCCGCCGCTGTTTCTGGAGTGGTCATAAGCGCCTACATCGCCGTTTGCATATTTCTGCTCGTGGCGCAAAACCGCTTAATATTTTTCCCCACTCAGGAAATCACTGCTACCCCCGCGAAAGTCGAGCTAGATTACGAAGACATCTGGCTGCCAGTAGCTGATTCTACTTCCCAAAACACCGAGGAACGTATCCACGGGTGGTGGCTCCCAGCCGCCAGACAGCAGCAAGGCAGGGTGTTGCTGTACCTGCACGGCAACAGCGAAAATATCTCCGGCAACATTCACCACGCTAACCGCTTTCACAAGCTGGGATTTTCCGTCTTCCTCATCGACTATCGCGGGTATGGTAGCTCTGAAGGCAGTTTTCCCACGGAAGAGAGCGTTTATCAAGACGCCGAAACCGCTTGGAATTACTTAGTAGAGCAACGAGGTATTCCCCCAGAGCAGATTGTGATTTATGGCCATTCTCTCGGCGGAGCCGTGGCGATCGAACTCGCCGATCGCCAACCACGAGCCGCCGGACTAATCGTCGAAGGCTCCTTTACCTCCATCCGAGACATGACCACATACCGCTATCCCTGGTTTGTCATCTTTCCCATCGACCAACTCCTAACCCATCACTTCGACTCCATCAGCAAAGTCTCCCAGCTAAAAATGCCCGTCCTATTCATCCACGGGACCGCTGATGAAACCGTTCCCTACCCCATGAGTCAAACCCTCTTTGCCGCCGCTCCCGAACCCAAACAACTATTTACCGTCCCCGGAGCCGGTCACGAAAACCTGGCCAAACTCAGCGGCGAAACCTACCTTCAAACCATCAGAAACTTTATGGAGTTAGTAGAAAATAATCTCGCCCAAATGCCCACCCGTTCTCACTAAGAAACCGGGTTTCTTGACCAGGATATCTGTCAAGGGACAAGAACCTCGTTTGAGAAACCCGGTTTCTATCCCCCGGTTTAAATAACCAAGTACAAAACCATGACTTTTGCCGGATTACACATTCACACCCATTACAGCCTCCTCGACGGTGCCAGTCAAATTCCCCAGCTCATCGACTCAGCCGTAGCATTAGGAATGCCAGCCATTGCTATCACCGATCACGGTGTCATGTATGGCGCAGTGGAACTCATCAAAGCCACTAGAGGCAAAAGCATCAAGCCCATCATCGGCAATGAAATGTACATCATTAACGAACCCCTGGATACCACAACCCAGCGGGTACGTAAATACCACCAAGTAGTTTTAGCCAAAAACACCCAAGGCTACAAAAACCTAGTCAAACTGACCACAATTTCCCATCTCCAAGGTGTCCACGGCAAAGGCATAGTTGCCAGACCTTGCGTCAACAAAGACCTCCTCAAGCAATACCGGGAAGGACTCATCGTCACCAGCGCCTGTTTAGGCGGCGAAGTCCCCCAAGCCATTCTCCAAGGCAACCTAGAAAAAGCCAGAGAAGTCGCTCAATGGTATCGTGACGTATTTGGCGACAATTATTATTTAGAACTACAAGACCACGGCTCCCAAGAAGACCGCATCGTGAATGTAGAATTAGTTAAACTGGCGCGGGCACTAGATATTAAAATTATCGCCACCAACGATTCTCACTTCATTTCCTGCTATGATGTAGAAGCCCACGATGCGCTGCTTTGCATCAATACCGGTCAGCAAATAAACGAAGTAAAAAGGATGCGCTACAGCGGGACTGAGTACCTGAAATCAGCCGCAGAAATGGCGCTGTTGTTTCGAGACCACTTGAGTGACGATATTATCCAAGAAGCTATAGCCAACACCGTAGAAGTCGCCAACAAAATCGAACCATACCACATCCTCGGCGAACCCCGCATCCCCAACTTTCCCGTACCTGCTGGACATACAGCCGATACCTATGTAGAAGAAATCGCCTGGGAAGGACTATTGAACAGGTTTGGGGTTAAATCCCGCGCTGAAATCAAACCCGCTTATAAAGAACGCTTGGAATACGAGCTAAAAATGATTGAGCGGATGGGATTTTCCACCTATTTTCTCGTAGTGTGGGACTACATCAAATATGCTAGAGACCACCATATTCCTGTAGGTCCCGGACGCGGTTCGGCAGCCGGTTCCCTCGTCGCCTACACAATGGGTATCACCAATATTGACCCAGTACATCATGGCTTACTTTTCGAGCGGTTCCTCAACCCCGAACGGAAATCAATGCCTGATATTGATACAGATTTCTGCATCGAAGGGCGAGATAAGGTGATAGAATATGTAACCGAGAGATACGGGGAAGACCGCGTAGCCCAAATTATCACGTTTAACCGCATGACCTCAAAAGCGGTGTTAAAAGATGTGGCCAGAGTTTTGGGCGTTCCCTATGGCAAAGCTGACCAAATGGCCAAACTTATCCCCGTGTCTCGGGGAAAACCGGAAAAACTCTCGGTAATGATATCCGACGCCACACCAGAACCGGATTTCAAAAAAGCCTATGACAGTGAAACTATAGACATCACTAATGATAATGGGGAGCCAATTGGCACCGTCAGCGTTCGCCAGTGGTTGGATATGGCGATTAGAATCGAAGGGACTAATAAAACTTTTGGTGTCCACGCCGCTGGGGTGGTGATTTCTGCTGACCCGCTGGATGAAATTGTGCCGCTACAGCGCAATAATGACGGCTCAGTGATTACCCAGTATTCTATGGAAGAACTGGAAGCGCTGGGGTTGTTAAAGATGGACTTTCTGGGGTTACGCAACCTCACGATTATTCAGAAAACTTTAGATTATATCAAGCAAACTCACAACAATTTACAACTGGACCCTTATGCTTTGCCTGCGGATGAAAGAAAGGCGATGCAGATTTTGGCGGAGGGGAGAGTGAAAAAGCTCCCTGGCGATATTGACACCACATATAAGTTGTTGGAAAGGGGGGATTTAGAGGGGGTATTTCAGTTGGAATCTTCGGGAATGCGCCAGATAGTGCAAGAACTGAAACCGTCTTGCATTGAGGATATTTCTTCGATTTTGGCGCTGTACCGTCCGGGCCCGCTGGATGCGGGTTTGATTCCCAAGTTTATCGCTCGCAAGCATGGGGAAAAAATTCAGTATGAGCATGCGCTGTTACAGCCGATTTTAGAGGAAACTTATGGTATCCTGGTTTATCAAGAGCAAATTATGAAGATGGCTCAGGATTTGGCGGGATATTCTTTGGGGCAAGCGGATTTGCTCCGGCGGGCAATGGGGAAGAAGAAGCCGGAGGAGATGAATAAGCAGCGGGAGTTGTTTATTGATGGTTCTACGAAAAATGGGGTGCCGCAAAAGGTGGCGGAGCAGCTTTTTGAGCAAATGGTATTGTTCGCGGAATACTGCTTTAATAAATCCCATTCCACCGCCTATGCCTATGTTACTTATCAAACCGCGTACCTGAAAGCCAATTATCCTGCTGAATATATGGCGGCGTTGCTGACGGCGAATAGTGGCGACCAGGATAAGGTGAAAAAGTATATTGCTAATTGCGGTGGTTTGGAAATTGAGGTGGAACCGCCAGATATTAATCGCTCTCAGGTGGATTTTACGATTGAAAATGGGAAGATTGTATTTGGTCTGTCGGCGGTGAAGAATTTGGGACAGGCTGCCATCGAGCATATTTTGGTAGCGCGGGATAAAGACGGACCGTTTAAGTCTCTCCCGGATTTGTGCGATCGCGTAGATTTGCGCGCCGTCAACAGTCGCGCTTTAGAATCATTAATTAAATGCGGCGCCTTAGACAAAATCAACCGCAACCGCAAGCAATTAATCGCTCACCTGGAACTATCCATGAAATGGGCCGCTGAGCGAGCCAAAGAACAGGATAGCGGTCAGTTAAATCTATTTAGTATTGGCAGCAACACCCAGAGCCAAACCGCCGCCGCCAGTTTCGATACCGCGCCCAAAGCACCGGATGTGAAAGACTATCCCGTGCAGGAAAAACTGCAATTTGAAAAAGAACTGCTCGGCTTTTATCTTTCTAACCACCCCCTCAAAGACGTTGCCAAAATTGCCCAGCAAGAGGGGATAACTCCGGTAGGTCTTGCTCACCTAGAAGACCAGCGCGCTAAATCTAAAGTCACGGTTATTGTCATTATCACCGATATCAAGGCGATAGCCACCAAAAAAGGCGACCAAATGGCGATTTTGCAAATCGAAGATTTAGAAGGCAAAGCCGAAGCAGTGGTTTTCCCCAGGACTTATACTGATGTGAAAGCATCTATAGCGACAGACGTTCCGATTATCATCAAAGGGAAAGTGGACAAGCGAGACGAGCAGCAAGCGCAAATTCTGGTAGAGGAACTTACCCCCATTTCTGTGCAGTCTAACTCTGAACCGAAAGAAGATGGGCTGAATTCTAGCTATGAACCAGGAGAAGATGGGCTGAAGCCCAACTACGAACTTAAAGAAGATGGGCTGAAGCCCAACTACGAACCTAAATACGAACCTAAAACTGATAAATGGTTGCTGCTGCAACTGACGCCGGAGCAGGTGATTTCAGTGCCACATCAGCAGCAACTCCGATCGATTCTCCAAGAATACTCTGGGGGGAGAACTGGCCAGAAAGTGCCCGTAGTAGTATTGTTAACTGCCCACAATCACCACAACCAGCCTAAAGCCATTCGCTTGGCTCCCTCATTCTGGGTACAGGATGTGAATGGGGTTGTAAACCGCCTGAATACCGCAGGATTTAAGGCTTCTGTCCTTGGTAATTAGATCATAGTAGGGTGGGCAAGGCAGCTTTAATTTTCCGCTCAAATTACATGAATTATCCTTGCCCACCTTACAGCTACAAGGGTACGGGCCAAATTTTGACCGTACCATCGGCGCTACCACTGGCGATGAATTGACCATCGGGGCTAAAACAGACGGACAAAACCCGCTCTTTATGACCTTGGAGCGTGCGGATAGGGTTGCCACTGGCCACATCCCAGAGGACAATGGTTTGGTCACGGCTGGCACTGGCGAGTAGTTTGCTGTCGGGACTGAAAGCAATGGCATTCACGCGCTCGGAATGGCCTTTGAGGTTGGCTACTATCTCGCCGGAGTCTAAGTCCCAGAATATGATGTTGTTGTTTAAAAAACCTCCTGCCAGTAAGCGTCCGTCTGGACTGAAGGCGACGGTATCCACTAACCCAGAATCACCGTTTAAAGTGCGGCGGGGTTTGCCAGTGCTGACGTTCCAAAGGATAATCCTTTCATCCCTACTGCCACTGGCGAGGGTTTGGCCGTCGGGACTAAAGGCGACAGAATACACCCAGTCCGAGTGACCTTTGAGGGTGCGTTGACGCTTGCCAGTGGGCATATCCCAGAGGATAATGTTTTTGTCCCAGCTACCGCTGGCAAGTAGCCGCCCATCGGGGCTGAAGGCTAGGGAGTTGACTAGCTCGGAATGACCGGAAAACCAGCCGCCGAGGGTGCGCAGGGGTTGGCCGGTTTCGGCGTCCCAAATAATGATGTTTTTATCGCGGCTACCGCTGGCAAGGGTGCGTCCGTTACCGGCAAAGGCGACGCATAACACCATGTCTGAGTGTTCGATGAGGGTGTGGCGACGGGTGCCATTCTCCCAGTCCCAAAGGATGATGCCATTGTCACTACTGCTGCTGGCTAACAGGGAGCTGTTATCGGGAGAAAAACTGACTGACCAAACCCAGCCGAAATGACCGGTGAGGGTGCGAATTTCACCACCGATGCCGGGGGGTGGGGGTGGGGGTGGGGGGGGCGATGTCACGACTGGCAGTTCCGCTAGCGCTTCGGCGGCGGTTTGATAGCGTTCTTTGATGGAGTCTTTTAACAGCCGATCGAGGATATTGCCCAACCCGGAGCTGATGGACTTGCTCCCCAGGTGCTGACGCCATTGCCATGTACCTGAGTCGGGGTCATAAAGTTGGTCTAGTTTCACTCCAGATAGTAGCTGAATGCAGGCAACCCCTAAGTTGTAAAGGTCGCTGGCGGGATATGCTTTACCCCCGCGTATTTGTTCTAAGGGGGCGTATCTTTGCTCTAGCTGGGTGCTACCGGTTCTGGTTAACCCGGCTTTGGCTAATTCTTCAGAAATCCCAAAATCAATCAACACCAAATCGCCGTTAGGACGACGGAGGATGTTTTCAGCACTAATATCGCCATGAATTACCTGCTGTTCGTGGATAAATTGCAGGGTGGGCAATAGCTGGTGTAAAAGCTGTTTAATCTTTTCTTCGCTAAATGCTCCAAGCCATTCCAACTCTTCGACGAGGTTCTTGCCTTCGATATGTTCTTGCACCAAGTACAGATGTCCCCCTTGTTCCAGGGATGCCAGGAGCAGGTTGATGTGGGGATGCGGTCCCAAGTCCAGGCGCTTTTGCGCGTTTCGGGAAAAGATTTTTTTGGCTGTTTCTGGCAAGTCACTTGGATTCTGTGATGCTTTTGCGGACGAGATCGCCGGGATATATTGTTTGATAATGCAGTGAGAAAGGTTGGGGGATTTTTCGTCCACTCCTAGAAAGGTGCGGCTGACTCCGCCTTCCCCTAGCAGTTGCACGATCGCGTAACGCTCCCCTACTAACAACGGCGAGCCGCAACTGGTGCAGATCGTGGCTGTGTCTGAATTTTGGGTATTTGGACAAGCAGGATTAAAGCAGTATTTCATATTGAGAATAGGTAGGCTTCTACGATCCAATTGGCTGAATATCTTGCGGGTTTATGCTGCTGACTCCCTGGAGAATGGCAATGACTTTACCTCCGCTGCTGATGGTGGTCAGTCCGCCTTGCTGCTGGATGGATAGCTCCGCCAAGGTTAAATTACCGGCTAAGATAAGTTTATCGATACCGGTTTCAAAGTCGGCGATCGTCTCCGTACCCCGTCCGTCCCACAGCATAAAGCGATCGCTCCCGCTACCACCGATGAGGGTATCATCGCCATCACCGCCACAGAGGATATCGTCGCCGTTATCGCCAAACAGCATATCCTCTCCGCTATCTCCGCCGAGAAAGTCATTCCCTTTGCCGCCGTGGAGGGTGTCTTCTCCCTCACCGCCGCATACTGTATCTTCACCCTGGTTGCCATTGAGGAAGTCATCCCCAGTTCCGCCGCTGATGTAGTCCGCTTCGTCTTCATCGGCGAGGTTGGGGTCTGATGGCCCGCCGTAGATACTATCATTATCGGCATCACCGCTGAGGGTATCACTACCGCGATCGCCATAAATCAAATCTCGATCTGGCCCTCCCCAAGTTATATCGTCACCCTGGCCGCTGTAGATAGTATCATTTCCTTCGTCACCGCTGAGCCGATCGTTATCTTCGTTGCCGTAGATGCGATCGTCGCCACCGCCGCCAAACAAAGCATCTTCACCATTACTCCCCATTAACAAATCTTGCGCCTCACCGCCGTTAAGGATATTCCCCACCCAGTTAGAATCTACCATTGTGGCCAACGAGAGCGCTTCTGGGATATCGATCGTCACACAATGCTCTACATCTCCCCCACTAGGCTCAGTTTCCGGCGGTAGTAACAAGGTACTACCATCAACGCTCAGAACCACTGGAACCACTGGCGGAATATTCCCCGAATTATCCACTGGTGGGATATTGGTATCCGTGGGTGGAATATTGGTATCCGTCGGTGGAATATTGGTATCCGTCGGCGGAATACCGGTATCCGTGGGTGGAATATTGGTATCCGTCGGCGGAATACCGGTATCCGTGGGTGGAATATTGGTATCCGTCGGCGGAATACCGGTATCCGTGGGTGGAATATTGGTATCCGTCGGTGGGATATTGGTATCCGGCGGCGGGATATTGGTATCCGGCGGCGGGATATTGGTATCCGGCGGCGGGATATTGGTATCCGGCGGCGGAATATTGCCATCCGGCGGCGGAATATTGGTATCCGTCGGTGGAATATTGGTATCTGGTGGTGGGGTAACGGTATCCGGCGGTGGTGGAATATTGGTATCCGGCGGCGGGGTAACGGTATCCGTCGGTGGTGTGGTGGTATCTGGTGGCGGTGGTGTGGTGGTATCTGGTGGTGTGGTGGTATCTGGCGGTGGTGTGGTGGTATCTGGTGGTGTGGTGGTATCTGGTGGTGGTGTGGTGGTATCTGGTGGTGGGGTAACGGTATCTGGAACTATCCCATCAGCGATATGCTGTGCCAAGCTAACAGTACCATTAGCAGAGATAGAGATAGAATTGGCATTTGCCGCCACAATATCGCCATTGTTTAGAGCCAATGAGAGAGTAAAACCATCTTGCAAGTTGTTCACACCTCCCACCAACAAATAATCAGTATCTCCCAGAGGTACAGTAAAATTGCTCACAGTAATGCCATCTGCTATATCCAGCGGCGCTTCCACCGTTCCCACTGGCACATCACCCGCATCGTAAACGCCGTTATGATTCCCATCAGCAATTAGCTGCAAATTGCTAATGTTAGTATTATCGATACCAGCAGCCGTGACAGAGAACGTGAGACTATTCGTAATCACCGCTTCGTTAACAGCGCTCAGGCGGAACCGATGCCAAACCGTCGCATCTGGCACGGAAGTAGAGGCAGTGGGGAACTGGTCTAATATCTGACTGGCGGCGTGTTCACCCAGGGTAAGCACCCCTTTCGGGTTCACGGTAATAGCAATATTCCCCGATGCTGAGAGGGGACCGCCTGCACCCGTATTCCCCAAATCGTTCACCACAATATTAATCGTATCGGCACCAGAGTAGTTAGCATCACTTTGATAAGTGAGGTTATTTAAAGCCTGGTTAATATCCGCGAGGGAGCCACTAAAGGTCATGGCTACATCAGCATTGCCATCACCATTAATGAAAGTGAGATTCATTAAATCATTTAATGTGAGATAACCATTATTGGCCGATAAACTCACTTCTAGCATACCGGGTGCTGCATCCACATCAGCAACAGTAATCCCTGGAATCGGTAAATTGACGCTTTGATTAGCATTTTGGCTGGTAGGCAGGGTTAAAACTGGGGCATCGTTCACCGGATTAACCGTAATATTGATAACTTGAGTATCAGTTATCGCCCCGTCATTGGCCACAATAGTGAGATTATCAGTCCCATTAAAATCTAGTAAACCCTGATATGTGAGACCTGCTGCATCTGTCAGAGTCTGATTGATTTCGCTGACAGTACCGGTGAGGGTGACATTATTAGTACCATTAGCGGTGATATTCGCCGCTGCTACCCCCCCAGGAACTCCCGAATTTACCGTGAGGTTGCCATTATTCACCGTGAGAGTGACAGTGATATTGTTAGGGGCCGCATCTGCATCATTAACAGTGACGCCATTTACCACGATCGGCGTATCTTCATCCACCGATACCGGGGGTAATGTGGCACCCGTAGTCACAGAAACGGCGGATAAATTAAAATTAGCGCTGGCACTGGGAGTGTTATCGCCAAAAAAGAGAAAATTGGGTGTAGTGTAGGGATTTTCTGGCAGAAAAGCTGGGGCCATAAAGCTGGTGTAGTCCCGCAAATTGCCGCTCATCACCAGGTTGCCATCGGCGAGGAGTTGGTAGGTATCGCCTAAAACCTCTAGCTGGTAGTTAACCGGATTAGTTTTGGTGTTAAAATTGACACTTTCCCCTGGTTTCGTGGTATGGGTAAATAGGATGTCTGTGGGGGGTTCGGCGGCGCCTTCTTCCTGTACCCAGATTTTATCTTCCCAAAACCCGATTTCTATGCCTTTTTGGCCATCGCTGCTGATGGCGGTGAGGCTGAAACCGGCTCGGTCTGCAATGCCATCGCCGTTTTTATCCGCAGTACCGCTAGAATGGTTTTCAGCCAGGATTTGGGCAGTAAAATTGATTGTGTAGCCGGTATTTCTGTCTAGCTGGGGTATGCTGTCGGTTTTGGCAATATAACCAGCGTAATCACTCAGATTGCCGCTAGTATTGAGATTGGCGCCAGTTTGGGTAGCGGCGATCGGCAAATAGGGTAACGTCCGATACTCAAAACCTTGGCTATTGGGGGTGTTGGTGCCATCATAGAGGGGGAATGATGCACCGGGAACGGCGATAATGGGAGCATCGTTGACAGCAGTTAAGTTGATGGTTTTTGATACCGGAATACTGGCTGCACCGAGAGAGTCTGTGAGTTGGAATTGGACTGAGCGAGTTCCCGGTGATGGGTTGTCAGAAATATTGCCATAAAGTATATTCTGCATCAAGGCGGCTACAGCAGCATCGGTGGGCAAATTATTATTGAGGAAATTAATGGTGAGGGGGTTGCTTTGCGTTCCGCCACTGAAGGTAGCAATAGGTAGGCCAGAATAGGTGATAAAGTTGAGTCCGGGAGAATCAATGCCAGCGCCAATTTGTCCCCCGCCAGAGCCTTGATTTCTAATCATCAAAATATCATCGGTGGTGGCACCAGCAGTAAAGTTAACCGTCAGGGTGCCACCGTTGAAGTTGGGAAGGTCAGGATCCGTCGCAGTGGCGGTGGTGTTAAGAAGGGCAAAACCGTCGTTTTCGGTATAGTTAAGATTGTCGCTAGAAATAGTGATTTGGGGTGCTAGGTTATGACTACCTAAACCATCGAAAGTATTTTGAGCATATCCCACCCATTCTATGCTGGGGTCGAAGGCGTCGTTAGGGTTGGTATCTCCGGCGGTGATGGATAATTTACGCCGCAGGGTATTGTCTGCAGTGCTGGTTAACCCAGTACCCCATTCACTTCCGGGGTCAACACCAATTTGTCCTATGGAATCAATAATTGTGGTGTTTTTGAACAAGACTATGGCATCGTCGCCGTTAAACCACTGGTTATTTGTATCAATTTGGTCAGCTACGGAGAGATAACTGGGACTAGGGATGTTACCATCATTAAGAGCTAGAACGAAAACATCGCCGGGAGCCACTATGCCACTCAGGTTGATAGTCCTAGTGGTTCCCCCGCCGTTGAAAGAAAATAATATGGAATAGTTACCAGCGGCAAGGTCTATGGGAGTACCAGTACCGTTGTAGAATTCTAGAGCTTTGTTGTTGGTGCTGCCTTCGACGTATTCTGAGATAATCAGGTCGGTAGGGGCAAGGACTCCGCTGTAAGAGCCGATCGCCTCCCCAGAAAAGGGAATTTGCGCTTCAATAGGACCGGTGCGTGCTTCCAGTTGCCAGTCTCCCCCCAAAGCCGCATTACCAGTAAGATTATCGCTAGCGGCGATATCAGCGCCAGTGAGTGCGGCGAGGTGGTGCAGCATAGCTCCGGCGTCAGCAGCGAGGTTGCAGCCGTAGAGTAAGATATCAGCATCGGGGGTGAAGGCTTTTGCCCATTGGGATATTTCTGCTTCCGGGAGATTTTCCGCGCTTAATTGGGTGCTGCCTAGGTGTAAAATCCCTGGTTGTGCGTGGGAGAGAATATGGAGAGCGTCGAGGGGTTGCTCTTGGCGGGAGAGGATATCGCTAATTTGGCTAATGGCGTCCTGGTTGGGGTCCAGTACCACGATTTGTAACTCGGGGGGGGTACTGGCGATGAGGTTTTCATATCCCGCTACCGTGGGGTCAGCAAACAGAATTGCTCTGCTGGAGGGGGTTTCTGAGATGTGGTCGAGGGGGTGGGTGGCTCCCACACCCCAGATGGGCATGTCTTGTGGTTCTGTTATCATTGATGTTTTACCCTGAGAATCCTGAATGGTGCGATGCCGATCGCAGGCGGGACGCCTGCGCCACAAAGAATTAATAATGATAAATCCCCCACCACAGGGAGGGGGCAGAAAAGTTAATTAGGGGCATAGATTTGCATTTTATCTATACTAGCTTAGCCAAGGCCCCGTTGCTTGGGTTCCGAATCGGGCGAATCCAAACGGTCTTGAGATTCTAGGGGAGAAAAGCCACAGCAAAAGGTAGAAACCGGGTTTCTTGCTCAGAGCCTCTGTCCAAGTACGAGAAGAAATGTTTCAGAAACCCGGTTTCTTCTACAAAAACATCCGTTTCGGCTATCGCCGACATGAAAGTTAGGATTGATCCAGAAAACCGGTTGACCGAGGCTTGGGTTAAGGAGTTTGTTGTATCCTGATGAATAGCTCGATTCCAGAACTCGATAGCATAAGAGATAAGTTGAAAAGCTTGCAGCGACGGAAAAAACCGAAAATGCTGGTGGTGGATGATGAGCCAGATAATCTGGACTTGCTTTATCGCACCTTCCGGCGTGACTTTCAGGTGTTTAAGGCAGAAAGCGGCGCCACGGCGTTGGAAATTCTGGGGAATGAAGGTGAGGTGGCGGTGATTATCTCCGACCAACGGATGCCGGAAATGAAGGGTACGGAGTTCCTGAGCAGAACTGTGCCTCAGTTTCCCAATACTGTGCGCATCATCCTCACCGGGTTTACAGATATTGAGGATTTGGTGGAGGCGATTAACTCCGGCGGTAGTGCTGCAAAGTAAGGATAAACAAATTTTTCTCACTCTGGCAAAGATAGGTTATAATGATGAATAAAATACCAAATTGCCCCAATATGATTCGAGAGTTTTTTGGAAAACGCCAGAGTTTTTC
>Ga0209172_10001119_pt1 | contig 61727 bp, 49 predicted proteins | sample LarsenN4metaG_FD_184113 | JGI IMG/M metagenome (GOLD analysis project Ga0209172, IMG submission 184113) | Hot spring sediment bacterial and archeal communities from British Columbia, Canada, to study Microbial Dark Matter (Phase II) - Larsen... ...
GGGGCCCCACTATCTCGACCAGCGAGACCCTGGCATGATGGCTCGGCGTCTCGCTAAACGGATCGAGGCCCTCGGCTTCTCCGTCGACCTCCGGCCGGCGGCGTAAGGGTTTCTTGATAGGCGAGGGATTCTGGGTCGACTGAAGTCGACTAAAGATCTCGCCATCGCCGCGCCATGCAGGCTCACGTCTCGCTGATGCGAAAGCGCTCGTCGTCCTCGGGCTCGGCACCTTGGAGCTTGATGTACTGCGCTATCACCTCGTCCGTCACGTTCCCGCTGCTGCACACGAAGTAGCCGCGCGCCCACAGGTGCCGACCCCAGAACTCCGACCGCAGCCGCCGATGGTCCTGCAGAAGATGGTGGGAGGTCTTGCCTTTAATCGCCTGCATGACCCGGCTCGGCGCCAGGTGCGGCGGGACGCTCAGCAGCAGATGGACATGATCCGGCCGGATGTGCCCCTGCAAGATCTCAATGTCGAGCGTCCGACAGATCTCCCGAATCAGATCGCGCACCTCCGTGCCAATCTCGCCGCGCAACACCGGCTTGCGATACTTCGGGATGAACACGAAGTGGCAGTGCAGCGCATACACTGTATGGGCGGCTCGACGATATTCGCGCACGGGGCGGATCGTATCGCAAGCCTCCTGAAGGCTTCGCCTGAAGTTGCCAATGAGCTGCGAGGCGAGGGGGTTCACCCATCCCAGAACGCGACCCTAAAACGCGTGGCCGCTGCTGAAGTGCAGCCGCCAGCGCCGGTCCTGCGGCTGGCCGTCGATGCGCAGCCCGGGAATCGGGTTCAACTGGTACCCCCAATCGAGGCGCAGCAGGCCGAACGGTGAATCGATGCGAACGCCGGCGCCTGCGTCCGCCCGCAGATCGTCGAGCCGGAAGGTCCACGCATCGCGCCAGACGTTGCCGGCATCAGCAAAGACGACGGCGGAGAGCGGCCCGGCGAACGGCAGGCGTATCTCGGCATTGATGGCCAGCATCGAGTGGCCGCCGATCGGCGCGCCGGTCGTCGCCAGGGGACTGACTTCGAGCCGTCCCCAGCCGCGAAGCGTGTCCGCGCCGCCGAGGAAGCAGCGTTTGGCGAAGGGCACGCCGTCACGCTTCTGCGGAGAGATCGATCCCGCCTGGATGCGCCCGGCAAGGATGAGCGGCCCCACCGACCGATAGTGGCTGCCGACCGCGGACAGGTTGTAGTACGAGAACGATCCGGGCAGCCACCCACCCGCCTTCTCGACGCGCACCAGCGCGCGTGAGCCGCGGCGCGGCCTGATCGGCTCGCCGGTCGTATCGCGCGAATAGTCCACGGCGGCCTGCGCGAGCATCCCGCTCTGCCGTGCATCCAGCACGTCCAGGGCCAGCGCGGTGCGATCGACGACGGCGGCGGCGTCGGCGTTCAACTGCACGCGCTCGTGCTCCTGGAGATAGTCGACGCTCACGCGATCGACTGCCGTGAGCGCGTAGCTCACACGGCTGCTGCCGCCCTGGAAGACGGCGGTATACAGCGGCTCGTCGAGCTGCCACGCATGCCCGCGCACCTGCAGCGACATGCGCGGGGTGAAGAAGAAGGGCTGTACGAACGTGCCCTCGCCGCCGCGATCGATCGACGACCAGCGGCCCCTCAGCGTCAAGGTGCGGCCGCCGCCGAGGAAGTTCAGGTGACGCCACTGGATCTCGCCGCTCACCTGCTCCTCGGTGCCGTACCCGAACAGGTACGAGACCTGGTTCAGATCGGCTTCCTTCACGGCGATGCGCGTCGGCACCGCGGCCGGCGACTGCTCGCCCACGATCTCGATCGTGACTGACTCGAAGAGACCGAGCGCGACCAGCCGCCGATGGCTCTCCTGCATCGCCGCGGCGACGAACGATTCTCCCGGCCGGTAGGCGAGCTGGCGGCGGATGACGGCATCATCGATGGTGGCGTTGCCGACGATGGTGATTGGTCCGAAGACGCCGATGGGCCCGGGCTCCGCGTGAACATCGACAGCGACGTCGTTCGCTCCTGCCGGCGTCTTGCGGATCTCGACCTGGGCGTAGGGATACCCGGCGTTCCCGAGCGCCAGCTGCGCAAGCTGCGCCGTCTGCGTTGCCAGGTCTTCAGCGAGCGGAAGACCCGGTTTCAGCAGCGCAAGCTCCTCGAGCACGCGCCGGCGGCTCGGCGGAATCACGTCGAACCCGGTGAACCGCACCGACGCGATCAGCTCGGGCGGCCCCTCCTCGATCCTGATCGTCACGGCAACGCCGTCGTCGTCGGGACGCACATCGGTGGACACGACGCGGGCGTGCGGGTAGCCCCTGGACGCGTAGAATTTCACGATCCGCTCGAGATCCGCTTCGAAGGTGTTCCGATCGAAGTACCGCTTCGGCCGCCACGGGAGCCACCGACTCTCGCGGGTCGAGAGCGTTTCTCGCAGTTCGGACTCATCGACGGCGTGGACGCCCTCGATGATCAGATCGGTCACATGCGGTGCCTGCTGATCGGCGGCCTCCGTGTTCTGCAGCGAAAACGCATCGACCGCAGGCTGCTGCAGCAGCCACACCACCGCCACGGCCGCCACGCATCGCATGACGGCGCTCAGGAGCTGACGGTTGAAACCAGTTCCGCACGAAGTCACTGGACCGCTGAAAGCGCGACCGGACTCTCACACGAAGAGCCCCACTGCTTCGCGGACGCAATCGACCGGATCGAGTGCGGCTACTGCGACGATTCGGTCTTGCACGTGATCGAGACACCCGCGCGACTCGTGCGGTCGATGGTGGTGGTCCCATCGCGCACGGTTTTCAGATGCTCGAGGAACTCGCGGATCCCGCGCTGCCGGGCATTCGCGACGTTGTGCGCCGTGAAGCAGCCGCCGGGCGTCACCTTCGGCCACACCGCGGTGAAGTAGTTGGTGTACCACTCCTTGTCCGCGTCCGAGAACACGAAGTCGAACGGCCCGTCGAGCGCGGGGACGATCTCGTGCGCGTCGCCGAGGCGCGCGTCGATGTAATCGGAGAGGCCCGCCTCCTTGAAGTTCGCCACGGCCTCGCGATGCCGCCTCGGATCGATCTCGATGGTGATGAGCCGGCCGCCGGTCTTGCTGAGCGCCCAGGCGATCCAGATCCCCGAGTGGCCGGTCGATGTGCCGACCTCGAGCGCCCGGGTGAAGCGGTGCTTCAGAATCAGATCGTACAGAAGGCGGCCGTCGGACTCGGGCACGTTGAGATCGCGCCAGCTGCCCCGGTGCCGATCGAGAAAGGCGCGCACCTGCATGTCCAACGGACTGGAGCCGGTGTCTTGCGCGTATGACGCCCCGCCGCAGCCGAAGACCGGCGGGACGATGGCGACGCACAGGAGCGCGATGAGTGCCCGGCGCATACCTCAGGATACGACGGTACCTCGCCGGGCGCTGCCATCAGCAGCTCGACCGGAACGAGAGCACAGGCCGTGGCTCTCGTTAGTGAGGCGGGGACGAGTCTACCGACTGACCTGGACGGTCGTTCCACCGCCAGGCGCGCCGGTGCCGTGATCACCCGCGGAGACGATCTTGACCCAGAGCGCATCCGCGCCTTTGTAGTACGAGGTCTCGCCCGCCTTGCGCAGCGCCTCCAGGCTGTCCTGCGGCGTGCCCGAGGCCGCGGACGTGAATCCCGGCAGCTCGAAGATCACCCACGAGCCGCGATCCAGCTCCGTCACGCTGAGCGGCAGCGACGACCGTTCGGTGGTCACCTTGATCTCCGTACCCGCGCGGACGTTGGTAGCACCGGTCACGATGAACTCCATCCCCTTGCGGCTGAGGACGACCGGCGGCTGCGGAGGTGCAGTCGCGCCCCGGCCTCGGGCGCCGACCGTGCCGCGGCCGGCCGCAGCGCCAGGGCCCGCGACGCCCTGGCCGGGACCCGCGGCCGCGCCTCTGGCACCACCTGCGCCACGACCGAAGCCGAAGCCACCAGGGACGGCAAAACTCAGGCGCCCGATATCGCCTCTGCAGACCGCGGCGTTCCAGGCGGGCTTGATCTCGCACGCGTCCTCGTCAACTGCGACGCTGTTGTTGGGACCGTCGTGGATGAGCACGTAGGAGTTGGGGCCAAGGCCGAGCGAGCCGTCCTTGTCCTTGTACGCCGCCGTCTTGTACGACGTGCTACCTCCGTTGTCGCTGGCCCATCGGCTGTTGTTCGCCATCGGCGGGAAATACACCGGCTTGGCGTTCACGAACGTCAATCGCTCGAACGCGTTGTTCGTGCTGACACCGAAGCTGCTGAACATCAGGTTGGAGATCGCTCCCGTCTTGCGCGTGGCGTTGTCCTCGTAGTTCCGGAAAGTGGTATTCACCACGTCGTGGCGGTAGTCGTAGTACTCGTAGCCGCGAATCGGGAAATCGGGCAGCGAGGGCTTCGGCAGGCTGCGGCCGTAGGCCTTCTCCTCCGGCGTCGTCGGGTTGCCGATGTTCTCGGTTTCGCCCACGAACAGCGAGTCCACGACCCGTGACGTGTACTCGTACCGGCCGAACGCGCCGGACGCGTGCGTGAAGCCAATCGCGTTGTCGGCGAACTTCACGTTCCGGAACACGTGCATCTCTCCGCGCCCCCAGATGCCGCCGTTGCGGTTCTTGTAGGCGACGAGATTCTCGAAGACCGACGGCAGCGCCCTGCTGTTCGGGTCGGCGGGGTTCTCGAGGCCGATATGGGAGCTGCCGGTCACGCCGAACGTGTTATCGACATTGATGTTCCGGTCGAACATGAACCCGTCGTAGCTGGAGTGGGCGACGTTGCCCTTGAACTCGCGGAACGGAATTCGACGAGGCCAGGTGTTCAGGCTGACCTCGGTGCCCTCGAACTTCCCGTTCGGGTGCTCGGGCAATGACATCCAGAAGCCGTTGGCGTCGGACCCCGCGGCCACGTTGTCGCGGTACGTGTTGTCGGGATTGGTGATCCAGAAGCTCGCGGCGGTGTTGTCGGAAGGCAGCAGGACATCCTTCGATCGCTGGCCGTTGGTTCCCGTGCGGGGCTCGCCGGACGCGGCGAGGTTGGTCGGGACACAGGGTCTGGTCGGATGACACTTCGTCTGGATCGCCAGGTTGTGCACGAACTCGTTGCCATGCTCGATGCCGTCTTCGAGGAAGAAGCAGTGCCCGACGGTGTTGTAGGTGACGTTGTTCTCGATGCGCAGGAGATTCGTGCCATGCACCGTGACACAGCGATTGAACGTGTCGTGGATCGCGGCGTTCCGGATGTACTGCCCTCTGGCATCGCCGATGAGATGCCAGTGTATCGGGTAACGGGCCAGCGTCAGATGCTGTCCCATGCGGTTGAACTCGACGCCCTCGACATACATCCGGCTCGCGCCCATCGCCATCACGTGCCCGCCGAAGTACGGCGGCTGTGCCGCGTCGGCAGAAGCCTGGATACGGATGTTGCGCGTCAGCAGACCGACCTCGCCGCGTTCGTCCACGTCGAACGTGATCCTGCCGAAGTGCATGTAGTCCAGCGGTCGATCGAGCGTAATAGTGTTTCCCCTGACGGCGGCGATCGTGCGCCGCTCGGCCTGCCGGGGATCGAAGTCCGTGGACGCGAGGACGATCTCGTCACCGGCTCTCCAGCCGGACGCGTCCAGGACATGGATGGAGGTGCTGCCGGCCGCGGCGGTCTGCGCGAGCTTCGTCCAGGTGTGCTTCCGGTCGCCGTGGAGGTTCAGGGTGCCGCCCATGATCATGATGCCGCGGTCGCCCATGTCCTTCATCGGCTCTTCATCGGGGACGTTGTTGGTGAGGGTAATGGTAGCCTTGCGCGTGTGCGGCCTGGCCTCGGTGCCAATCTCCAGTTCCCCGTGCAGCACGATCCATTCAGTGGTCAGCTCGAGGTCTCTGTCGTTCGAGAAACGGAGCTTGCCTTCGATCGTCACTCCGCCCAGCGCCGGCGGGCTCACGTCCAGGACGACGTCCCTGCCCGCCGGAATCGTGACCTTGTCGCCTGCGCCGGGTACGCGCCGGTCGGGCCACGTCGCGGGATCGGACCACCGCGCCGGCCTGGCGGATGGCGACGTTCCCTGCCGGGCCTGAACGACGGAGAATGCGCTGACGGCTACGACAGCTGCAAGGAACAACGCAGGAACGAACGATCGATGATGCTGACGCACTGAATCAACCTCCTGACCCGGAGATGACCAGGAACCGCAGCGGCGCCCCGGGCACCCGACTCCGCTCGCCTGCATGCCACCGCCGTCGCCGTGCCGATGACTTCCGGCGTCGGCCGATCGCACCAGTCCGACGCGCACATGATGGCGCCGGGATCAAGGGGCGTCAAGGAGTCAGCCTCGCAGGACAACCCCGCTCGCAAAGCGCGGGCACCCCTCGCATGACACCTGCGCGAGGGATTGGTGGAGGCGGCGGGAGTCGGTGCTGCCGAGCGCAGACGAAGTCTGCGCTCGGCTGGTGAGATGCGAGGTTGTCCGCCTTCGCGGTTGCATGAACAGCCCGCAACGCTTCGGCGAGACACTTCGCTGGTGAATGAAACTCGCTGGCTTGCCCGGACGAAACTCGCCGAAGGCGAGCGAAGTCTGGAGGCGGCGGGAGTCGGTGCCGCTAAGCGCGGACGTAGTCTGCGCTTGCGCCACGGGACCGCGGCGGCGGGAGTCGGTGCCGCTAAGCGCGGACGTAGTCTGCGCTTGCGCCACGGGACCGCGGCGGCGGGAGTCGGTGCCGCTAAGCGCGGACGTAGTCTGCGCTTGCGCCACGGGACCGCGGCGCCGACACCAAGACCGAGCGTAGCGAGGGATTGGTGGAGGCGGCGGGAGTCGAACCCGCGTCCGAAAGCACGTCGTCGTGGGACTCTACATGCTTGTCCGCGTCTGAAATCTCGTGCCCCGCGTGAGGACGCGGCCAAAACCGCGAAGCACCAGCCTCGGAGGATCTCGCAGCCGCGCGCCGAGGCGCCGCGCGGCCGCCAGCCTGTTTCATGGCGTTCGACCCCCGACCACCAGGCGAGGTCGGGGCGAACGTCACTGCTTAATTAAGCAGCGAGAGCGTACTGATTGTCCGCAGTTAACGGATGTTCCATCGGATTAACGAGTCAATGGGGCTCGGCATGCATCCCGCGATCTCATGCCCCCGTCGAAGCCAAATTCGCCCCCTCGGGTGAGTCGCCGGCCCCCGCCGGCTGCGGCCGGGGCCGCCGCGCCGAACGCTCCCCCGGCGCGGTAATCTGTATTGTACCCCGTGGGAGGCCCCGGAAGCCCGGTTGAGCTTCCCCGCGGCCGCCGTGCTTTTACACTAGTACACACATTAATCGTCCGGCGAATGGGGATCGTCCGGCCCGCGCCGGACTCGACGTCCGGACCCCATTTCGCAGCGCAACCGAGGGCTGCCTGTGACACATCGATGCCGACGCACTCGTCAGGAGATCCGCTCTGGTACAAGGACGCGGTCTTCTATCAGCTGCACGTCAAATCCTTCGCCGACAGCAACGGCGACGGCATCGGTGATTTCCGCGGCCTGACCGGCAAGCTCGACCACATCGCCTCGCTCGGCGTCGACTGCCTCTGGCTGCAGCCGATGTACCCGTCTCCCTTCCGCGACGACGGGTACGACATCTCCGACTACACCAGCATCCACCCGAGCTACGGCACGCTGCAGGACTTCATCGACTTCCTCGAGCGCGCCCACAGCCTCGGGCTGCGCGTGATCATCGAGCTGGTGCTCAACCACACCTCCGACCAGCACGTCTGGTTCCAGGAGGCGCGCAGCTCCCGCGACCACCCGCGCCGCGACTGGTACGTGTGGAGCGACACCGACGACCGCTACCGCGGCGTGCGCATCATCTTCATCGACACCGAGCTCTCCAACTGGGCCTGGGACCCGGTGTCGAAGGCCTACTACTGGCACCGCTTCTTCAGCCACCAGCCGGACCTCAACTACGACAACCCGGCGGTGCGCGAAGAGATCTGGAAGGTGATGAAGTTCTGGCTCGACCTCGGCGTCGACGGGTTCCGCGCCGACGCGGTGCCCTACCTCGTCGAGCGCGAAGGGACGTCGTGCGAGAACCTGCCCGAGACGCACGCCGTGTGCAGGGAGCTGCGGGCCAGGCTCGACGCCGAGTACACCGGGAAGGTGCTCCTCGCCGAAGCCAACATGTGGCCCGAGGACGTGCGCCCGTACTTCGGCGACGGCGACGAGTTCCACATGTCCTTCCACTTCCCGATCATGCCGCGGATGTTCATGGCGCTGCGGCTCGAGGATCGCAAGCCCCTCATCGACATCATCGAGCGCACGCCCGCCATCCCCGACACGTGCCAGTGGGGGCTCTTCCTGCGCAACCACGACGAGCTGACGCTCGAGATGGTCACCGACCTCGAGCGGCAGTACATGTGGGACGAGTACGCCAGCGATCCGCGGGCGCGCATCAACCTCGGCATCCGCCGCCGCCTCGCGCCGTTGCTCGACGGCGACCGCCGCCGGATCGAGCTGATGGTGGGCCTGCTGATGTCGCTGCCCGGCAGCCCGATCCTCTACTACGGCGACGAGATCGGCATGGGCGACAACGTCTACCTCGGCGATCGCAACAGCGTCCGCACGCCGATGCAGTGGACCAGCGGCCCCAACGCCGGCTTCTCCACCGCCGATCCCGAGCGGCTGTGGCTGCCCCTGGTCTCCAACGCCGTCTTCGGCTACCAGGCGGTCAACGTCGAAGCCCAGGAGCGCAACCCGACGTCGCTGCTCCACTGGATGCGACGCCTGATCCAGGTGCGCAAGCAGGCGCGCATCTTCGGCCGCGCCTCCATCGAGTTCCTCAAGCCCGACAACCACCGCGTGCTGGCCTTCACCCGATCGATCGGACGCGATACCATCCTCGTCGTTTGCAACCTTGCCGGCACGGCGCAGGCGGTCGATCTGGACCTGAGCCGGCTGGCCGGCGCAATCCCGATCGAAATGTTCGGCGGCAGCGTGTTCCCGCGCATCGGCACCGCGCCGTACATCATGATGATGGGACCGTACGACTTCTACTGGTTCCGGCTGCGAAGGCTGTAGCCCGTCGTGGAAACCGAGAGCACGCTCTCAGACGCGCTCCTGCGGCAGCTCATTGCCGTCGGTCAGTGCGATGTGATGGTCGGACTCCCGACCCTGAACAATGCGGCCACGATACTCGACGTCGTCCGTGCCGTGCACATCTCGTTCACGCGCGATCTCACGCGGCTGCGGACCGTGATGATCAGCTCCGACGGCGGCTCGACGGATGGCACGCCCGACCTCATCCGCAACGCCACGTTCACCGACGCCGACCGCGTGCAGACCTCGCATCCGCTGCGCACGCTGCACCGCGTGCTGGCGCCCTATCACGGCCTGCCCGGCAAGCACACGGCGCTGCGCACGATCTTCGCCGCCGCGGAGCTGACCCAGGCCAAGGCCGTGGCGGTGATCGATCCGGCGGGTCCGTCGACCACGCCGGAACGGGTCACCGAGCTGATCCTGCCGCTGACGCGCGGCGAGGTCGAGTTCCTCGCGCCGCGATACCGGCGTCATCCGCGCGACGGCATGCTCATCACTCAGCTCGTGCGGCCGCTCGTCCGCGCCCTCTATGCCGTGGCGCTCGACGAGCCGCTCGGCTCCGAGTTCAGCTGCTCCGGCCGGTTCGCCTCGCACTGCCTGGAGAAGGAGATCTGGAGCCGCGAGTCGGCGCGGTTCGCGATCGACCTCTGGCTGCGCACCGAGGCCGCCGCCGAACGCTTCCCGATGGGACAGATCTGGCGGCCGCTGCCGTCGTCGCCCGCCAGCCGCGCTACGCTCCGCGAGGTGGTCCATCAGGTCGTGATCGCCATCATCGAGAGCCTGCGCTCCCACGAATCCTTCTGGCGGAACGCCAACGCCGTCTCGGAGCTGCGCAGCTGGGGAACCGATGCGGTCGCCGCGCCCGACCCCCAGCCCTGGGATTATCACGCGCTGGCCGAGCAGGCGCGCCGCGATATCGGCGAAATCGCTCCGCTGCTCGAAGACGTCCTCGACCCGGGGCTGTTCGTCAGAGTCATGGAGAACGTCACCGGCGCGGGTCCGTGCCTCGACGACGAGCTGTGGGTGCGAACGGTGTACGGGTTCGCGACGGCCATCCAGCATGGCCGCGCGGCCCTCGAGCACATGGCCGACATGTTCGTGCCGCTCTACATGTGGCGCGCGGCGGCGTTCATGATGGAAACCGAGACGGAGCCGCCCGAAGCGGTGCAGGCCCGTCTCGATGCGCTCTGCGACGTCTTCCAACGACTCAAGCCGGTGCTCGTCGCCAGCTGGTCGACGAACCAAGTGTGAGGTCACGATGATTCAGGAAATCGCCGATGCGCTCGTGCAGTCGTGGCGGAACTTCGCCTCGGCGTTCGTACTCTTCGTGCCGCGGCTCGTGGCCGCAACCATCATCTTCTTCGGCGGCTTCGTGATCGCGCTCATCGTCCGGCGCGCGATCCAGCGGGCGCTGGCGTGGATGAACTTCGATCGCCTCACGCTACGCAGCGGCGCGAGCGAGATGCTGCGGATGGCCGAGATGCCGCCCGCCGACGTCCTCATCGCGAAGATCGTCTTCTGGATCGTCTGGCTCGGCTTCATCGTGTCCGCGGTGGACACGCTGCAGCTCGCGCCCTTCCAGGGGCTGGTCGAGGAGTTCTTCCGCTTCGTGCCGCGCTTCCTCGTCGCGCTGTTCGTGCTGTCGATCGGCTTCCTGATGGCCAACTTCCTGTGGCGCGCCACGCTGCTGGCCTCGGTGAACGCCGGCCTGCCCGCGGCGCGCCTCCTCAGCGGCGCGCTCCGCGTGCTGGTCATCGCGGTCGGCGTGGTCATGGCGCTCGAGCAGGTGGGCCTGGCCACCGGCGTGGTGCTGGCCGCGTTCGCCATCACGTTCGGCGCGCTGATGCTGGGGCTGGCCATCGCCTTCGGCCTCGGCGGACGCGAGGCCGCCAAGTCGCTGATCGAGGAGCAGCTCCGCGCCAAGCGGGAACGCGAGTCCGACGCCGCCCCACACCTCTGATCGCATGGCGTTCCGGCGATCGAGCGGCGTCCTGCTCCACCCGACCTCGCTGCCGGGCGGCTGGGGCATCGGCGATCTCGGCCCCGCCGCGCTCGAGTTCGTCGATCGGCTCGTCGACGGCAGGCAATCGATCTGGCAGGTCCTGCCGCTCGGGCCGACCGGCTACGGCGACTCTCCCTATCAGTGCTTCTCCGCGTTCGCCGGCAACCCGCTGCTCATCAGCCCCGAGCGCCTCATCGAACAGGGTCTGCTCACGCCCGCCGACGCCGGCCCGCGCGATCGGTTCGACGACGGCCCCGTTGACTTCCCGGCCGTCATCGCCCACCGCGAGACGCTCTGGCCGCGCGTGCTCGAACGGTTCGACGCAGCCGGCTCCGGGCCGCTGCGCGATAGATTCGAGCGCTTCTGCCGGAGCCATGCCGGCTGGCTGAACGATTACGCGCTGTTCATGGCCGTCAAGGCGGCACACGGGCAGGCGCCGTGGACCTCGTGGCCCGAGGACATCAGGCTGCGCGAGCCTGGCGCAATCGCCCGATGGACCGACCGGCTGGCGCGCGAGATCCGGCAGCACAAGCTCACGCAGTTCCTGTTCTTCGAGCACTGGGCCCGGGTGCGCGACGCGTGCCACGCACGGTCGGTCCGGATCATGGGCGACCTGCCCATCTTCGTCGCCCACGACAGCGCCGACGTCTGGAGCCGGCAGGAGCTCTTCCGCCTCACGCCCGACGGCACACCGGAGGCGGTCGCCGGCGTACCGCCCGACTACTTCAGCGCGACGGGGCAGTTGTGGGGCAACCCGCATTACCGGTGGGACGAGCTCGCCCGCACCGGCTACGCGTGGTGGATCGAACGGTTCCGCGCGCTCCTCACCCTCGTCGACGCCATCCGCATCGATCACTTCCGCGGCTTCGAGGCCTCATGGGAAATTCCTGCCGGGTCGTCGACCGCCGTGAACGGCAAATGGGTGAAAGGTCCGGGCGCGGCGCTGTTCGAGGCGGTGCGTTCGGAGCTGGGGCTCGGGCAGCTGCCGCTCGTGGCCGAGAACCTCGGCGTCATCACGCCCGAAGTCGAAGCGCTGCGGCACCAGTTCGATCTCCCGGGGATGGCGATCCTGCAGTTCGCCTTCGGCAGCGATCCGCAGGCCCCCGACTTCCGGCCGCACAACTACCCCCGCAACCTTGTCGTCTACACCGGCACGCACGACAATGACACGACGGTCGGCTGGTGGACGGGTGATGTCGGCCACAGCACGCGCTCCGCCGACGAGATCGTCCGGGAGCGCGAATACGCCGCCCGGTATCTCGCGTGGGCCGACGAATCGATCCACTGGAAGTTCATCCGCGCCGTCATGGCCTCGGTCGCCAACACCGCGATCGTCCCGGTGCAGGACCTGCTCGGTCTCGGCAGCGAGGCCCGCATGAACCGCCCCGGCACGGCCACGGGCAACTGGCAATGGCGGCTCAGGCCGGGGCAGCTGACACGGGACGTGATGCGGCGCCTCGCTGAGCTGACCGAGACGTACGAGCGGGTGTAGCGGCCGACCCGCCGCCTCGCCGCCTCCCGGAACCGCTTCGTGGAGCAATGTCAAGACCTCCAAGCGGGACCGCTGCACGGAAAAAAGGACCTCGGGCCCGGATCGCTGCACAGAAAAATTAGCCTGATACAAATTGGCAACACTCGGCGTGCCTTCCAAGCTGTAGAGTTGACGAAAGCGCGACCGCGGCCGATTACCAGCCCGGGAACCCGACCCACAATGGAAAACACCGAGCCCGGATTGCCGACCGTCGTCCGCAGCGTGGTGGCCAAGGCACGCGGGTTCTTCACGTCCCTGCACGGGCAAGAGGGGGACGAAGTCCTGCGACGCGCGGCGGCGGTCCTGACGTTGACGGGCGAGGACTTTCTGCCGGCCGTCGTCCGCGAAATCGCCGACATGCTCGACGCCGAGGTCGCCTTCGTCGGCGAGCTCACGGGCGACCGCCTCCGCACCGTCGCAGCCTGGCGCCACGGCGAGCTGGTCGACAACTTCGACTATCCCCTCGCCGGAAGCCCGCTCGAACAGACGGGCGACCGGTCGATACGGTCCTATTACTCCTGCGTCCGCGTCCACTTCCCCGACGATGCGTCGCTCGCCTCGTTCGACGCGGACGGCTACATCGCGCTGCCGCTCGTCGGCACGCGCGACGAGGTCATCGGCGCGATCGTCGCCGTGACCCGCCGGCCGCTGAACAACGAAGCCGGCGCCAGGTCGCTCCTGCAGCTGCTCGCCGGCCGCGTCGCCGCGGAGCTCGAGCGCGCCCGCACCGAGCGCGAGCTCCGCAAGAGCGAGCACCACCTGATGCAGGTGCAGCGCGTCGAGGCGATCGGGTGGCTGGCCGGCAACATCGCCCACGACTTCAACAACCTGCTGATGATCGTCATCGGCTACGGCGAGATCCTCCAGGATCGGGCCGGCGGGCAGGAGATCAGCGAGCTCCTCGCGGCGGCCCGGCGCGCCAGCACGCTCACCAAGCAGCTCCTCGCCTTCGGCCGTCGCCAGGTGATGCAGGTCCAACGCGTCGACATCAACCGCGTCGTCTCCCAGGTGCAGACGATGCTGTCGCGCGTGATCGGTCCGGAAGTCCGGCTGACGACGACGCTCGATCCGTCGATCCCGAGCGTCGAAGTGGACCCCGGCCAGCTCGAGCAGGTGCTCGTCAACCTGGCGATGAACGCCCGCGACGCCATGCCGAACGGCGGCACGCTGAAGATCGAAACCGCCGTTCTCGACGTCGAGAAGCCCTACTTCCAGATGCCGTCCGGCCGCTACGTGCGGCTGACCGTGGCTGACACCGGCGTCGGCATGCCGCCCGAGGTGCTCTCGCAGATCTTCGAGCCGTTCTTCACCACCAAGGGCAACCGCGGCACCGGCCTCGGCCTTTCCAGCGTCTACGGCATCGTCAAGCAGAGCGGCGGATACATCTGGTGCGACAGCACACCCGGCCAGGGATCGACGTTCACGATTTATCTGAAGCCGGCGGCCGGCATCGCCGAGTCGGAGGCGCCGAAGCCGCCGCCCGAGCGTGCGGCGGGAGGCGAGGAACGCATTCTCGTCGTCGACGACGAGCCCGCGGTCCGGCGGCTGCTGGCGCGTATCCTGCGCTCGCGCGGCTACGACGTCTTCGAGACCGAGGACGCGCACTCGGCCCTGGCGTTGATGAGCACCACCAATCGCCAGATGGACCTCGTCGTCACCGACATCGTGATGCCGTCGATGAGCGGTGTGCGGCTGGCCGAACAGATCAGGGCCAGGTGGCCGTCGGTCAAGGTGCTGTTCGTGTCCGGCTTCCCCACCAGCGACGCGATTCCGGCATCGGAAATGTCCTCGATCCCGCTTCTCGGGAAGCCGTTCACGCCCGACGAGATCGAGAAGAAGGTGCGGGAGGTGCTCGACAGCGGCACGCAGACGATCGCCGGAGGGGTCAAATCCTGACTCCGGCGGCCGCACCGCCCGCCGGCGCTGAAATCTGACGCCTCGCCCTTGGCCGTGCGGGGATTCGGTTTACGATCTCTGATTGGTGATCGCCAATCCAGAGGTCCAGCCGCGTAGGCGGGTGTCGCCGCGCACGCCTGTCGTGCTCGTCGTGCTGTTCAGCATGGCGCTGGCGACGATCCCGCAGGCACAGGACGCCACAGCGCCCCCGCCGTTGACGCTCGTCTCGCGGGACGGGCGCCGGACCGTTCCGACCACCATCTCCGGCGGGCGCGAGCTCATTGCCCTCGACGACATCGCCGCGCTGTTCCCCGTTGCCGTTCGCGAGGACTCGCTCGCCGGCGGGTTCACGATCACCTACCGCGGGAAGACCATCGTCGCCTCGGCGGATCAGCCGATGGCGTCGGTGGACGGGCGCATCGTGGCCCTTCCGTCGCCAATCACGCGCACCGGCCGGCGCTGGCTGGTCCCGGTCGAGTTCCTGCCGCGCGCGCTGGGGCCGATCTACGACCGGAAGATCGATCTGCGCCGCGCCGCCCGGCTGCTGCTCGTCGGCGACCTGCGGGTGCCGCGTGTGTCCGCGCGCATCGAGGCGACCGGGCCGCCCACGCGCGCGGCCCTGGCGATTACACCCGCCACTCCGGTGAACATCGTCGCGGAAGCCGGCCGGCTGGTGCTCACTGTCGAGGCCGACGCGCTGGAGCCGGTGTTTCCGGTGACGGCCAGCGGCCTGATCGACGGCGTCAGGATCGGCGATCAGCCGAACGTCGTCGTCATCGCGCTCGACCGCCAGGCCGCGATCCCCAGGACGACCATTGCGACCGCCGACAACGCGACGCGCGTCGCGATCGAGGTTCCAGTCGCCGAAGCACGACCGGCCGTTCCGGCGGCGCCGGCCACAGACCCGCGGCTTCCGCTCCCCGACACCTCGCGGCTGCCGGGCCTCGAGCCGCAGCCGGTGCTCCAGACCCTGGCCATCGATCCTGGACATGGCGGCGACGAAGTCGGCGTCCGCGGCGCAGGTGGGCTCGAGGAGAAGCAGCTGACCCTCGACGTCGCGCGCCGGCTGCGCACGCTGGTCGAGCGGGGGCTCGGCGTTCGCGTGATCCTGACGAGAGACGACGACCGCACGGTGGGGATCGATGAGCGAGCGGCGGCGGCCAACAACGGGAAGGCCGATCTGCTGCTCAGCCTGCACGCCAACGGCGCCCTGTCGGGCACGCCCTCGGGCGCCGAGGTCTTCTACGACGAGCTCGATCGCGAAGGACTGGCCGTACGGTCGGCCGTGGCGGCGAACTCGGTCTCGCTGCCGGTGATCGGCGGTGGCACGCGCACCATCGACGTCGTACCATGGGAACTGGCGCAGGCACGCCACATCGACGCATCGGCAACGCTCGCCTCGATGCTCGAGCAGGAGCTGCGTCAGCGCGTGCCCATGGGACAGCGGCCGATTCAGCAAGGACCGATGCGATTGCTGTCGGCAGCCAACATGCCGGCCGTGCTCGTCGAAATGGCCTACCTGACCAACGCCGCCCAGGAAAAGGCGGCGGCCGGCGACGAATTCAAGAACGCCGTCGCGCAGGCGCTGTATAACGCGATCGTGAGGTTCAGGGGGTATCTCGAGGAGACCGCCGCGCCGTGAGCCGGCGCGCGAAGATCTATCTCGCCGCCCTGGTCCTCGCCCTCATCGGCGTGACGTGGGCGCTGGTGCGGCTGTTCACCGAGCCGCGCCCCGCTCCGGCGGCGGCGGCCACGACGACCGCGCCGGCGCCGGCCGAATCCGCCCACATCACCGCGACGCTGTTCTACGCATCGTCGGACGGACGCTCGCTGGTGCCCGTGCGGCGCGAAGTGCCCCTGGCGTCCACGGTCGTCGACCAGGGCCGGCAGATCCTGACGGTGCAGCTTCAGGAGGCGCCGCAGCCCTACGTGCAGGTGATTCCCGAGGGCACGACGCTCCGCGCGTTCTATGTGACGGATCGCGGCGACGCCTTCGTCGATCTGAGCGGCGAAATCGTCAGCGCGCATCCGGGCGGGTCGCTGAACGAGCTGCTGACGGTGTACGCGATCGTCAACGCCGTCGTCGCCAATCTGCCGGCGGTCCAGCGCGTGCAGCTGCTCGTCGAAGGCCGGGAGGTCGACACGATCGCCGGCCATGTCGATGTGCGGCGGCCGCTCGAGCGCGACGACACGCTCGTTCGCGACGGGCGCGATGGCGATGCGCCCCCGCAGGAAGACTCGAACCCTCGAAAGTGAGTACAGTGAATCGTTTATGAGAGCAGACGGCCGTCTCGCGGAGCAGCTCCGCCCCACTCGCATTACGCCGAACTACGTCATGCACGCCGAAGGATCCGTCCTCATCGAGGCCGGCAGGACGAAAGTCATCTGCACGGCCAGCGTGGAGGATCGCGTGCCGCCGTTCCGCCGCAACACCGGCAAGGGCTGGGTCACCGCCGAGTACGGCATGCTGCCGCGCGCGACGACGACGCGCACCCAGCGCGAGGCGGCGGCCGGCAAGGTCGGCGGGCGGACGCAGGAGATCCAGCGATTGATCGGCCGGTCGCTGCGCAGCGTCACGAAGCTGGAAGAGCTCGGCGAGCGCACGATCACGCTCGATTGCGACGTCATCCAGGCCGACGGAGGCACACGGACCGCCTCGATCACCGGCGCCTTCGTGGCCCTGGTCCTGGCCGTGCAGAAGATGCGCGAACAGGATCTGCTTCGCACCATGCCGATCACGGACTTCGTGGCCGCCACCAGCGTCGGCATCGTCGAAGGCGAGCCGATGCTGGACCTGGCGTACTCCGAAGACTCGCGCGCCGACGTCGACATGAACGTCGTCAAAACCGGCGGCGGTCTCTACATCGAGCTCCAGGGCACTGCCGAGGCCCTGCCCTTCGGCCGCGAGGCGCTCAATCGACTCCTCGATCTCGCCGACACCGGCGTGCGCCAGCTCGTCGCCCTGCAGCGCAACCTGGTCGGCCAGTATCTCGAGAAGCCGAAGTCCTGACGCGGCCACTCGAAGGTGCCTGCACTGAGCGAGCGAAGCGGGTCGAAGTGAAGCTGCTCGTCGCAACGACGAACTCAGGAAAGCTCCGGGAGATCGGCGCGGTGCTCGCCGGCGCGCCGGTGGAGCTCGTCACGCTGCGCGATCTGCCGCCCATTGCGGAGCCCGCCGAAACGGGCCTCACGTTCGAAGAGAACGCCCGGCTCAAGGCGCTCTACTACTCGGCACGCTCCGGCATGACCACGGTTGCCGAGGATTCAGGCCTGGCGATCGACGGCATGAACGGCGAGCCCGGTGTGCACTCGGCCCGGTTCCTCCGGCCCGACGCCACCTATCCCGAACGGTTCGCCGAAATCTTCCGCCGGCTCGAAGGGCCGCCGGCGCGCAGCCGCGCGGCGCGGTTCGTCTGCGCCCTGACGGTTGCCGACGAGGGACGGATTCTCTTCGAAGCGCGCGGCGTCATCGAAGGCGAGATTGCCCGCGAAGCCCGCGGCGCAGGCGGCTTCGGCTACGACCCGATCTTCTATTACCCGCCGTACAACGCGACGCTTGCCGAGGTCAGTGAAGAGGCGAAGCTCGCCGTCGCACATCGCGGGAAAGCGTTCCGCGCGCTCGCCTCGTGGTTGACACAACTGCCTGAATCGCGCTGATCCTGCGCGTCTCGTTTCGAGCCACTCGAACCGCCGAAAAGGTCCTCGTTACGCAGGGTTCCGGCCGCAGCCGGAACATCTGACTTTGCCAGACCGGGCAATTACCAATCTGTTGCGACGAGCGTGCGAACCGTCGTGATCTTCCGCGCCGTGCCGCGCACGATGTTGGGCGTCTGCCATCTGTCGTGCCGTTGGCGTCGTGGTTGCCTTATCTCTGCGCATGTCGGTTTTGTATCGACGACCGATCGTGGACGCGATCGCGGCCGACGCCATGACATGTGCACCGGCCGTCACGCGTGATCTGTCGCGACATGATGATCTCGGGAGACACGGTGATCTCGGGCAAGGAAAGCTTTGGGAAGGACGACCTGACTTCGGATCGGAATGTCGTCCGGGACGATTCGATCCTCTGGCCGTAACGAAGGCGGCCAGGGGTTCACTACGACGAGGACGTGCGTCCATGACTGCTTCGGCCACGAGCCATTCGCGCCCACGGCGCAAGGTGATCTGGGACTGACAGACGCCATGAACGGCGGGGTGTCTTCCACGGGCGTGCTGGGCCGGGTTCGCGACTGGGTGTCGCGCAGCCACGAGCCGGTGAAGGGTGATGCCTCCCGGGCGATGAGCCTGGAGCATCTGCCCATCCCGGCGAGTGTCTTCGTGATTGCCGTCGTGGCCGTCGGCTGCGTCGTGATGATCCTGCACGGCCCGCGCCGGATTACTCAGCCGACGCTGTTCCTCGCGCTCCTCGCGGCGTCGGTGCTGGCGTCGAGCCTGCGCCTCCGGCTCCCGCTCGGCACGAGCGCGTCCAACCTGTCGATCTCCTACAGCGTCGATTTCGCGGCGCTGCTGCTGATCGGGCGGGAGATGACGATGCTGGTCGCCGGGGCGAGCGCCTGCGCCCAGTCGATCTTCGGGACCAGCCGGCGCAATCCCGCATTCCGGATTCTCTTCAACGCGGCGGCCCTCGTGCTGACGGTGCAGGCCGCAGGCATGACGTTCGCCTATTTCGGCGGCAGGCCCGGCGATCTGGATCTGTCCTCGATCGCCAAGCCGCTCGTCGCGAGCGCGCTGGTCTATTACCTGGTCAACACGCTGATCGTGGCCACCGCGGTCGGCCTCGCCGCCCGCCAGCCGGTCTGGCAGGTGTGGCAGACGAACTTCCTCTGGACGGCGCCGAGCTATTTCGTCGGCGCCGGCGCCGCGGTCGCCGGCGTGGCGCTGTGGCAGACGAGTCAGTGGTGGCTGCTGCCGCTGGCGGCGGCGCCGGTGTATCTGACGTTCCGGTCCTACCGGATGTACGTCGATCGGATCGCGTCCGAGAAGCGCCACAAGGAAGAAGTGCTGCGGCTGCACCGCGACACGGTCGCCGCGCTCGAGGCCGCACGCCGTTCCGAGCAGCGCTACGCGCTGGCCGCCGCGGGATCGAACGACGGGCTGTGGGACTGGGACATCCCCGCCAACTCGCTGTACTGCTCCGATCGCTGGAAGCTGATCGTCGGCCTCGACGCCGACGCCGAAGTCGCCACGTACGAGCAGTGGCTCGCCTACACGCACGAGGAGGATCGCGCGGGGCTCGTCGACGCGCTTCGCGCGCATCTCGACGGCAAGCGCGCGCACTTCGAACACGAGTATCGGGTCCGCCAGGTGAACGGCGAGATCCGCTGGGTCCTGTGCCGCGGCATCGCGGTGCGCGATCACGCCGGGCGTCCTGTGCGCATGGCGGGCTCGCTCACCGACATCACCGAGCAGCGCCGCATCCGCGACTCGCTCGCGCAGGCGGCCCGGCACGACCCGCTGACCAACCTGCCGAACCGCATGCTGTTCGGCGAGCTGCTGCAGCGGGCAATCGCGCAGGGCGCGCGGCCCTCGTCGCAGCAGTACGCGGTGCTGTTCATCGACCTCGACGGCTTCAAGCTGGTCAACGACAGCCTCGGCCACATCATCGGCGATCGGTTCCTGATCGCGATCGCGCAGCGGCTGCAGGCCCACCTCCGTCCCGGCGACTCGCTGGCGCGCCTGGGCGGCGACGAGTTCGCGGTTCTCGCCGAGAACTTCTCCACGCCGGAAGACGTGTGCGCGATTGCCGACCGGCTGCTGAACGCGCTGGCCGAGCCCTTCCACATCGCCGATCACGAGCTGTTCGGCTCGGCGAGCGTCGGCATCGTCATCGGCGGACCGCAGTACCGGACCGTCGACGCCGTGCTGCGCGACGCCGATATCGCCATGTATCGCGCCAAGTCGAGCGGGCGCGGCGGCTACGCACTGTTCGACCCCGACATGCACGCGACGGCGCTCAAGCGGCTGACGCTCGAGACCGAGCTGCGCCGCGCGGTCGAGCGCAGGGAGTTCTCGATCTTCTATCAGCCGATCGTCGAGCTGTCGACGTCGCGCATCACGGGTCTCGAGGCGCTGCTGCGCTGGAAGCGCGCCGACGGCCACATCGACTCGCCCGCCGAGTTCATCACGATCGCGGAAGAGACCGGGCTGATCATCCCGCTGACGTCGCACGTGCTGGTGGAAGCGTGTCATCAGGTGGCGGCCTGGCAGCAGATGTTCGGCCAGCACCTGCAGCTCTCGGTGAACGTGCCGTCCAAGCTGTTCTCGCGGGCGAGCTTCGTCGACGAGGTCGAGCGGGTGCTGGCGAGCAGCGGGCTGCGGCCCCACAGCCTGCAGCTGGAGATCACCGAGAGCGTGCTGCTCACCCACTCCGACGTCGTCGATCGCAACTTCCAGCGCCTGCACGAGATCGGCGTGGCCGTGCACCTCGACGACTTCGGCACGGGCTACTCGTCGCTCAGCTATCTGCAGCGCTATCCGGTCGACGCCCTGAAGCTCGATCGCTCGTTCGTGGCCCGCATGGGCACGTACGAGAACGATGTCGTCGGCGGCGCGATCGTGAAGCTGGCGCGCGAGCTCGGCATGGGGATCATCGCCGAGGGCGTCGAGACGGTCGAACACGCCGAGCAGCTCTCGGCGCTCGACTGTCCGCACGCGCAGGGCCATCTCTTCTCCGAGCCCCTGACCGCCAGCGCGGTCGTGCGGGTCCTCACCAGGCAGTTCCGGCCGGCGCTCGCCAGCGCCTCGTAGACACGCGCTAGATCTTGCGCAGCCGCACGCGCCGGACGGCGTGATCGCGGCCCTTTTCCAGGATCACGTGGGCGCGTTCGCGCGTGGGCAGGACGTTCTCGCGCAGGTTCACGAGGTTGATCGTTCGCCAGATGTTGCGCGCCGTCTCGATGGCCTCCTCGTCGGTCAGCGCGGCGTAGCGGTGGAAGTAGGACGAGGGATTGGTGAACACCTTCTCGCGCAGGGCCTGGAACCGCTCGATGTACCACTGCTCGATGTCGGCCTCGTGCGCGTCGACGTAGACGGTGAAGTCGAAGAAGTCCGAGACGAACATCGGCAGCGGCCGTCCGGCGCGGCTGGCGCCGGTCTGCAGCACGTTCAGGCCTTCCACGATCACGATGTCGGGCTGCCGCACGACCTGATATTCGCCGGGGACGATGTCGTAGCGCAGGTGGGAGTAGACGGGAGCGTGCACCTCGGGCACGCCGGACTTGAGTTCGGCGAGGAAGCGTACGAGCCGGCGCACGTCGTAGCTCTCGGGGAACCCCTTGCGGTTCACGAGGCCGCGCGCTTCCAGCTCGGCCTGCGGCAGGAGAAAGCCGTCGGTGGTGACGAGGTCCACCTGCGGGTGGCTGGGCCAGTGCGAGAGCAGCGCTTTCAGGACGCGCGAGATCGTGCTCTTGCCCACGGCCACGCTGCCGGCAATGCCGATGACGAAGGGCACGTGCGGTCCCTCGGCGCCGAGGAACGTGGCCGTCGCCTGGCGCAGGCTCTGCGTCGCCCCGACGTACAGGTTCAGCAGGCGGGACAACGGGAGGTAGATGTCGGCCACCTCGTCGAGCGACATGCGTTCGTTCAAGCTGACCAGCGGGCGGAGCTGCGGCTCGGTCAAGGGCAGCGGGGTGGACGCACGAAGACGTGCCCACTCGGCGCGTGTGAACTCGATGAACCGGGAAATCGCGACCTCGTCGCGCGGAGCGGGCACTTCGGCATTGTAGCCGGACGAGGACAGGGGTCTGACCCGGGGTCAGACCCCGGGTCAGACCCTCCCTGCTCTCCCTGCTCCCCTTTCAAAACCGGCCAGTTTGTCGGGGGCAGAAATGGCGTAAGGTTTGCCTCGGGCACAGACTTCTGGACGCGCCAGTCTCGCGTCCTTTGCCGCCCTTGCGGAGGTGCAGCCCATGCGTGCATGGCTTCCCCTGGTCCTGGTTCTCCTCTCCGCCGGCGGCGCCCACGCCGGACCGGAGGAACAAGATCAACCACCTTCCCGCCCCGCACCGGATTTCCTCTTCGGCCGCCCCTCCGGCACGATCGGCCTCCGGGTCGGCTGGCTGGCCAGCAGCGCCGGCAGCGACTGGTATGACTTCGTCACCGACCAGCTCACGCTCGAACGCAGGAACTTCAACGCCCCGGGCATCGGCACCGACGTCGGCATTACCCTGGCGCGGAGGGTCGACCTGCTGGTGGGCCTCGATTACAACCAGACGACCACCCCGTCCGAGTACCGCCGTCTGGTCGACAACAACCGCCTCCCGATCGAACAGACCACGCTGCTGCGCCGCGTGAACCTCACCGGCGGGGTCAAGTTCGCGTTGACCGAACGCGGACGCGAGGTGGGCCGCCTCGCCTGGGTGCCGCGCACCCTCGTCCCGTTCGTCGGCGCCGGCGCGGGAGCCATGTGGTTCCAGGTGCGCCAGTCCGGCGACTTCGTCGACTACATCGACTTCTCGGTGTTCAGCGATGTCTTCGAATCCAGGGGCTGGACACCCACCGCGCACGTGATGGGCGGCGTGGACGTCAGAGTGCTGCGGCGCGCGTACGCCACGTTCGACGCCCGTTACACCTGGGCGTCGGGCGATCTCGGCCCGGACTGGATAGACTTCGAGCCCCTGGATCTCTCCGGACTCCGGCTGTCGGCCGGCATCAATTTCATCATCTCGGAGGTCCGATGAAAGCCTTCGCTCCCGCGCTCGCGCTGCTCCTCGCGCTCCCGGCCTACGCGCAGCAGAACACCGCTGACCCTCGATGGAACCGCTGGATCGGCTGCTGGGAACTGGTCGTCGAGAACGCCCGCGAAGGCGCGCCGACGCCCGACACCACGACCCGTGCGCCAAGGTCCCGGACACTCGATCCCGTTCGTCCTCAGGTCTGCGTCGAAGCGGCGCCCGGCGGCGGTGCCACCTTCACCACGAAGGTGGGCACGCAGACGCCGATCGTGCAGACGGTCATCGCGGACGGCGTCGGTCGTCCGGTCACCGAGGACGGCTGCACCGGCACGCAGAACGCTGAATGGTCGGCAGACGGCCTTCGGCTCTACGCGCGCGCCGAGCTCACCTGCAAGGGAGATCCCGGTACGCGCCGAGTCTCCGGACTGGCGATGCTCGGCCCCGACGGCCGGTGGACCGATGTGCAGTCCGTCGAGATCGACGGCCGCGAAGGCTTCCGCGTCCGACAATATCGCCGCTCCGCCGACGAGCGCACCGTGAACGACATCGCCGCCACGGCGCTCACCCTCGAAGACGTGAAAGAAGCCAGCGCAAAGGTCTCGCCGCGGGCGCTCGAAGCGGCGCTGGTGGAAACACGTGCCTCGTTCGATCTCGACAGCCGGAAGCTCCTCGATCTGCAGGCAGCCGGCGTCCCGGCCAGCGTCGTCGATGTGATGGTGGCGTTGTCCTACCCCGATCGATTCGTCGTCGAGCGCACCGCCGCCGTCGATCGCGCGCGAACGCCGATCGTCAACGATCCCTTCATGCTGGGGTGGGCCTTCAGTCTCCCGTCGTGGAGCGACGTGTACGGATTCTACTCGCCGCTCTATGGCCCGTTCTCTCCCTACTACTACTCACCGTTCGCGTATTCCTACTACCGCGGCTACAACCCATTCTTCTACGGCGTCGGCAGTTACGCGATCGATGCGGGCGGCGGCGGCGGAAACGTGAGACCCGACAGGCCAAGTGGTCAAGGGCGCGTCGTGAACGGCCGGGGATACACGCGCGTCAGGCCGCGCGAGGCCGAGCCGGCTGCCGTGGTCCGCGGCGGAGGGGGATCGACCGCCATGTCCTCCGGCGGCGGATCGTCCTCGTCATCGGGAAGCTCCGGAGGAAGCGCGTCGCCGGCCGGCTTCTCGAGCGGCGGCGGTGGCGGCGCCAGCAGCGGCGGCCGTACGGCGCAGCCGCGCTGAGACGCGAGAAGACGCGCAAGGACGCGGCCTGCGGGCCTCCAGGCGCTGTGGGCCGGTGCACCGTAGCGCAGGCCGGGGTCAATGGGCGTGCGGCGGGATCGGTGCCGATCTCGCAGGGCCTTCGCACTGCCCCGAGACTGCCAGTTGGGAATTGCCGGCGGGCCGGGATATCCTCCCGCCATGCAGAACTCGATGGGACGCGGGATATTCGTTTCGTGCATTGCGATCGCCGCAACCGTTGCGACGATGGCGGGTCAGGCGCAGCAGGCGGCGGCGCCGGCCGGCGGCCGCGGACAGGTCCAGCAGGGCGCGCGCGGCGGAGGCCGCGGACAACGTCCTGAGTGTCTCAATCCCAGGATACCTGCCGCTGAATGCAACATCGGGGCATCGCCCATCCAGTGGGCGTCACCCGAGCTCGGCGACGGCCCGTTTCTCGTTCAATCGGCGGTACCCGCCCATCGAAACCTGCGCGTCGTCGTCATGGCGAGATTCCAGCAGCCGTGGTCGATCGCGTTCCTGCCCGACGGCAATATCTTCGTGACCGAGCGGCCGGGCCGTCTCCGGATCATTCGCAACGGCGTGCTCGACCCCAATCCCGTGCCCGGTCTGCCGCGCGTCCACGTGCAGGGACTGCAGGGGCTGATGGATGTCGTCCTGCATCCCCGCTTCTCCGAGAACAAGTGGGTTTACATCGCCTACCACAAGCCGGTGCTGAACCCTGATGCGTTTCCGGCCGCGGACGGCAGGCCGGCGATGGCGGGCGAGACGACGTTGATGCGGGGCACGTGGAATGGCACGGCGCTCGTGGACGTGAAGGACATCTTCCGATCGGGCGCGACGCGCACGGAGGCGTCGCGCATCGGCTTCGGCCGCGACGGCATGCTCTACATGACGATCAGCGCCGGCGGGACCGGCCCCGACGTCTTCCGCTCGGCCGATCCCAACGACTACGCCGGCAAGACCGTACGGCTTCGCGACGATGGCACGATCCCGCCGGACAACCCGTTCGTCAACAAGCCGGGCTACAAGCCCGGCATCTACACGCTCGGCCATCGCAACGGGCACTCGATGGTGCTGAACCCCGAGACCGGCGAGTTCTGGGTCACCGAGCAGGGCCCCAACGGCGGCGACGAGATCAACATCCTGAAGCCTGGGGCCAACTACGGCTGGCCGTACGTGAGCCACGGGCGCAACTACATGGGACCGAAGATCTCCGAGAATCCGTGGCGCGAGGAGTTCGAGCCGCCGGCCGTCGTGTGGGTGCCGTCGATCGCGGTGACCGGCGGCACGTTCTACACCGGCGACCGGTTCCCCGGATGGCGGCGCAACTTCTTCGTCGGCGGCCTTCGCGAAGGTGAAACGCCGCGCACGGGACAGCTGCAGCGGATCGAGTTCAACGACAAGTGGGAAGAGCTTCGCCGCGAGCCGATGCTGCGCGAACTGCATCAGCGGATTCGCGACGTCCGCCAGGGCCCGGACGGGCTGCTTTACGTGCTCACGGGCGAGGAGCGAGGCGCGCTGCTGAGGATCGAGCCCGGCGAGCCGGCTCAGTAGGACGCTGCACGCGGGTGCGGGTGCCGTCATCCGTCCGGCATTTCGTCACACGCCACAGGTGTCTGGCGTTCGAATCAAGGCGGTTCGTCACAAATCGATTGAGCCGCCGAGAGGACGCCTCGAAGATCGGACGAAACAGGAACTCCACCGTGATCGTACGTGGAATGGCCAGCACCGCGGCCGTGATCGCCGCTGCCGTCCTGATGACGGGCACGCGCACACCGGCGGCGGCCGTGATCGACGACAGTCTGCTCGTCCGCATTTACAACAACGCCGGCCTGCTGCGCAGCGAGCTGAGGGACGCGCTCAACACGACGCATGAGATCCTGCGCCGGGCCGAGCTGTCGGTCGACTGGGTTCAGTGCCGCGCCCGGCGGGACGGTCCGGTACCGGTCGTGTGTGACCAGCCGCTGTCCTCCGGGGACGTGGTCGTCCGTCTGATCGAGGGCTCGGACAGGGAATCCGGAGAGCGCCGCGCGCTCGGCTACACGCTGTTCGACGCCAACGGCACCAGCGGATTCGCCACCGTCTACGTCGATCGCGTGGACTGGCTCGCACGCCGGGCGCAGTTTCCGCGCGCGCCGCTGCTCGGCCGCGCCATCGCGCACGAGATCGGCCACCTGCTGCTGCGTTCCAACGCGCACACCGAAGCCGGATTGATGCGCGAGGTCTGGACGACGGAACAGGTCGTGCGCAATCGCCGTGAAGACTGGACGTTCTCGCCCGATCAGAGCAGCGTTCTCCGCAACGCCCGAATTGCAGCCCCCGGCAATGCCAGGAAAGCCCGGCGGCCGCGCACCTGAAGCCGCTCAGAAAGTCGACCGGCGCCGCGGAGAAAACGCCGGTTCGTGTTCCGGCCCGGAACACGGTCGGCAGTCCTGCACGCGTGTGCAAACATTAGTAACACCCGTCCTCCCAACACCTTAAGTACGCCCTTCCAGCACCCGATAACCGGGAACGACTGTTGCTCCGCCACCGGCCGACTCGTGTCGTCGTTCGACAGAGCTAATAAGTGTCATGAGATCAACACTGCGCGCGTTCGAACGCGTCAACAAGGAACTCTGGGTTCTGTTCTCGCTGTTTGCGATCGCGCTGCTGCTGAACCATCTGATCGTCTCGCAGCGGATGGTCCTCAGCTTCTACGTGCTGCCGACGATCGCCTCGGCCTACTTCTACGGCCGCCGGCACGGGACGCTGACGGCGTTCGCCAGCGTGCTCCTGGTGATCGGCCTGCTGATCTTCCGCAATTCGACGTCGACGCCGAACGGCCTGCAGGTCGGCGTCTCGTTCAGCCAGTGGCTCGAGGTCGCGGTCTGGGGCGGCACGCTGATCATCACCGGCTATCTGATGGGCACGCTCTACGAGAAGATGCACGCGCAGATCAAAGAGCTGCGCGAGACCTACCAGGGCGTGCTGATGATCCTTCGCCACTTCATCTCGAAGGACACCTACACGGAGAACCACTGCTATCGGGTGTCGGTCTATGCCACGCGCATCGCGGCGCAGATGAACCTCTCGCCCGATCGCATCGAGGACGTGCGCGCCGCGGCGCTCCTGCACGACATCGGCAAGCTCGACATCAGCCGCGATCTGCTCTACAAGGCGGCCAAGCTCACGCGCGACGAGTACGAGGCCGTGCAGGAGCACGTCACGCGCGGCGTCGAAATGCTCGAACCGGTCGGCGGCGCGCTGCGCCGTGTGATTCCGATCATCCTGGCGCATCACGACAAGTTCGACGGCAGCGGCTACAACCCCACCAGCGGCGAGGCGATTCCGCTCGAGGCGCGCATCATCGCCGTGGCCGACGTCTACGACGCGCTCACCAGCGACCGGCCCTACCGCAAGGCGATGTCGCCGTTCGAGGCGCGCGATGTCATCACCAACGGCGCCGAAACGGAATTCGATCCGAAAGTCATCGCCGCCTTCAACACGCTCTTCAAACGCGGCGAGCTGGAAATCTGGTCGGCGCCGCTCTCAGCGGCGTGATCGTCGAGCCGTCGTCGCGGGGATTCTCGCTGGTCGAACTGCTGGTGGTGGTGGCGGTCATCGCGATCGTCGCCGGCATCGCCATTCCCGCCCTGCTGCAGGCGCGCATCCGCGGCAATGAGAGCGCCGCGATTGCCTCCCTGTCGGCCATCCGATCGGCGCAGTCGGCGTTCGCCAGCACCTGCGGAGGCGGCGGCTACGCCCAGTCGCTGAACGACCTGGCGCTGCCGCCGGACGGCTCGTCGACGAGCTTCATCTCCGAGCCGCTGGGCGCCAACGGCGTGATTCGATCGGGCTACGTGGCGAACATGACGCCCGACGTCGGCGCGATGGCGGTGACGCCCGCTGCCGACACCTGCAACTCCTCCACCGCGGACGCCATGTCGGGCTACTTCGCCGAGCGCCATCCCGAACGCATCGGCATCACCGGACAGCGCTCGTTCGCCACGTCCACGCAGGCGTCCATCTACGTGAAGGACGACGGTACGATCATCGCGCCGGGCATGGCGGGCGCGGTGCCGCTCCAGTAGCCTGGAACGGCGCCGGACGCCGGTTACGTTCGTCCCGCCGGGACCACCATCGAGACGCTGGTGCGTCCCTCCGCGCAATCCAGCGTCAGATGGCCGCCGTGCAGTTCCGCCACGCGGCGCGCCGCGCGCAGGAGGACGAGCGCGGCAGCGGCGGCACTCGTGGCCGCCATTGCCGGATCGGTCCATTCGCTCTCGGCCAGCCGCGAACGCCAGTAGTGGGGCAACTCCGCGCCGTCGTGCACCGCCGACAGCACCACCGTGCCCTCGGCCCGTGAATTGACCTGCAGCGCGATCACACGCGAGCGGCTCGCTTCGAACAGGACGGCGGGCGCGAGGATCAGGCCGCTGAACGAGGCCGAGAGCAGATCCTCATCCCCCGACACGATCTCGCTGATCTTGCGCGAAGGCACATCCAGCGTGAGCCCGCGCAGACGCCGTTCGGCCGCGGTCTGATCGATCGCCCGATCGACGATCGCCCGGGCGGCGACGTCGCGGCGTGCGACCGACACATCGCCGCGCAGCACCCGCGCCGCGACGAGCAGCTGCAGCGCCCGCGCCGCCTCGGCCCGGACCAGATCGACGGCGACGGTCTGCGTCAGCGTCGCCCCGGGCGCGAGGAGGTTGGCCGACGACGCGACAGCGGTCAGGCAGTCGGCAAACGCCGCGAAGGTCAGGTCGGGCGCAGCAACCGGCGCCGGGGCCGCGACACGCGGCATCGCCTTGTCCGTGGACGGCGTGTTGGTGGCCGCCGCGACAATCGGGACGTCGTCGTCGTCGATCCGCTCGACCAGGCACGGCACGCGGCTCAGGCCCGCGGCGATTGCGGCCGCAAGCCGCTTGCGGCCGGCGACGACCGCATGACGGCCGCCGCGGCTGCGGACCAGGAGCGGCTGCAGCACACCGTGCTTGCGAATCGACTCGATAAAAGCGGCAGACGGCGGTTCGTCGCCGTCCTGACGAGGGGCATCGAGCCCGTGCACTTCGAGGAACCGGATAGGGGTGTTCAGCAGCCCGGCGTCGAGCTGCTCGACATAGTGGGCGTCGGCCCTCATGCGATACCGGGGAGGCAGGCCCTCCCGGACGGGCGGAATGGCAGGTTCTCCGAGACGTAGGGCATCCAGACCGGGGTCGATATCAGACATGCGTGTGTGAAGAGTGGTGCGCGTCCAAGAGTGTCGGGGAGGCCAGAGTTCATCGACGAGCGGGAACCGTTGACCAGTTACGGCTGAGTATACCGCAGCATGAATGTGCAGGGACGGGCTATTGCGGGCGGGCGTGTGACCGATACATCTTCCGGAGCCGCACCGATTGAACGAGACCGTTTATCTGTTCGCCCTCAGCGTGCCCGACCTGCTGGAGCAGATCATCGCCGCCAGCCAGACCGGCTCGCGCATCCCCGCTGTCGTCCCGCCGCGGACAGACAAGCGGTCCTGACCACATGGAAAATCGCGCAGATGCCCAAGATCGCCGCGACACGGCCCGCCGCGCCGAAGTCGTCCGTTCCGTCATCGAGGAAATCGTCCACAACGGCGAGCCCGTGCTGACGATTCGCGACATCGAGACCTCGCTCCAGGTGTCCCCCGACGCCGCCGCCCGCATCGTCGAGAACCTGGTGAACGCCGGTCTGCTCGTCCAGGCGCGCGAAGGCACCTGGGTCAAGGTCTCGCCCTAGGCGGGATCGCCGGCTCAATTTCCGGCGGGACCTGCCGATAACAGGTCCAGTGGAAGCCTTCGTACTGATAACCGTTCTGGCGCTGACCGTCGCCGTCGCTGCCGGTCTCGCGAAGGGGATCCTCAGCCTGGTACTCCATCTCATGGCCGACGGCTCTCCGCGCGCCGCCGCCATCCAATAGCCCCCGGCGCCCGCCAGTCCACCCCGGCATGTCGCAGTTCAAGGTCGAGAAGGAGCGCGTCGCCGCCAGCCTGTCGTTGACGACCGGCCAGACGATCAGCGGCAGCTTCTTCGTCGTCGGATCGCTCAACACGCCAGCCGGACGCGAGCGCGTCGGCGATCTGCTCAATGCCGAGGACGGCTTCTTTCCATTTCAACGCGATGACGGCAGCACGGCGCAGTACAACCGCGCCCACGTCGTGCTGGTACGTCTGCCGGCCGGCGTCGATGAAGAGTCCTTCGACCCCGGCTACGACATCGCCTCGCGCCGCAGCGTCCTCATCACGCTCTCCACCGGCGCGCGCGTCGAGGGGACCATCCTGGTGTCCGGACCGGCGGGCTACGACCGTCTCAGCGACTACACGCGCCTCGCCAGACGCTTCCGATACGTGGTGACGCCGTTCGGTGCGGTGATCGTGAACGCCGACCACATCGTGGAAGTGACCGAGAGGACCGCTTCATAACCGGAGTACGCCAGTGTCCCAGCCCGCCGCGATCGATCGACTGTTCCACCTGATGTGCGAACGGGGCGCATCGGACCTTCATCTGTGCGTCGGCATGCCGCCGCTGATGCGCAAGGATGGAGAGATCCAGCCGCTCGAGCCCGACGCCGCCGCGCTCACGCCCGACAGCGTGACCGCCCTGCTCGACCCGATCATGCCGAAGAAGAACCGGGAGGAGTTCGAGCGCCGCCACGACACCGACTTCGCCTACGAGATCGCCGGGCTGGCACGGTTCCGCGCCAACGTGTTCATGGATCGCAAAGGATGCGGCGCGGTGTTCCGCGTGATTCCCACGAAGATCCTCACCGCCGAGGACCTCGGCCTGTCGCCCCACGTCCTCGCTCTGTGCCGGCTGAACAAGGGCCTCATCCTCGTCACCGGGCCGACCGGATCGGGCAAGTCGACCACGCTGTGCGCGATGATCGACTACATCAACAGGAACCGCAGCGACCACATCATCGCCATCGAGGATCCGATCGAGTTCATCCACGAGAACAAGAAGTGCCTGGTCAATCAGCGCGAGGTCCACACCCACACCGACTCCTTCAAGGACGCGCTGCGGGCGGCGCTGCGTGAGGACCCCGACATCCTGCTCGTCGGCGAGATGCGCGACCTCGAGACCGTCGCGATCGCGATCGAGACGGCCGAGACCGGCCATCTGGTGTTCGGCACGCTGCACACCACGACGGCTGCGTCGACCGTGGATCGCATCATCGACCAGTTCCCGGCGGATCGCCAGTCGCAGATCCGCACGATGCTCTCGGAATCGCTGCGCGGGGTGATCGCACAGACCCTGTGCAAGAAGATCGGCGGCGGCCGCGTGGCGGCCCTCGAAGTGCTGATCGTCACTTCCGCGGTCAGCAATCTGATCCGCGAGGGGAAGACCTTCCAGATTCCGTCGATCATGCAGGTGGGCAAGGCCCAGGGCATGACGACGTTGAACGACTCGCTGATGGCGCTGGTTACGAAGAAAGTGGTGGCGCCGGAAGAGGCCTACGCGAAGGCCGTCGACAAGGCGGGCTTCGAGGCGATGCTCAAGCGCGCCGGCATCGACACGAGGTTCGTGAGCGGCGCCGCGGCGTAGCGGCCGAAATCACCGGTTCGAGCGCCGGCGGTTCGAGCGTCGCGCTCGAACCGCTCGACTCGCTACCGGCAGGATCCCTCGATGCCGCGGACGCTGATGACCCGGAGCTCCGGCAGATCCATGCCCGCCGCTCCGGACGCGGGACCTCCCGGCTGACGCGCAATCGAGGCCTGTGCCGGATCGATCGCGCTGGCCTGTCCGGCGAGATTCGGCGACGGCCACAGCCCGGTGCGAATCGACAGCCGTTCGCGCTGCGTGCCGCCGATCAGCAGCACCTTCCGGCCCGCATACTTCCGCACGCTCTTGCCGGTCAGCCGGTAGCGGCTGCCGCCCGATTCGTCGAAGGTGAAGGACCCGGACGTACCGGGGTCATCGCTCACGCAACCGACGAGCTCCACCGTCGCCCGCGCCGGCGGCGCTGCGCCCGAGGAGGCCTGCACCGACGCCGTTCCGACCGCCGCCAGCACCGACAGCAGCGCCAGCCCCGATACCTTCACCATCACGCCCTCCCGCGCAACGCGACACACAATACTGCAACAATGGGCGAATGGCGAGCGTTGCGCTCTACGCCCTCCTGTGCATCATCTGGGGCTCGACCTGGCTGGTCATCAAGATCGGGTACGGCGGGCTCGGTCCGTTCACGGTTGCCGCGCTGCGGTTCCTGTGCGCCGGCCTGCTGCTGACGATCCTCGTCCCGGTCCTCGGCGTTCGCTGGCCGCGCGGCCGCACCGAATGGGCGGTCGTCGTCTGCGTGGGCGTCCTCCTGTTCGCCGGCGACTACGGCCTGATCTACTGGGGCGAGCAGTTCATCGACAGCGGCCTGACCGCCGTCATCTTCGCAACGCTGCCGCTGTTCACCGTCGCACTCGCCCACGTCTACATTCCCGGCGACCGGCTGACCCCCCGCAAGCTCGCCGGCACGCTGCTCGCCCTTGCCGGCGTCAGCGCCCTGTTCGGTGAAAGCCTCCGGCTCGACGCCCGCCAGCTTGCGCCGATGACGGCGATCGTCGTCGCCACAATGCTCGCCGCGATCGCCGGCGTCGTGACCAAGCGCCACGGCGCGACGATTCATGCGGCCGCGCTGAACGCACCGGCCATGCTGATCGGCGGCATCGTCCTGATTGTGGTTGCGGCGGCAACGGGCGAAACGGTGCAGCTGCCGCGCGACCCGGCCACGTGGGCGGCAATCGCCTACCTGGCCGTCGTCGGCAGCGTCGTGTCGTTCCTCGTCTACTTCTCGCTCCTGAAGACGTGGAGCGTCACGAGCCTCAGCTTCATCAGCGTGTTCACGCCGGCAATCGCGATGGGACTGGGGTTCGTCGTGCTCGACGAACGGCCCACGCCGTGGACGGCGCTCGGCGCGCTGCCCATTCTCGCGGGTATGGCGCTGGCGCTGACGCACTCGGCGTCCGGCACTCAGGGTCCAGAGGATGGCCGGCCCCCGTCCCGGCCTCCCGACCTTCCTGATCGAGAAACCGGGCGGAGCGCGGTCGACGGGGTGATCGCTGCGGAGGCGCTACTTCTGCGACGCCGGGTCGGAAACGCCGCCGGCCGATCCGCCGAGGAACAGCCGCTTGCCGTCCGCGAGAATGAAATTCCGCCCGACGGCCTTCATCGTCCCGTCCTTGGCCTGATAGCCCTCGACGATCAGTTCGGTGCCGACGGGGACGGTGTTCTTCGTCACGCCCATGCGAATGAGCTGGTTCGGGCTGCCGCCCTCCACCATCCACGTCGTCGTCTTGCCGTCCTTGTCCTTCACGCCGATGTGGAACCAGGAGTGGGGATTCACCATCTCCCACTTGACCAGCGTGCCTTTCAGCGTGAGCGGCCGGTTCACGTCGAACTCCGCCGCGAACGCATGGTGGGCGTGGAGCCGCGCTGCACCGGCCAGGAGGCAGGCGGCAGCAACCGCGACAGCGATGTTGACGCGCATGGCTAGTTCGAACCCTTTTTCTGCTCGGCCGCCTTCTTCTCTTCGGCACGCGCGCCGGCGAGGATGTTGGCGATGCCGTAGTTGGTTTCGTGGCACGCGAACTCGAAGATCGGTCCCTCGGTCTTCACGAGCGGGGCTTCTGCCGTCCATGGCCGATCCCAGGTGGTCGGATCCTCGATGGTGAACGTGTAGCTGATGGTGTCGTCGGCCGTGCGCGTGAAGCGCTCGGTGACCTTGAGGTTCTCGCTGGCGCCTCGGAACGGGTTCCTGCCGTTGAAATTGGTGGTCTCGACGACCAGCGTCTCGCCCTCCCAGCGGCCGCGCGACAGGCCGATCCACTGGCGAAGCTGCGGCGGCGGCTGCGGACGATTGTCGAGGGGGATGATGCGGACGTCGTGAATCATCTCGGTGAGGATCATCACGTAGCCCGGGGACTGCACGATGTGGTAGTTGGCGTTGTAGCCGGCATTCATCAGCGGCGGCCCTGCCCCGGCCATGATGATGCAGCGCGATCCGAGCGGCATGTTCTCGACCGCGTCGTACGGACCGCCCGCCACCTTCCGCGCCGCGGCACGTTCCTGTGCGCGCTGCTGTCCCTGCGCGTTCATCGGCGGGATGCGGCCGTCCGGCGGATCGACGATGAGCGACGTCCGCAGGTTCATGACGAACTTCGACTGGCTGCGATCCAGCCCGAACTGGCTGAAGTCGTAGTGGACGTCGGCCGTCGTCCCGGGCTCGGTCTGCGCGGCCTCACGCTCGACCGCGGCCTTGATCGCGGCTTCGGCTTCTTCCGGGGTGTAGAACTCCTTCGTCACTCCCTGCGGCCGCTCCAGGGGCACATATGTGGAGTTGGTCCAGAAGCCCTGCAGGTCGGGCTGACCATCCGGCGTCCGCGGCGCCTTGTACTCCTTGCCGGATGTGGCGCTGACCGGAACGGCCCTCGCAGCCGGCCTGGGGCCGGACGGCGACTGGCCCGCGAGGGAGATCGTTGCGGCAAGTCCGAGCCCGAAAGCGATCGTCAAGCCGCGCATGAACGACGGGGTTCGATGCCTCATCTGCCTCTCCTCTCACCAGCTACCTGGCCGGCTGCTTCCGGAGGTGCCCATAGAGTAGATCTTCGACGAACTCGACGCACCGGAATTCGAGAATCCTGGCATCGGGCTCGACATGCTTGTACAGGGGCATGCTCATCTTCCAGGGCCTCGAAAATACCTTTGGATCTTCGATGGTGACGTCGTAGGTGATGGTTTCGGCGCTGCGCGGCGTGAACCGCTCGACCACGTGCAGCGCATCGCTGTGAAAGTTTCCAGCCCGATCGAACCAGGTCAGGCCGTTGAACCCGGTCGTATCCACCACCAGCGTCTCGCCTTCCCACCGCCCGTTCGACCAGCCCATCCAGCTGTCGGCGGGAGCGTCGGTGTGATCGGTCATGTAGACCGTCCGCACCGCGCCGGCGAACTCGTACACGAACATGATGTGCCTGGTGCTCTGGATGATCTGAAACGGCATCCCCTGGTAGGTGGCACGCGGGACGCCCGGGAGGTAGCACTTGATCTCGGGATCGCGCGCCAGCCGGTCGGCATAGTTCTCGTCCCGCTTCTTGCGCGCTTCGGGGAGGTACGGAATCTCTCCTCCTTCGACGACGCCGAGCCCGGCCGGCACGGCTCCGGCCGCACCGAGCTCGCGGATCGGCCCCGGCGCGGCTGAATGCGGCTCGAGGTTCCAGTTGGCCGTATTCATCGTCTGCCAGATGCCGTTGAGATTCGGCTTGCCGTCCGGCGCACGCGGCGCGCGATACCCGCGCTGCTGCGCCGTGACATCGGTGAGCGCCGGACCCAGCCATCCGGCCATCAACGCGAGAGCCGTGCCGATCAGCAACCGCCTGCGCATTCCCGGAATCCTTCCTGCGGCGTCCTGCGCCGCGTCCTTCCGTTCCAGCCTGTCGCCGATCGCCGGCGTCTACTTGACGCCGTCGCGCAGCCCGAACGCGAACAGCGAGTTGCCCGCGGCGATCGCCACGTACTGACGGCCGTTGACCGCGTAGCTCATCGGACCGGCGTTGATCTGCCCGCCGAGCGCCGCCTTCCACAGCAGCGCGCCCGTCCGTGCATCGAGGGCGAAGAAATAGCCTTCCTTGCCGCCGCTGAACACGACGTCACCGGCTGTCGACAGCACGCCGGCCCAGGTGATGTCGGCCATCTTGAATTCCCACTTCGGATCGAGCGTGTCGGGATCGTAGGCGCGCACGACGCCGTAGGCCTCGTCCTCGTTGTTGAAGAAGGGCTGCAGATTGATCTGCCCCATCGTCGTCTGACGGGGATTGATGCCGTTGGGCCGCGGGAACTCGCCCTCGACGGCGACGGTGCTCGAGTTCTCGAAATGCGCGACGTAGAACAGTCCGGTGCGAGGGCTGAACGAGGGCGGCTGCCAGTTGGTGGCGCCATGGACGTGCGGACGGATCACCGTGCCCTCCCTGGTCGGCACCATGCCCGGCACGCGCTGCGGGCGGCCCTTTGCGTCGAAGCCGTCCGCCCAGTTCACCTTGACGTACGCCTTGCCGTGCAGGAACTCGCCGGTCACGCGATCGAGGATGTACATCAGACCGTTACGATTGGCCCACAGCATCACCTTGCGCGGCCTGCCGCGGAACGTGATGTCGGCAAGCAGCGGCACCTGCGTCGCGTCGTAATCGAGCTCGTCGTGCGGCGTGAACTGGTAGTACCACTTCAGCTGCCCGGTGTCGGCGTCGAGCGCGACGACCGAGTCGCTGTACAGGTTGTCGCCGAGCCGCGAGCGGCCGTCCCAGTCGGGCTGGGGGTTGCCGGTGCCGAAGAACACCAGGTTCGTCTCGGGGTCGTACGCGCCCGCGTTCCAGACCGCTGCGCCGCCCGTCTTCCACGAATCGCCCGACCACGTCTCGTTGCCCGGCTCGCCCGGCCCGGGAATGGTGAAGAAGCGCCACACCTCCTTGCCGGTCTTCGCGTCGTAGGCGACCACCTGTCCGCGCGTCGGCATGTCGCCGCCGGCCGTGCCGATGATCACCTTGTCCTTCACGACGACGGGCGACATCGTGATCGAGTAGCGCTCCTTCGCGCTCGCCACTTCCGTCTTCCACAGCACCTCGCCGCTCCTGGAGTCGATGGCGAGCAGATGCGCGTCGATTGTCCCCATGTAGAGCGTCTCGCCGAGGATGGCGAGCCCGCGATTGACGCGTCCGCAGCACGTCCGCGCTTCCGGCGCCGGCGTGTAGGTCGTCGTCCAGAACGGCCGGCCCGTCGCCGCATCGAGCGCGACGACGTCGTTGGGCGCCTGCACGGTGTAGAGCACGCCGTCGACGACCAGCGGCGTGGCTTCGAACTTCTCGAGTGACCGCGCCTGCCAGATCCACTTCAGCTCGAGGTCCTTGGCATTCGCGGTGTTGATCTGGGCGAGCCGGCTGTAGCGGTGATTGAACAGGGTGCCCGAGTAGGACAGCCAGTTGTGCGGCTCACGATCGGCATTCAGGATCCGCTCGAACGTGACCTGCGCGTCGAGCGAGACCACGGCGGCAATCGCCGCGGCCAGTGCAGACAATCCGGTTCGTCGAGTCATCAGTTGGTCCTGCCCTTCAGCGACGCCAGATAGCTGACGATATCGGCGAGCTCCTGTGTGGTGAACGTGCCCTTGTACGACGGCATCGGCGAGGGAATGAACCCGGCTTCCTTCAGGGTCGCCCGCGTGAACGATCGCAGCTGCTCCTTCGTGTCGATCATCTGCACCGTGAAGGTGTCGATGTTGAGCAGCCGTCCGGTCACGACGGCGCCGTCCGGCGTCACGACGCGGTAGAAACGTGCCGTCGGAAGCACCTCGGCCCGGGGATCCACGAGCGAACGCTCCAGCTCCACTGATCGCCGCAGCCGCCCGATGCCGGTGAGGTCGGGGCCGACGCGCGAGCCGATGCCGTTGGCCCGGTGGCACTTCAGACAGCCGCCTTTCCCTTCGAACAGCACCTTGCCGCGTGCGGCATCGCCGACCGCGCTCGCCGTGGTGGCCGTAGCCGCCGTCGAGCGAAGATACGCGACGACGCGCTTCGCCTGCTCGTCCGACATGTTCGTGGGCGGCATCGGCGTCCCCGGCACACCTTTCTGGATGATCCGCATCAGGTCCTCGTCCGTCTTCGCGGTCTTGAACACGCCGCGCCCGAGATCGATGCCCGGTATCTCGTTGCCGTCAGGACCGTGACAGTTCGCGCAGCTCTGTCGGTACACCCGCCCGCCATCTGCGATGTCGGACGCGGTCTCGTGCTGCGCTGACACAGGTGATGCGAAATGCAGAATGCACGACACAAACGATGCAAGGAAGGCCAGCGCGATGGCCGGGTGTGTCTTGTATCCCATTGGCATATCGATGTTGAAGTCAGCCCTATTAGCTTACTTCGCGGGATCAGCTCCTCCCCGGCCGCCGGCCGGAGCGCCCCCTCGTCCGCCGCGTCCGGCCCCCGCATCGGGCTGCGGAAGGGCAAACGCGACGAGCTGCGCGCCGGAGGTTGCCGTGCCCCTCGCCCCCACGACGATGAACTGACGACCGTTGTGCAGGTAGGTCATCGGCAGGCTGACCTGCGGACCGGGCAGAGACGTCTGCCAGATTTCCTCGCCGGTCGCCTTGTCGTAGGCGTGGAAGACCGCCTGTCCGCCCGGACCTTCTCCCGCGAACAGCAGCGTCCTGGTGACCAGGAGGCCGGCCTGCGACGGGCTGCCGGTCCTGGGAATCGTCAGCCCCTTCAAGGCGGGATTGTTCTTCACCGAGGGCGGAGTGTCCCCGTTCGGGATCTGCCACGCGATCTCGCCCCTGTTCATGTCGTACGCGGTGATGCGCCCGTAGGGCGGCTTGAGCAGACGCAGCCCGCGGACCGTCGGCAGCGTGCCGCCGAACGTGTAGTCGGCGTCGACGCCGCTCGCCTTCGGATCGGTGTTCGGCGTGAGTCCGATCACGCCCGGCGACGTCGTCGATCCGACGTAGACGAACCCGGTCTCGGGATCCGCCGCGCCGCCCGGCCAGTTGGCGCCGCCGCCGAGACCGGGCACGACAATCGTGCCTCGATTGCCGTTCGGCACCACGAGGCTGCCCGGCGTATAGATCGGTCCGATGCGGTAGTTCTTGATCGCCTCGATCGCTTCCGCGCGCAGCTCCGGAGTGAAATCGATCAGATCGTCGATCGTGATGCCCTGCACATCGAACGCCGGCGGCTTGTTGGGGAACGGCTGCGTCGGCGACGTCCATTCCTTCGGCACGTCGGTCTGCGGCACCGGCTTTTCGGTCCAGCCGAACACCGGCCGCCCGTTGGTGCGATCGAAGACGTAGGCGAACGCCTGCTTCGTGAGCTGCACGACGGCGCGAACCGGCGTGCCGTCGATGGTCAGATTCACGAGGATAGGCGCCGGCGGCATGTCGTAGTCCCAGATGTCGTGATGCACGAGCTGCTGGTACCAGATCATCCTGCCCGTCTTGATGTCGAGCGCGACGAGGCAGTCGGAGAACAGGTTGTTGCCCGGACGATGGCCACCGTAGACGTCGTTCGTCGCTGATTCGATCGACAGGTACACGTAGCCGAGCTCAGGGTCGGCCGAGAACGGTCCCCACACGCCCGCGTTGCCGGTGTACTGCTGCGAGTCGCCGAGCCAGGTTTCCGATCCCGGCTCGCCTTCGCGCGGGATCGTGTGGAACGTCCACAGCTTCCTCCCCGTGCGGACGTCGAAGGCCATGACGTCGCCCTTCACGTTGGATCGATTCACGCGGCCGCCGGGCGTGAGCGCGGGACCGACGACGATGACGTCGTTGGCAATGACCGGGGGAGAGCTGTTGCCGATGCGGCCGGTGGGATCGAGCGGCACATCGAGATCGAGGTGCTTGAAGAGATCCACCGTGCCGCCCTGACCGAAGCCGGGAACGGGCTGGCCGGTTTTGGCGTTCAGCGCGACGAGATTGAAGCCTGGCGTGACGAGCACGATGCGCTCGTCGCCTTTGCCGTCGGTCCAGTACGCGACGCCGCGGTGCACCTTGCGCGGCGCACGATCGAAGCGCTCGCCTTCGTCGGGCCGCCACGTCCACAGCGTTTCGCCGGTGCCGGCGTTGGCGGCAACGACGGTGCGCCGCTGCCCCGCGGTGAAGTAGAGCACGCCGTTCACCATCAGCGGCGTGGTCTCGGTGGTGACGGTCTGCGCCGGCGTGCCGAAGTTGTCGAACTTCCACGTCCAGGCGACCTGGAGGTTCTTGACGTTCTCCTTCGTGATCTGATCGAGGGATGAATATCGGGTGCTGGCTTCATCCGCGCCATACGCGCGCCATTGCCCGTCGCGCATGCCGTGCTGGCCCCTGCCCACCACTTGCCAGAGCGCGATGAGGAGGACCACACCTCCACACGCGTATCGACGCGTCTGCTTCATCGACATCCCTCCGTCACGGTGCGGGAATGTTGCGTCGGGACCGTTCCCATGTCAAACCCCAGGGCGAGGGAGTAGGATCGGCAGCAGAAAGCCTCGTCACGGCAATCGAGGCCCGCTGGACGTCCCGGCTGCTGCCACGAGTGGGCAGCGCAGGGTCCACGCGGCCGGCAATAGTCGGCCCAACCAGACCCGGGCTGGTCACAGGACGTGGACAGTTAGGAAGGATCGGAAGGTAAGCCGCAGCCCGCCTCGGCCTGTTGGTCGCAGAGGTCGGCCTGAAAGCGGGCACTGCAGACGGGACGCTTCTTGCATCACCTGCCCCTTGGGAGACCTCTTATGCGCAGCTCACTTCTCCCGGCGCTGATTGCGGTTTTGTGTCTCACCCCGGCGCCGAGCGACGGTCAGACGTCGTCGAGCGGCGGCACTGCCGGCGCGCAATCGTCGCCGCGCGGCGCCACGGTCGGCACCACCATCAGGCCTGCCTCGCCGCGCCAGCCTGGCCGGCCCTCGCGTCCAGCTCGGCCGCCGCAGCCAGGTGTTCCGCTCGTGCCGCCGGCTCCGCCATCCGCTCCACCGATCGGGCCGTTCGCGCTGCCCTCCACGCTGCCGATCGGACCGTTCGCGTCGCCGTCGCCGCTCGATCGCGATGTCTTCCGCGCGAGTCCCAGGACCTACAGCCGATCGCGAGGGTTCTTCCTCGGCGTGGGCGGCTACGCCCCGATCGTGGATGGATACGGATACGGATTCGCGCAGCCCGAGTCCTCTTCGCCCGTGCTCGATCGCTACATGCGTCAGCAGCAGGAAGAGACCGGATATCTGCGTCTCGACGTCGAGCCCGAGAGCGCGCAGGTCTACGTCGACGGGCTTTATGCGGGCACGGTTGCCGACTTCCGGCGGAGCGGCGGACGGCCGCTCGGCACGGGGCCGCATCGCGTCGAGATCAGGGCTGAAGGCTACGACAGCCAGAGCGTCGAACTGCAAATCCGCGCGAACGACGTGCTCTCCTATCGCGGCACGCTCAACAGGCGCGAGGCACCGGCACAGCGCGTTGCCGCCGCGGCACCGCCGAAGACGTTCTATGTGATCCCGCGCTGCTACGCAGGCACGTCGCGGCCGCGCGCCGATCAGCTCCCGCCCGGGTGCCGCCTCGCCGATGTGCGCGAGGTACCGCCCACGGTCAGCGAGGCGCGTCCGGCTCGCTAGGGACGACGGGGCGCACTGTCGTCAGCAGCCTCGGCATGCGCCGCGCCGCGCACCGCGGCGATGACCACCGAGGAGCTGCCGGCCGTCTCGGAGAAGTACCCCAGGAACCGCTTCGGCTCCGGCGCATCGTAGCCCTCGAGGTTCCGCGCCCAGCGATACGCAATCGGCTGGTAGCGCAGCTCCACCTGGATCGTGAACGACTCGCCTGGGGGAACCGGAATGCGGTAGCGCACACGATCGGTTCCCCCGTCGAAGTCGGGATCGTCCTTCGCACGGCCGAAGACGCCGATCTCCTCCGGAGCCGTGGTCTTGTCGAATCCTCTCGGCAGGAGCCGGTTGTCTTTCAGGTACTGGGTCGCGGTCAGCAGGCCGGTCGTCACCCCGCCGCGCACATCGCCGAGAATCGACTCGTAGATCTGCACCTGATCGGCCGTCGTGATCTCGTCGTAGTGAGCCTCGAAGCGACGCGGATCGGCGTCGTTGTCGTTGCCCGCTATCGAGCCGTCACGCGTGAACGCCCCCGACTCGAAGACCGTGTCTCCGCGCTGGTTCGCAACGGCCGCGTGCAGCCACACGCGCCGCGCCGGATATCCGGTCGGCAGCTTGTGTCCGGTGAGGTTGCGGACCTCGACGTCGAACGCCAGGATGCCGCCGGTGAGCGACGGCGCCGACAGCGTGAGCTCCGCGGTGTCGTGCTGGAGCTGCCGGACCGTGGCAGTGGCGGTCGCCTCGAGCTCGGCCGGCATGGCCACCACGCCGAGATCGTGGCGATAGCGGTTGAGGAGCCGGAGCATGTAGGCGTTGCCGCCGACGAACGTGTGCCGCGCGAGTGCATCGCGCGCATCGCCGAGCACCGACGCGGCGCGAACCGGACCCGCGGCCTCGGGCATGTGGCACGACTGGCAGCTCCGTCCTTCGCGCGCGAAGGCGCTGTGCCGCCACTCCTGGTAGTTCATCTGCTCCGGGAGCGACCCGACAACGTCGCCGTTCGCGCCGAAGGCCGTCGTGATGAGCGTGTGACACGTCGCACACACTTCCGACTGCCTGATGTGGGGCGCTTCCTCCTGGACGAACCCCGTCGCCGAGCTCATGATTCTCCGTCGCCCCGCGTCGATCCGATACGGGCCGTAAATCGGCCGTGGACCGCCGGCGAGTGGCGGCGCGATCGCGAACCCGCCGTTGTAGCTCTCACGCGTGCCGAGATGCTCGCTGGAGATTTGATGACAGACGGAACACGAGACGCCGTCCGCCGCCAGACGCCGGAGTGTCGTCTGTGTGCCGCCCTGCCCCGCCGGCGGCGCGTTCAGCGGCAGATGGGCGAACACTTCCCCGAGCCCGCCCGCCGCTCTCGCGATGCGAGCCGCCATCGGCATGTGGCAGCCCGCGCATTCGTTCTGGATCTCCGCGGCGTGCGTCGGATGATCGATGGTCTCGCGGCGCACGCCCGCCTGCCAGTACGGATCGCGAGCCGAGTTCGCCATCATCGTCGAGCGCCAGGAGACGCCGATGGATACGTCCTCGCCCGATCGCGTGCTCAGGTTGTTGTGGCACGCCATGCAGTCCTCGGAATGCGAGAACAGGGACACGACCTCGCGCGGGACGGCGCCCTTCGCCTTTCCTGGCTCCTGGGCACCGAGGAAGACGATCGACGACAGCCAGACGACGAGCGCAAGCCGAAGAGTCATTTCCAGAAGTCGAACAGTCCGCCGTCGAACCAGTCCCACAGCAGATAGGTCATCAGCTGCGGCTTGCGTTCCTGCGTTTCGTTGATTGGAATGCGCACGCCGACGTCGAGGAGCACGTGCTGCAGCCTGCTCAACGACACCTGCACCTGCGGCACGAGGTCCCACTCCGGCCTGCGGCCCTCAGGCATGGCGGTGAGCACTTCGATCATCGGCGTCCATGCCCGCCCGAAGCCCTGGTCCTGCGCCAGCATGTAGCCGAAGGCGGCGCGTGCGAATCCCTCGTTCAGGCCCCGCGTCCGATCCGACACCGCCGCGTAGCCGGCGTGCATCTGCAGAAACGCGCTCGAGCCGATCATCTGCCCCCACATCGCGAAGGGCTCGACAACGGTGACGCCGCTGCCGAGACCGAGAGATTCCTTGCCCGTGGGAAAAGTAACGGCCGCTCCCGCCGCCAAGATGCTGCCGCGATCGAGGCTCGCGTACATCGTCCGACGCAGCGCGATCTCGACGTCGCCGAGACCACGATGCCAGCCGCTGCCCGACTCCGATTGCTGCATGTCGATCGGAACCGCGATCTCGTACTGCCAGCGCGACCCGAGACGGTGCTCGTAGAGGAGCTCGTTCTCGACCGCCTTCCGCCCCGACGTCGTCACGCCGGTCGTCCACACGGCTTCGTTCTCGGGGAAGGCCTTCTCGGTGAAGAACGCGCGCGGCAGGTTGAGATCGCCGCGCGGCCAGGCGGGATCGTCGCAGAACGTCCACAGATGCTTGACGACGCGCTCGATCTGATCGCTGGAAAGCGCGTCGCCGAACGCCGGCATGCGCCGGTCGAGCGCCCGCACCGGACCGCCGCGGTGCGCCACCGCGATCCAGTCGCTCAGCGGCTCGACGGTGTTCACGGCGCAGTCGGTGAAGTCGGGGAACCCGTGGCCGTTGGGAAGCGGAAGGTCGAAGCCGACGACGGCGGACGGAGCACCCTTGCCGTCCATGCCGTGGCACGCGGCGCACGCCGCGGCGTAGATCTCCTCGCCGCTGGCGTCAGCGGGGAGCGCAGCGTCGGTCGACGGCTGGGCGACGGCGTCCGCCGCGGTGAGGCAGACGACCGCCGTGCTCAGAACAACGGTGAGAACGAGCGGCAGCGCCTGGCGTGGGACCACAACCGAACGCTACCGCACGTGTGCGCGAGACGCGAAGCTTGAGAGCGAGTCTCAGATTCTTTCTCACCCGAGACCCGCGTCCGCCGGCGCCGCTCAGCGAGGCTGCGGGACGATGCGGATGTACGGAAGCGGCTGCTTCCAGCCGGACGGATACGTCTTCTTCGCCTCATCGTCGGACACCGAGGGCATGATGATCACCTCGTCGCCCTGCTTCCAGTTCACCGGCGTCGCCACCTTCTTCGTGGCCGTGAGCTGGCACGAGTCGAGCAGCCGCAGGATCTCGTCGAAGTTGCGGCCCGTGCTCATCGGATACGTGAGCATCGCCTTGATTCTCTTGTCCGGGCCGATGACGAACACCGAGCGCGCCGTCGCGTTGTCGGCCGGGGTCCGGCCCTCGCAGGTGTCGCCGGCATCCGCGGGCAGCATGTCGTACAGCTTGACGACCTTCAGCTGCGGGTCGCCGATGAGCGGATAGTTGACGGGAGCCCCCTGCGATGCCTCGATGTCCTTCGACCACTTCTGGTGGTTGCTGACGCCGTCGACGCTGATGCCGAGGATCTTCGTGTTTCGCTTGTCGAACTCCGGCTTGATCCGCGCCATGTAGCCGAGCTCGGTCGTGCACACCGGCGTGAAGTCTTTCGGGTGTGAAAAGAGGACCGCCCAGCCGTTGCCGATCCACTCGTGAAAGTGGATCGTGCCTTCGGTCGATTCGGCCGTGAAGTCCGGCGCGACATCGTTGATTCTCAGCGACATGCCATTCCTCCTATGGTGTGTCCGGTCCGGACGCGTACATGAGCGCCATGGCTGCCCATGCCGTGCCGGCGAACGAGCTGAACTGAAACATCCCGTGCGGAAAACCGCTGTCGAAGTACGGATGGAACGAGGCCGCGCGCTTGTGAAGGAACCACGAGCCGTCCTCCTCCTGCGTCCGCATCAAATACGCCACGCCCCTCTGGAACGCGTGATGCGAGGGCAGCATCTCGCCCGACTGGTACAGGGCGACCAGGGCGACGCCGGTCGCGTACGCGTCGGCGTTGAGGCCCGGCAGCTGCGCCCATCCACCCTCGTCGTCCTGGTCCCTGAGCAGCTCCTTCATCGCTCGTTTGACGTCGGTCCGATCGGCCCCCGCCCAACGGAGTCCGAGCAACAGGAAGGCGCGATCGAGCGTCGTCACGGGTTCGCTGGTCAGCAGCCAGGCGCGGGCCCGTTCCACCCTCATCTGGGTGTCGGGATGCGATGGCGTAAATATCAAGAATACTCGAATGGCAAGCGCTGTTGCCTGGATGTCGCCGTCCAGCACCGGCGGCCAGGGCGCGCCCGCACGCCACCGTCCGTCGGACATCTGCGAGCGGCCGATCAGCACAGCCAGCTTCTCGTCCGTCTGGCGCCGGCGTCGCGCGTCCGCAGCCAGGGCGGACTGCAGCCACACCGCGCCGGAAGCCGGGCCGAAAAATCCGGGACCGAGCCCCGGCGTTCCGTTCTGATCGGCAACGCCGGCACTCAATCCCGGCCCCATGGACGCCAGTACCGATCGCAACCACTCCTCGTGCGCACGTGCCCGGGTTTCGTCGACCGCAAAGCCGTGCCGCCTGGCGACCGCCGCAACCCGGACCAGCAGCGCCTGGTGACACGACGCGCAGGCGGTACGCTCGAGCCAGCGGTCGCCGCTCTCCTGAAGTAAGACCAACGATCGGGCCGCGGCGGTGCGTACCGACACGAGGGGCCTGTCGCGCCTGCCGGCTCCGGACGACTCGGCGCCGCGCGCGGCGAGGGCGTCGATGATCGACCGGCGCCCCATCCGCACGGCCCACGCCATCGCGTCACGACCCTCCCGATCCTTCAGCCTCAGCCGGGCGCCGCGGTCGAGCAGCAGCTGGACCGCTTCGAGCCGACCGCTCCGGACGGCCGCCATGAGCGCCGTATCGCCGAACGCGTTCTGCGCGTTGACGTCCACGCCCGCTCCCAGCAGTACCTGCATCACATCGTCGAACCCGTTTGCCGCGGCAATCGACAGCGGCGAATATTCCGTGTCGCCGAACGTCAACCACGCGCCGCCGCGGATGAAGGCCGACACCAGTCGCGCGTCGCCGCGCTGCAGAGCGGCCTTGAACAGCGGCTCGATGTAATGGGATGACGGCCGGGCATGGTCGTGGCTGGCAAACAGATCAAGGCTGGGCTGGTGTCCGATCAGCACTGCCGCCTGCCACGGCGTGATCCCCGGCTCCCTGTCCGGCCAGTCTGGATTGTGGCCTTCGCTCAGCAGCCGCCGAACCTCGTCTTCTCGCTCGTCCAGGACGGCGGCAGTCAGCGGCGCGGCCGGTCCCGCGTGGACCGGCCCTTCTGCGCCCCGGCACCGGTCTGCCACAGCGCAGAAGCGCCGAGAGCTGCGCCCAAGACCGCCCCCGCCCATCGCAGCCGAGTCGAGCGCACGCGTGCTGTCAAGACGCCTCCACCGATCGCAGGAACGCCACGAGGTCGGCGGTGAAGCGATCTGGATCCTCCCAGTGCGGGCAGTGGCCGCCTCCCGTGTAGATCAGTTGCAGCGACCGGCGATGGCGGCCGCAAGCGCATCCTGCTCGGCGCGGCCGCGGCGAAGTCCTCCGGCAGATATCCGTGGTGCGGCTTGCTCGAGTCGCCATGGCCGCGCTGCGTCACCGCGAACACGCGGTATGACGAGGGGATCGACGGCAGGATGCGATCGAACGAGCGCCGCGAGTCCGTGTAGCCGTGCAGCAGGATCACCGGCGTGCCGCGCGGGTCGCCGCGCTCGACATAGTTCAGGCGCACGCCGGTCGGCAGATCGACGTAGCGATCGGCGCCGGCGGCGGTGGCCGTCGGCCGGTCGTCGGCGATGATGCGGGACGAGGTCAGCGTGATGTCGGCCCGCTTCCACGCCCGTTCGAACCGGCGCTGCACCTCGGCAGCTTCGTCGCGGCGATTCTGCGCCTCGAGGCTCTGGCGCAGACCGAACAGCGACCACCCGTTCTCGCGGAAGCGCTTCAGGTCCTCGCGATAGACGGCTTCAGCCTCGGCCGGGCGGCCCGCCTCGAGGAGGATCGCGCCGAGGACCTGCCGCGGCGGGTGATGCCAGATCGGCGGCTCGGAGTACGGAAGGTCGTCCTCGACCGTCACCGCCTCGCGCAGCAGCGCGATCGCACTGGCGGCGTCGCCCTGCCGCAGCTTCAGCTCGCCGGCGAGAATGCGCGACGCGATCTTCAGGTTGGCCAGCAGCGGCAGATCCTTCAGCGTCGTCGTGAAGGCCTCGTGCTTCATCGTCGCCGCAAGCGCCGCCGACTCGGCCTCAGCGCGATCGAGCTGCCCACGCGCCACGAAGGACAGACCGCGTCCGTAGTGCCAGATGCCGATGGCGTACGGCTCGTGCGCCGGCGGCTTCGGCTCGGTGAGCATCTGCTGCCAGCGGCCGAAGCGCGTGTAGGCCAGCATCGGCGTGACCGGGAAGTCGGCCGTCCAGGCCAGCGCCCCGGCGTGGTGATGCGGCACCTTCTCCGCCACCTTGCGCGCGGCGTCGATCGCCACCGCGGCGCGGCCCTCGAACGTCGCCGCCGCCCACAGGAAGTGCAGGTTGTGCGGGTAGTAGCTCACCGGATACAAGCCCTGCGCCTGGCACTGCGCGAGATAGTCCTCGTCGGCGAGGATCGCCCGCACGTTCGCCTCCGCGGCATCGGCGTAGCGGCCGACGCGGATGTAGATGTGGGCCGGCATGTGGACCATGTGGCCGGCCGCCGGCATCAGCGATCCGAGCCGATCCGCGCTCGCCACCGCCCGGTCGGGGTCCTCCGAAGCCTCGACGAGATGAATGTGGTAGTGGAGCGCCCCCGCGTGATCGGGATTCCGTGCGATCACGCGCTCGACGACCTCGAGAATGCGCGCGGTCTCCGGCTTGGCGCCGCCGTCCTTGCGCCAGTAGTCCCACGGCATCGTATTCATCACCGCGTCGGCGTACAGGATCTGAACGTCCGGATCGTCGGGGAACTGCGCGGCCACCTTCTCCATCGCCGCGGCATACGCGCGATCCAGCGCCTGGCGATCACCGCCTCCGTCCGGCGCGTAGCGCGCGGCGAGCGCCTCGATCAGTCCGCGCTCCCGCGCGGTGACGTTACGTGCCGCGGCGCGGGCAGCCTGGATCGCGTCGTACGCCGCGCGCCCGTTCTCGACGGTCATCGGCGCGTTCAGGTTGGGTCCAAGCGCGAGCGCCTGGCCCCAGTACGCCATCGCCAGCGAGGGGTCGAGCCGCACCGCCTCGCGGAAGGCGCGGATCGACTCCGAGTGGTTGAAGGCGTACAGCAGCCGCATGCCCTGGTCGAAGAACCGCTGGGCGCGCGGGACTGCCGTCGTGACGGGCACGTGCAGCGTCCCCAGGCCGCTCAGCTCGGGTGCAAGTGCCTCGGCGGGGCGAGCTGGCGATGCCGGTTCGCCCGCGACGGAGATGCCGCACAACACCGTGGCGGCCGCCGCGAACAACGCTCGCCGTACCGAACTCGACGTCAACATCTCGATGCTCCTTTGTGCCTTGTGCTACCGTCTCGCCGCCTTGCCGGCGACGGCAATCTGGTTGTCCACGCTGAAGACGCCGCTCACTTCCCGCGCCCTCATCTCCGCGATCTGCCTGTCGGCATCGCTGTCGACCACTCCGTAGAGCGCCGTGTGACCGCGGCGGACGACGATGTGGATGGCGTAGAGCCCGAGCGGCTGGTAGAAGCCGCCCCAGCGGCGCGCCTCGCGAATTTCCCGCCGCACGCCGAAGTCGCCGCCCGACGCGTACTTCGAGAGGAACGCGTCCGTGTAGATGCGATAGAACGTCGCCCAGCGGATCCGGTCGTCTTCCTGGGACGGCGGCAGGATCTCCAGCCGGTTGGCGACTTCATCGACGCCCGACGTCCGTTTGGCCGCCATCTCGGCCGCGGCGCGAAGGCTGCCGTTATAGGCGTAGCCGTTCAGCGTCACGACGCCGCGGTCCACGGCGAACGTCAGGTGATCGAACACGCCGTAGTAGGGCAGCCGTTCGAGCGCCCGCTGCAGCGAACGCACCGTTTCCTGCGGCGTCACCGTCTCCGCCGCAGCGCCGGCCGTCGTCAGCGCGACGCCGGCGAGGCTGGCCCCGATCAGGAGACCTCGAGCCAGCCGCCGTAAAAAGACGAATCGCATTACCGCCCTCCTTCCGCCTGTCTCAGCGAGTACACGAGTGCGTGGTCCTCGACGGCATCGACGTCGGCGACGCAGCCGACGCACGGCTGACCGAGCACGACGCGCCCCTCGGCATCGAGCGTCACGAGGTCGCACCCGTAGAGGCGCGTGCCGCCGAGATCGGTCGCGTAAACGATGGTCAGCTCGCGTGTTTCGGGATCCCACGAGACGCGCTCGAGCTCACCGCGAACGGAATGGATGCCAAACGGCACCGCCGCCCAGTGGCGTCTGAACGCTTCGATGCGCTCGTCACGAGCCGTCGCGAAATCCGCGTCCGCGCGGGCGCCGAACTGGCTCGTGTCGCGATACAGCGCGAGCAGCGTCTCGTAGTCGCCTTCGTTCCAGCACGACATCCACAACTCCGCCCAACGGATCGCCTGCCTGCGCGTGAACATGGGGTCCCTCACTTTCTTGGTCTCGTTCTGCCCTGCCGCCCCGGAAGACGGGCCCGATTCGTTCGAGCGGAACCGGGACCTGACGTCGTCCGGGCGGGTCGCGGCACGCCACGCCGGAGAGCGATGGGTGTGCCAGCGGCGAACGGGCCGGAGGGGTGAGCCATCAAATGGCTCGAAATCAGCGATTTGCGAGGATTAGCAGGAGGAGGCTGGGCGGCGGAGAGACCGAAAACCCACTGTGCAAAGATCTGCAGCCGTACCGAAATATCGGCAGCTACTCGCTGGTCGCCCGAATCCCCAGCTTCTTCATGCGCGACCACAGCGTCGATCGGCGCATGCCGAGGAGCTTTGCCGCGCCCTGAGGTCCGGCCAGCACGCCGCCGGTCACGGACAGCGCCCGGAGGATGTGCTGCCGCTCCGCTTCTTCGAGCGTTGGAAACGCGCCGCCTTCGCGGCGCTCCCGGCCGATCGCGCCGAGGTGGTCCTCGAGGATCGTCGGACCGTCGCAGAGGATTACCGCCCGCTCGAGGACGTTGGCCAGCTCGCGCACGTTGCCCGGCCAGTCGGAGGCCATCAGCCGCGCCATCGCACTGGCATCGATGCCGCGGACGGGCTTCCCCATCCGCCGGGCGAACACGTTGACGAAGTGCGCCGCCAGCAGCGGCACGTCGGGCTGGCGGTCGCGAAGCGGCGGAAGATGGATCGGGAAGACGTTGAGCCGGTAGAAGAGATCCGATCGGAACCGCCCGCGCGCCACTTCTTCTTCCAGGTTGCGATTGGTGGCGGCAATCACCCGGACGTTCACCTTCGTCGGCCGCGTGCTCCCGAGCCGCTCGAACTCCTGCTCCTGCAGCACGCGCAGCAGCTTCACCTGAACGTCGAGGGACAGCTCGCCCACCTCGTCGAGAAAGATCGTCCCGTTGTGCGCCAGCTCGAACCGGCCCTTCTTCTGCTGGACCGCGCCGGTAAAGGCGCCGCGCTCGTGGCCGAACAGCTCGCTCTCGGCAAGACCGGCCGGCAGCGCCGCGCAGTTCACCTTCACCATCACGCCGTGCCGCCGCCGGCTGAGATTGTGGATGGCGCGCGCCGTCAGCTCCTTGCCGGTGCCGGTTTCGCCGAAGAGCAGCACCGTGGACTCGGTGTCGGCCACCATCCCGATCGCCTTGAACACCCTGCGCATGGCGGGGGATTCGCCGACCACCTCGCCGAAGCTGCGCTCGACGTTGATCTCCTCGCGCAGGTAGATGTTCTGTGATTCGAGCTCTTCGGCGCGCTTGCGGTCCGTCACGTCCCGCGCCATGAACGCCACCGCCGGACGCCCGTCGACGAGCACGCCGAGCATCCCGGTGCGCCCTTCGAACCAGCGCTCGCCCGCCAGCACGCGCAGCGAGTACTCCATCGTCTGCGTGGTCCGCGTCTCGATCGTCTGCTGCACCAGACGCAGGTGCGCGTCGGCGACGGCCTGCGGCAGGATGTCGTGGAAGCGGCGGCCCTTCATCTCCTCCGCCGAGCGGTACAACAGGTCGCCGCGCGACGTGAGGATCTCGACATACCGGCCTTCGTCGTCGACGACGAAGACGAGATCCGGGAGCGCGTTGAGGATTGCCGCCAGCCGGTTCTCGCTGCGTTCGAGCTCCGCCGTGCGCGCCGCCACCCGATCCTCGAGCTCGTTGGCGTACCGCTCGACGCGCTCGCGCAGCTGCGCCTGCCGGATCGCGACGGCCAGCGAGCTGGCGACCTCCTGCGTGATCTCGATGCCTTCGCGATCGAACGTCTGACCGTCGGGCAGGCTGACGTTGAGCGCGCCGATGAGATCGGCCTCGGCGACCAGCGGCACATGAATCGTCGATGGAGCGTCCGCGGCAATCGCCTCTACCGTCTGATGCTGCGGCCCGAGGCGGCGCAGGCTCCCGACCAGACCGCTTTGCAGCTCTTCGCGCACGCCGAACGACTCGATCGGCACCGGGACGGCCTCGACGGGCCGGGATTCTCCTCCCTCGCGCGAGGCGATGACGGTGCCGGTGCCGCGCGGCAGGTCGAAGACCGCCACGCTGGCACGCCGGCAGGGGATCAGCCCCTGCAGGTGGCGCAGCGTGGCCTCGGCGATCTCCTGCGGCGAACGCGAGCCGAGGATGTCGAGGTGGATGTCGTGCAGCACCTGCAGGCGGCGGTTGTACTTCCGCAGCGCCTGGTTCGCCCGCTCCCGCTCGGTGACGTCGCGCTGGATGCCGAAGTGGCCGGTGATGCGGCCCTGCTCGTCATAGAAGCAGATGTAATCGCCTTCGATCCGGATCGGCGTCCCGTCCAGCCGCCGCTCGTCGGTCTCGACGTGCAGGCGGCCCTGATCGAAGAACTCCCGCCACACCCGGCGGCCATGGGCAAGATCGTGTCGGAACAGATCTTTGGGCGTCGTCCCGAGAAACGACTCGCGCGTCGCGCCATACTGCGCCAGCATGGCGTCGTTGACCTTCGTCACGCGCTGGTGCTCGAACACGTAGTCGAGCACCCGCTCCTTGTCGACCGAGTCGTCCCACCGGACGGGCTCGTCGATCATCATGAAGAAGAACCCATCGAGCGATTGTGAAAAGAAGAGCTCGAGGCGTTCGTCGGCGGTCATTGGCATTCACGCTGCGGCCCAATAGTATGACCGTTCTACAATGGTCCGACGCCATGCCTGTATCCAATGACATTCGAACCTTTGTTCGTGGAGCTGAGCAGGCGGAAGCGCGCGGCGATCACGTCGCCGCCGAGCGCCTGCTCAGGCGGGCGCTGGCGCTGCAGGAATCGAGTCTCGGCACGCAGCATCCCGAGGTCGCCAACACCCTGAACAACCTCGCGATCGTCTGCGAGATGAACGGCAACCTGACCGATGCGGAGGCGTGCTACCGGCGCGCGTACGCGATCGCCGTGGCGAGCTTTCCTCCCAACGACCCGTTCGTCGTGACGAGCCGGGACAATCTCGAGCAGTTCTGCGCGGCGCGTGCGATCCCGTTCAAGCGGCAGCCGCAGCCGGTGGTCTTCGGTCCGCGGCCGTCCCCTGCGCCGGCGCCGAAGCCGGCGCCGCCGCCGCGAACCGCTGCGGCTCCGCCGCCGGCACAAGCGTCCGCCGCCCAGTCCGCTTCCCCGCCGCTTCCTTCCGCCGTGGACGTCTTCCGCCACGAGCCGGTGCCGCCGGCTGCACCTTCCGCCGTTGCGGTCTCTGTACCGCGCGGACTGTCGCGCAGGCCGTCGCTAGGCGTTGCGGCGGCGGCGTTGATTGCGGTCGCCGCGTTTGGATGGCTCGTCCTGAGCGCACCGGTCGATGAAGTCCTGTCGATGGCAGATTCGCCGGACGCTGCGGAGACGGACGCCGCTCCTCCAGAACCATCCGCCGCGGCGCCCGAGCCCGCGGGAGATGCTGCGCCGCCGCCGGCGGTAATCACGGAATCGGCGGAACCGACAGAAGCGACGGCACCGGCGGAATCGACGGCACCAGCGGAGACGTCGGCACCAGCCGACACACGGGAAGCAACGGAGCCACCGGCGCCGGCGTCGACAGCTCCGCGCGCGGCGAGCGCACCGCCGCCGGCACCTCGGGCTGCGGAGCGGCCCGTAGCGGCCGCTCCCGAGCCGCCGGCAACGACCGCACCCGGTTCGCCAATCACGGTCGTCACCTCGGAGTTGTGCCGCACGCTGACGACCGGCAGCGTGTGGCAATGCGCGCCGGCGTCGGGCATTCTGGCGCCGGGGCCGGTCGTGTTCTACACGCGCGTCGCGTCGCCGCGTGACACGATCATCGAACACCGCTGGTACCGCGGCGATGAGCTGTACCAGCGCGTGCCGCTGCGCATCCGCGCCAACCCGGCCGGATATCGGACCTACAGCCGCACCGGCATCACCGCCGAACGCTCCGGTGCCTGGAAGGTGGAGCTGCGCACGCAGGACGGCGTGCTCCTCGACGAGAAAGCCTTCGCCGTCCAGCCGTAGACGCAGTCCCGCGCGTCACTGTATTTTGTCGAGCCCTTCGGTGAGCTCGATGTAGGTGCCCCACGGATCGGTGAAGAAGGCAATCGAGAGCCCGAGCGCCGGGACACTCGTGTAGGGCCGATCCATCTTGATGCCCTGCGCTTCGAGCTTCTTGACGAACGCCTCGAGCCCCTTCACTTCGAACCCGATGTGATCGAGGACGCGGCCGCGCGTCCCGGCGAGCGGCGTCGCCGAATTCGACACGCTGAGGCCGATGCCCGGCAGATCCGATCCGATGATGCCGTTGACCGCGGCGCCGCGCGGCTTCGCACCGAAGGTCTTCACGTACCAGTCCCGCACCTCCTGCGGCTTCTGGCTGAAGAAGTGCACGTGATGGCTGACGATGGGCACGGTCTGCTTCCTGATCTCGACCAGCTCCACCTTCACATCGTCGGGACCGATGACGTAGGCAATGCCGGACACGTCGCCGCCGCTGGCGAGACCGATGTCGTCCTGGACCTTCACGTTCGGCGGCGCTTCCGTCGCGGTCACCATCGTGTAGCCGCCCGCCTTCAGCTTATCGACGGTCTGCCGCAGGTTGGGCACGGAGAAGCCGATGTGGTTCACCGTGCTTCCCCGGCTTCCGCCCGTGGGCTTGCCCTCGTTCATGAACAGCAGCGCGTTGGGGAACCTGATGATTTCCCGCTTCTGCGTCCCGAACGTCGTGACGACGCCGCCCAGCGTATCGACCCAGAACTTCTTGTGGGCGGCAACGCTGCTGACGACGAGGTGATGGTGGCCGTAGACGATGGGATTGTCCTTGGCTGCGAGCAGCTGCGCCGAGGCGCGGGGAACCGGCAGAAGGACGAGAACGGCAAGAACGATCAGAGCGCGCATGCGTGTCATCGAGGGCCTCATGTCAATTGACGGCGAAGCAATAGAAGTAACCGTTGCCGCCGGTCGCCACCAGATTCGCCTGCGAGCACCCGCGCGAGGGATGCGCCGAGTTCCACGACGAGCCCGTGGCGCCGCGGCCCATGCGATCGGCGTGGCCGAGCTGCACCGACCCCATGCCATCCGCGCCCGAGGTGTAGTTGGAACACGTCGCGTCGCCGTTGGGGTTGGTCGCCAGCCTCCCGTCAGGCGCAGACCCGGTGAGGATGTCGTGCTGGTTCGGCTTGTCGCCCACGCCGTTGACGACGGTGCCTTTCTCGGTCAGCGCGGTTTCCTTGGTGAGATTGTTCTTGTCCGAGTGCAGCTCCTCGACGTTGTTGGCGATTACGACGCCCTTGGCATTGCGCCACGGTCCCTTGCCGATGCGATCCCTGGCGTGGACGGCCGGCTGCCCGTTCGCGGCCGCCGCGCTCAGATAGGCGCGCCAGGTGCGGTTCCCGGCGCCGGCCGCCTGGGCCAGGTTCTGGCAGATCTTGTCCGCGCCGGCCAGGCCGCCAAGGTTGGCGCCGTTGCCGGATCCCGCGCTGGTGACGAAGAACGACATCTGATTCTGCTGCGCCGACACGCGGAACGACGCAGCCGCGGTCAACGTCATGACGACCGCCGCCACAGCCAGCCACTGAATTCGTGCTCTCATTTCGATGCTCCTGCCTCCGGTTCGAGCCGCAACAAGGCGCCATCATCCTCATCGGTGATGACGTAGATCAGGCCGTCAGGCCCCTGGCGCACATCGCGAATACGCTGATGCAGCTCGGTGAGCAGCGTTTCGCGGCGCAATTCCTCCAGCCTGTCGTTCAGCACCACGCGCTCCAGCCCGCCGGTGCGCGGCACTTCGCCGCGCCGCGCGCTGCCGACGAACAGGTTGCCCTTCCAGGCCGGGAAGCGATCGCCGGTGTAGACCATCATCCCGGTCGGAGCAATCGACGGAATCCACAGCAGCAGCGGCTGCTCGATCCCGGGCGCGACGGGCGATTCGGACCAGCGCGGGCCTTCATACGTCCGCCCGAAGCTCCACTTCGGCCATCCGTAGTTGCGGCCGGGCAGAATCACGTTGACCTCGTCGCCGCCGTTCGGACCGTGCTCGGCGGTGAGGACCGCTCCGCTGACCGGGTGAATCGTGAGACCGAGCTGATCGCGGTGTCCGAGTGAAAACACTTCCGGCCGGTATCCGGGCTTGCCGACGAACGGATTGTCCGGCGGCACGGTCCCATCGTCACGCAGCCGCAGCACCTTGCCGTAGACCGAATCGGTGTCCTGCGCCTGCTCCCCGAACGGCGCGCCGGTCGTGATGTAGACCATGCCATCGGGACCGAATGCGAGGCGCGAGCCGCTGGCGCCGTTGTTCCAGTTGCCGACGAACAGCTCCTGCACGCCGGTGAGCGTCGTGCCGTTCAACGTGCCGCGGGCCAGCACGATCGCACTCCGGCGCTGCTGCGGGTTTGCGGCGCTCGCCGCGTCGGCCTTGTTGTAGGTGAAATAGACCAGCCGGTTCGTGGCGAACTGCGGATGCAGGGCGACCTCGTGAAGGCCGCCGGTTCTGAAGGTCGGCATCGGCGGCAGGCCGGCAATCGGCTCCGGATGCAGCGTCGCGCGCGGCCCTGTCGCGCCGCGTATCAGACGCAGACGCACGCCGCGCTCGGTCACGAGCGCATCGCCATCGGGCAGAAACGCCAGGCTGAAGGGGTGCGCCAGCCCTCTGGCCACGACCGAGACTCTGAGCCGGTGCTGCTCGGCCGTATCGAACGAGTACGGGCCGGCCAGTGCCACCGGGGCCATGCCGATTTGCGGCTGGCCCTGCTGGGCGGCTAGGGTTACAGTCACAGCGGCGAGAACCACCGCACCTGCAGCAGTACGCGTCATAGTGAAGGGCGATTCTATATGATGACGTCCCCTCTTTCCTGACGACCCGCATGCCTACACCGCAGGACGCGCGCCGCCACGCGCGATCGTCCCGGCAGCGTTACGAGCATTTCGTACGCGACTACCGCGATCGCCGGCTCGACGACCGTACGGACCACGCACGCGGAAAGCGCTCGATCGCGGCCGCCGAAGCCGCGGCCGCCGCGACGGGGGCCGCCGACGGCGCCGACCCGGCGAAGCAGCCGCTGCTGGGCGGCAGGCGACGCGAGTACCTGCGCGAGTATCTGCGATGGCTGCGGCCGCATCGCTACGGCGTCGCTGCGCTGTTCGCCCTGGCGCTCGCCGCCACCGGGCTGCAGATGATCGAGCCGCTGTTCATGCGGTTCATCATCGACCGCGTCCTGCTGAACCCGGCGCTCGACACCGCCGCGCGTCTGACCCAGCTGAACCTTGCCGGGTTCATCTTCCTCGCCGTTGTCCTGCTGGCGTCCTTCGTCGGCATGCTGCGCGACTACCGGCAGCGGCTGTTGAACACGAAGGTCATGCTGTCGCTGCGGCGCTCGCTCTTCGACCGCCTGCTGCACCTGCCGCTGCCGCGGCTGTGGGACATGAAGACGGGCGGGATCCTGTCCCGCCTGACCGGCGACATCGACACGACGACCGGCCTGCTGCAGGGCGCGATCGTCTCGCCCTCGATCTCCTTCGTCCGGCTGCTGATCGCGCTCGGCGTGCTGTTCACGCTCAACTGGCGGCTCGCCGTGATGGCGATGCTGGTGATCCCGGGCGCGGTGATCATCAGCTTCGTCTTCGCCCGGCGGATCCGCCCGATCTACCGCGCGGTGCGCACCGACGTCGAAGCGATCGACGGCCGCGTCGGCGAGACCTTTTCCGGCATCCGCGTCGTGCGGGCGTTCGGCCGCGAGAAGCGTGAGCTGCTCGACTACATGCGCGGCCGGCACACCGTCCTGCGCAAGGAGCTGTTCGCGCAGCGGCGCGAGCTGTTCCTGTGGGGCGGCTGGGGCCTGCTCGTCTCGTCCGTCAACGTCGTCATCGTCTGGTTCGGCGGCTACCTGAACATCACCGCCGCCGCATCGATCGGCGACCTGATGGCGTTCCAGTGGTACATGTTCCTGCTCCTCAACCCGGTCTGGAACATCGTCAACTCGTTCTCCGAGCTGCAGCGATCGCTGGCGGCGATGGAGCGCGTGTTCGAGGTCCTGGCGATGCCGGCCGACAAGCCCGATCGGCCCGATGCGCGCCCGGCGCCGCGCGTCGTCGAGGAGATCGCGTTCGACCACGTGTGGTTCGAATACCGCGAAGGCCGGCCCGTCATCCGCGACTTCCACGTCACGGTCCCCGGCGGCTCGGTAGTCGCCCTGGTCGGCCGCAGCGGCGCCGGCAAGACGACGATGACCGACCTCGTGGCGCGCTTCCACGATCCGACCGAAGGGCGCATCCTCGTCAACGGCACCGACATCCGCGACTTCACGCTCGCGTCGTATCGGAGCCTCTTCGCGATCGTCCAGCAGGACGTGTTCCTGTTCGACGGGTCGGTGCGCGACAACATCGCGTACGGCCGCCACGGCGCGACCGCCGCGGAGATCGAGGACGCGGCGCGCCGCGCCAACGCCCACGAGTTCATCGAGAAGCTGCCCGAGGGCTACGACACCTTCGTCGGCGAGCGCGGCGTGAAGCTGTCCGGCGGCCAGCAGCAGCGGCTGGCCATCGCCCGGGCGATCCTCGCCAACCCGCAGATCCTGATCCTCGACGAAGCCACCAGCAACCTCGATACGGAGAGCGAGCAGCTGATTCAGGCGTCGATGGCGGAGCTGCTCGCGGGCCGGACCACGTTCGTCATCGCCCATCGCCTCTCGACCATCCGGCGCGCGACGCTGATTCTCCTCGTGGAGGATGGCCGGATCCTCGAGCGGGGGACGCACCGGGAGCTGATGTCACGACGCGGCCTGTATTACGAGATGGTGCTGAGGCAGGCGGAGTCGGCCGGCGAGAGCGTCGAAGCCATCCTGCGATAAGCGTTCAGCCGCGTGCTGGCGGCATCGGGAAGAAGGCCAGCTCCTGCACCTCGGCGCTGCTGCCCGCGGTGAGACGCGCCGCGATCGACGTCCTGCCGATGCGGCCCTGGGCGGCCAGGTACTCGCACACCGTCGTCGCGCCGCCGAGATCGAACTGCCGCGCGAGGTGGTTCTCGATGTCGGCGGCCGTTCGAGCCTCTCCTGCGTCTTCCAGGTACTCGAGCACCGGCGCGAACAGCAGGTCGGCGCGCTCGGCAATGTAGGCGTCGGCGGCGTCGAGTGCGGCGTGCACGTTGCTCGTCGTCTTCCTGGAGTCGAGCATCCCGGTGTAGATCGCGGCAAAGAGCTCCGGCCTGAGCGCCGCCGCCTGCGGAACGGCCTCGCGATCGGCAGGCAGGCCGCGGCTGATGATCTCGATTCGCGCCAGCGGCGTCGCCGCGTGCAGGATCCACAGCGCGGTGTGGTCGAGGTCGGCGCGCCCGACGAACCACCGGTGCGCCCTGGTGAGGCAGGCCAGCGCGGTGGCGCCCGCCTTGAACAGCTGGACCTGCATGTCGCGGTCGCCTAACGCGCCGAGGTGCGTACACAGCCGGGCGATCGACGGATCGTGCGCGTAGAGCAGCCGGCCTTGCGCGAGCAGCGGGTGCACGACCGGGTTGAAGACCGTCCCCTCTACCGTCGCGCGGAACGTCTCGTGCGGCATCAGCAGCGCGTGCACGGCGATGCCGTCGGCGTACAGCGCGATGTCGCTGCGGCCGGCCTTCCGATCCTCGGCGGTCACCAGCACGAGATCGATGTCGGGCTTCACCCGCACCGTGTCGTGCGACAGGCTGCCGCACCTGATGGCGGCCAGGATGGATCGGTCCTCCTTGATCTGTTCGACCACCCTGTCGAGTGCGGCCGAGAACTTCTGATGGACCGAACCGCTCATCGGAACCCTGCAAGAATAGTCGATTCACCCGATAATCCGCTCGTGGCCAATTGCCGGAACTGCGGGGCGCCGATGCAGATCGCACGGGAGGGAGACCTTCTGATCTGTCAGCACTGCGGCAGCCGGCGGGAAGCGCCTGCGATGGCCGCGCACCTCGAGGTGGTGGGCGAGAGCGCACGGCAATGCCCGCTGTGTGGGACCGCGCTGTCGGAGGGCCGGCTGCACGGCCATCCGCTCCTCTCCTGTCAGCGGTGCGACGGCCTGCTGATCGAGATGGGGCGCTTCACGGCCGTCATCGACGCCGTGCGCGCGCACGAGGCCGGCCGCTCCGGCGCAATCGCCCCCGCCCGCCAGAAGCCCGGCGAACGGACGCTGACCTGTCCGAGCTACGGGCAGCCGTTCATCGACCACCACTACGGCGGCGGAGGGAACGTCGTGATCGACAGCTGCAGCCGCTGTCTCGTGAACTGGCTGGACCAGGGCGAGCTGCGGCGCATCGCCCTGGCACCCGACCGGCGCCACCAGCGCGAGTCGGCAACGGACTGCGCGACGAGATCTTCGAAGTCGCGCATGATCTCCTGGTTCGACGTCTGCACCATCAGGACCGCCGTGAGCTCCTCTTTCGGATCGACGAAGAAGTGCGTGCCCTGCGCGCCGGTCCATCCAAACGTTCCGTCCGAGAGCATGGTCCCGCGGGCGGCGTGGTTGGTGACCACGCGGACGCTGAGGCCGAAGCCCTCGCCGGCGGGACGGCCGGGCATGGTATCGGGCACGTGGACGGCCGTCATCATCTCCACCGTCTTGCGGCTGAGCAGCCGCTTGCCGTCGAACCCGCCGCGGCCGGCAAGCATGATTCCCAGCGGCAGATAGTCCTCGCCGGTGCTGTAGAGACCGCCGGAGCCGCGGAAGTACACGTTCCGCGACATCGTGTCGTTGGGCATCACCTGCTTGACCAGTCCGGACGGCGTGCGCGAATAGACCGTCGCCACGCGCGGCATCTGCGCATCGGTCGGCCAGAAGGTAATGTCCTTCATGCCGAGCGGATCGAAGATGCGGGTGCGGAAGAAACGATCGAGCGGCATGCCGGAGGCGATCTCGATCACGCGGCCGAGCGTTTCGAAACCGGCGCCGGGACTGTAGGCCCAGCGCGAACCGGGCTGGAACTCGAGCGCCGTGCCGCCCAGGCGCGGAATGTACTGCGCCAGCGTCTCGCCCTCCTTGCGCGCCACCCTGGCGATGTCGCTGTTGCTCATCGGCCCGCTGCCCAGCCCCGAGGTGTGCGTGAGCAGGTCCTTGATCGTGATCTCGCGCTGTGCGGGCACGGTGTAGAACGCCGGCGCCGCCGCGCCTCCGCCGGCCGGTGCCGCGCCCGCGCCGCGGCCGCCGGTCGCCGTCTGCAGCACCGCGACCTTCATGTTCCGGAACTCCGGGATGTAGCGCGAGACGGGATCGCTGAGCCGCAGCTTGCCTTCCTCGACGAGCAGCATCACGCCGACGCCGACGACGGGCTTGGTCATCGAGGCGATGCGAAACATGCTCGACCGCGTCATCGGCTGCTTCGTCTCGAGGTCCATCACGCCCTGCGCGTTCACGTACGCGACGCGGCCCTTGCGCGCGACCGCGACGACGGCGCCCGCCAGGTCGCCGGCGGCAATGCGGCGGCCGATCATCTGCGCGATCCGCTGCAGACGCTCCGATGAGAGACCGACTTCCTCAGGCTTGCCGACAGTGGTGGCCGTGTGCCGACCGGCAGGGCGAAGAACGCGAGCAGCGCGAGACAGACGATGGCGGTTCTCATCACAGCCTCCCGTGTAGTGTCCGGCTTCAGCCGGACCGCAGATCGGCCCCGTACTGTAGTGTCCGGCTTCAGCCGGACAATCCGGCCCCGTACTGTAGTGTCCGGCTTCAGACCCTATGTAGGGCAGACGATGGGTCGGGTTGTATGTTGACTCTCTTTTGAGGAACTAACGCGAAAGGAGTTCGACATGACGAGCACGACCCATCGACCAGAGTCTACTGCGGCGGCGTTGTATGTGGCCTGTGAGCTGAGCGCCCAGGAGTGGCTGTTGACAATGAGCACGGGGCCCGAGGGGCGGC
>Ga0209172_10001120_pt1 | contig 61718 bp, 54 predicted proteins | sample LarsenN4metaG_FD_184113 | JGI IMG/M metagenome (GOLD analysis project Ga0209172, IMG submission 184113) | Hot spring sediment bacterial and archeal communities from British Columbia, Canada, to study Microbial Dark Matter (Phase II) - Larsen... ...
GGCCTCTCGCGGCCATCCGGTCACTTCACGTGGGCGAGCAGACCTTGCAGGAGTTCCGCGTTCGTCGTCTCGTCGTGGGCCATCTGGCGCAGGGCCGCCTGGATCCACGGCTCCTCGACCTTCTTGGCGAGCGTCTCGTAGCTCGAGCCCTCGCCGCTCTCGTCCTCGACCCAGAACTCGAGCTCGCCGCGCGATACGCCCGGATCCTTCCCGTGCTCCCGCGCCTTCGCGATCTCGATCATCAGGCGGACCCAGCCGATGTGGTTCTTCTCCTTGTCCGCCGCGAGGCGGAACACCATCTTCGCCAAGGGGTCCGTCGCCCGCTTCGCCCACTCCTCGAAATGCCCCGCGTGGATCTCCTCCACGTAGAGCAGCTCTTCCAAGTCCGACATCTTTGTCATGGTTTCCACCAACAATTCCAACCTCGGGGATCCTATCCTCTGATGCTCGCGCGTTGCCGTGCGTCCGGCCTCGGTTCGTTCGGGCGCGACGACACGCACGTGCCTTTCCAGATGACGACGGGCAGCTCCTCGACTCCAAGACGCCAGCGCCAGATCCGCCGGACGATTGGATTTACCCGGCCCAGATCGACCACGCGGAACCGATATCCAGCTTCGCGCGCCTGAGACCTCACATGCTCGACGACCCTCGTCTGTTCGAGATCGAGACTGCGCTCAAATCGCGGAACGCGTCGCGTCTCGTAGACGAACGCTGCCCTCGCCGGAGATGCTGGGATCGCTATCGGGACGCGGAACTCCTGGACCGCCACTACCTGTCTCCGGCTTTTCACATATGCGACGACCTCACACTCCTCATGCATGCGACGCACCTCCCTTCCGGATTATGAATCGGCAGACGGCGTCCCCCGCGACGACGCGGTGCGTCGCGTCCACGTCCGCGTGCAGCAGGTTCTCGAAGAGCTCGACCTCGACCGCGCATGCCTCGCTGTACTTCCCCGCGATCGCTCGGATCGGGCAGTTGAACTCGAGGAGCTCGTGCGCGCCCTTCCGCGAGGGCCCGAGCTCGGCCATGTACCCGCCGTCGTCGCGGATCTTCGCGAGGGTCGCGACCTTTTCCTTCAGGTCCTGGTGGTCGAACGCGGCGTGGTGCGCGTCGTAGACCTCCCGCGCGCGCTGCTTGAGGAGCTTCACGACGGCCTCGCGGCCTAAGCTGCGGTCGATGAAGGCGAGGGCGGCCAGGGTCATTTGCGCGTACGCCTCGGGGAACAGGTTGTGCGCCTTGTCCGCCAGGCGGAAGTAGACCCTGGGCCGGCCGCGACCTTCCGCGTGCGAGGAACGCTCGACGAGCCCCTTCGTTTCGAGAGCGGTCAGATGTCGCAGGGCCGCCATCTTTGAGATGCGCATCGAGGCGGCGATGTCGCCGAGAGACGTGCGATCCTTCCGCTTCAGGAGGAGCAGTATGGCCTTCTTTGTGGACGAGAATCCCGCGTCAAGGGAGCCCACATCGACGTCCTCCATGGTCCCGCGCCAACGAAGGACGTGCGGAATTATATGGATTTTCGTTTACAAATTGGATAAAATGCCTTGCCTTTCACAACAGGGGCGCGGTCTCGGCCTACGGCTTGGCCTGATGGGTGGCGGCGGAGACTTCGACCCCGAGGCTCGGCCTCTGGGGTTGGCACGTACCATCGGCTGCCCACTTGCGACGCTCGAAGACTGGGCCGAGGTCGATCCGGTAGGCTTATACGTCTATACGTCTATACGACCAATGGTATGGCGAAGGTGACGCTCTCGATTGACGGGCAGCTCCTGGCGAAGGTACGAGAGCGCGCTGTCCGGAAGCGCGGAAAACTCCGAAGCCTCAGCGAGGAGATTGAGGAAGTCCTGCGAGATAGCTTGGCGAATGAGCAGGTCCTCGAAGGCCTCAAGGTCCTTTGTTGTGGCCGAGACGACCATTTCGTGACGTTCGACACGGTGGACGCAGTCGACTTCTCTGGTGCCCCGCCGGCGGAGGACATCCTTCGGGCGATGAGGCGGCACCGTGCCTAGGTTCTACCTGGACTCGAGCGCGATCGTCAAGCGATACTCTCGCGAGGCGGGGACTGCCGGGATCGTCGAGGTCTATCGTTCGGCTTACGGGGGTCGCTCGACCATCTGCTTCTCCGAGTGGAACATCGGGGAGGTCTTGGGCGTCCTCCAGCGGAAGGCACGGATCTCATCTCGACCGCGCGCGTACGCATCGCGCAAGAATCGGCTCCATGGCGAGGTCGCGACCCTCTCCCGCCTCGGTTCCCTTGAGGTTGCTGTCGTCGGCAGCCGGACCCTTCGCGACTCCTGGCCCATCCAGGAGCGGCACGGCCTGTATGTGGCCGATGCGTTGCAGATTGTCACGGCGCGGGCCCAAGCCTGCGATCATTTCGTCACGGGCGACAGCAACCTTCGTGCAGCGGCGGGAGCGGAAGGCTTGGACGCGTTGGATCCTGCCCGCGATCTTGCAAGGATCCAGAAGATCTTGCGGAGATGAGGCCGCCCCCGATTCGATAATCATCCTCGCGCCCGCGGTACGCACGACGGAAAGGCTTGCGCTTTCCTGCATATCCTAGGACGGAGGCTCGGAGGATCTGGATACGAGCCTTCCCCGCCGTGTTGCCGTGGTTCGTCGGACTCCGTCACTTGAGGTCTGCATAATCGACGGAAGACGCCGGCGGGATCGCCCTTCGTTCAGGAATCTCTCGCCGGTCGAGGAGGACTAGGAGGACGGCGGCTGGGCCATCCCACTCCGCACCCGCCGCGGGAATTTCAATCAGGCCATCCGGTCGTCCGAGGTCCTCCAGCCAGGCTCAGGCTCCTCCGGACGAGGGACAAGGATCTCCCGCATAGGGTCACCTTGGCGGCGGGCCGCGCGCTGAAGCGGCTCGACGCGTGATGCGGTCCCCTGGGGTCTGCGGTCTCCCTACTTGGGATCCCACGAGGCGCGCGCGACGGCGCCTCTCCGGATGAACGACCGCAGTGCGTCCCACGAGCGGATCCCTTGCGTCCACGCGAATCCGATGAGGATCGCGATGCCCGCGGCCTCCCCGAGCTGCACGACGGGATCGTGGAGCAGCACGTACCAGTAGAATTCGACGCTCAAGGCGCCGTTGGGGAACGCCCATCCGAGCGAGGGCCAGAGGACCACCGCGGGCGTCTCCCAGATCTGGTCCAGGAGGAAATGCGTCCCCACGCCGCCGCCGAGCCAGCCGATCCCACGGAGCGCAGGGAGACGGTCGAGCAGGACGAGAATCGCGAAGAAGGCGAGCGTGTGTCCCCATAGCCGCGAGTCGAGCCCGAGGGCGGCGCCCAGGGGTTTGTCGATGAGATCGGGCAGGATCGTCCCGAGGAGGACGGGCCGATAGTCGGGCTTCCGTCGGATTTGGGAGGCGACGAGCCATACGAGGCCGAGTCCGACCCCGAGGTGGCCGAACAGGAACACGGGAGGGTCGAAGCCGCGAGGGGGCATGACCCTTGCGGCCTGATTCTCGTGGCGTATCTCGATCCCGTGGGTTTCGTCCTCTATCCGCACCCGGCAACCCTTAAATAGACCCCGCCCCTTCGAGCGGCCCGCATGGCGGAGAAGAAGACCCGCGCGGCCGCGAGGAAGATCAAGGACAAGTGGAAGGCGAAGGGATGGTACAACCTCCTCGCGCCGGAGATGTTCAATCGGCAGCTGCTCGGCGAGACGATCGCGGACGAACCGTCGAAGCTCGTCGGCCGGGTGACGGAGGTCACGGTCCAGGACCTCACGGGGGACTTCAGCAAGATGCACATCAAGCTCTCGTTCCGGGTGAACCAGATTCAGGGCCAGGACGCCCTCACGCAGTTCGTCGGACACGACATGACGTCGGACTACATCCGCAGACTCACGCGCCGAAAGCGCACGCGGACGGACCTTGCGATCGACGTCGTCACGAAGGACAACTGGCACGTCCGCGTGAAGCCGCTGGCGATCACGGACCGGCGGATCCAGTCGTCGAAGCAGCGGGCAATCCGCGCGATCATGGGGAACACGATCCGCGCGATCGCAGCGAAGCAGACGATCTCCGAGTTCGTGAAGGGAATCATCTCGGGCGACCTCGCGAAGGCGATCGCGGTGGCCTGCAAGCCGATCCAGCCCATCTCCCGTGTGGAGGTGCGCAAGTCGGAGGTCAGCCTGATGGGCGAAGCCCCGTCGCCCGCGGAGGTCGCGCCGGAAACGGCCACGGTGACCGCATCTGTCGCTTCAGCGGAGGCGGCCCCTGCCGAGCCCGAGGTCGCCCCTGAACCTGCCCCCGAGGTGGCTCCGGAGGAGCCCGCTCCCGAGGAGCTCAAGCCCGAGGATCTTGAGTCCCTCTGACTTGAGACACCGTCTCGAAGTGCTCCGTGGATTCGAGCAAGGAAGCCCTTTAATTCCCCCCGGGCGTTCCTACGGCGGGGATTTTCGTGTCGCCAAAGGATGCCGACCATCCCTTCTACGTGATGGTCTGGTATGGCGCGACTCCGGAGGAGCGTCGCGCGACGCCCTCGAACACGTACGTGCGCAGCGAAGGCATGACCGTCACCCTAGAGGACGGTACGACGTTCGAGGACTGGACCGGCCAAGCGGGCGTGAACAACGTCGGGATGGGCCGTCCGGAGGTCGCGAAGGCCCTCGCAGACCAGGCCCTGCGGATGTCGTGGCTCTCGCCCGGCGAGTTTGCGGAGATCCGACTCGCGCTGACGAAGGACCTGCTGACGATCTTGCCGCGGGGCCTGACGGTCCCCTTCTACGGAGTCGGCGGGTCCGATTCGATCGAGGCCGCGGTCCGCGCGGCGCGACTTGTGACGAAGCGGAAGAACGTCCTCGCGTTCCGCGGCGCGTACCATGGGGACACGATGACCGTGGAGAGCGTCTCCGGCACGGGCGTCACGGGGTACGGGGACCCGCGGCCCTGGGTCGTGCACGCGGCCGCGCCCTACGAGTTCTGGCAGAAGCTGGGGGATTGGGACCGCGCGTACGAGGCGACCCTCGAGGGGATCGAGCGGACCCTGAAGAAGGCGGGGCCGCGGGATTTCGCGTGCGCGATCGTCGAGCCCGTGAACATGACGATGGGCGCCGTGCCGCTGTCGAAGGACCTGAGCCGCGGGATCCGGGAGCTCTGCGACCGCCACGACATCAAGCTCGTGGCCGACGAGGTAATCACGGGCTTCGGGCGCACGGGATCGTGGTTCGGCTCCGAGATCGTCGGCCTGAAGCCGGACGCGATGGTCTTCGCGAAGGGCTTCACGGGCGGCTACGCCCCCCTGGGTGCCGTCGTCTTCGAGCGGGAGTGGGGTGAGCGGCTGTGGAGGACGGGGTTCCCCCACGGCCTGACGTTCGGTTCCCATCCGCTCGGATGCGTGGCGGCGCGGGAGACGATTCGCATCCTGAAGGCCGAGGGCCTCGTCGAGAGGGCGAGCCGGGTCGGTGCGTGGCTCCGGGCGCAGCTTGAGGGACTGGCCGAGCGGCGTCCCGATACGGTCCGTGACGTGCGAGGCCATGGTCTCTTCCTCGCGGTGGAGCTCCGAGCGAAGGGCCGTGCGAAGAGGGGAGGGACCCATCCCGCGTGGCCTCGGGTGGAGGCGGTCCGGGAGCGTCTGCGGGGAGATGGGCTCTGCGTCACGACGAACACCGACGGCTCGTCCCTCGTGCTCTGTCCGCCTCTCACCGTGGCAGAGGACCGGGTCGACCGACTCGTTTCGCGGATCGAGGCGGGCCTCGAGGCCCCTGAGCCTCGTCCGGCTCAGTAGTCCTTCCCCAGGACGTACGACCTCGTGACCGCTTTCGGCTTCACGGCGTACGGCCGCATCATCTCGTTGTCCTCGTGGTCGATGATGTGGCAGTGCCAGACGTAGCCGTGGTCGCCCGCGTTGGGGTCGAACGGATATTGCCCGGACGAGCCCGCGGGGGTGTCCAGAGGCGCGTACCGAACCGCGATCCTCGTGACCTCGCCGGGGAACATGATCGCGGTGTCCTTCCAGCCCGCCTCGTTCAACGCCGGCGGTCGGACGGGACCCACCAGGAAGGGCGTGATGTCCGGGTTGCCGCCGAGCGCCCGGGGGTTGCCGGTGTTGTAGTCGAGCGGCGGCCCGAATCCCGGGATGTACACGCCCGCCGGATAAGGCATCCCTGTCATGGGGTCGGTCATCATGGACCCGGGGAACGCGCCATTGTATGCGTCGTTGTACGCGCCCACCTTGAAGGGCTGCCGGTTCAGCAGCTGGAACTGAGTCAGGTGCGTGTGGATCGGGTGCGCGTCTGCGGTGAGGTTCACGATCTCCCAGACCTCGAGGTCTCCTTCGGCGGGCAGCTCGGAGTAGTACTCCGTCACTCCGCCGACCGTGACTGGCGTGAAGTCCGGACGGGGCATCCCGCCCATCATGTGGAGGCCGCTCCAGTGCGTGTTGTTCACGAGGACCTCCAGGGGACCCCCGAGGCCCATGACCTCGTTGAGGGTCAGCTGCCGGATCTTGTCCGCGACGAGGCCGGGTGCCAGGGTTCCCACGGCGGGATCGACGAGGCGGACCATCGGCGGGCGCAGCATGCCCCCGTAGGCCGGATTGTAGCTCGTGTCCTCGACGGGGTCGGAGCCCACCCGGAACTGAAGGATCCGGCCGAGAGTCGAGCCCGACGGCGGCGGCCCCCTCGGGAACGGCGTCCGGCCGATGTTGCGCATGACCAGCGTCTGGCCCTCGAAGCCCGCGAAGTCGATGATCACGTCCGCGCGCTCACCGGGCATCATCACGAGTTTCTGGACGCCGCCGATCGAGTTCGGGTCGATGTTCGGGTCGATCTTCACGGGGGCGTCGAGGTAGCCGCCGTCCGTCGCGATCTGCCACATCGACGGTCCCATGACCGTCGTCGCCGGGTTCTCGATGAACATCACGTACGTGCGCGCGTTCGACCCGTTGATGAACAAGAACCGGTAACGCCGCGGTTCCACTTCCAGGTAGGGCCACGACTTGCCGTTCACGCAGATCACATCGCCCTCGAACTCCGGGATCCAGAACGGGTGCTCCGGGTTGATGCCGTCGCTAGGGAAGTACAGCTGCCCCGTCGTGTCGAACATCCGGTCCTGGATCACGAGCGGGATCAGGTAGTCCACGGGTCCGTCCGAACCCTGCTGGAGGCCGATCGGGTGCAGTCCAACCGGGAGCGGAAGGTTCGGGTCGATGAGGGGGTACGCCCCGGCGAGGCCCGCGTACACGTTGAGCCGGGTCGCGCCGAGGACGTGGTCATGGAACCACAGCGGGGCCGCTTCCTGCACGTTCGGGTACCGGTAGATTGCCTGGTTGAGGGGGGCCTTCCTCCCCTTCGTCCGCTTCGTGTAGTAGGCATGACCCTGGTAGCGCCCGTCGCTCGTGTACCAGGAGTCCGGTCCCCCGTCGATGACCGGCGGGACCTCGCCGCCGTGGAGGTGAGGGACGACCGGGATTGGACCGTTGTAGTGGTCCATGCTGTGCCCGGTGCCGAGCGGGTCGGCCCAGTGCAGCGTCTGGTCCGTCGCGTCCTTCCAGAACGGCACGCGGCTCGTGACCGCGTCGCCGAGGCTGTTGACGAAATTGATCTCCGTCGGGATACCGCGGGTCGAGACGACGATGGGCCCCGTATACGTGTCTCGGATGCCCGACGGGACGCCGCCGCCTCCGACGTAGCCCCAGACCCATGTGCCTGCGTAGGGCTCACCGTTCGGCAGCACGAATCCCGCAGGGAGCATCATCGACCGGAATTCGCGGGCGTGGATCTCCAGCGGGGCTCCCGTCGCGATCAACGTCTGGATCGTACTACCCGAGACGTCGAGCCTCGGCAGCGGATCCATGAACTGCGGGATGGCGCTCCCCGCGAGGGGCGTCCGCTCCGCCGGTTCGGTCGCAGCGTTGGCCAACGCACGGGCCCCGAACTGGGAAGCGACAAGGACGCCCGCTCCCCCGATCGCACTGAGCTGCAAGAACCTTCTTCGCGACACGCGCATGCGTACCCCTCCGCACCGGGCTCGGCCGCACACTCGGCCTGTTCGGTAATCAACCGTCGGTACGTACTGTACTGAGGACCTTCCGGTTCTGTCGGGGAATGCCGAAAAGAGCGGGCCGAATCGCAGGCTCGCGTCGCCCGCGCGTGTGAAGATATCGCGGACGCTCCTCCGGCAGAAACGTACCTGCGATCTCGAGGTTCGCGCAGGAAAAGTCGAGAGGGCCGGCGCCCGAGCGGCGCCGGACCCTCGTCTCGAGTTCGTGTGAGACGGCTACGGGTTCTCCTCGCGGAGTCTCTCCAGGGTCAGGCTCTCGATGTCCCACTCGCCGTCCTGGTCGAGGTCCTGCGCGAGGTAGTCGACGTACACCCACTCCCGCAGTTCGGGGGTGCCGTCTTCATCGGGGTCTTCGATCAGCTCCGCACGGAACGTCAGAGTGGTCTCCTCGAGGACCCCGTTGGAATCTGCGTCCGTCGCAAGCCCGTCGAGGCTCAGGTACGCGGTCCTCTCGGGGATCCCGTCTTGGTCCTCATCGAGGATCTCCGAACCTCGAGCGGTGACCGCAGCGACCTCCGGGTGGCCGTCGTCGTTCGCGTCGGTCGATTCTGCATAGGCCACGAAGGCGGCCTCGTATTCCGGCACCTCATCATGGTTCGCATCGCGGACCGCGCTTGCCTGCATCGTCACGTTCGCAGATTCCGCCGCGCCGTTCGAGGTCTCGTCCAGGACGAGGGCGTCGATCGTCGCGCCGCGGGTCTCGTCCGCGAGTCCATCGCTGTCCATATCGAGGAGCTCGCTCGCCATGACGTGCAGCTCGGCCCGCTCCGCGTACTCGTTCTCGAGGACGTTCACCGCCAGGCCGTCGACCGTCGCGTACGAGTGACGCTCGGGGAAGCCGTCATCGTTCTCATCGACCGTGGCCTCCGCGCGCAGAGTGACCGTCGCGCGTTCCACGATGCCGCTTGAGTCGTCGTCAAACGCCCCGACAGCTCCATCGAGGCTCGCCTCGTATTCCAGGGTTCCATCCTGGTCGAGGTCTCTCACGACGGCGCCCTCGATCGCGAGGCGCGCGACCTCCGGGTGGCCGTCGTCGTCGGCATCCGTCACGAGGGCGAGGATCTCGATCGCCTTGCGGGCCTCGAGGATTCCATCGCTCGTGGGATCCGCGCGACCGTACACGAAGATTCGGCCGTCCACGCGCTCCGCGAAGCCGTTCGAGTTCTCGTCGAATCGATCGAACGACATCTCGAGGCCACGCGCGAGCTCGTCGTATCCATCCATGTTCAGATCGAGGGCCTCATATCCCAGGATCGAGACGCTCGCGGTCTCGTTCGCGCCATCGTTGTCCGCATCCCGCATGCTCGCCATCCGCTTGAGACCTCCGCGGTACTCGCGCGTGCCGTCGTCCCCGACGTCATACGCGTGGTACACACGGAGGGAGACATCCGCAGACTCCGGCGTGCGATCGCTCGCCTCGTCGACCATGCGGATCTCCGCCTGGGCGGACCTGACGTACTCCGAGACGCCGCTCTCGTTCAGGTCGAACTTCTGCTCTCCATCGAAGGAGGCCATGAAGCGCTCCGGCGCCTGGTCTTCGTTTGCATCGGCAATGGACAAGAGCCAGACCGCGCGGGCCGCGTACTCGTATGTCGAGTTCTCGTTCGGGTCCGCGAAGGCCTCGATGCCCTGGCGGCCCTCGAGGGCGTTGAACGTCCCGCTTGAGTCGTTGTCCCAGGCCTCGAATTCACGAGCGATCGTCAGTCCCGCCTCCGGGACGCCGTTCTCGTTCTCATCCACGAGGCATGTTCCGAGCATGCGGACGTGAACCCACTCCGGGTGGCGATCGTGATTCTCATCGCGCATCTGGACTTCCTTCGTCCATGAACAACCGCGGTCCTCCTCGAGATCCGGCACGAGGAATCCCTCCGCGCTTGGCGCCCCGCGGACGATGCCCGCGTCCTCAGGAAGGACGCCGAGGCCGAACGTCGTCAGGGAGTTCTCGGTGAGATCCTCTCGGGTCTCGTTCACATCGCGCAGCGCGGGCACGTCCACGCCAACGGGATCGGGATCCCGGTCCGCTTCCTGAGCAGGCACAGTCTCCGCGTCCGCGCCCGGAGCGGATTCCTCGAGGGGCTGGACATCGACCGCGGGCGGAGCCGGCGTTGCGTCCGGCGTCCCAGCGGCCGAGAGGATCACGCGTCCCTCAGCCGCGTCCTCCGCGCCTTGCGCGAACAGCGCCAGGTCCGCCGTCCCGGACGAATATCCCAGAAGCCTCTGGTAGGTCATATCCGATGCGAGCCCACCGCCGCGGAACGCGGGCAGGAGAGCCGCACTCACGCCGACGGCCGCGAACGCGATCGCAAGGGCGAGGAGGATCGCGCGTCGGGGCCGCCTCGAGACGCAGTATGCCTGCATGTTCGTCTCACCTTGCGACCTCCAGCGACCCGCGGAGGGATATCCCCGCACGCAAGAGTCTTCCCGATGGCTTTAAGCGGTCCCCCGAGCAACGGGCCCTTCGCTGGCGGGGTCCGTGCCCAGCATGGAAGAGGACTCAAAGCAAGAACTGCGTAGCTGGGGGCAGCGTCTTCGCCACGGGATCGGCCTCGTAGCCGAGTCCTTCGAGGGCGAAGGCCCCGAGGCGCGGTACGTCGTTCTCTTCCCCGAGAATCACCAGGCTCGGCGAGCTCCGTCCATCGTGCGAGATCCCCGCCCATCCGAGTTCGCGGGCGACCTGACGACCGTCCGCGAGTGTGAACGTCCGTCGGTCCGAAGCACGAATGTTGAGTTCTTCCGCCAAGCGGCGGGGAATCACAGAATCCGTGGCGCCGGTATCGACGACCATCTCAATCTCACGGCCTCGCGTCTCGTCCTGGATCCGGAAGACCTTCACTCGGACTTTGAGGACGCCCATGGGTTTGACTTCCGTGACCGGCGACAACTCATACTTTGTTCCAGGAGGGGCGAACGCACTGCCTGACTCGATGAGCCGGAAGCTCGGGGGATGAATTCCCCATGGATTTCGGACTCCACGGAACGCATTAAATAGCGGCGTCCCGCATCGGCGGCCCATCCCATGCCCTCCCGGCCGTACAAGGACCTCGTCATCTACGGATGCTTCGTCCTGAACCGCCTCGTCGCGGACGTGGGCTTCGACATCTACCAGGACGGCCTCGAGGCGAAGCTCGATGGCCTGCTCGCGCGTCAAGTGGGCATCTCGAAGGAAGAAGTCAAGCGCGAAATCAAGTCGAACCACTTCATGACGGACCGCGTGATCGAGGCGCTCCTGAAGGACGGCCTCGTCGCGGTCGAGGAGAAGGACGGCCGGTACCGCATCCGCATCACACGGGAGGGCGTCCTGCACATCCGGAAGTACAACGATTTCTATCGCAAAATCTACCAGGAGCAGATCCGGGACCACTATCGATTCACGCAGGCGCCGTTCTGGCTGCGCGACTGATTCCCGCAGACGCATCCGCCGGGTCCGAGTTGCTCCAGAATCGTCCTTTGTAGTGAACGCTCGCCGGGCAGCCCATGCAAAGGTTCTCCGAGTAGTATCGGCAGGCGTTGCACTTGAATCCGCAGACGCTCGTCTCGCATCGGGCCTCGAGCTGAAGCGGCAGCACGAGGGGTCGCGTCGTGCGCGTGACGATCTGGAAATCCACCTCGCGCACGCCAGGCAGGGGTCGGATGTGCATGTCGACGAGGGACTCGAGGTTCTCGACGCTCTCCCCCACCATGAGGAGGGCCACGCTGCTCCCGCCGAGGGTCATGAACGCGTTCACAAGCAAGGGGCAACCGCGGAATGCGTCGACGAGACCGGGAGGGTCCGTCGTCGTCACATCGATTTTCGCGAGGAGGAGGTCCACGGTCTTCGGATCCACCCCGGCGTGTACACGCAGGACCCCGGATCGGCGGAGCCTCTGGACTCGAGCGGACACGGACGGCTGGGAGAGTCCGACGGCCCGTGCGATCGCCCGCTGGGGGATCGAGGGGTCGTCCTGAATCATTCGGATAATCTCGCGGTCCGTCGCATCGAGGATCGCCACGGGCTTGCCTATCGTTGATAGGCATTTGGCCCGGCCGTACCTATCATACGCATCATCCGTACGTGTAGGATTTATTGGGCATTCGACACGGCCCGCCAAACGGACGGAGACTATGGCCACTGATATGGAGCTGCGGAAGCTCGTCGTCATGATCCTCGGGTTCAGCGTCGTCCTCGCCGGCCTCTGGTACGTCGGTTGGTCGCTCGGGACCGCGCCTTCCGCGAGCGGACAGACGCCTCGCGAGTTCTGGCTCTCGGTCGAGCCTGCGGACATCGAGATCGCACCCGGAGTGGTGTGGCACGCGTGGACGTACAACGGCACCGTGCCCGGACCGACCCTGCGGGTGCGCGTCGGAGACGTCGTCCGCGTCCATCTGACGAACAACCACAACCTCACGCACAGCCTGCATGTGCACGGCTTGCGGTACACGATCGAGAACGATGGATCCCAGGCGTATCCGGCCTCGATGCCCGCTCCCGGAGAGACATACACGTATGAGTTCGAGGCGACACGGCCCGGCCTCTTCTACTATCACTGCCACTCCTCGGATGGATACATGATCAGCACACACATCCTCCAGGGTCTCTATGGCGCGATCATCGTCTACCAGGCGGACCAATGGCCGCCGGATCCGACGTACGAGTTCGTCCAGTTTTTCTCGGAGGTTGACTTGAATCTCGACGGCAGCCCGGACGCGTACCTGATCAACGACCGACAGGCATTCGAGCACGACCTCCAGGACCTCGTGGAAACACAGGGATACGACGGCGCCGTGCAGACGCTCAAGTCCGCGGGATTCCCGGTGGTCCCCGTGGGCCAAGAGCTCACCTTCTACATGATTGGGATCGGAAACCTGTACCACTCTTGGCATCTCCACGGGGGGAGCCCGGTCTACGTGAACGGCCAGATCGTGGAGGGGGACGTGATCCCGATCGGCGGCGGGACCGTCGCGACGGCGAAGGTCACGATCATGAACCCCGGGATCTGGCTGATCCACTGCCACGTTGTCGTCCACGCCGATCTCGGAATGGTCACGTTGATCATCGCGGAGTAGGGGGACCGAAATGAAGACGCCGGCGAAGTTCGCGATCGGCCTCACGGCCCTCGTGGTCTTGGTGGCCCTCGCTCGGCTCAGCACACTCGGGCCCACCGCGGCGCCGGAAAGTCCGCCCCCGCCTCCTCCGCCGCCGGTGCGGACCGAGCGGGTGTTCTTCATCTCCGCGCAGATCCACGAGAACAGCGGGTTCAACGTCAGCGAGATCCGGGTGCAGCGGGGAGACCACGTTGTCCTCGTCGTGACCTCCCTCGACACGACGCATGGAATCCTGTTAGACCTGCCCTGGGTTTCGATCTCCAATACGGTGCCGCCGGGCCAGACGGAGCGCGTGGAGTTCGACGCGGAACAGACGGGGACCTTCACGATCTACTGTCCGAACCCGCTCTGTAGCGCGGAGCATTACCTGATGCGGATCGCCCTCGTGATCGAGTAACCGCGCCAGCCCTAGGCGCCCGCAGGAGAGGGCCCCGGGAGCCGCACGGAGTCCACGACGACGGGGACGAAATCGTACGTGCCGTCATCCCCTTCCCTTGCAAGCTCGATCGAGCACACGTACGTCGATCCGCCGAGCTTCACTCGGACCGCCTCCCTCGTGAGGAACTCGTACGCGTCGGGCGCGATGGAGGCATCGCCCCGGGCTCGCCACACGGCGATTACGCGCGCCGGCGGAATCCGCGTGGACTGGGAGAGATCCTCGACCGCTCGCTTCACCGCCTGAAGGTCCGCCAGGCTCGGTGCGTTCTCGAAGGACTTCACGAAGATTGTGAATCCGGGTGCGCCAAGGCCGAGGAAGCGGGCGAGTGTGGTCGGGTCCGAATGGATGTATGCGTCGAAGGAGTACGTGAGGCCGGTCCGCCCCGTGAGGAGCGCGGGCGCGGCCATCGCCCCTGGGTGGGCTATCACGGCCCGTACATCCGGGCTAGTCCTCGTGAGGTGCGCGAGGATCCTCTGCACGGAGTCCTTGCCCTCGGGGACGTACACGACCGGGTCGGACTGTCGCACGCGCTGGATCACCCGATGTCGGAGGGCGAAGTAGTCGAAGAAGGACCGTAGGTCGCGCATGAGCTCGAGGATCACGAAACCCAGGAGGAAGAGGGCGACGAGTACCGCCCCGAGGAAGAGGAGGCCACCGATCGCGAGGACCTGAAACGCCCCGAAGACGATCGCGACGATGAGGAACGCGACGCGTGTACTCGGCTGCGACGCATACCGCATGCCAAGCAGGAAGCCCACGATGGGGAGGAACAGGACGAACGCGACTCCTGGCGCCCCGCCGGGCGAGATCGCCGCCGTTACGAGGATGAGGAAGAAGTCGAGGAGGAGCCACAGGGACACGAACACGCGGACATAGCGGAGCATCTTCCGGATCTTCGGGGTCTGCCTTTCCACCGACTCTGCGAGATCGAAGACTGCGGAGATCGGGTCCTCGACCGCGCGGGCGTCCCGCCTCGCGTATTCCGGATCCACGTCCGAAGGACAAATCTCGCTGTATTTAATGCGGTCGGGAAGATTCGTGCCGAAGCGTCCATCGTCGCGTGGGACGTCCGGGCCCACCGGACCAAGACCTCGCTTGAGATTTCTTTTTGGCATGTCGCGCCCCGCATCCTTTATTATCGTGCGGGTCTTGGGTCGCCTCGTCGGGGTGGCTCAGCCTGGTGGAGCGTCGGACTCATAGGGTTCCGCCGCGGGCTCGACCACGGCGCTCCTGAGGCATCCGGAGGTCGCGGGTTCGAACCCCGCCCCCGACATTCCTCGCGTGACGCGAACCTCGGGTCGTTCACAGCCATTTCTGCTCGTAATCGAGGCCCGAGAGCCCGCGGTGAAATACCATTTCAACCCTTCGCCGCCTCCATACCAGATTAATATCTTTCGTCTACGATGCAGCTACACAACCGTCTTAATTACGAGGCCTTCGTTCGAAGATTGTCCCAATACGGCTAAGTGCTCGCACTCGGCCGCGGGACGCAAGGAGGTGAAAGCACGGAAACGACCCGCACGCGGTCAGCGCCCACGGGGTTCGGCCAGTCTTGGCGGGACCTCGCACACGCCCCGACCTACCAGGTGCCGCTGGTGCTTGGCGGATTCGTGGCGGTCATCGCGGGCATTCTGACCTACGCCTTCGCGGCGGCGGACGCATCCGCACTCGTGCCGGTGACGGCCGAAGTGGCCTACCTGGTCCTCTTCGGCATCGTCGGCCTGATCGGATACGGCGTCGCGAAGCAGAACGTCCAGAACGGCTCTCTGATCGCTGCCATCGCCGGCTTGGTGCTGGTGGCGTTCGTGAGCGGGACGACGGGCCTCATCACGGGCCTGCTCCTCCTGTTCGGAGCCATCTGGAGCCTCGCCGCGACCCGATAGTCACGCCGAGGCGACCGGAGCACCCCCTTCTCTTTCATTCCTTACCTGGTGAGCGAGAGCTCTCGTCCTCGAATTGCCGCAGCGAATGAAGATGTCGACGTCCGGCTTCCTCCCGAAGACGTATCCGGCCGCGAGGACCAGGATCGCCGCGGGGACGAGCACGGGGGTGTCGGGCGACATCGTCGGCGGTCCGAAGAGATGCCGAGGATTCGAGCACCCATGCGATGCGGCGACACCACGCGGATCCCTCGAGCGAGGTCGAGGGCCCGCACCCGCGGGTACTGCTTCGCGAGGCCAGAGGCCTGGACAAGCGTCCACCGCGCGGATGGCCCCGTGCGGAAATACGCCTTCGCCTTCCGTGAGGAGGGCGACCAATCGCGAGGGGTGGAGGGCCTCGCGCGGCGGGCCGGCGGCAAGCCTTGCCTCCCGCGGTCGGGTTTGAGTCGACCCTTGCGGCATCGATCCGGAACGAGGCCGCGCGAGGTCCCGATGCCGCGACGGGCGCTCGTCGGCCTCATCCTGGCAATGGCCTCGGATTTGGGAAAACGGTTAAGGCCTGCCTCGGCGGCTGGGCCCCTAGGAGGAGAAGCGAATTGGCCCGTCGAACGATCTGGTTAGCGGTTGCGGTAGTCGGTCTCCTGGCAGCGACGGTGGCTCTCCCTCTCGCACGGGCGGGCGAGGATCCAATGTCGTGGTTCGCCATCCTCTCGGGTGCGGAGGAAGTCCCCGCCCGGGACACGAGGGCCCGTGGTCTCGCCTATTTCCAACTCAGCGCGGATGAAACGGAGCTTTCGTTCATCCTGATCGTGGCGAACATCCGGAACGTGGTCGCTTCGCACATCCACTGCGGCGCCTTCGGCGTCTCAGGACCCGTCGGAGTAAACCTGTTCATTGTGGGAGCGCCCGGCGGCGGACGAGTCAACGGGGTCCTCACGCGCGGCGTTGCGACCGGTCCCAACTCAGGTAACGCGTGCGGTTGGAGCACCCTATCGGACGTGATCACGGCAATGGACAACGGCGACGCCTACGTGAACGTCCACACGAACGATGGAGTCGAGCCGACAAACACCGGGCCCGGGGACTTCCCCGGCGGGGAGATCCGGGGGCAGATCCGGACGGCGCACGCTTGAGCTAACCCGCATGATCGGCCTGACGAGTCCCTGTCGGGCCGATCACCATTTTGATTCTTCGTCCAAGGTCCGTCGGTAGGAATTGGACAGACGGTCCGTGAGAGGTCCTGGGATCGGATCGTACCGGTGGGCGTGGACCTTCGCGACGGTCGCCACCCCGACGCCGCTGCCGGTGAGGAACACCTCCTCCGAGCCGAGGAGGGTTTCCATGGAGAGGGGCGCTTCCTTGACCGCCACGCCCAGCTTTCTCGCGAGTTCGATGACCACAGCGCGGGTCACGCCCTCGAGCGCGCCCTCCGTGGGCGGGGGCGTCAGCAGGGCGTCCCCGTGGACCGCGAACACGTTCCGGGCCGTGGTCTCCACGACGTTGCCCCGGGGGTTCAGCAGGAGCGCGTCAAAGGCGCCGGCGCGGCGGGCTTCCCGGAGGGCCATCATCTCCGTGATTCGCGCCAGGCTCTTCGCTCGGGCGAGCGGTCCCGGCACCCGCCGGACGGATTGCGCGACGTGGAGGACGATCTCCGACGGGATCGCTGGCAAGGCTCGCGCGGTGATCGCGACGGTCCCGGCGAGCGTTGCCTCGGGGTGAGGCGGCGTCACCGTGATCCGCATGAGGTAGTCCGGCGTCTTCAGCTGGCCTGCGAGTTCCTTCGCGCCTTCCTTGACGTGCTTCAGCCGGTCGGGAGGCTCGAGGTCTAGGATCTGCAGGCTCTCGTGCAGTCGACGCAGGTGTGCGTCGAACCGGAAGGGCGCGCCGCGGTGGATCCGGATCGTCTCGAAGCAGCCCTCCCCATACAGGAAGCCGCGATCCATCAGGGGGATCCGCGCCTCTTCCTCCGGCACGAGCTTCCCGTCAACCCACGCGGACCTCGTCGGCGGTCACCTCCACCCGCCCCTGCGTGAGGGCCTCCGCGTGGCCGCGGAGCTTGTCGAGGGTCTCGCGGTACTCCGCATGCGGGTCCGAATCCGCGACGATGCCGCCGCCGACCGCGAAGTACGCGGTCCGACCGAGGACGGTCGCCGTGCGGATCGCGATGTTCAGATCGAGGGAGCGGTCCCAGGAGATGTAGCCGATGGCGCCGGTGTACAGCCCTCGGCGATGGGGCTCGAGGCGCTCGATGATCTCCATCGCGCGCGGCTTCGGCGCGCCCGTGATGGAACCGCCCGGGAACGTCGCTCGGAGCAGGTCCGGGATCGAGACGCCTTCGCGGAGGCGACCTCGGACGACGGATTCCAGATGGTGCACGTTCGGCAGGGATCGCAGCCCGGAGAGGGTGGGCACGTGCACGCTTCCGAACTCGCAAACCTTCCCGAGGTCGTTCCGCTCGAGGTCGACGATCATCACGTTCTCCGCGGCATCCTTCTCGCTCGCGAGGAGTTCCTCCGCGAGCCGCCGGTCCTCGTCCGGATCGGTCCCGCGCGGTCGCGTTCCCTTGATCGGCCGCGTTTCGATCTCGCGGCCGCGGACGCGGAGGAATCGTTCCGGGCTCGCGGACAGGATCTTGTGGTCGCCGACATCGAGGTATCCGCCGAACGCGGACGGCGTGCGGGTCCGCAGCCGCTCGTAGGCGTCCTCGGGCGAGTCGGGCAGATGGAGCGCGAGGCGCCTCGAGAGGTTCACTTGGTAGATCTCCCCGTCATAGATCGCTCGCTTTGCCTCCCGGATCGTGCGGACGTACGCCTCGGGATCCAGGGGCGGGATCGCGACGGGATCCCGGCGGACCGCGAGCGAGCTCGGGATCGGCGGTGGGTCATGGTCGATCCGCTCCCGCAGCGCGATGACAAACGCCTCGCCCCAAACGTGGTCCAGAAGGACGACGTGCGGATAGATTCCGAGATGGATGTCCGGCATTCCGAGGTCGGCGCCCTTTCCGTCCGGAACCCGCTCAATCGTCCGACCGAGGTCGTAGGCGAAGTAACCCACGAGGCCGCCGGGGAACGGATACGCAGGCCGACCGATCGAGGCCCGGGGCAAGAGCTCGAGGAATTCCGCGAGCGCGTCAAGCGGGGGACCGCGTCGGCGTCCTTCGCCCCACGGAGAGGCGAACGCGGCCTCGTCCCCTCGGCTTCGAAACCAGCCGATCGGATCGGCCCCGAGGAAGGAATACCGCGCGAGGTCGGCCTCCCGAAGCGACGAGTCGAGGAAGAAGGGATGGCGACTCTTCCGGATCCGGCGGAAGAGAGCGATCGGGTCGTGACGGCCGAGCGGTCGAACGGTGAGCCGAAAGCTCGAGGCCATCGGGGGAGGCATGACGGACCGGAATCTCAAGCTTTAGGTGGCTGGAGGGCACGTTCAGGCGTTCCAGGCCGCGTTACCACCGTTCGGTGGTAAGGACCGACCAGGACACGTCGGCGTCGTCCTCCAACCCGCGGCCTCGGGATTCGCCACCTGAAGGTTCCCGCCACCGCAACACGCGGCCTCGTCCAAGTCGACGAGCTCGATCCTGGATTCCTTCGCCACCTCCCGGGTGGCGTCATCAAGTTCGCTGCAACCGCCCAAGGCGATACACCCTGGGAAGTACGCGTATCTCATCGGGGCTCCTCCGCGGCAGCGGCGATCCGCCTCACCTCGGCCACGGACTTGAGCGATGCGGACGCGAGGACGGCGCCTTCGCCCGCCATGCCATCTTGAGCGGCAGGAGGCCGTCGTTCAGCAGGCCCCGGAGCCCGAAGCATCGCGTGCACCCCCGATGGCGTCGTCCGTGAGGACGGCTCCCGGAGGCCCATCTTCGCGCGCGCAATCGCCCTGCGTACGCTGAAATCCGGCTCGAGCGCCTCCCTACGGGGCATGTGCTCGTGCATTCGTCGCATTGGATGCACGTCGCGATCGATTCCCCGCCCAGGGTCGAGGCAACCTCCGTCCAGAAGTCGGGAGCCACCCGTGGTGCGACCGTCGGTCCCATCGCTGCCGCCATCCTATCCGCGAGAACCCTTCGGACGATGGAAATGGATGAGGTACGTAGTGCACGCGTAATCCCCTGGCGCCCTCGCGGGAGACGCGATCGTGGCCCGATCGGAATGATGTCGCGCGTCCGTTAAATAGCGCGGCCCGCGTTGGGGAATCCCATGGCGGCGAAGGCCATCGCGGACCGTGTGCCGCGCCTCGCGTACGGGGATCGCTCCCTCTCGGATTTCCTCCCGGAGGGAGTGCGGTCCGAGGGCCGCCTGGTGCCCCTACGGACGCCGGAGGGCGCGTCCGAGATTCCGGATGTGGACCGGGCGTTGGTGCAGGCACTTGAGGTGTCCTCGACGCCGGACCTCGTGCCCTCCCTGGCCGAGTGGCTCGAGTCCCAGTACCGGGGCGGAGAGATCGTGGTCGTGATCGACGACTACGCCCGCCCGTGCGCCCACCAGCGCCTCCTGTTGCCCGGCCTCCTCGACTGGCTCCTCTCCCGCGGCGTGGGGCGGGACCGGATTGCGATCCTCATCGCCGCCGCGACCCACCGGGACCCGAAGCCGCCCGAGTGGTCATACATGCTCGGAGAGAAGCTCTGGCCCGCGTGGAAGGATCGCGTGTTCTTCCACCACGACTGGGAGGACCTCGAGACCCTCGGCACGATGCCGGACGGCACGCCCGTCGAGCTGAACGGCAGGGCCGCTCGCTCCCAGGCGATTGTGTCCCTGAGCGACCTCGACTACCACTACTTCGCGGGTGTCAGCGGCGGTCCGAAACAGCTCGTGCCCGGGATCGCGGGACGGGCCCTCACGACCGCGGATCACCTCCGGATGTTCGGCGAGCTCGGTTTTGCACCGAACGTGGACATGGGCCTCCTGGACGGCAACCCCGTCTACGAGTACAAGCGCGCGGCGGTGCGGATTGTCTTGGACGCGCTGGCGGCGCGCGGCACCTTCGTGTACGCGGTCGTCAGCGTGTTGAACCCCGCCTACAAGGTCGTGGCGCTCGAGGGCGGGGAGATCCTCACCCTGCACCGGAAGTTGCGCCACGTCCTCGACAAGGTGTACGTTGCGCGCATCCCGGAGCTCGCGGACATCGCCATCGTCGCCGCGCGGCATCTCGGGATCAACGTGTACCAAGCGGGGAAGGCGATCAACGCCGCCGCGCGGGCGGTCAAGCCGGGCGGCACCGTCGTCTGCGTCGCACCGTGTCCGGACGGCTTCGGGAACGAGGAGTTCCGCAACCTGATGAAACTCGCCGCTCCTATCCTTCGGGAGGCGGAGGACAGGATCGCCCGAGGCGGGGATCCTACCGAGGTCGGCGCCGAGGCGATCGATCGGGCTCTCCGGACGGTTCAGGACGCCGTGATGGCGGACTTCAAGATCGGGAAGCAGAAACCCGTAGACCTGCTCGTGCAGTACCGACGGACGGGCTGGGGGAACCTGTGGCTTCTCTGCGACGGCGTCAGTGACGAGGACCGGAAGCTGCTCCCCTTCCGTTACGTCGGGAAGCGGGGCGACGATCCACAGGAACGGCTGCGCGCTTGGGTCGGAGAGCAGGAGAGGAAAGGAAAGCCAACGTATCTGATCGTCGACGACCCCGCCTACTGGATCCGGAGCGCGACGCCGATCTAGCCGGCGAACTCCATCGGCCCCGCGATCGCGTCCCAGTCCCACACCTTCTGGTGCTTCGGGTTCTTCTGGAGATGGTCCAAGTCCCCCCGCGCCGCGAGGCGGTCGACCAGGTACGCGGCGAAGGCGGGGGCGCCCGTTGCGCCCGGCGAGTTGTAGTTCAGGATGTGGTAGGAGTGCGGCCCCGGGACCTCGATCGCTTCCTTCATCATCGCCCCGTGCCGGTTCACGACCGTGCTCCGGATTCCCGCCGTCCCCCTCGCCCTCAAGTCCTCCGCCTGGAGCGCGGGCAGGAACTTCTGGACTCGCCGAACCATCTCTCCCTTGGAGATCGAACTCCACATCTCCTGCGCGGACAGGACGAAAAAGTCCTTGCTCAGAGCGAGGTGCATCTTGTTCCTCACCGGGGGCTCCAGGAGCTTCCTCAGCCAGGGCGTCATGGGCCACAGGAGACCCGTGTACCACTCCGGGCCCGGGACGGGGACCGCGTTGGGGCCAATTTCCCGCCGCCCGTTCGCGCGCACGATCCAGTGTGGATCGAGGAACGGGAGGTCGCGGTGGCGGGGGACGGAATACACGTTGTGCCGCACGAGGTCCTTCTTGGCGTCCGAGACCACCCAGTACTCGCCGCGGAAGTGGAGGTCCGTGTACTCGAGGCCGACCCCCATCATGTGGGCGAAGTCGACCGCGTTGCCGCCCGCGCAGCCGATGAGGAACCGTGTGTGGAGCGTCTCTTGGGCGGGTCTCGACACCCGGACCCGTCCCCTCGGGTCCAGGTAAACGGGGGGTTCCCTCGGGGTCGGTGCCAACCGGACCGCAAGACCCTCCGTGGTCTCGTTCACGCCGACCACGGTGGACCCGAGCAGGAACCTCGCTCCCGCGCGCTCCGCGTCCTCTCGCAATGCGTCCGTGAACGCGCGGAAGTCGACGGCCGTGTCCGTCTTCGAGAATAGAGCGCCCGCGCATCGGATGTTCGGCTCCCGCTCCCGCATCGAGCGCCCATCGAGCCGCTCGACCTCGGAGGGCTGCATCCCGTTCCTTTCGGCCCACTGGACATACGTATCGAGCACGCTCGTCGTCGAGTCGTCGAGGGCGACCTCGTACGTCCCGACCTCGCTCCAAGGGAGGCCCTTCTCTGCGGCGTACTTTTTCCACAGGTGGTACGAGATGGCGGCCGCGCGGGCGAAGACCTTCGCCTGCGCGGGGTGCAGGTAGAACGGTCGGTGGACGACGCCCGTGTTCCGGCGGCTCGCGTGCTCCCCGACCGCAGGCTCCCGTTCGACGACCGCGAATCGACCGTCGTACCGGGCGGCAAGCCAGTACGCGACGGAGGTGCCGAGGATTCCGCCGCCGACGATTGTGACGTCCCAAGGCTCCATGGTCCGATGCCTCGGAAGAGCCCGAACCTTATTAGCTCTGCGTCCCGGCCGCTGGCTCCTCGCGCCGGCGGCGCGTCCCCGCCGACCATCATGGAGGCATTGGAGCGGGAAGGTGCGTCGGATTCCCCGATCGCAAAGCCAGGCGGGTCATCCATGCCACGGCACGCCGAGGTCCGCGCCGATCTTCTTCAGATTCTCGACAACTTTCGGGTTGAGCGGGATGCCTTCCTTGCGAAACTTCTCCATCCGCGCGAAGCTCTTCTCCCCGTGGACGTAGATCCGCGCCTGGCCTTGCGCCTTCGGGGACTCCTTCAGCTCCCGTGCCAATCGGTCCATGTCCCGCGTGAATTCCGCAAGAGGTCGGAACGCCGCGGGATCGATCGCCATGAAGAAGTGGCCCACGTTCGGACGCTTCTCGTCCGCGTAGACCTGCAGACCCGTTGCGGCGCCGCTGAGGACGCCGGACAGGACGTCCACGAGGAGCGCGAGCCCGTAGCCCTTGTGGCCGGAAAATTCCTCGCCCTCTCCGCCGAGCGGCAGCAGTCCGCCGCCGAGGCGCTTCGCGAGGGCGTTGAGGACTGCCTTCGCGTCCGCGGTGCCCCTGCCCGTCTCGTCCACCGCCCATCCCAATGGCATGGGCTTTCCGAGGCGGTCGTAGACTTCGACCTTCCCCCGCGGCACCACGGACGTCGCCATGTCGAGGACGAACGGTTTCTCGCGGTCCGCGGGCGCGGTCAGGCTGATCGGATTCGTCCCGAGGATCGACGTGCGACCGAACGTCGGCACGACGAGCGGCGCGGCATTCGTCATGCTCACCCCGATCAGGTCCTGCGCGAGGGCCATGAGGCTGTAGTATCCGGCGATGCCGTAGTGATTGGAATTCCGCACGGCGACGATGCCCACCGCGGTCTCCTTCGCTTTCTTGATCGCGAGGTCCATCCCCTTCTTCCCGACGACCTGGCCGAGGCCTCGCTCTCCGTCGATCAGCGCGGTGGCTTTCGTCTCCTTGATGATACGGCTGCGGTCCACGGGGTTGATGAATCCTTCCTTGATGCCGGTCACGTACCGCGCGAGCCGCGCGACGCCGTGGCTGTCGATCCCGCGGAGGTCCGCGAGGACAAGGACGTCCGTGGTCACGCGCGCGTCCTCGGGCGGCACCCCCAGCTTCACGAAGACGCGCTCGCAGAACTCTCGAAGAGGCTTCTCCTGGACGATGACCTGGTCCGCCATGCACTCGCCCCGGTGATCCTTCCAACACCCAGACGAAGCCTCGCGTATAAGCTTGCGGTTCGTATCGTCGGTCCCCGCGAAAGCCCGAGCGGTGTGCGCACGCACGGGCATCCGGGTCCGAGGCCATCGACGCGGATCCCGTAAGGGCCCCCATGAGACTTCCGTCTTCTCGCCACAGGCCCTCTCGGTAGGCCCGAAAGGTTCTTGGGGAACCACGCTCGTGGGTCCGTCATGCCCTCCTTCAGATGCAAGGACATCGGTATGGACTGCAACTACGAGGACAAGGCGCTGACCCGGGGCGGTCTCTTGAAGAAGATCGCCGCTCATGCCAAGACCGTCCATAACCTCGACCCGATCCCCTCGGACGTGATGGGGAAGGTCAACGCCGCGATCAAGTAGTCGCGGGCCTCACGGATGCGACCCACGGCGCACCGAGGGTCCGTCCCTTTTCCCTTCGCGAGGGATTCGCGGGGAAAGCCTAAATAGCCCACACCCCTTCGGCCGGATTCGAGGCGCTTTCGGGGGACGTCCCATGGACTGGGGCTTGCAGAACCGGCTCTCGCGGATCATCCGGCCCACCACGGGCCACACGGTCATGCTCGCGGTGGACCACGGCTACTTCCTCGGTCCGACGCGGAAGATCGAGGTCCCGCGGAAGACGATCGAGCCGCTCATGCCGTACGCGGACGCCCTGATGATCACCCGCGGCATCGTGCGGACCTCCGTCGACCCGGGCGCGAACATCCCGATCGTGCTGCGCGTCTCCGGCGGCGCGAGCGTCCTGAACGAGGATCTCTCGAACGAGGCCGTCACCACATCAATGCGCGAGGCGATTCGCATCAATGCGTCCGCGGTGGCTCTCTCCATCTTCGTCGGGGCTCCGCACGAACATCAGAGCCTCGTGAACCTCGGCGAGCTCGTGAACCAGGGCGAGGAGGTCGGCATGCCCGTGCTCGCCGTGACCGCGGTGGGCAAGGAACTCGAGAAGCGCGACGCACGTTACCTGTCCCTCGCGTGTCGCATCGCCGCGGAGTTCGGCGCGCACTTCGTGAAGACGTACTATTGCGACGATTTTGACAAGGTCGTCGAGAGTTGCCCCGTGCCCCTCGTGGTCGCGGGCGGGCCGAAGCTGGAGACGGACCTGGACGCGCTCGAGCTCACGTACAACGCGGTCCAGGCGGGGGCCGCGGGCGTCGACATGGGACGGAACATCTGGCAGGCGGCGAACCCGGTCGGGATGATCCGCGCGGTTCGGGCGATCGTCCACGAGCGCGCGACGCCGAAGGAAGCCCTCGACTACGTGAAGGGCGCGAAGGCGGGCAAGCGGTAGGCGGGCGATGCCGATCGTGTCCCGCGCGACGGGGGGCTGAGCGTTGCGGGCCGCGATGTACCACGCCAACGACGACATCCGACTCGTGGAACTCCCCACGCCGAGGATCGGACCGGGCGAGATCCTCGTCCGCGTGCGCTCATCCGGGATCTGCGGTTCCGACGTGATGGAGTGGTATCGGAAGCCGAAGGCGCCTCTCGTGCTCGGCCACGAGATCGCCGCGGAGGTCGTCGAGGTCGGCGAGGGCGTCGACCGTCCGAAAGTCCACGAGCGCGTGTTCGTCTCCCACCACGTGCCCTGCGGCACCTGCCGGTACTGCGTGGCGGGCCACGAGACGGTGTGCGACACCCTCCGCACGACGAACTTCGATCCGGGTGGATTTGCGGAATTCGTGCGGGTCCCGAAGGTCAACATGAAGAGCGGGGTGTTCCCGCTGCCGGACGATCTCGCGGACGACGAGGCCGTGTTCATCGAGCCCTTGGCGTGCGTCGTCCGCGGACAGCGGATTGCGCGCCTCGCGGCCGGGATGACGGTCCTCGTCCTCGGGAGCGGAATCGCAGGGCAGCTTCACATCCGACTCGCGAGGGCCTCCGGCGCGGCGAGGATCCTCGCGACGGACATCGTGGGCTACCGCAAGGAACTCGCGAAGCGTTCCGGAGCGCACGCGGTCATCGATGGGCGGGAAGACGTCCCCGGGAGACTGAAGGAGGCGAACGCTGGGCGCCTTGCGGATCTCGTGATCACATGTACGGGCGCTCCCTCGGCGATCTCCCAGGGCCTCGCATCGGTCGACCGAGGCGGAACGGTCCTCTTCTTCGCACCGACCGATCCGGCCGCAACCGTTGCCATCCCGTTCAACGCGCTCTGGCGGGAGGAAGTCACCATGACCTCCTCCTACGGCGGCAGCCCCCGCGACATCCGCGAGGCGATCGATCTCCTGGCGTCTCGACGTGTTCCCGTCGATGACCTCATCACCCACCGGCTGCCTCTGGACGCCGCCGGCGAAGGATTCCGTCTGGTGGCTCAGGCCCAGGACTCCATGAAGGTTATCCTGAAACCCTGACCCGTGTTGGTCGTTGCGGCACGGGATCCCCGGCGTTCAGGCCCGCGTCACCTCCGGCTCGGGCTCGACCTCCGCGCGCGCGGCCGTGGGCCTCGGAGGCCCCACCCGAAGCGAGATGAGCAGTCCGACGGCGCTCAGGATCGCCCCCGCGTAGAACGCAGACACGTAGCTTCCGAGGATGTCTCGGATCCAGCCGCCGGCGAAGAGGGCGACGATCGCCCCGGACCCATATCCGGTGAAGAGCACGCCGTAGTTCGTGCCCAGGTTCTTCGTCCCGAAGAAGAGCGTGGCCAGCGCCGGCATCACGGCGAGGAAGCCGCCGAAGACCATGCCCGTCAGCGCGATGCCTGCATACACGGTCACGTGCGACGTGGAGACCGCGAGGGCCAGCATGGCCCCGAGGAGCACCGCATACATCAGGAGGAGTGCCTGCTTCGGACCCCAGACGTCGGCCACGCGGCCGAACAGCGGGCGGCCGCCGGAATTGAACACCGCGAGGACCTGGACCGCGGCGGTCAGCAGGACCACGTCCGTGATCCACCCGATCTCTTTCGCGATGTCCTTCGCGTTCCCGATGACCATGAAGCCGCCCGCCGTCCCGAGGACGTAGAGGAGCCAGGCAGACCAGAACATGGGGGAACGCAGCATCGCGCGGGTGTCGACCTCCGCGAGGGCCTTCCACGCCCGTTTCGCCTTTGCCACCACCTCGGCGGGAGGCTGCCAGTCCGCCGGCGGGAACGCGAGGAGGGACCCGAGGCCAACGAGGACCACGAGGAACGTCGCACCGAGGATCAACGAGGCCGTCGCAATTCCGTACCAGCCGATGAGCGCGTTCGCGATCGGCGCGGTGAAGAGCGGCGAGAGCCCGAAGCCCATGACCACGATTCCCGAGGCGAGACCGTTGCGCGCGGGGTACCAGCGGACCGCGGTCGGGATCGGAGGGTTGTACGCGAAACCGATCCCCAGCCCGACGATGATGCCGTACGTGATCGTGAGGGTCACGAGGGGCCACGGCGTCGAGTCCATCAGGGACGAGAGCATGTAGCCTACGCCGACGAGGAGGCCGCCGAGCATCGCGACCTTCCGAGGCCCGTGCTTGTCCACGAGGCGACCCGCGAAGACCATGCCCACGGCGAACGTCGCGAGGGCGACTGCGAATGGCAGGTTCGCCTCGAAGTTCGACGCGTGGTACGCGCCCGAGGGGTTCGTGAGGGCGCTCTTGAACACGCTCCACGAGTACACCGTGCCGAGCATGAGGTTCATGACGAAGCCGATGACCAGATAGGAGATCCTCGGCAGGCGGAACGACATGACGCGTTCCGAGGATCCGCAGCTGCAAAGACCTCGCCCATATACCCGTATGGAGAGTAACGGCGCTCCGGCGTCGCGACAGCCATACGTCGGATTACGCGGACTATATATTGTCTACGTCCCTTATTGGCCAGACCTTAAAGGCGGAGCGCCGCGCTCCGAACGGGTCGTACACAGAGAGGTGTCCGGATGGTCGTTTCCAGTGCTACCATCGACAGTCTACTCAAGGAGAAGGAGCAATATCCGCCGCCGGAATCCTTCCGGAAGCAGGCGTGGGTCCCGGACGACCGCCTGCGCCTCGAGGCGGAGAAGGACCCGGAGGGCTTCTGGGCCGAGCAGGCGAAGGAGCTGCACTGGATCAAGGAGTGGGACAAGGTCCTCGAGTGGGAGGCGCCCTTCGCGAAGTGGTTCGTGGGCGGGAAGATCAATGCCTCCTACAACTGCCTGGACCGCCACCTCCACAACGGCCGGCGGAACAAGGCCGCGATCGTCTGGGAGGGCGAGCCCGGCGACAGGAAGGTCTTCACCTACCGCATGCTCTGGCGCGAGGTGAACAAGTTCGCGAACGTGCTCAAGTCCCTCGGGGTGAAGCGGGGGGACCGCGTGACGATCTACCTCCCGATGATCCCGGAGCTCCCGATCGCGATGCTCGCCTGCGCCCGTATCGGGGCGCCGCACAGCGTGATCTTCGGCGGCTTCAGCTCCAAGGCGGTCCACGATCGAGTCCTCGATGCGGAGTCCGAGGTCATCGTGACCGCGGACGCGAGCTACCGCCGTGGGAGCCTGGTACCGCTCAAGAGGGCGACGGACGAAGCGATCCGGGACCTCCCCCACGTGCGCCACGTGGTCGTCTTCCGGCGCTCCGGCGCGGACATCCGCATGAAAGAGGGCCGGGACCACTGGTGGCATGACCTCATGTCGCAGGCGGACGACCGGTGTGAACCCGAGGTGATGGACGCCACGGATCCGCTCTACGTCCTGTACACGTCCGGCACGACCGGCCGGCCGAAGGGCGTCATGCATTCCACGGGAGGGTACCTCGTGGGGGTCACGAGCACCCAGCGCCTCATCTTCGATCTCAAGGAGGACGACTTCTACTGGTGCACCGCGGACATCGGGTGGGTCACGGGGCACTCGTACATCGTCTACGGTCCGCTCGCGAACGGGGCGACGTCGTTCATGTACGAGGGAGTGCCCGACCACCCGAAGCCGGACCGCTGGTGGCAGCTCATCGAGGACTACGGCGTGACGGTGCTGTACACCGCGCCGACGGCGATTCGGGCGTGCATGCGATGGGGGGACGAGTGGCCGAAAAAGCACGACCTCTCGAGCCTCCGCCTTCTCGGGACCGTCGGGGAGCCGATCAACCCGGAGGCGTGGCGGTGGTATTACCGGACGATCGGCGGCGGCCGTTGTCCCGTCGTGGACACCTGGTGGCAGACGGAGACGGGGATGATCCTGATCACTCCCCTGCCCGGCACCACCACGCTCAAGCCCGGCTCGGCCACGCATCCGTTCCCCGGCGTCGAGGCGGCGGTCATCGACGAAAAGGGGAACCGGGTGGGCGTGAATCAGGGCGGCTACTTGGTCATCACAAGGCCTTGGCCCGCGATGCTGACGACCCTGTACAAGGACCCGGAGCGGTACAAGGCAACGTACTGGTCCCAGGTCCCCGGGATGTACTTCACGGGCGACGGGGCCCGCATCGACGAGGATGGCTACTTCTGGCTCATGGGCCGGATCGACGACGTGATCAATGTCTCGGGCCACCGCATCGGGACCATGGAGGTCGAGTCCGCTCTCGTGAGCCACCCCATCGTGGCAGAAGCCGCGGTCGTGGGGAAGCCGCATCCCCTGAAGGGCCAGTCCCTCGTCGCCTACGTGGTCCTGAAAACGGGCAACGAGAGGTCGCCGGCCCTCCCCGACGAGCTGCGGAAGCACGTCCGAAAGGAGATCGGCCCCATTGCCGCGCCGGATGATGTCTACATCACGGACAAGCTGCCGAAGACCCGCAGCGGTAAGATCATGCGCCGCGTAATCCGCGCGCTCGTGTCCGGTCAAGAAATCGGCGACACGACCACCCTCGAGGATCCCGCAGCGGTCGAGGAAGTCCGAAAGTGGCTCGCGGCGGTCGAGGGCAAGGCCGCTTAGGCCGTTCCCGTGGGCCTTGAGCCTGGGGAAGCGATGGAGCCGGCGGGCGGGTTGCAGGGGAGGATCCCCGCCACGAGCCCCGCCCGCGACGAAGGTCCTCCACAACCTCGGATATCCGGTGGAGACGATCGCTTCGGCGGGGAACTACCCGCTCCGCGTTAAGTTCGAGCGACCGCCTCCGACCGCGGTGGCCTGACCGAACGGGTCGCTCCTTAGCGGCGATGCTCCTTGGCCGCGTGTCGGCCCTAGGGGTCGACCCAGTGCGCCTTGCGCACCGTGATTGCGGCCATGAGGAGCGTGAAAGCGACGAGGTAGACCCAGCCGATGACGATGTCCGTCGAGGAGATGGCGATGAGCCCAAAGTAGGCCTTCGCGAGCTGGGCCGCGTGGGTCGAGGGAACGAGCATCGCCACGGGCTCGAGCCAGTCGGGGAGCAGCGACAGCGGATAGTATACGGGCGGGAGGAACCCGAGGACGAACCCGAGGATCTGGGGGAGGGAGTTCGCGCGGCGCGTGTTCTTCGTCGTCGCGCCGATCGCGAAACCGATGAAGACCATCGACAGCCACATGAGGACCGTGACGCCGATGACTCCCAGGAGCGCGGGCACGCCGATCGGGATGTTCACGAGGAGGATGATCAGAGAGATCACGATTGCGGGGCTCGAGCTGAGGAGCGTACTCAGGGACAGGCCGAGCGCGTAGGAGATCGGTGAGACGGGCGACGCGACCAACATGTCCTGGAATCGGAACCAGTTCTTGTTGAAGTACACGGACTGCGCGGCGAACAACCCGACGAAGGCGAGGGTCAGCACGACCGCGCCGACGAGGGCGGGCATCGCCGCACTCGTGCCCTGAAACAAGAACAGGAAGAACACAGGCAGGAAGGAGATCAGAGAGAGGACGATCAGGAGCATCGGGTCTCGGAGCAGCGGCAGGGAATCCAGCAACCCAATGTACCAAGCCTCCCGCAACCTACTCATCGATCGTCCCTCCGACGAGTTGAATGAACGCATCTTCAAGGCTCGGCGGCTGGAAGGTCACCTTGTCCCCGTTGGTCAGGCTGCGCTGGACGATCCTCAGGATCTCTTCATTGGTCTGAGGGTGCAGGAGCTCGCGGCCATTGCTGTTGCCCCCCGCGCGTTCGACGACGACCCGCATCCCGACCCCCGTCATCGCCTTCGCCTCGTCCACGGTCCCGAGGAAGACCGTCCGACCCTTCTCCACGATCGCGAGGCGGTCTGCGAGCTTCTCCGCTTCGTCCATGTAGTGCGTCGTGAGGAGGACCGTCATGCCCTTCTGCGTGAGCCGACGCACCGCGGCCCAGACCTGTCGCCGTCCCAGCGGGTCGAGGCCGATCGTGGGCTCGTCCAGGAAGAGGAGCTCGGGGTCTGCGATGAGGGACATACAGAGGAGGACCCGCTGCCGCAGGCCGCCAGAGAGGTCCGCGGCGAGCTTGTCCTTGTGCTCCCACAGGTCGAACTGCTCCATGACCTCCCGGGTGCGACGCTGCGCGTCCGAGCGGGACATGCCCCGGATCAGGCACATCAGGTTGATGTGATCGTATGCGGAGAGCATCATCTGCGGACGCGCCTCCTGGGGCAGCACGGAAATGCGCCTCCGGATCGCCGCCGCCTCGCGGAGCACGTCGTGGCCGAAGACCGCCGCGCGGCCCGCGGTCGGGCGTAGCTGCGTAGCGAGGATCCGGAGGAGGGTGGTCTTCCCCGCGCCGTTCCGGCCCAGGAGGCAGAATATCTCGCCCTTCCGTACGCGCAGGGAGACGTCCCTAAGCGCCTCCGTGCCTCCAGGATAGGTCTTTCCCAATCCGTCGACCTCAATGATGTCCACGGAATCGCCCTCCGGATCGTTCGGCTGCGTCGGGGGCGCACCACCTGACGCGGACGTAGGATAAGAAGGCATACGGAATCCGAGCGGGGGCCCCTGATACCTCGCCGGCAGGCGACGCGAAGGAACAAGGGCGATGGCCAATGGACCGAAGGGAAATGGAGCGAGCCGTCACCGCATCGGCTCGGGCCCTGCCGAACACACGGGGCTGCGGGCCACGCGCCATGTCCATGCCCCGGGCGATGCGGGCAGGCCATTTGAGGGTTCGCAGCGGGACATCGAGACAAGTCCCGACGGGAATGAAACAACGTCCCCCGCGAGTGAGAAGAAGTCGCGATCCAGCCCTACCCGAGGCTCGCGGCGACCGACCAGTCGATCCCGACCGCAAGGAGGACGCCAGCAAGGAGGGCGCTCGTCGCCGCGCCATGGTACCCATGGCGATGGCTCTCGGGGATCATCTGGAACCCGACGACGGAGACCATCGCGCCCATTGCGAACGCGGAGGCGAATCCGATCCCCCCCGGATTGAGCCCGAGGGACAGGAGTGCGATGACGCCCGCGACGGGCTCGACGAGCCCGCTGAGGAACGTGTAGCCGAGCGCGGCGCGGCGGGAGCCGGTTTCCGCGAAGACCGCGACGGACACGAGGAGCCCCTCGGGGACGTTCTGGGACGCGATGGAAAGTGCGACCGCATGCCCGCTCGGGGTGAGGCCCTGTGCGTATCCCAAGCCGGTCGCGAGGCCCTCCGGGGCGTTGTGGATCGCCAAGGCGACAAAGATAAGGAATGCGGCTCCGGGTTCGACGGGCGGTCCATTCCGGACGAAGGGCATGGGAAGGGGCACGCGTCGAATCACGCGAACGAGGAGCGCGATCGTCCCAGCACCGATGCCGATCCCCACTGCGATCAGAGTCGCATCCCCGCCCGACTGCTCCGCGCTCTGGGGCAAGAGATCGAGTCCTGCGACGGCCAGCATGATTCCTGCTGCGAATCCGAGGAGCGTGTCGTGTACGCGATGCGTGAGCCGTCGGATGGCGAAGACCGGGATCGCACCCAGGACCGTTGCGAGGCCGGCCGCGCTCATCAGGACGAGGACGAGTGAATCCATGTCGCAACGAACAGAACATGACTGAAGGCTTGAGGGTCCCCTAAGTTCCGTATGTATCTCTTCCGAGTTGCCTTCCGCGGGTTCTGTCCCCGAATCGGATGATTTGACTTGCCTCTCGTCCTCGGCGGTGACCGTAGCTTCCTGGGTGGTGTCGGCGCCGAGGTCGCGATTCATGTCGTTCAGGGCCACCAAGAAGAGGCGACGTGACTCTGCGCAGTCACTCACAAGTTCCCGCCAGCCCATGGAGCTTCTTCCGACGACCGCCTCAATGCCTCCAGGGCCCCCGGGAGAAACTCATCCGGTGGAGATTTTCGAACAAAGGCGGCCTCCTCCGGATCAGCGTCAACGTCATTCGAAATCGCTTCGACGTGGATGTATCCTCCGCCTTTCCTTCACGGGCCTCCTATCACCAATGGGTGTGGCTCCATAGGTGCCCTCAATAGCTGCTGCGTACCGGAACGGTATGACCCCCAACTCTTTCCGATAGCCCGCTGCGATGCCCCCGGCCTCGAATCGACTAACACCCAAGGACGCCGCGACAACTCTGCCAGAGCCAAGCGGAACGATTCGCAGCAAGAGCCCGTCCGCGAGCCTCTATGTGGCGCATGCTCTTTGGAGGAGCGGCCAGCGACTTATCTTGCGCGACAGCCAGGGATCCACGGCGTAATAGCGCCCTGCTCGCGCGAGCAGCAACGTCAGGGCGGCACCGGCCATCAGGAGATTCACGCGAAGAATCGCCGGATGGGTGTGGCCCGCCGCGAGGATGATGGTCAGGTTCATCGCGATCGCTCCGATCGTGGCGAGTCGGGTGAAGGTTCCGGTGAGGATTGCGAAGCCTACGGCAATCTCGAGGATCGCCATGACGGTCATGAACAGCAGGGCGTTCGGTGCAACGACGGCGGACAGGAACCAGCCCATCCCCGGAACCGGATTGGGGGGAACGGTATCCGGCAGATAGAGTGTCGACGGAACAGGGAGCGGTACCACTAAGCCCTCGGCCCACACGTTGCCGATGAGCTGCGCATATCGCTCCTGTCCGCAGGTGGGACCGCACGCGAAATTCGCATCGTATGCGTTCAGGACGCCTCCCATAATCCAAATCGAGGCGAGGACCAGACGCAGGGGGAGAAGCGCCCGATGGTACCTGAGCTCGACCGGAGTCCCGGAGTTCTCTCCAGCGTGCACGCCCTCGCTCTTTTAGGCCCGCCTAATCAACCTGCGGCAAATATAGTACGCATCCCCAGGCCCTGCCTGTGGGAACGCAGGGCTACGTGGGTCCGCCCTCCAAGAAGGCCCGGAGCATCCAGGCCATCTTTTCATGCCTCTCCATGAGTGCAATCAGGAAGTCGTTCGTGCCGATGTCACGGTACTTCTCGGCCACAACCTCCTGGTCGATTCGTAACGTGCGGATGATCGCCTCATGGTCCGCCAGCAGCGCCGCTATCATGCTGGATGCGTCGGGATACTCGCCCGGATGTTCCTTGAGCCTCGTCTGCTTCAGGAATTCGGAGAGGGTCCCATGGGCCCATCCGCCGAGCGACCGCACCCGCTCCGCGACCTCGTCAACGATATCGTTGAGCTCTTCGTACTGGGCTTCGAAGAACTTGTGCAGGTCGTTAAACTGCGGTCCCACCACATTCCAATGATAGTTTCTGGTCTTCGTGTAGAGCATGTATTCATCGGCCAAGAGGGCATTCAGGATCTTGGCCGCGCCCTCGCGATGTTCATCCTCAATTCCAAGGTTCGGCTTCACGGTTTTCACCCTTTTCCTTTTGCTTGAGCGCAGGTCCCGTACAAGTCAATTGTGCATGAATCGGCATTATCCGGCAAGGGCGTTGCCCCAATGAAGCGGATACTTCCGGGGGTTAGCCTCAGCTCTCGCCAGCCGATTTGTCGCGGGGCAGAAGCACGGGGCCTGGGCATTCTGGAACTCCCAGGTCTCCTTTAACTAGCTCCCGAACATCGCGAGCTCGCAATGGCACGCGACTTGACTTGTCTCGCGCCCCGAAAGGATTGCGATGGGGGTCGGCCTGAGTGGCGGTAGAGCTGTGGGTCTGGGGGGGCTTCGTCGCCTTCATCGTCGCAATGCTCCTCCTCGACCTCCTCGTCTTGCATCGCCGCGCTCACGTCGTCGGCATCCGGGAGGCCCTCGCCTGGACGGCGTTCTGGATCGTCCTCGCGGTAGCCTTCGGCATCGGGGTGTGGCTCTGGCAAGGGCAGGAGAAGGGCCTGGAGTACCTCACGGGATATGTCATCGAGAAGTCCCTCAGCGTCGACAACCTCTTCGTCTTCCTCCTCATCTTCTCCTACTTCTCCGTGCCGAAGCGGGACGAGCACAAGGTCCTCTTCTGGGGGATCCTCGGGGCCCTCGTCTTCCGCGCCATCTTCATCTTCCTCGGCGTGGCGCTCATCGAGCGGTTCCACTGGGTCCTGTACATCTTCGGGGGCGTCCTCGTTTCCACCGCGGTGCGCATGGTCGTCCTCCGGGAGCGGGAGGTCCACCCCGAGCGGAACCCGGTCCTCCGCCTGTTCCGAAAGTTCGTGCGGATCACCCCCGACTACAGCGAGGACAAGTTCCTCGTCCGGCGGAACGGCTCTTGGTTCGCCACACCGCTCCTCGTGGTCCTCCTCGTCGTGGAGACCACGGACATCATCTTCGCCGTCGATTCCGTCCCGGCCATCTTCGCCATCACCGTGGACCCCTTCATCATCTTCACGTCCAACGCGTTCGCGATTTTGGGACTGCGAGCACTCTATTTCGCCCTCGAGAATGCCCTACAGCGCCTCCGCTACCTCCATTACGGGCTCGCTGCGGTGCTCGCTTTCGTGGGAGCGAAAATCTTCGTGTCGGACTCTTACAAGGTGCCCGTGGAGTACGCCCTCGGCGTCGTGGGAATCGTCCTCCTGATCACGACCGTGGCCTCGCTTCAGAAGACACGTCACGTGGCACGGTCGGCCAAGCCTGCCCCACAGCTGCCTCAAGATGTCCACCCCCATGGGCCGCAATCTATGAAGGCGCGACCGGACCGGCCCCGTGAGCCCGGAGGTGCCGAACGCACAGAGTTCTCCGAGGAAAAGTGAGATATCAGGCGGAAGCATCACGCCACGCCAGAACGAGCACCCCCGGAAGGCCAACACGAGCGCGTCCGCGTCATCAGTCTGAGGGGCAATTGCGACCACAAGCTTCTCGCTCAAGGCATCCCTATGCCAAGACGGCTAAAGGTGACCTTACGGTCGAGGCGCACAGGTAACGTACCCCCCGCGCGCGACTGCTTCGCCATCCCCCGATTTGCTGCACCCCTACCCGTCCACGCCTCCGCGGCGTTCGTCATCCGACTCTAGGCAGAACCCCTTCCGCGGTAGGTTCAAGGCGGAGTGCCGCGTTTCGCCTTTCGGATTCGAGAAATCGACAGATACGTGCCAAAAGCTTATCCGGAAAGGCCATTTCTGGGCGAATTGTGGACCGCACCACCTATGACATCGTGGTGGTCGGTGGAGGGGCAGCGGGCCTCCGTGCGGCGATCGCGGCCGCGGAGACGGACCCAGCCTTGTCCATCGGCCTCGTCTCGAAGGTCTACCCGATGCGGAGCCACACGGTCTCCGCGGAGGGCGGCACGGCCGCGGTGATGCGGTCGTACGACAAGTTCGACCTGCATTGCTTCGACACGATCAAGGGCTCGGATTACCTTGCGGACCAAGACGCGGTCGAGTTCTTCGTCTCGAAGTGCCCGGAGGAGATCATCCAGCTCGACCATTGGGGATGCCCCTGGTCCCGCGATCCGGAGGGCCGCGTCCTGCAGAGGGCCTTCGGCGGGATGTCCGTCAAGCGCACGGTCTTCGCCGCGGACAAGGTGGGCTTCCACATCCTCCACACCCTCTTCCAGACGTCCATGAAGTACGAGGCGATCCGCCGCCTCGACGAGTGGTTCGTCACGGACATCATCGTCGAGGACGGCAAGGCCGCGGGGGTCGTGGCGATGGACATCCGCCGCGGCGAGCTGAACTACATCACCTCGAAGGCGGTCATCCTCGCGACGGGCGGCGCCGGCCGCGTTTACGAATTCACGACGAACGGTTTCATCAAGACCGGGGACGGGATGGCCCTCGCCTACCGCGCGGGCGTACCCCTGAAGGACATGGAGTTCGTCCAATTCCACCCGACGTGTCTGCCGGGAACCGGCATCCTGATTACGGAAGCGGCTCGGGGGGAAGGCGGCTACCTGATCAACAAGGACGGCGAGCGGTTCCTCAAGAACTACGTCCCGGCGAAGATGGAGCTCGGGCCCCGGGATATCCTCTCCCGCGCCGAGCTGACGGAGATCCGCGCAGGCCGCGGCTTCCAGGGTCCGCACGGGGACTACGTCGGCCTCGACCTCCGCCACTTGGGGGAGAAGACGATCGACGAGCGCCTTCCGATGGTTCGTGAGCTCGCGGAGAAGTACGTTGGCCTGGACCCGATTCGCGAGCCGATCCCCGTCCGCCCTGGGCAGCACTACTTCATGGGCGGGGTCGCGACGAACGTCCGCGGGGAGACGACCCTGCCGGGCCTGTACGCGGTCGGCGAGACCGCGTGCGTGTCGATCAACGGCGCGAACCGCCTCGGCTCGAACAGCCTGAGCGAGTGCCTCGTTTTCGGCACCTCAACGGGGATGGCCGCTGCGGCCTACGCGAAGAAACGGGGCTGGCCGCGCGGCGGCGCGTCCCGGGAGGCCCTGAAGAAGGAGGAGGCGCGGATCTTCGATGGTCTGCTGAAGCACGAGGGCGGCGCCGAGACGGTCGCGGCGATCCGGAGAGAGATGCAACAGCTCATGGAGCGGGACGTCGGTATCTTCCGGGAGGCGAAGGGTCTCGCGGATGCCTGCGCGTCGATCGCGAAGCTCCGCGAGCGTTTCGCGCGCGTCACCGTCGCGGACAAGGAGCGGGTTTACAATACGGAGTTCGTCGCGGCCCTCGAGCTCGACTTCATGCTCGACGTCGCCCAGGCGATCGCGTACGCGGCGCTCAGCCGGCGGGAGTCCCGCGGGGCCCACAGCCGCACGGACTTCCCGAACCGGGACGACGTGAACTACCTGAAGCACACGCTGGTGACGCGGACCGACGGTGTGCCCAAGGTCGACTACGTGCCCGTCACGATCACGAAGTGGGCGCCGGCGGAGAGGAAGTACTGAGATGGCCGAGAAGATCGTCGCGTTCCGGGTGAAGCGCTACCGTCCCGAATCCGGGAAGGCGCCGTTCTACCAGGAGTACCGGATCCCGGTCCGCGACGACACGGTCGTCTTGGACGGGTTGAACTACATCAAGGACCACGTGGACCCGACCCTGACGTTCCGGTGGTCCTGCCGCATGGGAATCTGCGGGTCCTGCGGGATGGACGTGAACGGAGCGCCCCGGCTCACGTGCGGCACGTTCGTCAAGGACGTCGACCGTGGCGGCGTGACGGTCGATCCGCTCACGGGCTTCGACGTCATCAAGGACCTCGTCGTGGACTTCGAGCCGTTCCTGCGCCACTTCCTCCATGTGAAGCCGTGGATCGTCCGCGAAACGAACAAGCCGCTCTCGGAGGGGGAGTACCTCCAGACGCCGGAGGAGATGGAGGCGTATCACCAGCAGAGCCTCTGCATCAATTGCATGCTCTGCTACGCGGCCTGCCCCGTGTTCCAGGGCAACGCGAAGTTCGTCGGGCCCGCCGCGTTGGCCCTGGCCCTGCGCTATTCGCGCGACACCCGCGACGAGGGCCTGGACGAGCGCCTGGGCCGCCTATCGACGCGCGACGGAATCTGGGCGTGCACGTTCGTCGGCGAGTGTTCCGTCGTGTGCCCGAAGGCGGTCGATCCCGCGGGCGCGATTCAGAGCCTGAAAGTCCTCGCATCCATCCGGCACATGCGCCGTCTCCTCCTGCCGAAATCCGCTCGAAGGTGATCGTGTGGTCGAGGTCCCGAAGCTTCCATGGAGACGCCCGGGCGGCTGGTGGCTCCGCAACCGCCGGTACATGCTGTTCCAGCTCCGGGAGGTCGGGGGCGTCCTGTCCGCGGTCTATGGGGTCCTGCTCCTCGTCCTCCTGTCGCAGTACCAGGCGGGCCCCGATGCGTACGCGAGCTTCCTCGCATGGATGCGGTCGCCGCCCGTCCTCGTCCCGACGGCGATCCTGTTCGCGTTCGTCCTCGTCCACGCCCTCAGCTGGTTCGTGCTCATCGGGAAGACCCAGGCGGTGATGTCCGCCGGCCGGGCGCCCCCGCCAAGGACGGTCATCGGGCTGATGGTCGGCCTCTTCGCGGTCGTCTCGATCGCGGTCGTCTACCTGGTCTTCGGGGGGCCATGAATGGCAAAGGACGAGACGGTCTGGAACCCGGGCTGGGACGCCTTCCACGCAAACCCGACGGCGGAGCCGCGGGAGCCGGAGGTCGTGCTCGAGCCGTTGTTCTGGGGGCTCTTCTCCCTCGGGGGCTTCCTCACCGCGTTCCTCCTCCCGGTGACGATCTTCTTGCTGTCCTTCGCGGTCCCCCTCGGCTTCTGGCCGGCGGATCGCCTCGCGTACGACGCGTTCCATGCGAGCTTCCAGAGTCTCCTCGTGCGCGCGTTCTACTTCGTCCTGATCGTCGGCGCGCTCTTCCACGGCGCCCACCGCTTCAAGTTCATGTTGCTCGAGGCGGGCTTGCACAAACATGACGGCGCGCTGGCTTTCGTCCTGTACGGGCTCGCGATCCTCGGGAGCTTGGGCGCCCTCTACCTCGTGCTGAAAGGCTGGCTCCTCTGAGCGATCTCAGGCCCGGAGCACCTTGTAGACGAGGTCCTTCTCCCGGGCGCGCTCCGCCACCTTGATGCCGACCTCTTGCCCTCGCTCCGCGCGCTCGACCGTCGCGTGCTCGATCTGCATCGTCTCGACGGTCTGTGTGAAGTTCGTCGTCGGCCCCTGGATCACAATCGTGTCGCCGGTCGCAAGCGGACCGTCCGTCAACCGAATCGCGGCGACGCCGATCTTGCCGAAGTAGTGGAAGACCTCTCCGACCTTTCTGCGCTCCATCATCGCACGGCGCATCGACCCGACGCGATAAATAGCTTGAGTTTGCGACCTGGGGGATGCAGCCCTGCATGCGGGGAGGGCCGCGATGAAGAAAGTTTTAAGTGAGGAGAGAGATTCCGGCGCGCAGGAAGGGGGGAATGTCCTTCTATGGTGATGCCTCTTAACGTCCTAGAAAAATCCATCAACAAGCGAGTCCAACTTCTCCTGAAAGACAACCGCATCCTCGAGGGCAAGCTGATGGGATACGACGACTACATGAACATGGTCCTCGAGGACACCGAGGAGACGAAGGAGGACAACGTGCGCCGCGTGGGCACGGTGGTCCTCCGGGGCAACAACGTCGTGACGATCATCCCGAAGTGACCGCGTTTCCCTGGCATGGCCGCACGGCGGCCCCCCTGGACCTGCCCCGAGTCGGGCGCGCGGTTCGTCACCCGCAATCTGGACCATGCGTGCGTGAACCGTAGCGCGGAGCGCTCTCTGAAGGGAATGGACTCCAAGGCACAGTCATGGTTCCGCCGCTACGTCGGACTTGTCCCGGAGTGCGAGCCGCTCGAGGTCGCTCGGCGAAGACCGGGATGGCGTCCGTTGATTCGCATCCGGTTCACGAGCGTGACCGGCGTCAGCGAGACGGGTCCCGCGGGGACGCGCTTCTCTCCCGGTCCGAGGCAAGGCGCGCACCGGTTCCGCGTGTCCAGCCCCGGCGAACTCGATGACGACGTTCGTGGACGGCTCCGTGACGCATGCGCGGTCGGCGAGCCGCGCCACCTGGCCGCAGAAACGTAGATATCCGGGGGCCCGCATCCGACCGCGGATGCAGCTCCTTGTGATCGCGGGCGGCCTGGGCACGCGCCTTCGCCCCCTCACGTTCGACCGGCCGAAGGCCCTGGTCCCGCTGCTGAACCGGCCGCAGATCCTGTACCTCCTCGACCGGCTCCCCGGGGCCGTGGACGAGGTCTTGGTCGCCGTCAACTACAAGTTCGAGGAGGTCCGAGACTTCTTCGGCCGACAGAAGCTTGGGATGAAGGTGACGGTCGTGCACGAGTCGACCCCGCGGGGCACCGGCGGGGCGATCAAGAACGTGGAGAGCCGCCTGCGGGGACGATTCGCGGCGTTCAACGGCGACGTAATCGACCGGTTCGACCTCGCGTCGTTCCTCCGATTCCATGCGGGACACGGGAAGATCGCGTCGATCGCCCTCGGGCCCGTCGAGGATCCGTCCGCCTTCGGCGTCGTGGTCCTCGAGGGCGACCGCGTGACGCGGTTCGTCGAGAAGCCCGCGAAGGGCGAAGCGCCCTCGAACCTCGTTAACGCAGGTCGATACCTCTTCGAGCCGGAGATCTTCGAGTTCATCGATGGAGGCCGCGAGGTCTCCCTGGAGCGGGAGGTGTTCCCGAAGATCCTTGGGCGGGGCCTCATGGGCTTCCGCTGTGAGGGCTTCTGGTCCGACGCGGGCTCTCTACCCTCCTACCTGAACGCGCAGCGCCTGCTGCTGTCGCACGAGGGCGCAGGCGTTGCGGACGACGCAGACGTGTCCCGGGGCGAGGTCCGCGAGCCGGTCCTCGTCGGGGAGGGCTGCTTCGTGGAAGGCCGCATCGGCCCGAATGTGGTCCTCGGCCGGGCGTGCCGGATCGGCCGCGCGTCCGTATCGGACACCGCCCTATTCGATGGCGTGAGCGTGGACGACAAGGCGGATATCCGGACGTCCATCGTGGGGGCAAGTGCCGCGATTGGCGAAGGTGCCGTTGTCCGGGACACGATTGTCGCGGACCGGGCGCAGGTGCCGCCCCACGCGCGCCTCGTGGGCGAGCGGGTGGGCCCATGACGCGCCTGTTCGGGACGAACGGGATCCGTGGGGTCGTCGGCCGGGACATGACCGCGGACCTCGCGGTCGGGATCGGCAAGGCGATCGGGACGTTCTTCGGTCGCGGGACCGTCGCGCTCGCGAGGGACACGCGTCTCTCCGGGCCGATGCTCGCGCGGGCCGCGGCCTCGGGCCTCATGGCGGTCGGCTGTGACGTCGTGGACCTCGGCGCGGTCCCGACGCCCGCCGCGCAGTTCCATGTGAAGAGCCACCTCGGACTCCGAGGGGCCGTCGTGATCACTGCGTCCCACAACCCGCGGGAGTTCAACGGGATCAAGGCGATCGACGGGCTCGGGATGGAGATGCGGAGGGAGGACGAGGAGGCCATCGAGTCGATCTACTTCGAGGGGCGATTCGCCCCTGCGGCGTGGTCCGACGTCGGCTCCATTCGGTCCGACGATTCGGCCGTCAATCGCTACCTCGCGGGGATCTTGTCGCAGGTCGACGTAGAGGCGATCCGGAAGCGGGCGTTCACGGTCGTCGTCGATCCCGGGAACGGCGCGGGCTGCTCTGCGACGCCGTACCTCCTCACGGCCCTCGGCTGCCGCGTGGTCACGTTGAATGGCCAAGGGGACGGCGCATTCCCCGGACGGCCGCCGGAGCCGGCCGAGGAGCATCTCGGGGACCTGCTGCGGATCGTGCCGGAAGCCCGCGCAGACCTCGGCGTCGCGCACGACGGGGATGCGGACCGCGCGATCTTCGTCGACGAGAATGGCGCGTTCCTCCATGGGGACAAGAGCTTCGCGCTCCTCGCCGGCGCGGCGCTCGCGAAGCGTGGCGGTCTCGTGGTCACGCCCGTGAGCACCTCGAGCCTCCTCGATGACGTGGTGCGCCAGGCCGGCGGGAAGGTGCACCGGACCCGGGTGGGCGCGCCGATCGTCGCCCGGGCGATGTTCGAGATGGGGGCAGCGTTCGGTGGGGAGGAGAACGGCGGCGTGCTCTTCCCCTCCCACCAGTTCTGCCGCGACGGCGCAATGGCGGTCGCGAAGATGCTCGAGCTCCTCGCGCAGAAGGGACGACCGCTCTCCGAGCTCGTCGCGGGCCTGCCTCGATACCATCTGCGCAAGGCGAGCGTCGCCGTCCCGCTGGAGCGGAGGGACTCGGTCCTCGCAGCCATCGAGCGCCTCGTCGCGGGCCGCAAGGTCGAGACGATCGACGGGGTGAAGATCCACGAGCCCGACGGATGGGTACTCGTGCGGCCTTCCGGCACGGAGGCGATCTTCCGCGTGTACGCGGAGGCGAAGAGCGCCGCGCGCGCGGAGGCCCTCGCGAAGGAAGGCGCGGGCCTCGTCGAGCGTGCCCTCAGAGGGACGTGAGGGGCGTCCAGGCGACGAACCAGGCGTAGGCGAGGACCGTGCCGGCGGTCGTCGCGATGAGGTTCGTCGTCCTCTTGTCCACGAATCCGCGCTGCTCCAGGGTTGCGCCGATCACGCTGTCGATCTGGCACCCGACGAAGCCGATGACGATCGGGATCATGAGGTACACGGGCTGCTCGGGCATCGTCTGCGTCAGGTCGTAGGCACGAGCGAGGTAGTACAGCGCGAGCCAGCCGATCACCGCCGTGTAGAACGACGCGCCGAGGGCCATCAGCTGCCCGAGCGGAGATACGCCGCCGTCCGTGCCGGGGGACACCTTCCGGAAGTTCGAGATGAGCCGCACTCGCCGGGACAGCACGCCGATCTCGCTGGCGAGGGTGTCCGCTCCCGCGACCGCGAGCGCGGAGAGGAACAAGATGCCGCTCGCCGCCTTCGGCAGGAACGACAGGTCGAAGAAGCTCACGATCGCCACGGCCATCGGAGCAATCCCGTTCGCGAGGACGTTTGTCGAGCGCCGCTCGCCCCGTGTGCCCTCCTGGACCCCCATCGCCTCCTTGAGCGCGAACTTGTACCGCGTCGCGAGGAAGCTCGAGAGCAGGAAGAAGAGCAGGAGGAGGAGCCAAGTGACGTCCCCGAAAATCCCGATCACCATGCCGACGCCAAAAGCGGCCACGGTCCCGTCCCACGTCAAGACGTCGCGCACATACGCGAGGTAGCTCAGAGCGCCGCAGAGCACGGTGCTGATGAGAACGGACCAGACGGGGTCGAGCAAGATGAGCCGGGTCAAAGGAGGGGTCCCATTAAGGCTTTCTCCGTCGAAGTCTCGACCCCGGTAACGAAAGACAGAAATAGTGTTGAATCCATCCAGAATACGCTATGGATACGTTACCGCGGAGGTATGGCGTATGACAGAAGTTCGAGTCGCCCTCTCGCCCGATATCGATCGCTACCTGGACTCCCTCGTCCGGAGTGGAGCCTTTGCGAACAAGGCGGAACTGGTCCGCGCGGCCTTGGTCTCTTTCACGAGCCAGGCAGGTCCCATCGCGCAGGGCTTCGATCGGGAAAACCAGCTCGCCCCCGATGGTCGCGTGTATCAGCTCGAGTACGCGCGGGAGGCTTCCTTGCGTGGGCTACCCGGGGTCGGTGTCGTATTCGACGGCGGCGTCATCCTGGCCGCGGCGGCTCCACAGGGCAAGCTCGTGCGGGGACTCCCGAAGATCCGGCGGCTCGCGGACCGCCTCGCGGTCCTTGCCTCGGGACTCGTGGGGGATGCCCACATGGCCGTCGTCCGCCTTCGCGAGGCCAAGCCCAAGACCACGGAGGAGGCGGTGGATATCCTGGTCCGTTTCTACTGGGAGCACTCTGTGGATCGGTCGAAGCGGCCTCTGGCGGCAGGACTCCTCGTCGCGAGCGCCCTCGACGGAGGGGGTCGCCTCTTCTACGTGGACCCGAGTTCCGCGGTGGTCGAGTACGATGCCGTCGCCGTCGGGGAGGGGAGTGAGGAAATGACCGAGATCCTCGAGAAGCGCTACCGACGCGGTGCGGCGAGGGAAGCGGAGCGACTCGCGCTAGAGATCCTGGGTCGTCCCGAGAAGGCAGAGGTTGTGCGCGTGCCGGCATGAGCCCGCCGACCTAGCCGAACCACCGATCTAGGGACTTCTGCTTCTGCGTCCCGCGGGCGTCGATGAACTTCTGGACGGCCGCGTCAATCCGCTCCCGCGAGAAATCGTGCTCGTCACATAGCATCGCGCGCACGCCGTCCGGATCCGGATCGCGGAACGGCATGGCGACGTGCTCCGACACGCGCGGCTCGAGGAAGATCCTCCGCACTTCGTCCTTGGCTTCGATGTCCACGCCGAGCTCCGCGAGCGCGGGCTCCAGGGATCCGTGCTTCTTGATCAGGCCGAGGGCCTTCTTCGGTCCGACGCCCTTCACGCCCTCATTGAAATCCGTGCCGATGAGCAGGGCCATGTCCACGAGCTGCTCCCGCGTGACGCCCAAGGCCGCCAAGGTGGACTCCAGCTCGATCTCCTCCGGCTGGACTTCCACGTAGACGTCCTTCCGGGGCAGCTTCCGACGGCCCGTGATCGCGAGGTTCTTCACGAGCCGCGGCGAGCCGAAGAGGAGCGAATCATAGTCTTGGGAGGCGGCCGCATATGCGAGACCCTCCCGGGCCATCCGGCTCGCCTGCGCCTCGCCCTCGCTCGGCGCTTGCACCCACGGCAGGCCGAGGAGCTCCAGGAGGCGCTTCGACTGATCGACCATCTCGTCCGTCAGACGAGAAGTCTGCATCGCCTTCGTCCGCGCGGTCGCCAGGTCGCCGATCTCGACGGCGTCGCGCCACTCCTGCTCCGCGCGCCTCTTGACCTCGACGCGTGCGTCGATCGTGCGCGCCTTAAGCCTCGGCGGCTCGCCGTCGAAGACGAAGACGGGCTTGATCCCCGCCGCGACGAAGTTTGAGAGGCGGTAGATCAACCCGGAGAGGTGGGAGGTGACGCGGCCCCGGCGGTCCATCAGGGGCGTGCCATCCGGCTGACGGATGATCGCGAGGAACTGGTAGAGGGTGTTGAACGCGTCGATCGCGAGGACTTTCCCCGAGAAGTCCTCCAGGGTCCTCGGCCGCGGCGTCACGATGTCTGCGAGATTGATGCCCATGCCAGCCGTGCGATGCGCCGCGGGCCGTAAAGCCTTTCGCTCAGAGCTCCGCGCCCCGGATGGCCAGGTAGAAGGTGTCCTCGCCGAGGACCGCCTCGACGACGTACGCGTCGCCGGGCGCCTCGCGGCTGAAATGGACCTCGAGGGCGTTCGCCTCTCGCAGGATGAGGTCCTTCCAGGGTTTCAGCAGGTTCCGGAGGCGGTCGCTCCCCATGATATCGATCATGACGACGCGCTCTTCCGGCAGCTTCAACTCCTTCCGGGTCTCGCGGACGATGTTCACGATCTCCTTCGCGTAGCCCTCGGAAAGGAGGTCCTTCGTCATTCGAGTGTCGAGGTAGACCGTGCCGCCGTCGAACGGCTCTTCGACGACGTGCTCCGGGACGGACTCGATGAACGACACCATCGTCGGGTCGATTCGGACCTTCTGGCCTTCGATGCCGACGGAGTACTCGCCCCGCTCGAGGCCCGCCTTGATCTTCCATGCGTCCTGGGAGCGCAGGAGGATCTCGATCTTCTTGGCCCACAGGCGGTACGCGGCGGAGACGGAATCCATGTGGACCTGGATCTCGATCTTCATGCCTCGCCATGTCTCGGTCGGCGAGACGATGTCCAGCTCCTTCGCGCCGCTCTGGCCCACGATAATCTTGCGGAACGCGCTCACCGCGTCGTATCCCGCCGGATCGTTCGTCTTGATCGCGAGCCGAGCCACGGGCCAGTACCGCTCGATCCCCGCGCGACGCTTCGCTTGGAACGTCGCCTCGAGGGCCTTCCGGAGGACTTCGACGTACGTCGCGACCTGCTCGTCGCTCAGCTGCAGCGCACCCGCCTCCTTCGAGGCGAGGACCGCCTGCTGGATCTGCCGCGAGATCTCCTCCGTCGGAACCGTCACCGCGTTGACCACCTGTTCGATGATCTTGAAACCCTCTCCGTAGTCGGAGCCGTTGATCACGTCCCGGGCCCAGGCGAGGTAGTCTTTGCCGCCCTCCCCCTCGAGGAGCCCCTTCTCCGCGAGGGCGGGGACCTTGCTCACGGGGCTGTCCTCGAGCGGGCCCAGGGAGACGCCCGGCGTGTCCGTCGCGAACAGCAGCTTCCGGACATAGTTCTGGATTCCCTCCAGGACGGCGACGTCACCCGACCAGTTCTCGAGGCGAAGGGCGAACGCGTCGTGGATCTCCCGGAGGCACTGCATCATGTACAGCGGGAGGATGCCCGGCTCCTGCCCTCGCACGCCGAGGACGAGGAACACATGGGGCCCGCGCGCGGCGACGATGGACCGGTCCCCCATCTGGGCGCGCTGGATCCCTTTGCCGCCGGCCTGGGTGAAGGCCTTCGCAATGAGCGACTCCGCTTCGGCCTCCAAGCCGGCCGCCTTCGAGGCGTCCTCCGGCTTCAGGTATGCTCGCGACTCGTGGCAGATGATCGAGCCGTTGTCATGGATCAGGATCGCGTCGTCGACGACGTAGCCGCCTTCGGCCTCGACGCGGACGGCCGTGGACTCCGTGACCTGGTACTTCGCGTCATCGAGCGGCCGCGTATAATGGACCTCGAAGTCGAGGTCCATCGTGCCCGCCTCGTGGGGCCTCAGTCCCAGCTCGAGGGAGGCCTTCTCGTTCGGTTCGAGGCTCTCGATCGTCTTCAGGCCCTCCACGTCCACGGGTCCCATCACGCTCGGCGTGAGGTTCTCCGCGGGCCAGTTTCCCTTGTTCGTGACCGTGAGTTCGAACCGGTTCCAGCGGTTCGCCTGGAGCCCCGCGTGGGAGGATTCGAGAAAGAGGCGTGGATATCGCTCCCGGAGGATCTCCTCGACGCGGGCCTTTGCGGTGGCCTCCGCGCGGTCCAGCATGGGCTCCAGCTCCTTCAGGTCCTCCGCCTTCAGGGCGGCCTCCGCCCGTGCGACGATGACCTCGACGTCCCCGAGGTCCGCCCCGACCTCCTTCGCCTCCGCGAGCGTGGCCTGGAGCTTCGCGAGATCGTCCCGGGCCTTGTCGATGATGCTCTTGCGGCGGAGCCTCGCGAGGCTCTCCTTCCCTCGTTTCAGGAAGTCCTCCATCTGACGGTAGTTCTTCTTCTGGATCGCGTTCTCGATCTTCGTAAGGTAGGACTCCGCCTCGCGCACGTCTAGGCTCTGGCTCCGCGCGATCTGGATGTCGTTGATCAGGGATGCGAGCTCGACCTCGACCTTCTTCGCCGCCAGCTCGCCCTTCGCCCGTTCCAGGGACTCGTGCAGGCCGCCGTGGATCTCCCGCACGCGGTCGAACTTGCCCTCGGCGAAGGCCTCCTGCGCCTCGCGGAGCAAGAGGTCCGCCTGGCTCGTGTCCACGCCGATCGCCTTCATCTCTTCGACGGTGTCGCTCGCCGCGGCGAGGAGGTCCCGCACCCGCATCTCGAGCTGCGCACGCGTGGACTCCGCCATCGTTCGGGCCTGCTCGATGAACTGCCAGGAGAGCTGGAGGTCCGTCTCGAGGGTCGATTGGGCTTCCTGGAGCAGCCGGTTCACCTCCTCCGTCTGCTCGACCCCGAGGGCTTCAATCACCTTGGCGGTCAGGGTAAGGGGGCTGTCTGCGAGGGCGCCCATGTCCGCGGTCGTGTCCTTCGCGACGAAGATCAGCTTCGCGACGACCTCGTCGATCCCCTCGAGCTGGTGGAGCATGCCCGTCCAGCGTTCGAGGATGGCGCCGAAGCGGTCCTCGACCTCCTTGAGCACCTGGACCATGTAGAGCGGGAGGAGCCGGGGCTCCTGGCCCACGAGGACCGTCGCGAGGAACGTGTGCGGGGACCGTTCGATCAGGATCTTGGAGTCGCCGAAGTCGAGCCGCTTCAGGCCCGTCCGGGTCCGCTGTCGGAACGAATCCTTGATGAAGTCTTGGACCACGGTGAGCATGCCGGAGAAGATGTCCTCGTCGATCGCCTCGCGGAACTTCCGCGACTGGTGGGAGAGGAGCCGGCCGTCCGCGTGGATCAGGAACACGTCTTCGACGAGGTACGTGCCCTCGGGTTCGACCTTGACCTCCGTCGTGTCCTTCAGTTCGTATCGGTTCTCATCGAACAGCCGCTGGTACGACACCCCGACGCCCAGGGGGATCGTGCCCGCGGATTCCGGCTTGAGGCCGATCTGGACGGTCCGCCGCTCCTCCACGCCGATCTCGGCGATCGGTGCGATACCCTTCGTCTCGACGGGCCCGGTGAACGCGATCTCGACGTTCCGGGCGGGCAGCTTCCCTCGGTTCTCGACCTCGAACGAGAACTGGTTCCAGGCGTTCGCCTGGAGGCCCGTGGAGGGCAGATGGAGCACGAGGTTCGGGTACCGGTTCTTGATGAAGTTCTGGATCTGGATGCCGATGGCCACCTCGGCCTGTTTCACGAGGATGTCCGCCATCGCCTGGTCGTTGCTCCGAAGGGAGTTCTCCGCATCGTTGAGGGCGCGCTCCGCCTCCGCGACGTCGGCCCCGAGCCGCTTCGCGTTCGCAATCATGGTCGAAACGCCGTGCACCCGGGCCTCGTACCGCTTCGCAAAGTGCGTGGCCTGGGCCTCTTCGAGCGCGGTCCGCGCTTGGCCGAGCTCCTTTTGGAACCCCTGGACGTCGCCTGCCTCGATCCGTCGGCGCGCGGCGTCGAGATGCGCCTTCGGCTTCGTAACGTCGATGCCGATGCGATCGGACTGCGTGACGACATCGTCGATCGTCTGAATCTCCATGACCGCTTTCTTCAGGATCGAGCGGCGCTTCGCCTCGAGGACCCGCTCCTGAAGGTCCCCCTTGATGCGGTACACCTCCTCGAGGTCGTCCGCCAGGGCCGCCTCCCCGGCGTGCGTCTTGAGCTCCTCGAGCTCGTCCCGGAGCAGGCCGACGGACGCCCCTTCGTCGACGAGGCCGTTGAAGGAGTCCACGACCGCGGCGAGGTGCGCGCGGCGGGAGACCTCGATCGCCTCGCGGATCTGACGGATCTGCGTCTCGACCTCCCCGATCTCGCCCTTGCCGAGGCGGTCCTCCGCTTTCGCGAGGATCTCGGAGGCGATGCGCATGTCCGCGCCAAGATTCGCATGGGCATCGACGCGGGCGCGCAGCTCCTTGAGCGTACCGCGGAACGATTCCGCCGCCTTCTGTTTCCTGGAATCCTCGATGATGTCTTCGATGACCTTCTTGTATTCGATCGCCTCGACGAAGCGGTGGTCCTCGACCGCGTCGTGCGCGTTCGCGAGGACCATCTCGGCCCGCTGGAGGGCGAGGCCGTCCGCCTTCGCGGAGGCCACTTCCCTTTCGACGATCTTCACGAGGTCCCTCGCCGCGGCGGCGAGGCCTAGGGTCAAGCTCTCCGCCATCTCCTTCGTCTCGAGGATCTCCTTCCCGACGTCGGCGTAGCGGCCCTCCCCGAACGCGGTCTCCGCCCGGGCGACCGCAAGGTCCGCCCCGACGATCGAGATGTCGGCCCGGCCGAGGTCCGCGATGACCTTCTTCACCGCGTCGATTTCCGCGCGCGCCGCTTCCCTCGCTCGACGGCCCTCTTCCGCCTTGGCGTCTTCGACCGTCTTGAGGGCGTCGAGGATCCTCTTCTCCGCCGCACGGGCGTACTCGACGGCGTCATCGTAGTCCCCGCGCTCGAAGTAGGACTCCGCATTGTTCAGGAGGCCGACCGCCTCGTCCACGTCGATCCCCATGCCTCGCGCGTCGTTGATCCTCCGGTCCGCGCGGGCGATCAAGGCTTTCGCCGCGCCCACGAGTTCCTCCATGAGCTCCTTTGCAGTGGCGTCCAGGTCCGCCAGGACCTCGTCCACCTCGTCGTACGCCTTCTGCTGCAAGGCCCGCTCCGCGGCCTTCAATGCCTCCTCCGCGCCCGTGATGTCGATGTCGGCCTTCCGCAGGTCCTCGAGGAGCCTCTTGACCGTGACGAACTTCGATGCGGCGGCCCGCGCCTTCTCCATCGCATTGCGGTGGTCCTCCGCGAGCCGCTCCTTTCTCTTGATTTCGATGGCGCGCTCCAGGGCGGCCATCGCCTCCAGGGCCTTCGTGTGCATCCCAGCCTGGAGGGCCTCTTCCGCCTGGGCCAGCGCGGCCTCCATCTCGGGCGTGAGGAGCCCTTCCGCGCGGGCCTCCTCGAGCCGTTTTCGCCCGCGTTCGATCGCGTCCCGGGCCTGGGCTTCGAGGGCCTTGCGGATGCCGCGGACGATCCCCTCGGCCTGGGACACGTGCCGCTCCGCCGCGTCGAAATCCTCCGTCGCAAGAGCCCGTTCTGCAGCGCTGAGGCCTTGGAGCGCTTCCGCAAGGTCGATGTTGTCCCGGACGAGGTCCTCGATCTCCGCACGAACCGCCGCCATCCGCGTGCGGATGCCATCGACCCGCTCGGCAACGTGGCGGCGGCTCTCCCGCTCGGCCCGCTGCTTCTCCTCCGTCGCCTGCCGGACCGAGGTTTCTATGGAGATGATTGCGTCGCGGCTCAGGTCGATCGTCTCCGCGTAGTGGCCCTCGGAATAGGCGACCTCGGCCTCGTGGAGCTTCATGATGGCATCTCCCGCGGAGACGCCCTCGTCCTTCGCGTGCGCGATCTCCCCGCGCGCCCGGCCCAGGGTCTCGGCGGCCTCGCTCCTCAGGTTCTCATGGGCCGCATAGATGTCGTGCTCGAGCGCGTCGAGCAAGCCGTCCGCCTGGATGAACACCCCATCGGACACGCGCATCGCCGCGTCCGCGAGCTTCCCCTCCATCGCGAGGGTGTCGATTCCGTCCCGGCGGAGTTTGACGATCTCGTCTCGGCACGAGAGGACGCGCTCGTTCAGGGACGCCTGGACCTTCTGGTCCGTCGCCGAGAGTTTCTGGTCGATCAGGGCCTGGACGTCGACCTGCCGGCCCACGGAGACAGCATCATCGACCTGCCGCAGGAGCTCTTGGGCTGTCTCCGGATCGAGGCCTCGGGTCGCGTTCGCAAGGATGACACCTAGAGTGCGCTCCATCACCCCGTGATAGTGGGCCTCCCGACTCGCCTCCGCGGCATGTCGCGCGCGGTTCACGAGATGCCTTGCGGTGGCCAGGTCCCGTGCCGCGAGGGCGTTCGAGAGTTCCGCCAAGGCGGCATCGAACTCGGCCGCGTTGGCCCCTAGCTTCCGAAGATCTTGGGAATCCAATTGGAGCGAGGAAAAGGCCTCTTGCACGTGCCGCAGGAGGGCTGCCTCCCGGATCGCGTGCCATGCCTCCTTGGCGCGGACCCGGACCTTCGCGTACTCGCGGGACTCGAGGGCGCGACGGCCTTCGTCGAGGATGGCCTCCGCCTGGGACACGTCCGTCCCGCGGCGCCGCTCCTTTGCGGCTTCGCGCTCCGACTCCTGCAAGGCGCCCTCGGCACCCGCATACCGACGGGCCTCCTGCAGTCCCGTCCGGCTTCGGTTCGCGAGCTTCTGGACGTCGGCGAAGAGCCCACGCCGGAGCGCGTCCCTCGCCTGCGTCAGGATCCGGCGCGATTCCGTGATGTTCACCCCGGCCTCGCGGGCGGCCTCCACATCGGCGATCGCGCGGCTGAGGATCCCTTCCGCGCGCGCGTATCTCCGCGCGGCCTCCGCCCGCTCGATCGCCTTCGCGGCGAGCGGCCGGATCTTCGAGTATTCCCGGAGCGCGAGGGCTTCCCGGGCGGAGACGAGATGGTCTTCCGCAGACCGAACATCGCCGCCGCGTTCCTTCGCGCGTCGCACCCGGGCGGCCGCTCGATCCAGGACCGCCTGGAGCTGCTTCTCCCTCCTCTGGTCCATGGCCCGCACGGACGACTTCCGGAGGATCTTCTCCGCGCCCGCGTAGTTGCCCTGCGCCTGGAGGACGCGGGCCTGCACGAGGTTTCGCCCAAAGGCCACCGTCTCGATGCCCGCCTCGCGCGCGTTGTGGAGGACGACCTCCGCGCGGGCGAGGGCCTCGTCGATGCGAGCCCGTCGCTTTGCGAGGTCGATCGCCCGCCGCGCGCCGCGGGCGAGGTCGAGGGCGCGGCCGTACTCTCCGACGGCTTCCGTTTGCTCCGCGCGCTCCACGAGGGCCCGCGCGAAGGAAAGGTCCAGGCGGCCGCCCGACTCTTCGGCGAGCGCCTTCCGGGCGGACTCCAGGGCCTTCGCCACGGCGGAGGGCACACTGCGACCGGTCAGGGGGCCTCCGACCGGATGGCCGCACGCACCACACGCAGTCCAGCCCTCCGGGACCTCCGATTCGCACAGGGCACAACGCGCCATGCTTTCCGACCAGGACTCCCTCCGCTCTCTAGGGAGGAGGATGGCCCGCGGACGCAGCGCGGCGGGTATAAACCAAGCGACCTCGATATCCTCGATGATAACCATATGGCTTGGGCGGCTCCGTTCGCGACGTCGAAAAGCTTCAAGTAGCTTCGGCCGCATCGGCAGCCCCCGGGAGGTCGCATCTTGGCGACGCGTCGGGGTTCCTCGCTCGTCGGTCGTTCCGTCGTCGACCCGGATGGCGTCGAACTCGGCTATGTCGCCGCGGAGGATCCGACGTTCCTCGTGATCGGCGAAGGGTCTGCGGGCACGCTGCGCCTCGGGAAGCGATTCATCAACCGGATCGAGGACCGGATCCTCCTGAAGGGTTCGGTCGCGCAACTGTTCTCAGGCCTGAACGTCGTGGATTCCCAGGGGGACTTCGTTGGGATCGTGCGGGACACGGTCGAAGCAGATGACGTGCTCGATTCCTTCATCGTCGAGGACGAGCAGGGGGAGATGGTGACGGTCATCCTGGAGGACGTCCGATCCATCGACGAATGGCTCGAGCTGTCGGTGACCTCGGACGAGTTGTCCGAGGGGTCCTAGTCCTCGTCCGTAGGCACGAGGATCACGGCGAGCCCAATCCATACGAAAAGGGCGATCGTCACGAGGATTCCGCCGAGGCCCCAGACCAGGTTCGCGATTAGAAGGGCCGATGGGACGGCGAATCCGAGGAGGAACGATCCGGAGAGGCGCGGCATGCGGACGGCCGCCTCGATGGACTCGCGGACTTAAAGGTTTGCGACGCCACCGGTCGGAGTGGAGGCACGAGCGCATGCATACAGCATGTACGAAGGCCTGTTGTGCGAGGAGGGCATGGACTCCCGCGGAACAGGGGACGTAGGACTATGGAAAAGCTGGATCTCGTCAAGGGGAGACGCGAACTCTACTTTCCGTCGGCGAAAGCGGTCTCCGAGGTCGACGTGCCGCCAATGAACTTCGCGATGATTGACGGAGAGGGCGACCCCGCCGCAGTGGGCGGGGCCTACCACGCTTCCCTGGAGGCCCTGTTCGCCGTGTCGTACACCCTGAAGTTCGCGATCAAAAAGGCAGGTATCGCGGACTACCGCGTGATGCCCCCCGAGGGCCTGTGGTGGACGGATCCGGCCTGCGGCTTCGACATCGATCTGCGGAAGCGATGGAAGTGGACGTCGATGGTCATGCAGCCGGACCTCGTGACGCAGGCCCGATTCCGGGACGCCATCGCGAAGGTTCGGGTGAAGAAGGACCTTCCTTCGCTCGCCAAGCTCCGCCTCGAGCGATACCGGGAGGGCCCATCCGTCCAGATCTTGCACATTGGGCCGTACGCGGAGGAGCGGCCGACGATCGCCCGCTTGCACAAATATATCGATGAGCATGGATACAAATCAGCGGGAAAGCATCATGAAATCTACCTGGGAAACCCCCGCCGGACGGACCCAAGCCGCCTCAAGACGGTGATCCGACAACCGGTGAAGCGCTAACGCGGTCTCGTCTTGATCCGCCGCAATAAGGACGTCGCCTCGCCCGGGAGTGCCCTCGCAAGCCGGGCCTTCTCCAGTTCTCCCGGAGGATCCAAGTGCGGTTCAAATCCCTCGACTCTGCCAGATCCTCCGTCCAGGCAAACCCTTCCCGCGGCGCAGTGGAATCAACGAGGCTCGCGGAGTGGCCGAAGCATTGCTGAAGGGTTCGGAATTCAACATGAACCAGGGTCGCTTGCGGAGATCGCACGCCGTACGATCCTGCGATGGAGTTCGAGCGATCCACCGGTCTAAACCCGGTCGGTGGGTGCATCGAGCGTTGGCGTTGGGTGGGTCCCTACCCGGTCTTGAACCGGCTCGCGCGGGCGGCCTCCGCCACTTCGCGAATCCGCTTTAGGTTCTCCGCTACGCGGTCCGGGAAGATACCAGAGCCGGACACGAGGATGTCCGCGCCGGCGGCGGCGACGAGCGCTGCGGTGTCCGCCTTGATCCCGCCGTCCACCTGGAGATGCACTGGGAGCCCTTCGCGGTCGAGGTACATCCGCGCGGCCTCGATCTTCGGCAGGACATCATGGCGGAAGGCCTGGCCGGAGAAGCCCGGATGGACCGTCATCACCAGGAGGAGATCGATCTCCCCCAGGTACGGGAGCGCGCGCTCGAATGGCGTCGAGGGATTGAGGACAAGGCCCGGGCTCACGCCCGCGTCGCGGATGGACCGAATCGTCGCCCGCACGTCGTGGTCGCTCTCCACGTGCACCGTGAGGTCGTCCGCGCCGGCCTCCGCGAACGCGCCGACGAAATCCTGCGGGTGCGTGACCATGAGGTGCGCGTCGAAGGGCACTCTCGTGAGAGGCCGGATCGACTTCACCACTGCCGGGCCCATCGTGAGGTTCGGCACGAAGTGTCCGTCCATGACGTCGATGTGGAGCAGGTCCGCTCCGGCCTCCACGGCTTCCATCACCTGTTCCCCCAGGCGATCGAACCGCGCGGACAGGATGGATGGGGCAATCCGGATGCGCATCGGTGCGCCGAAAAGTACGACGGCAGGATAAGGGTTCGCCCCCGCGCCCCGTGCATGTCAACTTAGGGAAAAGGTGAACCTGTAGCAAGTCCTTCCTCCTGGCCCCTGGAGAAGGGAGCAAGGGATGGGACTTGCTACATTGGGTATGGGATGCACTCGAACACAGAAAGGTCTTTCGGCGCGAGAGGAAGGACAACTGGCTGCGGGCCCTGGGGATCGTGCTGTACCACGTGGCCTTGTCGTTGCGGGACACCTCGATGGTCCTCGGCTTCCTGGGGGACGGGGCGAGCCATGAGGCGGTCCGGGAATGGTACGACAAGGCGAGGGGCCTCTTCGAGGTCGGACGTCGTCCGAGGCGGGCCGTGGCGGTCGACGAGACGAAGGTCAAGGTCCGCGGCCGATGGACGTACGTGTGGGCGGCGATCGACATCGACCGATGGGAGGTCCTCGCCCCGTGGGCCACGGAGGGACGGTCCATGTTCGAGGCGCTGTCGTTCCTGAGGAAGGCCCTGTCCTACTGCGACGGCACGCCGACCGTGTACGTGGACGGGGCGCCCTGGTACCGATGGGCCCTCGACCGCCTGGGCATACCGTGGGAGCACCGGACCTTCGGACCGAGGAATCCGATCGAGCAGTGGTTCTCGATCTACAAGCACCGGCTCCGCCGGTTCTGTCGGCGCTGGCCTCACAACGCGTCCTTGGACCGAGCGGACGCCTGGACGAGGTCGTTCGTCAGCTGCTACAATCTGAGGCGCTTGGGAGGCTTAAGTTGACATGCACGCGCTCGGGACCATGGCATTCATCATCATTAGGCTGAAGGCCCGCGCGCAGGCTTTTGAACCCCCGGGGCGTGCCCCCGGTCGCCATGTCGAGGCGACAGACCGCGAAGGTCCTCTTCGCGACGATGGCGGGCACCCTCGACACGACCGCTCTCCTCCCGGTGATTGCCTTCTACGCGGCGTTCCGCGGAGCGGATCTCTTCTGGACCGGCGTGATCGTCGGCCTGTATTCCGCGGTCCATGCACCGGCGAATCTGATTTTCGGCCGCCTCGTGGATCGCCGTGGGAGGCGGGTGCCGCTCATCGTGGGCCTCCTGTGGGATGCCGCGAGTCTCCTCCTCTACTCCGTTGCAGCGACGCCGTTCCTCCTCGGCCTGGCACGGGTGAGCCATGGCCTCGGGGGCGGACTCATCGGGCCGAGCACGATGTCCCTCGCCTCGGATGCTGCCGCCTCAGAGCGGAAGGGCCGCGCGATGGCGTTCTACGGGATCTCCATCGCCGTCGCGGTGGTGATCGGTACCGCCATCGCGACGCCTATCACGGACCGCCTGGGGTACGCACCCTTGTTCTATCTGCTCGCCGCCGTACTCGTCGCCGCGGCGGCGGTCTCCGTGACGATCCGCGACGCTCGGGCCCGCGGCCCGGTGAAACCGATCGACTTCCCGCGCGTGTTCCAGAACCTCCGGCGGCCGGAGCCTCTCGCCGGTTTCGTGGGGATCTTCGGCCTGCACTTCATCCTGGGAACCTTCGTAACCCTCGTGCCGTTCTATCTTAAGGATGACCTCGACTACAGCGCTGGCGTCGTCGGCCTGAGCTTCACGACCTTTGCCGTCGCTTCCCTCCTCTTCCACTACGTCGGTGGGGTGCTCGCGGACCGACGCGGATCCTCCGTGCCCGCGATCGCCGGGCTCGGCGTGATCGGGACGGCGATGGTCCTCATCCCGGTTGCGGGCAGCCTGGTCGCCCTGCAGATCACGATGGTGCTGTTCGGACTGGGCCATGGACTCCTGTTCCCCGCCGCCTCGGCGCTCGTCACCCGACGGGCGGATCCCGACCAGATCGGGATCATGACCGGAGTCTTCTACGCAATCCTCGTCCTCGGCGTGGCCATCGGTGCGCCCGCCACCGCCGCGGTGGCGGCGGCCTACGGCAGCCACGCGATCGGCATCCAGGTGAGCGCACTCGCCGCGGTCTTCGGCCTCCTCTTTGCGCTCCGGTCGTACGTCCTGACGCCGGCGCACCGATTATCGCAGGCCGCCGTGGCGGAGGACCGCGCGGCGGAGCCGTGACCCAGCACACAGGCAGAAAGCGTCCGCCCGTCGAGTGTACTGCGCGGGAAAATCACGGGACCCGATCACATGCATCCTGTTTGACGGCTAAGCCGCCTTTGCACCACCGACGGGTGCTAATGTGGCTACGGCGGTTAGTGGCGGCGGGCTGAACACGTCGCCCTTGCGAGCTTCGTGCGTACACCCCCGCTCTATCAACGCTGTCGACTACAGCGGCCGTAAGATGCCTCGTCTTGAGGGCGGTTTCCGGCTTAGATGCTTTCAGCCGTTATCCGCCTGGCGCGTGGCTGCTGGGCATTGCCTTGCCAGACAACCCATACACTAGAGGCGCCGATCCCCCGTTCCTCTCGTACTTAAGGGACCTTCCCCTCAGGCATCAAAGCGCTTCCACCAAAAAGCAACAAACCTGTCTCACGACGGTCTGAACCCAGCTCACGATCCCTTTTAATGGGCGAACAACCCCACCCTTGGCAGCTCATGCACCACCAGGATAGGAAGAGCCGACGTCGAAGTAGCAAGCCTCCGGGTCGATAGGAACTCTAGCCGGAGACGACTCAGTTATCCCCGGGGTAACTTTTCTGACATCCATGGCCCCCATAAATGAGGCTCATGGGTTCGCTAGGCCCCACTTTCGTGTCGTGGACTCTCGTTGGGCAAGTCCACGTCAGGCTAGCTTTTCCCCTTACAGTTAACGGTGGATTTCTGACCCACCTAAGCTAACCTTTGGGCGCCCTTGTTATCTTTTTGAGGGCGTGGCGCCCCACCCAAACTGCCCACCTACCGTTGTCCACCCGTAGGTGTTAGCCGTACGAGTCCAAAAGGGCGGTGTTTCATCGGCCTCTCGGTTCCGACCTAGCGGTCGGCCCTTTGTAACGAGTCCCGCCTACACTACACATTCAGGCTCATACGGCAGCGACAGACTGCAGTAAAGCTCCACGGGGTCTTCGCTTTCAGGTGGAAGGTACTGGACTGTGCGCCAGTACGTCAGTTTCACCGGCCTCCACGCGGGGACAGTAGAGCTCTCGTTGGGCCTTCATGCAAGTCGCCAATTAAGCGACAAGGTATTACGCTCACGTCTGTTGCTTTCGTGACCTAGTCCACGAGGGATCAGGCGGGCCACGGTTTCCCGTGGCCTCCTCACGTCGCCGTGAGGGTCGGACTGTATCTTCACCGCTTGCGCGGCGATCGGCGTACAGTCTCTGAGGGTTCCGATCTGTCGATCGGCCTTCCCTGCGGATTGTCCGCACCTCGAGATTGTTACCGCGAGCGCGGTACTCGAGGATGCTCGGAGTTTCCCGCAAATAGCCGATTTTTATTAAGGCTCGCGAATAGAACCTTAAGAGGGTCATAGTTACCCCCGCCGTTTACTGGTCCTTCGTCCCGTTGAAACAGGCCTTCAGATACCAGCACTGGGCAGGCTTCAGCGGCCGTACACAACCTCTCGATCTGGCGGCCACCTGTGTTTTGGGTAAACAGTCGGGGCTCCCTGGTCACTGCGACCAGCCACTCGCGTGGCTGGCACCCCTTCTTCCGAAGGTACGGGGCCAATTTGCCGAATTCCCTCGCGTGGATTTTCGCCGACACGCCTTGGGCTTTTCACCCAGGGGCACCTGTGTCAGTTCTAGGTACGGACACACGGAATGACTCCAACGTCCTTTTCACGGACACCACGGATCAGCGGAAGGCCTTGCGGCCCTACTCCCGCCTTCATCCCCTTCTCGCCGTGACGGCTCTCCGGGGACTTCAACGGTTGAATCGCCAGGCACGACGACTCCACCTACCGCGATGCGTCCGACGTTGGACAGGGTTCCGCGTGGTGCAGGAATATTAACCTGCTTCCCTTTCGCGTTCTTCGGTTAGGAGAACACTTAGGACCGACTAACCCTCGGCTGACGAGCATTGCCGAGGAACCCTGGCCCTTTCGGCGGTGCGGATTCTTACCGCACTTTGCTGCTACTCCTCCCAGGATCCTCATTCGAACGCGGTCCACCGGACCTCACGGCTCCGGCTTCGACCCGCGCACGACGCCCCTCTACAAGATCACCTTTCGGTGCTCTGCAGTATCGGTGACCGACTTAAGCCCCGTCCCTTTTCGGGGCCCATGATCTCGGCTGGTGAGCTGTTACGCTATCTTTGAATGATGGCTGCTTCTAAGCCCACATCCCAGCTGTCTGAGACCACGAACTCCCTTTGGTATTCGCACTGAGTCGGCACTTAGGGACCTTAACTGCAGGTTGGGCGGTTTCCCTTACGGATGCCAAGATTACCCCAGGCACCCGACTCCCGGCTTCTACGGCGACCACGGATTTGGAGTTTGACAGCGCACCGACGGATTTCTCCGCCTTAGCGCGCAATCAGTAGCTCTACCCCATGGCCTACCTCCGCCGAGGTCCAGCTGCGACTGATTTCGAGGGGAACCAGCCATTCCCGGCCTAGATTGGCCTTTCACCCCTATGCCCAGTTCACCCGAGTGATTTGCACATCAACACCGGTTGGGTCCTCCACCCCCCTTTCGGAGGGCTTCAACCTGACCAGGCATAGATCGACCGGCTTCGGGCATCGCACCCACGACTCCTCGCGAGCCCACGACGCGCCTCGCGCCTTGCGGCGTTGCGCGCATGTCGCTTTCGCTTCGGCTTCCCGCGTGTAGCGGTTAACCTCGCCGTGGATCAGAACTCCCTGGCCCGTTATTCACAACGGATAATACGACACCGCTCCATCCTTGCGGACTTCGTCGCTTTCGTGCCGTATATGTCTGTAACTGTCTGGTTTCAGGCTCTTTTGACCTCCCGTCAAGGGCACTTTTCAGCTTTCACTCACGCTACTAGTGCACTATCGGTCTCGGGTTGTGTTTAGAGTTGGATGTCTATGCCACCCGCCTTCACGCGCGATATCCAACGCACGCTACTCTGGATACCCCGAATCACCTTCCCCGCGTACCTCTACGGGGCTGTCACCCTCTCTGGCCTCGGCATTCCACCGGAGTTCGAGTTGACAGGGTCAGGTGTGCCGGAGTCCGAACACCACACGGCCGCTCTCTTTCAAGAGAGGCTTCGGTTTGCTCTGTACCCTCTTCGATCGCCTTTACTGAGGGCATCCCAATTGGTTTCTTTTCCTCCCCGTACTAGGATGCTTCAATCCCGGGGGTTTCCGTTCCTCGCGGAACGACCTTGCGGTCAGGAGGTCCCATTCGGAGATCGTCGGATCACAGGTTCCTTGCGCCTACCCGACGCATTTCGCAGCTTGGCACGTCCTTCGTCGGCACCCGAGCCGAGCCATTCCCCAGACAGCGAGCTAGCCACGGACCTGTCGGCTTAGCACACGTCCAGGATGCATATGATCGGTGTCAGCGGCCCGCGGTCCTGCGGAGCACGGGGCTCCTCCCGCGGCCTCGACCCCTTCCCCCGAAACGTCCCGCGCGCGTCCGGGGTGCACGTGCGTCTCCGAGGCGGAAAACGGGATGCCAAGATGTGCAGAGCCCAGCGGTCTCGGAGGCCGGAATCAATAGGCGACGGAGCTATTTAATTCTTGTCTCGCGGGCACCGCGGGGCGTCATCCACACCCGATTCACGCGAAGCGATCGCCGCCGAGACGATGCGGAGGGAGTCCCGCGCGATCCGGCGGGTCCGATCCCGAGCGTTCTTCCGTCGGCCTCGTCGGGCACACCGGTCTTGGCGGGCCCTTGGTAGGCTTTCCGCGGACGCGGCGGCCTCGCGGGCATCCTAGGGAGAAGCGCCCGGAATCTGGACGATCCTCGCCTTCCCGCGGTCCACGAGGATCTGCGCGATCGTCTTCGGGAGCGTGACGACGTCCTCCTTCTTCAGATGGTACGTCGTGTCGAGCCCTGCGAACGGAGGCAGGTCCTCGAGCACGTGCACGACGACGTGGTCCTTGAGCGTCGGGGCCACACGGGCGCGTTTCGTCTCCTCGGCCTTGATGACCCGCATCCCGGCGGGACCCTCCCGGGCCTCGGGCCTCGCGGCCCCCTCCGGCGGGAGCGCCTCTTCCGCCCCGAACGGCGAGCCGCCGAATGCGTCCTTTCGCGCTCGCCGCAGGAGATCGACCATGCCCTCGAAGAGGACGCGTTCCTGCGTCGGGAGGCTCGGCACCGCGACGTCCGCGCCGCTCGCCCGGCTCGAGGCCAGGAGGGCGAGCTTCCTCTCGCGGTACGTGAAGATCTGGTCCCGCTTCTTCCGGGCCTTGCGGAGTTCGTCCTGGAGCATGACGGACTTCGTGGAATTCGGATCCTTCGCGGCCTCGCGCACGGCGGACTCCTCGAGCCGCCGGAGGTATGTTGCGAGCTTGTCGTAGAAGCTCGCCTCGAGTGGGGTGAGGGTCTTCTTCCCAGTCTCCTCCCGATAGACCTTCGTCACGCGCTCGAAGTTGACCTCGTCCTCCCCGGGCACACCGAGCGTATTCGGCCGCCGCTATATGATGGCGTCGGCCCTTCTCGTGCGGTGTTGTTAACTTAGCATAAAGGAAGTCCCTCCCCCTCCGATTCGTGTTTGGGATGACACTTGTCAGAAGAGGATGGGACGGGAGGCCTCATCGGCCTCCTGAGGGAAAAGGGTGTCGTGCGCCGG
>Ga0209172_10001121_pt1 | contig 61692 bp, 52 predicted proteins | sample LarsenN4metaG_FD_184113 | JGI IMG/M metagenome (GOLD analysis project Ga0209172, IMG submission 184113) | Hot spring sediment bacterial and archeal communities from British Columbia, Canada, to study Microbial Dark Matter (Phase II) - Larsen... ...
CAGCCTCGGCGCACCCAACGCCGCGCCGTTGCAGCGAAAATCAGCGAGGCCGATTCCTTAGAGCGGAGTTATGGTCAAACGCGAGCGTCAGCGCGGCTCCGGCGCGCGCAGGGCGGGATGCTCGCTCCACCGCACGCGCCAACGCGGCTCGGCTGCCGGCGCCGAATCCGCTTCCGCGGCAAACCAGAGATCGCCGATCGCGACGAGCTCGTCGCCGCGATAAATGAGCGGCACGCGATCGCGCATCCACGGCACGACGCCGATTTCCTGGAACAAGTGTTTCAACGAATGGCGATGATCGCGGCCGCGTGGGCGAAATCGCTCGCCGCCGGCGCGAAATTTGAGCGTGAGGCCTTGCTCGACCCACGCCTGCGGCAAGCCGACGCCGCTGTCTTCGCGCTCGAGCCAGATGCGCCCCTCGGGGCCGACCCATGCGATGCCCCGGTCGATGCGCGCCGTGTAGCCGCTCGGCGAAGCCGGCGGCAGCGCAGCCGAGAGATACAGAGCCTCGCGATAGACGCGGCCCTCGCCGCCGGGCCAGCGCACGTGCGCTCTCGACTCGGCGCGCGCGTCGAGCAACGCATTGCGCAGCTCCTCGAGCTTGGCGGCGCTCGGCGCCGTCAGCCCCGACGCTCGAAGCAAGTGGCGCAGCAAATTGCGCTGCCGCGCGGGCTCGAGCGCCGCGAGAACCTCGCGCGGCACGTGCCACGGCTCGGCGAGCTTGGCCGCATCGGCTTCCGCTTGCGCCTCGAGCAGCCGCTCGGCGTCGTTCGCTTGCACGGCAAGGCGTACGGCGTTCCGCGCCGCGCGCGGCCAGCGCGCGCGCAGCGCGGGCACGACGTTGAGCCGCAGGTAGTTGCGATCCTGGCGTGGCTCGACATTCGACGGGTCCTCGAGCCACGAGAGCCGGCGCGCCTCGGCCTCCGCGAGCAGCTCGTCGCGCGTGAAACCGAGCAGCGGCCGTCCGAGCCAACCGCCGCCGAACGGCGCGAACCCGATGATGCCGCGTAGGCCGCGGATGCCCGTGCCCCGCAGCAACCGGAGCAGCAGCGTTTCCAGCTGATCGTCGGCGTGGTGGGCCGTGAGCAGCCACTCGCCGGGCACGAGCAGCTCGGCGAGCGCGCGATAGCGTGCCTCGCGGGCGGCCGCTTCGAGGCCCTCGCCGGAAGCGCGCTCGACGGCCACGCGCGCGCCGAAATACTCGACGCCGAGCGCGGCGGCGACTTCTCCGCAGTGCGCGCTCCACTCGGCGGAGCGCGGATGAAGGCTGTGGTCGACGTGCGCGGCGCGCACGGGAGCCACGGGCGGCAATCTCGCGAGCGCGGCCACCAGCACCGTGGAATCGAGGCCGCCGCTGAAGGCCACCGTGATGCGCGGCGGCGGGTGCTGCGCCGCCCATTCGTCGAGCACGGCGCGCAGCGCGGCCGCGAACGCGTCGGGCTGCATTACGTGGTCGTGAGGTTGCATTCGAGCGCCGCAGGGCTTCCGGCGCGACGCCGGAAATCAACTCTCGCGGAATACCCCGTAGCTGGCGAGCCGCTTGCGCCGCTGCATCAGCAGCGTATCGAGCGGCAGGGCGCGCAGCGCCGCGAGCGTCTGAATCAACGTCTGCTTCAGCGTCTCGGCCGTCGCTCGAGGGTCGCGGTGCGCGCCGCCCAGAGGCTCGGGAACGACGTCGTCGACGAGCTTCAACTTGTGCAGGCGCTCGGCCGTGATGCCCATGGCCTCGGCAGCCGTCTCCGCCTTGTCGGCGCTCTTCCAAAGGATGCTCGCGCAGCCTTCGGGCGAGATGACGGAGTAGATCGCGTACTGCAGCATCAGCACGCGATCGGCCACTCCGATCGCAAGCGCGCCGCCCGAGCCGCCCTCGCCGATCACGACGCTGACGATCGGCACCTTCAACGTCGACATCACGAACAAATTGCGCGCGATGGCCTCGGCCTGGCCGCGCTCTTCGGCGCCGATGCCGGGATAGGCGCCTGGGGTGTCGATCAGCGTGATCAACGGCAAACCGAATTTTTCGGCGAGGCTCATGAGGCGCAAGCCCTTGCGATAGCCTTCGGGCCGGGCCATGCCGTAGTTGCGCCAGACACGTTCTTTCGTGTCGCGCCCTTTTTGGTGACCGAGGACGACGACGGGCTCGCCGTCGAGCCGCGCGAGCCCGCCCACGAGCGAGTGGTCGTCGGCGTACATGCGGTCGCCGTGCAGCTCCTGGAAATCGGTGAAGCACTTTTCGATGTAGTCGAGTGTGTAGGGGCGCTGCGGGTGGCGCGCGAGCTGCGCAATCTGCCACGCGGTGAGGCTCGAAAAAATGCTGCGGGTCAGCGATTCGCTCTTGTTGCGCAAACGCGAGATCTCCTCGCTGATGTTGAGCTCGGAATCTTCTCCAACGAATTTCAGGGCATCGATGCGCGCCTCGAGCTCGGCGATCGGTTGTTCGAACTCCAGGAATTTCAGATCCATACCCACTAGGGCGACCGGGACGCTCGCACCTTACCCGAGCGCCATTCGGCATGACAAGCGGCCGCTTCATACCTTGCACTTGCCCGGCAGAGCACTTCGGCGCGGCCAGCGCTGGCGCGGTGCTTTCGAGTTTAGCGGCGCTAGAGCGAGCGCAAACGTTGCTATCGAGCGGCTCGGCGCTGGAGTGCGCGACTCTTGCACTGCTAGGCGGCTCGGCGCGGGAGCGCGCGCATAGAGGGCGTCCGGGGGACGCCGTGAATACGTCCCTGTAGGCTCGCGCGCGGACATCCATGTCCGCGAGCGCCCCCGAACGCCCTCTATGCGCACACTCCCTCCCTCGTCACGTGGTTCTCCGCGCACCTGGCGCGCTCCAGCGCTCGTCACTCGTACGGTGTGAAGCTGCGCACTCCAGCGGTCGTCAGCAGTCCTTCGCGAACGTGCGCGCTCCCGTGCCCTCACTCGCTTCTCGCGCGTGGCGGCGCGCAGGCGGCATCGCAGGCGCGCTCGGATCGGTAGCGGCTTGATGAGGGAAAAGAAGAGGCGGCGCGTGTGCGTGCGCTTGCCGCGCCGAGCGATCGTGGTGGCCCGATTCACCGAAAAGGAAGCGGGCGTTGTGTGTGCGTACAGCCTCTTCCGGGGCGCTCGCCGCCATGGATGGCGGCGCGCGAGCCTACAGGGATGTATTCACGGCGTCCCCGGAAGAGGCTGTACGCGCGCGCAACGCCCGTCGCGAGACAGCAGCGATGACGCTGATCAGCAACGCCGAACGCAGGGGCCGCACTGCGAGCGAGCGAAGGACGACGCGCGTTAGACGAAGTGTTTGGGGTAGTGGATCAGGAAGCGGTCGTCGCCCAAGAGGCGCGTGAGCTGGTCGCGGAGCTCGCGCGTGCAGCGCACGCACCAGGCCTCGCCGAGCGTCAGTAGAGCGCCGGCGCCGTTGCGCCGGTAGTCCACCGTGACCTCGCAGCGGCCGCGCGTGAACGGCTTCAGCACGCGCTCGAGCTCGCGCACGAGGTCGGGCCCCGCGTCGCCGGGCCAGAGAATCGTGAGCCGCCGCGCGTATTCCTCGATGGCCTCGTCGGCCGACCGTATGCGCTTCGCCGTCAGCCGCCAGCCGTTGATGAAGTCGTCGTACCGGAGCTGCCCCTCGGCGATCAAGACCGCGTGCTTCGCGATGATGTGCTTCGCTTGCGCGAAGACTTCGTCGAACATCGTGACCTCGATGCGCTCCGTGTCGTCGTCGAGCACGATCGAGACGCGATTGCCGCGCCGACGCACGTCGACGACGACGCCGGCCAGAATCGCTTCCTTGCGCATTTGGTACGGCTGCGCCGTGCTCGGCAAGCCTTGCAGCACCTTCGCGATCGCGCCGTTCGTGAAGTGCTTGCAATGCTCCGCGAACTCGTCGAACGGATGAACCGTGAGGTACAACCCCAAGCTTTCGCGCTCGCCGTCGGCGCGCTCGCGCTTGCTCAAGTCGCGCATCGGCGTCAGCACGTGCTCGAGATCGCCGTCGCGCTCGTCGCCGCCGAACAGCGTCGTTTGCCCGGCGGCTTGCGCATGCACGGTGCGTTCGGCCGCCTGCAGGGCGCTCGGGATGCCGTGCAGCAGCGTCGCGCGGTTCGCGCCCAGGGAGTCGAGCGCGCCCGACTTCGCGAGCGCCTCGAGCACGCGGCGGTTGATCTTCGTGAGATCGGCTCGCCGGCATAGATCCACGAGGCTCGTGTAGCGGCCGTTCGCGTCGCGCTCGGCGACGATTGCCTCGACGGCGCTCGGCCCGACGCCTTTCAACGCGCCCAAGCCGTAGCTGATGCGCTTCGGCCCGGCCACCGTGAAAGGCAGCACCGACGCGTTGACGTCGGGCGGCTCCAGCACGATCTCCATGCGCTTCAGCTCGTCCTTAAGCACGACGAGCCGGTCCGTGTTGTCCATGTCGGCCGTCAGCACGGCCGCCATGTAGGCTTCGGGGTAGTGCGTCTTGAGCCACGCCGTCTGGTACGCGATCAACGCGTACGCGGCGGCGTGCGACTTGTTGAAGCCGTAGCCTGCGAACGTCTCCATGAGGTCGAAGATGTGGTTCGCGCGCGCCTCCTCGACGCCGCGTTCCATCGCTCCCTTCAGGAACACGGCGCGCTGCTGCGCCATCTCCTCGGGCTTCTTCTTGCCCATCGCGCGGCGCAGGAGATCGGCGCCGCCGAGCGAGTAGCCGGCCAGGATCTGCGCGATCTGCATCACCTGCTCCTGATAGAGGATGACGCCGTACGTCGGCTTCAGCGTCGCCTCGAGCTTCGGGTGCAGGTAGTCGGGCGCGCCGCTGCCGGCGCGATGCTTGCGCGCGATGAACTCGTCGGCCATCTGCATCGGGCCCGGGCGGAACAGCGCGACGATGGCCGTGAGATCGTCGAAGCGGTCGGGCTGCAGGCGCTTGATCAAGTCGCGCATGCCGAGCGACTCGAGCTGGAACACGGCCGTCGTGCGGCACTGGCGCAGCAGCTCGTAGGTCTTCGCGTCGTCGACGGGAATCGCGTCGACGTTGAGCGGCGGCTCGCCGTTCTGCTCGCGCTCGCGGTTGATCGTCGCGACGGCCTTGTCGATGATCGTGAGCGTCTTGAGCCCCAGGAAGTCGAACTTGATGAGCCCGATCGCCTCGAGATCGTCCTTGTCGAGCTGCGTCAAGAGCGCGCCATCGGCGTCCGCGTAGAGCGGCATGTACTCCGTGATCGGCTTCGGCGCGATGACGACGCCGCCGGCGTGCGTGCCGACGTTGCGCGCGAGGCCTTCGAGGCGCTTCGCGAGGTCGATGAGGCCGCGCACTTCCTCGTCGGTCTCGTAGACGCGCCGCAGCTCCTCGTCGTCGGCGATCGCCTTGTCGAGCGTGATGCCGAGCTCGAACGGGATCAGCTTGGCGATGCGGTCGACGTAGCCGTACGGCATGCCGAGCGCGCGACCCACGTCGCGCACGACGGCGCGCGCCGCCATCGTGCCGTACGTCGCGATCTGCGCCACGCGCTCGCGGCCGTAGCGGCGGCCGACGTAATCGATGACACGGTCGCGGCCGTCGATGCAGAAGTCGATGTCGAAATCGGGCAGCGAGACGCGCTCGGGGTTCAGGAACCGCTCGAACAGGAGGTCGTGCGCGAGCGGGTCGAGATTCGTGATGCCGAGCGCATAGGCGACGAGCGAGCCGACGCCGGAGCCGCGGCCGGGCCCCACCGGGATCGCGTTCTCGCGCGCCCAGGCGATGAAGTCCGCGACGATCAAGAAGTACCCTTCGAAGCCCATCTTGCAGATGACCTCGAGCTCGCGCACGAGCCGCTCGCGGTAGCGCGGCTCGCCCTCCGGCGTGACGCCGAGCTCCTTGAACCGCTCTTCGAGGCCGCTGCGAGCGCGGCGATCGAGCAGCTCGCGGGGCGGCGTGCGATCCTCGGCCACGAAATCGGGCAAGAAAACCTTGCCGACGTCGACCTCGAGCGAGCAGCGCTTCGCGATCTCGACGGTGTTCGCGATGGCTTCGGGCAGGTCCGAGAAGAGCTCGGCCATCTCGTCCGCCGAGCGCAGGTACTGCTCTTCGCTGTAGCTGCGCGCTCTACCCGGGTCGTCGAGCGTTACGCCCTGCGCGATGCAGACGCGGGTTTCGTGCGCCTCGAAGTCGTCGCGTTTCAAAAAACAGACGTCGTTCGTCGCGACGACGGGCACGGCACGCGCCGCGGCGGCCTCGACGGCGCGCGCGAGGTACTCGCGCTCGCCGGCGCGCCCCAAACGCTGCAGCTCGATGTAGAAGCGGCCCGGGAGGCGCGATTGCCAGTAGTCGAGGATCTCCGCGGCGCGCGTGGCGCGGCCCGCGACGAGCGCCTTGCCGAGCTCGCCGTGCAATCCGCCCGAGAGGCCGATCAGGCTTTCGAGCGCGCCCGGCTCGAGCCACTCCTTGAGCAGCACGTTGCGGCCGCCGACCGGCCCCTGCATCGCGCTCCTCGTGAGCAGTGCGCTCAAGCGCTTGAACCCCGCCCGGTTCTGGCAGAGCAGCGTCAAGCGCGACGGCTCCTTGTCCTCGAGCGAGTCGGCGAGCCAGACGTCGGCGCCGACGATCGGCTTCACGCCGCGCGTGAGCGCGGGCTTGTAGAACTTCACGAGCGCCGAGACGTTGCCCTGATCCGTGATCGCACAGGCCGGCATGCGCCTTGCGGCGACCGCGTCGACGAGCTCGTCGACGCGCAACAGGCTATCGACGAGCGAGTACTCGGTATGAACGCGCAGGTGAACGAAGCCGTTCATAGCGCATGCTCGGCGGGCATCGGATCAAGGGTCACCGGATTCCCCGTACCAGCGCGAGAACCTCGCGTGCGGCCGAGGCGCTCGCGTCGCAGCGCAACTGCCGATGGATATCGGCGAACGAATCATACCAGCCGTCCGCGAGCCCGAAACCGTCGAGCGCGCCGAGCACGGCAGGGCCAAGTACCTCGGGCCGCACTTGGTCTTGCACGAACTCGGGCACGAGCGCGCGGCCTGCGAGCAGGTTCGGCAGCGAGAAGTGCGGCAGCTTCGCGACGCCGAGGCGCCGCACGAGCCAATACGTGAGCGGGACCATTTTGTACGCGACGACCATCGGCCGCTTCGTGAGCAGCGCTTCGAGGCTCGCCGTGCCCGACGCCGTCAGAACGACGTCGGCCGCCGCCATGACGTCGCGCGCGCGATGCGCGATCAGCTTCGCGCCGCCGAAGTCGACTCCCGCCGTCGCGGCGTGAAACAGCTCCGCGGCCGAATCGCTCGCGAGCGCGACGGCGACCGCCAGCTCCGGCCGCTCGCGCTTGAGCCACGCGGCCGTCGCCATGAACGGCGCGGCGAGGCGCGACACCTCGCTGCGGCGGCTACCGGGCAGCACGGCGAGCACGGGCCCGTCCGCGGACAGGCCGAGCTTCGCGCGCGCTTCGGCCTTGTCGACGTCGAACGGAATCATGTCCGCGAGCGGGTGCCCGACGAACTTCGCGTGGACGCCGTGCGCTTCGTAGAACTTCGGCTCGAACGGCAGCACGCAGAGCACTAGGTCGACGGCGTCGCGAATCGTCGCGACGCGCGACTGCCGCCACGCCCACACCTGCGGGCTCACGTACTGCACGGTCTTGATCCCGGCGCGCTTCAGCGCAGCCTCGGCGGGCCGATTGAAGTCCTGCGCGTCGATCCCGATGAACGCGTCGACGCCTTCGCGCATCACGCGCTCGACGAGCTGGCGACGCAGCGCCAGAATCCGTCGCAGGTGCGGCAGCACCTCGAAAAAACCCATCACCGCAATCTCTTCGGCACGCCACCAAGCCTCGCACCCGGCCGCCACCATCTTCGGCCCCGCCATCCCGACGAACTCCGCGTCCGGCGCCTCCTTACGCAGCGCCTCGATGAGTCCCGCGCCAAGCGTATCGCCCGACGCTTCGCCGGCGACCAGAGCGAATCGCAGCGGTCGGCTCATTGTTCCACCGCGTGGATTGAGCGCATCGCGTAGGCTGAGCGCACCGAGTCGTAGAGGGCCCTTCGCGAGACACGCCGGAAGAGCGTCCCTGCGGCTCGGCGCCGCACATCCCTGTGCGGCGACGGTCTCGCGAAGGGCCCTCTACGCCTCGGCGCGCTCAGCCCCGAACGTCGCGGCACCGCCTGCAAGTCGTCGTGCCGCTCGAGCGCATCGCACGGGGTGCGCGCGTCGAGTCGCCTGCCGACACAGCAGCGCGGCCTCAAATACACTGCGCGTTGCGCGGGACGCTCGTTTGAGCGACGACGCACCGGCCTTGCGTCCCCAAGACGAGCGACGCGACCAGCGCGAGGGTGTCGTGCGCATCGCGGCCGGCTTCGGGCGTGCGCGCGACCGTTCGCCGCGCGCCGCACCTCAAAGGCGGCGGACGCACGTCGATGGCCCCTTCCGGGACCGTCGGCGCACAGGGATGTGCGCCGCCGAGCGGCAGGGACGCTCTTCCCGCGTGTCCCGGAAGGGGCCATCGACGGGCGGCCGCCGCCCTGCGATGCGCGATCACGGCTATAAGCCACCGCAGGCACGCCCGAAGCCGGCCACGATGCGCCAAAACGCGAGCGCATGGACTACCGAGCGAGGCCGCGAGAGCCGTCGCGCAATGAGTCGAGGAACGGCTTGATCTCGGGCTGCGCGTCGACGAGCGGAGCGAGCTCGGCGATGGCCTCTTCGAGCTTCAGCGATTGGCGGTAGACGATGCGATACGCCTCGCGGATGTTGCGGATCTGCTCCGCCGTGAAGCCGCGCCGCTTCAGCCCCTCGGCGTTGATGCCGCGCGGCTCCGCAGGCCTGCCCGAGATCGTCACGTACGCCGGCACGTCCTTCGTCACATAGCTGAACATGCTCGACAGCGTATGGGCGCCGATCCGGCAGAACTGGTGCACGGCCGTGAACCCCCCGAGGATCGCGTAGTCGCCGACCCGCACGTGTCCTGCGATCGACGCATTGTTGGCGAAGATCGTGTTGTCGCCGACGATGCAGTCGTGCGCGATGTGGCAGTAAGCCATGATCCAGTTGTCGTTGCCGACCGTCGTCACGCCGCGATCCTGCGCCGTGCCGCGATTGATCGTGCAGTACTCGCGAATCGTGTTGCGGTCGCCGATGACGAGCTCCGTTCGCTCGCCCTTGTACTTCTTGTCCTGCGGGTCGTCCCCGATCGAAGCGAACTGAAAAACGTGATTGTCGACGCCGATTTTCGTCGGCCCCTTGACGACGGCGTGCGCCTCGACGCGCGTGCCGCGGCCGATGCTGACGTCCGCGCCGATCACGGCGTAGGGCCCGATATGAACGTTTTCGTCGATCTTCGCAGCGGGATCGACGACCGCCCGCGCGTCGATCAAGACTTGGGTCCGTCCGCCATGAGAATCTGCGTCTCGGCGACGGGCTTGCCGTCCACCTCGGCCACGCCCGTGAAGCGCCAGAGATTGCGCCGCCGCTTCACGAGCTCCACGCGCAGCACGAGCTGGTCGCCCGGCCGCACCGTTTGCTTGAAGCGTGTCTCTTCGATGCCGACGAGATAAAGAATCCACATGCGCTCTTCGGCCGGCGCGCTTTCGTAGGCGAGCACGCCGCCCGCCTGCGCCAACGCCTCGATGATCAACACGCCGGGAACGACGGCGTGGCCCGGGAAGTGCCCCTGAAAGAACGCCTCGCCGTAGCTCACGTTCTTGACGGCGACGATCGATTTGCCCGGCACGACGTCGAGCACGCGGTCCACCATCAAGAACGGATAGCGATGCGGCAGGCGTGCAAGGATTCCGTCGATATCGAGCGGTTTCGCGTCAGTCATCGTCGTTCTTCGTTTGCGCTTTCGTTCCAGCGATCTTCGCGAGCAGGCGTTCCACCGCGATCAAGCGGCTCGCGAGCGCGTCGAGCTTGCGGAAGCGCGCCGCGTTCTTGCGCCACAGGCCGGCCTCCTCGGCCGGCAAGTGACCGGAATACGTACCGGGCTCGTCGACCGACCGCGTGACGATGCTGCGGAACGTGAACAGCACGTCGTCGCAGATCGTGAGCCCGTTGATCATGACGGCGCCGCCGCCGATCATACAGCGCTTCCCGACCTTCGTGCTGCCCGCGACGCCCGACATCGCGGCCATGATCGTGTGCTCGCCGAGCCGGACGTTGTGGGCGATCTGCACGAGATTGTCGAGCTTGACGCCGTCCTCGATGACCGTGTCGTCGATCGTGCCGCGATCGATCGTGGTGTTGGCGCCGATCTCGACGTCGTTGCCGATGACGACGCTGCCGACCTGCGGGATCTTCTGCCACGCGCCGCGGTCCGGCGCGAAGCCGAAGCCGTCGGCGCCGATGACGGCGCCCGGATGCACGATGCAGCGCTCGCCGATCCGCACGCCGTCGAGGAGCGCGACCCGCGCGCCGATCCGCGTACCCTTGCCGACGACGACGTTCGCGCCGAGCACCGCTCCGGCGCCGATCACGGCGCCGTCGCCGATCGTGCAATCGCTGCCGATGACGGCCTGGGCGTCGACTTGCGCCGTGGAGGCGACGCGCGCGCTCGCGGCGACGACGGCCGTCGCGTGCACGCCCGGCGCGACGGGCTCCGCGGGATGCAGCAGCGAAGCGACGCGCGCGTACGTGAGGTAGGGCTCGGGGTGCACGAGGCTCGCGACGGGACACGCGTCGCGGTCGCGCGGCGCGAGAATGACGGCGGCCGCGCGGGTGTGCCCGAGCTGCGCGCGATACAGGGGGTTCGCGAGGAACGTGACGGCATCGGGCGCTGCGCCGGACAGCGTGCCCACACGGCTCACGACGACGCCGGGGTCGCCGTGGAGCTCACATCCGAACTGTGCCGCGAGCTGCCCTAGGGTCGCGGGCATCGAGGAGCGCTCGCCTTCCGCGCAGCGCTACTGGCCGCCACCGCCGCCCGGCTTCAAGAGCGCCAGCACCTCGTCGGTGACGTCGACTGCCGTGCTGTGGAAGACGAGCGTCTGATCGGTGAGCAACAGATCGTAATTTTGCGCGCGCGCATATTCCTGCGCTTTTTGCACCACTTCGCGGTTCAGTGCGCCGAGCTCCTCGTTGCGCCGCAAGTTCAGGTCCTCGAGAAACTCGTTCTGCGTGCGCTGGAACTCCCGTTCGCCGTCGCGGATCTGCCGCTCGAGATTGATGCGTTCTTGCTCACTCATGACCTGGGCGTCGCGCTGGAACGTCTCCTGCTGCGTACGCACGCGCTGCTGCAAGGCGGCGAGCTCGCGCTGGCGAGGGCCGAACTCGTCCTGGAGCTTCTTGTTCACGGCTTCCGCCTGCGGCGACTGCTCGATCAACGCGGCGAGATTGACGACGCCGACCTTCAGATTCTGCGCAACCGCCGGAGCGGAAATAGAGCCCGCGACGACGGCAGCTGCGACCAGCCAAGATTTGAACCCGAGCATGAATCTATTCCCTCGACGTTATTGGAAGGCGTTGCCGATGGAGAACTGGAACCGTTCTACCTCGTCGCCAAAAAAACGGTCCGTTGGGTCGTCCTCGTTCAGCGGCATGGCGTAGCTGAAACGCAGGAGGCCGAGCGGAGCCAGCCACTCGACACCCAGTCCCACGGACTTCTTCAACCTATCATAGTCGAAGTCGTAATCGATAGGGTCGCCGAGCTTGTCGAAGAATCTCACGCCGCCCGTCGAGAACACGCCGCCGACGTCGAAGAACAACGACATGCGCGTGGATCCCGCGATCTTCTCCGGCGTGGGTATGACGAGCTCGAACTGATTGGCGAACAACATATTGCCGCCGTACGGATTGCCGAGGCTGTCCCTCGGGCCGAGATAGCTTTCCTTGAACCCGCGCACGGAGCCGGGTCCGCCGCCGTAGCGGTTGCGGTACGGCGGAATCGCAGTCGTCTCGCCGTAGGCCTCGCCGTACGACAGCTCGCTGTTGAAGCGGAACAGCCAGCGGCGGCCAAACGGCACGTACTTGACAAAATTGAGATTCGCGACGTAGTACTCGACGTCGCTGCCGGGCACGGAGGCGTTCAACGCCGCCGACATGCGCGCGCCGGCCGTCGGGAACATCGCGGCGTTCAGCGAGCTGTAATCCCACCCGGCGACGAGATCGAAGCTCTTGACGCGCGTGCCGATGAAGTTGCCGAAGATTCCGCTCGGCACCGTGAACGAATCGCCGTTCTGCGTGACCCAGTCGAGCGCCTGCGTGGAGCTGAAATCGCTCGTCAGAAGCTCCGCGTCTTGATACGCGAAGCCGAGCGTGACGCGCTGCAGGTTCGCGATGGGGTACCGCCAGTTCATGCCGGCGGAAATGGTCGTCGTCGAAAAGTCCGACGCCGAATACGTGAATTGCTTGAAGTCTTGGTACGTCAACGAGATCGTGCGCGTGACGCCGTCGATGTTGCGATACGGGTCCGTGTACCGCGCGTCGAACACCTTTTGATACTCGCCGCCGCGCAGGTCGAGCGCCACGGTGCGGCCGGTGCCCAAGAAGTTGGAGTGGATGAAGTTGCCGCCGAGCGTGACGCCGAACGTCTCGGAATAGCCGAGGCTGCCGCCGAACTGCCCGGGCAAGCCCTCCTCGATCTCGAACTCGACGTCGACCAAGTCGGGGCTGCCCGCGACGGGCGTGGTTTCGTGCTCGACGTCCTCGATGAACGGCAGCTGCCGCAACGCGAGCTCCGAGCGGTCGACGAGCGCGTTCGACAAATACCCGCCCTCGAGCTGGCGCATCTCGCGGCGGAACACCTCGTCGTTGACGTTGTCGGCACCGTTGAAGTTGATGCGGCGCACGTAAACGCGATTGCGCGGATCGACGAAGAACGTGATCGACGCCTGCTTCGTCTCCGGATCGAGCTCGGGCACGGCGCGAATCTCGGCGAAGGCGTAGCCGTCCAAGCCGAGCCGCGCGGCCATCAGCTGCTCGCTTTGCGTCAACACGGCCTGCGAGAACGTCTCGCCGGGCTGAGTCAGGATCAGCGCGCGCAAATCCTCGGCCGGCACCACCATCTCGCCCGCGAGCTTGACGTCGGCGATCGTGTAGCGGTCGCCTTCCGTGATGCTGATCGTGACGAAGATGTCGCGTTTGTCCGGTGAAATGGCCACTTGCACGTCGTCGGCGCGGAAGTCCGCGAAGCCGCGATCCATGTAGAACGAGCGCAACCTTTCGAGATCGCCTTCGAGCGCCTCGCGCGAGTAGCGATCGTTCTTACGGATGAACGACAGCCAATTCCCCGTGGAAAGCTCGAAGTCCTGAAGAATCTCCTCGTCTTCGAACGACGTGTTGCCGACGATGTTGACCTGGCGGATTTTCGCCCGGTCGCCCTCCTCGATCTGAATCGAGACTCGGACGCGGTTGTCCTCGACGGGCTCGACCGTCGGCGTGACTTTCGCGGCGTACTTGCCCCGCCCGTAGTACTCGTCGGTCAAGGATTGAGTCAGCTGATCGAGCGTCGAGCGGTCGAACGTCTTGCCGACCGCGAGCCCGTTCTCCGTGAGGACTCTCTCCAAGTCCTCGTCCTTGATGTCCTTGTTGCCGTCGAACGTGAACTCGAGGATCGACGGGCGCTCGAGCACGACGATGACGAGCGTGTCGCCGTCGCGCCGAAACTCGAGGTCCTGGAAGAACGCCGTGTCGAACAGCGCGCGGCTCGCCTCGCGTAGCCGCCGCACGTCGACCGTATCGCCGATGTTGATCGGCAAGTAGTTGTAGATCGTACCCTCGGAAATGCGCTGCGCGCCGTCGACGCGGAAGTTGCGCACGACGAAAGGCTCGAACGCCGCTTGCGCTTGCGCCGTCGAGCCCAGGGAAGCGGCCGCGCACAAGACGGCGCACCGAGCGACGCGAAGAATCTTCATGAGCCGAGCAACCTGACGATGTCGTTGTAGAACGCAAAGCCCGTGAGGGCTATGACGAGGAAGATGCCGATCTGCTGACCGAGCACCATCGCCCGCTCCGAGAGCGGCGCGCCTTTGATCAATTCGGCCACCTGATAAACGATCTGGCCGCCGTCGAGCAACGGGATCGGGAACAGGTTCAAGACACCAAGGCTGATGCTGACGACGGCGAGGAAGCTCAGGAAGGCCGCTACGCCCAAGTCCGCGCTGTCGCCGGCGATGTCGGCGATCGACAACGGCCCCGACATGTTCTTCAGCGACACCTCGCCCATGACCATGTGGGCGATCATCGAGACGGTGAACGTGATCATCTCCCACGTCTTAGCGACGGCGCGCGGCACCCCCTCGAGGACCCCGTAGCGCTGCACGGCGGCAAAGTCGGGCCGCCTGGCGCCGATGCGGCCGTATTCGCGCCCGTTCTCCGTGACGCTGTCGAGCGTCGCGGTGAGAGCCACCTCGCGGCCGTCGCGCAGCACGGTGAGCTCGACGGTCTCGCCGGGCCGATCCTGGAGGGCTTCCACCCACTGCCCCCAGCCCTCGATCGACTGCTCGTCCACGCGCACGACGCGGTCGCCGACCCGCAAGTCCGCGCGCTCGGCCGGCGAGCCCGGCTCGATAGCCGCGACGACGGCGGGGAAGCCTGGCGTGAAGCCGAGCCCGTCGAACAGAACGGCCGGCTCGGTGAGCTCCGCGGCCCGGCCGCGCACGTCGATCTCGACGTCGCGCGTCTCGCCGTCGAGCGAGCGCACGGTGAGGTCGAGCACGCCGTCGCCGACGAGCTCGTCCAAGATGCGCAGCGTCGCGCTTTCCAAAGTCGGTGTGGCGGCGCCGCCGATGGCGAGAATCTCGTCGCCCGACTCGAGCTCCGCTCGCGCGGCCAAGGAGTCGGGCTCGACCTCGGCAATGAACGGCTTCGCCGACTGCACGCCGCTCAGGAACATGGCCCAGTACGCGAGAATCGCAAACAGGAAGTTGAATCCCGGGCCGGCGAGCAGCACGGCGATGCGCTGCCAAACGGGGCGCTGGTGAAACGCGCGGTGCCGCTCTTCGGAGGCGACGGGGCCCTCGTGCTCGTCGAGCATCTTCACGTAGCCGCCGAGCGGGATGGCCGAGATCCAATATTCGACGTGATCCGGCGCGCGGCCGCGCCAAGCGAGCAGCGGCCGCCCGAAGCCGATCGAGAAGCGCAAGACCTTGAAGCCGAGCTTGCGCGCGACGATGAAGTGGCCGAACTCGTGCGCCGCAACCAGCACGCTGATCGCGACGATGAACCACAACGCTCGTTCGAGTATGGGGAAATCCATTGAAGCCGCTACCGCCGGTCCGTCGGCGACCGGGTTACTGGGGCGGTTATTCTAGCCCGGCGCGTCCCCCACGAGGCACGGCTCATCGCGCGAGCTCCTAGCGTGGCCATGACGCTACAGACCGCCGCCCCCACGGGCAGTTCCCGGCTCACGCAATGAGGTTCAAAGCCCACAAGCCGACGACGAACGCCGGCACGGCAGCGGTCAGGCTGTCGATGCGGTCGAGCACGCCGCCGTGCCCCGGCAACAGGCGTCCGCTGTCCTTCAAGCCGACGTTGCGCTTGAACATGCTCTGCGTGAGATCGCCGAGCACCGAGATCAGCGCCGTCGCGACGCCCAAGACCACGAGCCGGCTCGCCGGCAGCTCGAGCCACGCTGCCGCGGCACCGGCCGCGAGGCCGGCCGCGAGCAGGCCGCCCGTCACGCCCTCCCAGGTCTTGCCGGGGCTCACCGCCGGCGCGAGCTTCGTGCGGCCGAGCCAACGGCCGAAGAAGAACGCGCCGACGTCGGCGGCCCAGACGATGAGCAGCAGCGTGAACGCGAGCTCGGCGCCGAGCACGCCTTCCCGGTGCAGCCGCACGAGTAGCGCCCACGACGGCAAGAGCACGAGGATTCCGGCGAGCGCGACGAACGCGGAGCTGAAGCTGCGCGGATAGCGCACGACGAGCACGAAGGCGAAGAACCACCAAACGAGCGCTGTGGCGAGCACCACCAGCAGCCCTTGGTCGCCGAGCCATGGCCACGCGGCGGCCATCGAAACCGCGAACAGAACCGTGTAGCCGATCCTGCCGGCGGCCGGCAGCTTTGCAAACGCGGCCCATTCCCAAACGCCTGCGAGCCACAGGACGGCGAGCACGGCGGCGGCCACGGAAGAAGGAGCGAAGAGAATCGCGCCGGTAATGGCGGCGGCGAAAACGACAGCCGTGATGATCCGCGCGAGCAGCATGACGGAGCGCGAGCAGCGCCGGGCTCAGAACTCCATGATCTCGGCTTCCTTGTCCTTGAGCAGCGCGTCGACCATCGCGACGTAGCGGTCGGTGAGCTTCTGAATTTCTTCCTGGGCCCTTCGCTCGTCGTCCTCGGCGATCATCTTCTCCTTGAGCAGATCCTTGAGATCGCCGAGCGCCTCGCGGCGCACGTTGCGCAGCGCCACACGCCCGCTCTCGGCGTGCTGACGCACCACCTTCACGAGGTCGCGGCGCCGTTCCTCGGTCATCGGCGGCAGCGGCACGCGAATGACTTGGCCCGCCGTGACGGGATTCAAGCCGAGCCCCGAGTTCAAGATCGCCTTCTCGACGGCCGACACCATGTTCTTTTCCCACGGCGTGACGACGAGCGTGCGGGCGTCCTCGACGGAAATGTTCGCGGTCTGCTTCACGGGCACGTTCGTGCCGTAGTACTCGACCATGACGTGCTCGAGCAAACCCGCGTGCGCGCGGCCCGTGCGCAGCTTGCGCAAGTCGTCCTTGAAAGCCTCGACGCCGCGCTGCATGCGCTGCTCGGCTTCTTTCTTGACGTCGCTGATCATTTGCCCGTCCCCGTTCGCGGCAGGTGATTCATGACCGAGGTGCCGACGGCCTCGCCGACAACGACGCGCACGAGATCGCCGGGATTGTTCAAGTTGAACACGACGAGGGGCAGATTGTTCTCCCGGCACATGACGATCGCCGTGGCGTCCATGACGCGCAGGTCGTCGGACAGCACCTGATCGAACGACAATGCCGGGTAACGCACGGCTTTCGGGTCTTTGACGGGATCCGCCGAGTACACGCCGTCGACCTTCGTGGCTTTGATGAGAACGTCGGCGCCGATCTCGATGGCGCGCAGGCTCGCGGCCGTATCGGTCGTGAAGAACGGATTGCCGGTGCCGGCGGCGAAGACCGTGACGCGGCCCTTCTCGAGGTGCCGCACGGCGCGCCGGCGAATGTAGTCCTCGCAGACTTCGTGAATCTGCAGCGCCGACATGACGCGGACGCCGGTGCCCAAGCGCTCGAGCGCGTCCTGCAACGCCAGCGAGTTGATGACGGTGGCGAGCATGCCCATTTGATCGGCCGTCACGCGATCCATGCCGGCTTCGGCGAGGCCGGCGCCGCGGAAAATGTTGCCGCCGCCGATGACGAGGCCGACCTGGACGCCGAGGCCGACGACTTCGGCGACTTCGGAGGCGACGCGGCGGATGACGGCCGGATCGATGCCGTAATGCTGCGTGCCGAGCAGGGCTTCGCCGCTCAACTTCAGCAGGATTCGCCGATACACCGGCGGGCGTTGCGCCATAACCCCTTCCTAAGGTGCGTCCCGGCTCAGTGTGCGTGTGTGGCACTCTCCGGGAGCGCCGCAAGTACACGTTCCGCGCGCGTCGGCCCGCCACGGATGGCGGGCATGCCGCAATTGCAGGAGCAAATTGCGGCTCTGCGCGCGAGCGTCCCGGAGAGTGCCACACACGCACACTCAGCCGGGACGGTAGTTTTATTAGATTATCGGCTCTGCGAAGCCTGCGCCATGACTTCCTTTACGAAGTCATCGCTTTTTTTCTCGATGCCCTCGCCGACCTCGTAGCGGCGGAAGCCCTTCACCTTGGCCTTGTGCTGGGCGAGGAGGTCGCGGACGCGCTTTTTGTCGTCCTTGACGAAAACCTGGCCCGCGAGCGTGATCTCGTCGACGAACTTGCGCACGCGCCCTTCGACCATCTTGGCCAGAATCTCGGGGGGTTTCTTCTCGTCGGCCGATTGGGCCATGATGATCTCGCGCTCCTTGTCGAGAACGTCCTTCGGCACGTCGTCGGCCGAGACGTAGCGCGGCGCGAGCGAGGCCACCTGCATCGCCAAGTCGCGCGCGAGCTGTGCGTCGCCACCCTCGACCTCGACGAGCACGCCGATGCGCGTGCCGTGCAAGTAGTTGCCGACGTTCGCCTTGCTTTCGACGACGTCGAAGCGGCGCACGGAGATGTTCTCGCCGACTTTCGTCACGAGCTCGAGCCGCAGCTCCTCGACGGTGCGCCCGTCGACCGTGCTCTTCAGCAACGCTTCGACGTTCGGCGGGCGCTGCGCCAGGATGACGCCGGCCACCTTCGCGACGAACGCGCCGAAGTTGTCGTCCTTCGCGACGAAGTCGGTCTCGGAGTTGACCTCGAGCACGACGTACCGACCCGCTTTCTCGTCGCTCGCAATCGCGATGCGGCCTTCGGCCGCGACGCGCGAAGCTTTCTTGTCGGCTTTGGCCGCGCCGGCCTTGCGCAGAAACTCGACGGCGGCATCGAGGTCGCCGTTCGTTTCGACGAGCGCCTTCTTGCACTCCATCATGCCGGCGCCCGTGCGCTCCCGCAGTTCTTTGACCAAGGCTGGTTTGATGTCCATGCCCCGAGCCCTCCTGAAATTCGTAAAAGGTTATTCGCCTTCCGGCTCTTCGTCGCCGGCTTCGCTCGGCCCATCGTCGCCGGGACGCGCCCGGCCTTTCGAACGCACCTTCGTGACGCGCGCGCGCTTCTTCGGCGCCGCCTTGCGCTGCGGCTTCGCCTCGACTTTCGGCTTGCCGCTCTCGTCGAGCTCGACGAACTCGTCGTCCCCCGACGGCACTTCGGGAATCGACGCCTTGCCGTCGAGCACGGCGTCGGCGATGCCTTCGGCATAGAGCTGAATAGCGCGCATCGCATCGTCGTTGCCAGGGATCGGGTAATCGATGCCCTCGGGCGAGCAATTCGTGTCGACGACGGCGACGACAGGAATGCCGAGCTTGCGCGCCTCGCGAACGGCGATCTCCTCGTGCCCCACGTCGATCAGGAACACGGCCGACGGGAGCGAATCCATGTTCTTGATGCCGCCGAGCGTGCGCTCGAGCTTCTCCTTCTCGCGGACGAGGCCGAGCATCTCCTTCTTCGTGAACTCGTGCGTCGCGCCCGGCTCCGTGATCTCCTCGAGCGTCTTCAAGCGCTTGATCGATTGGCGGATCGTCTTGAAGTTCGTGAGCATGCCGCCGAGCCAGCGCTGCGTGACGTACGGCATGCCGCAGCGCGTGGCTTCCGCGGCGATCGCCTCGCGCGCGGCGCGCTTCGAGCCCACGAAGAGCAGCGTGCCGCCGTCGGCGACGAGCCTCCGCACGAACTCCGCTGCGGCCTTGTAGCGCGGAACCGTCTTCTCGAGATCGATGATGTGGATCTTGTTGCGCTCGCCGAAGATGAACTCGGCCATCTTGGGATTCCAGAAACGGGTTTGGTGCCCGAAGTGCACGCCCGCTTCCAGCATCCGGCGCATGGTGACGTCGGCCATGGGAAGCTCCTTTTTGGGTTGAACCTCCACGCGTTTCCGCGAACGACCCCAGAAGCCTGAGGCACCCCGCCCGCAGTGTTAGGCGCGTGTGTGAATTACCTCGGCGCGGTTTGCCTCCGAGGCGCGCGCTTTATACCATACGCCCCTTGCGGCAAACAACGCGAATCGGCGCTGGCGGCGCGATTTCGCCTTCCCCGCCCCACTCTTAAAGATGATTACGATCAAGACGCCTGAGGAGCAGGACAAGATGCGCGTGGCCGGGCGTTTGGCGGCGCAGGTCCTCGACATGATCACGCCGCACGTCAAGGCAGGCGTTGCCACGGAGGAGCTCGACCGGCTCTGTCACGAGTACATCGTAGGCGAGCTCGGCTCGATTCCGGCGCCTTTGAACTATCGCGGCTCGGCCGGCACCGCCCCGTTCCCGAAGTCGATCTGCACCTCCGTGAATCACGTGGTGTGCCACGGGATTCCGAGCAACCGGGTCTTGCGCAACGGCGACATCGTCAACATCGACGTGACCGTCATCAAGGACGGCTACCACGGGGACACGAGCCGAATGTTCATGATCGGCCCGCCGTCGATACAGGCGGAGCGGCTCACGCGCGTCTCATTCGACGCGATGTGGCGCGGCATCCGCGCGATTCGCCCCGGCGGCCGGCTCGGCGACGTCGGTTACGCCATCCAGAGCTACGTCGAGGAGCAGCACTTCTCGGTCGTGCGCGAGTACTGCGGCCACGGGATCGGCCGCGTCTTCCACGAAGATCCGCAGGTGCTGCACTACGGCCGGCCCGGCACCGGCGTCGAGCTCGTGCCGGGCATGACGCTGACGGTCGAGCCGATGGTCAACGCCGGCAAGCGCGAGGTGAAGCTTTTGTCGGACGGCTGGACCGTCGTCACGAAGGATCACTCGCTGTCGGCCCAATGGGAGCACACGGTGCTCGTCACGGAGACGGGCTTCGAGGTATTGACGTTGAGCCCGGCGGACCGCGACGCGGCACGCGCATGAGGAACCTCGAGCCCGGCGAGGATCTCCTGATCGACCGCGGCGCGCTCGAGCGCGCGCTGTGCGGCGAGATGAGCGCCGTGAAGGCGTTTCGCGAAGCGCTGAAGATCGCGAACGACCGGCTCGGCGAGCGTTTTCGCCGCAACGAGCCCGTCGAGACGCTCGTCGCGGGCCGCGCGCACGTCGTCGACGAGGTGATCCTGGCCTGCTGGACGCACTTCGCCGGGCCCGCGCTCGACGCCGCGGACCTCGTCGCCGTCGGCGGCTACGGCCGCGGCGAGCTTCATCCGCAATCCGACATCGACCTCCTTATTCTCATCGAAAGCGCGTCGAACAAGACCGACGACGCGATCGGCCGGTTCCTCACGTTTCTCTGGGACATCGGCCTCGAGGTCGGCCACAGCGTGCGCACGCTCGACGACTGCGAGGCGCAGGCGCGCGGCGACGTAACGGTGCTGACGACGCTCATGGAGACGCGCCTGCTCCACGGGCGTGGGCTACTGTTCGCCGACCTGCCCGTGCGGATCGGCAAGGATCGCATGTGGGATAGCGCCGAGTTCTTTCGTGCCAAGCTCGAGGAGCAGCGAGCTCGCCACGCCCGCTACCACGACACGGCGTACAACCTCGAGCCGAACGTCAAGGGCAGTCCGGGCGGATTGCGCGACATCCAGATGATCGGCTGGCTCGCGCAGCGGCACTTGGGCACGCGCACCTTGGAAGAGCTCGTCGAGCACGACTTTTTGACGCCGGGGCAGCTGCGCATCCTCTCTCAGGGCCGCGCATTTCTCTGGCGCATCCGCTTCGGCTTGCACTTGCTCACGGGCCGGCGCGAGGACCGGCTGCTGTTCGATCATCAGGTCAAGCTCGCGCAGATGTTAGGCTACGAGGACGCGAGCTTCACGCTCGCCGTCGAGCAGCTCATGCAGCGGTATTACCGCACGGTCATGGAGCTGAGTCGCCTGAACGAGATGCTGCTGCAGCTCTTCGAGGAAGCGATCCTGCTCGACAAGGACGACCCGCCGATTCCGCTTGGGCCCCGGTTCCAGAGCCGCAACGGCTACTTGGAGGTGACCGACGATCAAGTGTTCGCGCGCGAGCCGTCGGCGCTGCTCGAGATGTTCCTGCTGCTCGAGCAGCACCTCGATCTCCGCGGCGTGAACGCGCGCACGATCGCGCTCGTCAAGCAGCATCTCTGGCTCATCGACGAGGAGTTCCGGCAGAACCCGCGCCACCATCGCCTGTTCCTCGACATCCTGCGCGCGCCGCAGGGCGTGACGCGCACACTGAAGCGCATGAACACCTACGGCGTGCTCGGGCTCTACATACCGGCGTTCGGCCGCGTCGTCGGCCGCATGCAATACGATCTGTTCCACGCCTACACCGTCGACGCGCACACGCTGTTCGTCGTCGAGAACCTGCGCCGCTTCGCCTTGCCGCGGTTCGACAAGGAATTTCCGTCGTGCAGCGCCATCATGCAGCGGCTCGAGAAGCCCGAGGTCGCGTATCTCGCGGGCCTGTTCCACGACATCGCGAAGGGCCGCGGCGGCGATCACTCGGAGCTCGGCGCCGTGGACGCCGAGGCGTTCTGCCTCGAGCACGGCATGAGCCGGTACGACGCCCGGCTCGTGGCGTGGCTCGTCAAGCATCACCTGCTGCTGTCGCTGACGGCGCAGAAGAAGGACATCAACGACCCGAACGTAGTCAACGAGTTCGCGCGCACGGTCGGCGACCAGACGCACCTCGACTACCTGTACGTGTTGACGGTGGCCGACGTGCGCGGCACGAACCCGAAGATCTGGAACTCCTGGAAGGAGTCGCTGTTCGCCGAGCTCTATCAGGCGACGCGCCGCGCGCTGCGCCGCGGCGCATCGAATCCCATCGACAAGGACGAGTTCATCACGGGCCGCCAAGCGCAAGCCGAGCAGCTTCTTGCGCAAGCGGGACTCGAGCGCGAGAGCTACCGGACGATCTGGCAGCAATTCACGGAGGAGTACTTCCTGCGCCATCGGCCGGAAGAAATCGCGTGGCACACGCGCGTGCTCGCCGAGAGCGCGACGCCCGGCGCGATCAGCGTCGACGTCAACGACGTCGTCGTTCCCGGGCTCACGGCCGTGGCCGTGTACTCGCCCGAGGAGACGCGCTCGTTCGCGCGCGCGACGGCCGTGCTCGACGAGCTCGGCCTCACGATCGTCGACGCGCGCATCGTGCCGCTCGCGAAGTCGAGCCTCGACACGTACTGCGTGCTCGAAAGCGACGGCAGCGCCATCACGGACCGCCGCCGGCTCGACGAGATCGAGCACCGGCTCTTGAAGGCGCTGACGGCCGGCAAGGACCACGCGCTCAAGGTCACGCGGCGCGCGCCGCGCCAGGTGCGCATGTTCTCGACGCCCGTGCAGATCGCGATCTCCCAGGACGGAACGAACGCGCGAACGGTGGTCGAGCTCGTTGCCGGCGACCGGCCCGGGCTTTTGTTCGAGATCGCGAAGATCTTCGACCAGCAGAACGTCGCGCTGAAGAATGCCAAAATTCTGACCATAGGCGAGCGCGCCGAGGACGTGTTCTTCGTGACGAGCTCGGACCACCAGCCGCTCGACGAGGCCGCCTGCGAGCGGCTCGGCCAGGCGCTGCGCGAAGGCCTCGCGGATTCGCGCGGCTGACGATCACTCGAGGAACGGACCGTGAGCAACTTGCAGACCATCATCGAAGCGGCGTGGGAACGCCGCGCGGAGCTATCTCCCACACGCGCCGACTCGGAGCTGCGCGCCGCCGTCGACGAGTGCCTCGCGGCGCTCGACGCGGGGAAGCTGCGCGTTGCCGAGCCGCGCGACGGCGGCTGGGTCGTGAACCAGTGGCTGAAGCAGGCCGTGCTGTTGTCGTTCCGGATCAATGACAACCGCGTCGTCGACGGCGGCCACACGCGGTTCTTCGACAAGGTCCCGTCGAAGTTCGCGCAGTTCGATGCCGAGCAGTTCAAGCGCGGCGGCATGCGCGTGGTGCCGGATGCCGTCGTGCGCCGCGGCGCTTACATCGCGCCCGACGTCGTGCTGATGCCGTCGTTCGTCAACATCGGCGCGTACGTCGATCAAGGCACGATGATCGACACGTGGGCCACCGTGGGGAGCTGCGCGCAGATCGGCAAGCGCGTGCACCTCTCGGGCGGCGTCGGCATCGGCGGCGTGCTCGAGCCGCTGCAGGCCGCGCCGACGATCGTCGAGGACGATTGCTTCATCGGCGCGCGCTCGGAGGTCGTCGAGGGCGTCGTCGTCGAGCGCGGCAGCGTGCTCGGCATGGGCGTCTATATCGGGCAGAGCACGCGAATCTACGACCGCGAAACGGGGGAGATCCGCTACGGCCGCGTGCCCGCCGGCTCCGTCGTCGTGGCCGGCAACCTGCCGTCGAAGGACGGCAAGTACTCGCTCTACTGCGCCGTCATCGTCAAGAAGGTGGACGAGAAGACGCGCGGGAAGACGTCGTTGAACGAGCTACTGCGTACGGCGGACTGAGCGCTCTGCGACCGGCGAATGGCGCGCGCACTGCGGGGCTACGCGCCGCGCGCCGCTCGTCACTGCTGCCAAGGATTTAGGGCGGGGTCGCCAGCACGCGGTCCGAAACGCGACTGCCCGGCCTCCCGGGGCGGGTCGGGGTACCAGCTACCGCGGGGGGCGGCACTTGCCGGCCGTTGATATCGGGCTCCGTAGAATGCGGTGTAGGCCTGGTCCCAGTAGCGATCCGCGGTGTCGCCGGTCGGATCCGTGAATTCGACGACTTCCTTGTAGCCCAACCCGTCGATCTCCCGAAGATAGTCGCCGACCGTGTAGTCGCGGTCCTCGGCTTGGGCGGCTTTCATGCCTTCCACCCAGATGTCCTTCAACGACTGCTCGAACACGTGCTTGCGCACGCGCGGCAGCTTGTCCTTGAGCGCGGTAACGGAGGCATTGAAGGCATCTTCGCTGCTCGCATCGATGCGCATCGAGCGCCATCCGGCCGCGCCGGCGGAGCCCGCGAGCGCGAAAGCCAACACGCCGACCGTGAGTTTCAGCATCTCGAAGTCCTCCTGTTTTCGGTCATGACTGGCCGATGGGACGGTGACGCAAGAATAGCGCCGGATGACGGCCGACGCAGCCCTGCTCGGAGCGAAATTCGACGTCCGCCTCGTTTATCCCGCGCCCCCGAGACGTAATCGGCCGTACGGCGGACCGTGCCCCACGACCGCCGGACGGTGCTCGACGACCGCAAGACGCGGCGGGAATTCAGCAAGAGCGTCTTTCGGACAATCGACAACTGCTTTGTCGATCATCCGCAGTAGCGATGTAGACCGTCCGCTTTTTGCAGCTGCACTGCGGCACCGGGAAAGCCCCCGCGTCTGACCGCCGCGCGCCAGTCCTCGGCGGGCGCATCCTGTGCGCGCACGACGTCAAGCCGCGCTGCAGCCGTCCTACGTGAGCGGCCGCACCAAAGGCGTCCTACGTGAACGGCCGCACCGAAGGACGAACGGCAGACCCGAACGCGAGCGGAGCGGAGGTCAGCCGAACCGCCCCGTTATGTAGTCCTCGGTGAGCTTGTGGCGGGGGTTCGTGAAGATGTCGTCCGTGTCGCCGACCTCGATGAGCTTGCCCAAATGGAAGTACGCCGTGCGCTGCGACACGCGCGCGGCCTGCTGCATCGAGTGCGTGACGATCGCGATGGCGTAGTTCTGCTTGAGCTCGTCGATGAGGTCTTCGATGCGCGCCGTCGCGATCGGGTCGAGCGCGGAGCACGGCTCGTCCATGAGGATCACGTCCGGGTTCACGGCAATCGTCCGCGCGATGCAGAGCCGCTGTTGCTGGCCGCCGGAAAGGCCCGTGCCCGGCGTCTCGAGCCGGTCTTTGACCTCGGTCCACAGCCCCGCCCGCTCGAGGCTCGTCTGCACGATCTCGTCGAGCTCGCCGCGGTCGCGCGCGAGCCCGTGGATGCGCGGCCCATAGGCGACGTTGTCGTAGACCGACTTCGGAAAAGGGTTCGGCTTTTGGAACACCATGCCGACGCGCGCGCGCAGCATGACGACGTCCATGTGCTTCGCGTAGATGTCCTCGCCGTCGAGCATGATGTTGCCGGTAATGCGTGCCGATTCGATCGTGTCGTTCATGCGATTCAAGCAGCGGATGAACGTCGACTTTCCGCAGCCCGACGGACCGATCAGCGCGATGACCTCGTTGCGGCCGATGTCGAGATTCACTTGCTGGATCGCGTGGTTGGTGCCGTAGTAGACGTCGACCTGCCGCGCCTGCATCACGGGATTCGCCGACGTGAAATCGCCGACCGTGCGGTAGCCCTCCGCAGCCTTAGGTTTAGGCGCGGATGCGGATGTGGACGGCGATCGCGCCGCTTCTCTCGCAGCGTCTGGCACGGCGTTGCTCTTGGTTTCTACGGCGAGGCTCACATCGTACCCCAATCCCATTTCAGTAGCGCCGTTCGAAACGCTTGCGAAGCAGGATCGCGGCCGCGTTCATGACGAGCAAGAACACGAGCAGCACGACGATCGCCGCGGACGTCCGCTCGACGAACGCGCGCTCCGGGCTATCGGCCCAGAGATAGACCTGCACGGGCAAGGCCGTCGCCGGCGCGAGCGGCGAGTCGGGCACGTCGACGATGAACGCCACCATGCCGATCATGAGAAGCGGCGCAGATTCGCCGAGCGCGCGCGCCATGCCGATGATCGTGCCCGTCAACATGCCCGGCATCGCGAGCGGCAGGACGTGGTGCAGCACCATTTGCATCTTCGACGCGCCGAGGCCCAACGCAGCCTCGCGGATAGACGGCGGCACGGCCGTCAGCGCCGCGCGCGATGCGATGATGATGACGGGCAACGTCATCAACGAAAGCACGAGACCGCCGACCAACGGCGCCGAGCGCGGCAGGCCGAACGCGTTGATGAAGAGCGCCAGGCCGAGCAGGCCGAACACGATCGACGGCACGGCGGCGAGGTTGTTGATGTTGACCTCGATGAGATCCGTCCAGCGATTGCGCGGCGCGAACTCCTCGAGATAGATCGCCGTCGCAACGCCGAGCGGAAAGGACAACGCGAGCGTCACCAGCAGCATGAAGAACGAGCCGACCGTGGCTCCCCAGATGCCGGCGAGCTCCGGGTCGCGCGAGTCGCCGCGCGTGAAGAAATAGCGGTTGAACTGCAAGTCCACGCGGCCTTGCTCTTCCAATGCCGTGAGCCACGCGAGCTGGGCATCGTCGATGCGGCGATCCGACTCGGGCACGTCGCGCGGCGAATGTCCCTTCACGAGCACGTCGACGTCGTCGTCGGCGAGGAGCCACAGCGTGCGCGTCTCGCCGATGACGGAAGGATCGGCGGCGACGAGCTGTTGCAGCTCGAGGCCGGCGCCCTGGCTCAAGAGCGCGTACAGCGAGCGCCGGTCGGCGCGGCTCGTGACTTCGGGAAACAGCTCGTTCAGCGCGTCGCGAGCGAGACGCTGGTAGTCCGCCGCGCGCAAGGCCGCCGGGTCGCGCGTGCCTTCGGGGTCGATGACGGCGGCGGCGAGCTCTACGTCCAAGCGAATGCGCGTCTGCGCGAGCGCCGTGTAGCCGTTGGCGATCAGCGTATAGAAGAAGAACGCGAGAAACCCCAGCCCCGCGAAGAGCGCCGTCAGACCGAGCGCGCGGAAGATGTGCTCGTTGCGATAGCGCCGCGCGATGCCGCGGGCCACTACTTCCTTCACCGAGCGCGCCGACAGGTCACTCATATTGCTCCCGATAGTGGCGCACGACGTGCAGCGCGACGACGTTGAGCCCCAACGTGACGAGGAACAGCACGAGGCCGAGCGCGAACGCCGCGAGCGTCTTGGCGCTGTCGAACTCCTGGTCGCCCGTGAGCAGCATGACGATCTGCACGGTCACGGTCGTCACGGCCTCGAACGGATTCGCCGTCAGGTTCGCAGCGAGCCCGGCCGCCATGACGACGATCATCGTCTCGCCGATCGCGCGCGATACCGCGAGCAGCACGGCGCCGACGATGCCGGGCAGCGCTGCGGGAAGCACGACGTTGCGGATCGTCTCGGAGCGCGTTGCGCCGAGCCCGTACGAACCGTCGCGCAGCGCCTGCGGCACGGCCGTGATCACGTCGTCGGACAACGACGAGACGAACGGAATGATCATGATGCCCATGACGAGGCCCGCGCCGAGCGCGCTCTCCGACGCCACGTCGAGCCCGATGCGCTCGCCGAAGCCGCGCAGCAGGGGCGCAACCGTCAACGCCGCGAAATAGCCGTAGACGACCGTCGGAATGCCGGCGAGCACTTCGAGCATCGGCTTCGCATAGCCGCGGAAGCGCCGGTTCGCGTATTCGGACAGATAGATCGCCGACATGAGGCCAACGGGCACCGCGACGAGCATGGCCAGCGCGGAGATCAACAACGTGCCGGCGAACAGCGGCACGGCGCCGAAAGCGCCCGACGCGCCGATTTGATCTTCGCGGATCGCGGTTTGCGGGCTCCACGACAAGCCGAACAAGAAGTCGAGCGGCGACACTTGCTGAAAGAACCGCAGCGCTTCGACGAAAACCGAGAGAAAGATGCCGATCGTCGTGAGAATCGCGACGCACGAGGCCCCGATCAGCAGCACCTCGATCGCTTTCTCGACGCGGTTGCGCGCGCGGAACTGCGGCCGCACTCGCCGGTACGACCAAGCGAGGAACGCGATGCCGAGCACGACGACCGCGCCGGCAGCGAGCCGGCGGCTCTCGGCCCGCAGCTCCACGTAGCGCTCCGCCGCGGCGCGCAACTCGGCGCTCGGCGCCCGCGCGATGATGTTGCCCTCGACGAGATTGCGGACGTCGTTGTAGACGAGGCCGAGCTCGGCCTCCGGCAGCGCGCGCATCGTCTCCGGCAGCGAGTTGAGCACGGCGCTGCGCAGCCAAACCGGCTCGAGGACCTGCCACAGCGCGAGCAGCGCCAGCGCCGGCAGGGCGCACCAGAGCGCGACGTAGCCGCCGTGATAGCCCGGCAGCGAGTGAAAGCTGCGCGGCGCCGCCGCCACGGCGGCGCCGACCGCGCGCCGGCGGCCGGCGTAGTAGCCGAGCAGAGCCAATCCGACGACGACGATCAGCAAGGTCGAGGTAGCCACGCCGCGCGCTTATCGGCTGTCCAAACGCAGCTCCGTGAGGTTCTTCGCATGCGCCTGCACTTCGGCGCGCTCGTCCTCTGCGAGGGGAATCAGCCCGTTGTCGGTGAGGTAACCGAACTCGCCCGCGGCGCCTTCGCCCGTGAACTCGATCAGGAATTCGCGGATCCCGGGGATCATCGTCGCGTGGGCCTTCTTGACGTAGAAGTAGAGCGGCCGCGACACCGGATACGAGCCGTCGGCGATCGTCTCGAACGTCGGCGCGACGCCGTCGATGTGCGCGCCCTGCACGCGGTCCGAGTTCTGCTCGAGGAAGCTGAAGCCGAAGATGCCGAGCTGGCGCGGGCTGGCCTCGAGCTTCTGAACGATCAGATTGTCGTTCTCGCCGGCCTCGATGAAATGGCCGTCGTCGCGCAGCGTGTGACACGCGACGAGGGCTTCGGCGCGCGGCAGCGCCGCGATCCAGTCGAACGTCTTGCAGCCGCCCTCCATGACGAGCTCGTTGAACGCGTCGCGCGTCCCGGACGTGGGCGGCGGCCCGAGCACCTCGATGGGGTCGTCGGGCAGGCCGGCGTTGATCTGCGACCAGCGCGTGTACGGGTTCGGCACGAGCCTCTCGGCCCCGGCGGGGTCCGGCACGTTCTTCGCGAGCGCCAGATAGAGTTCGCGCAAGGCCAGCCGGTAATGCGGCGCCGATTTGGTATTGGCCACGACGATGCCGTCGTAGCCGATCTTGACCTCGACGATGTCCGTGACGCCGTTGCTCGCGCAGTCCGCGACTTCGCTGTCGGTGATCCGGCGCGAGGCGTTTGCGATGTCCGGGTGCAGCACGCCGACGCCGGCGCAAAAGGCCTTGATTCCGCCGCCCGTCCCCGTCGATTCGATCTTCGGCGTCTTGAAGCCCCCGCTGCGACCGAACCGCTCGGCCACGACCGTCGCAAACGGATAGACCGTCGATGAGCCGACGATGCTGATGTAATCTCGCACGGCCTGCGCGTGACTGTGGCCGGCCGCCGCTGCTCCGAGCGCGGCCAGCAACGCCGCGGCGAGCCGGCGGCTCCGGAAACCTTGCCGAGCACCGTTTCGCATGCATCCTCCGAGTCGATTGCGCACCCCGCGCGGGCTGCGCAGCAGTTAGGATTACGCCACGACGAGACTAGCCCGACAATGTTAAGGATTTATTGCAGCCCGGCTCCGCGGCCCGATTCGGGGCCCATGCCGGACGACCGAGGCCCATGGATACCCTGACGCTCGCACGAGCGCTGATTCGCCGCCCCTCGGTGTCCCCGGCCGACCTGGGCTGCCAGGCGCTGATCGGCGAGCTGCTCGCGGGCGCCGGCTTCGCCGTCGAGCCGATGAGATTCGGCGCCGTGGACAATCTTTGGGCGCGCCGCGGCACCGCGGCGCCGACGCTCGTCTTCGCCGGCCACACGGACGTCGTGCCGCCCGGACCGCGCGAGCAGTGGAGCGTCGACCCCTTCGAGGCCGCCGTGCGCGACGGTGCGCTCGTCGGCCGCGGCGCCGCCGACATGAAAGGCAGCCTGGCCGCGATGATCAACGCCTGCCGGCGCTTCGCCGAGCGCCACCCGAAAGCGGCGGGCTCGATCGGGCTCCTGATCACGAGCGACGAGGAAGCCGCCGCCGACGACGGCACGCTGAAGGTCATGGAGGCGCTCGCGGCTCGCGGCGAGACGTTTCAATATTGCGTCATCGGCGAGCCGTCGAGCACGGCCAAGCTCGGCGACACGGTCAAGATCGGCCGCCGCGGCAGCTTGTCCGGCATCATGACGATCCGCGGCGTGCAGGGCCACGTGGCCTATCCGCTGCAGGTCGACAATCCGATTCACGCCCTCGCGAGGTTCGTCGCCGCGATGACGCGCGAGCCCATCGACGCCGGCAACGAGCACTTTCCGCCGACGACGTTTCAGATGGTGAACGTCTCGAGCGACGCCGGCGCGCCGAACGTGGTGCCCGGCGAGCTCAAGTGCCGGTTCAACCTGCGCTACTCGAACGTGTGGACGCACGACGGGCTCGCCGAGCGCGTCGAGCGCGAGCTCCGCGCGCTCGGTATCGACTACGAGATCCGCTGGCGCGTGGCCGGCAAGCCGTTTCTGACGCCGCCCGGGCGCCTCACCGACGCCGTTCAGGCGGCCGTGCGCGAAGCCACCGGCCTCACGCCCGAGCTCTCGACGAGCGGCGGCACCTCGGACGGACGCTTCATCGCGCCGTACGGCATCGACGTCGTCGAGCTCGGCCCCGTCAACGCGACGATCCACAAGGTCGACGAGCACGTCGCGGTCGCCGACCTCGAACGCCTCGAGCACATCTATTTCCGGATCGCCGAGCGGTTGCTCGTCGAGTGAGGGCCACCCTCGAGCTGCCGTAGTCCCGCCCGGCCGCCGCCGCGCGCGCTAGCGAAAGCTCGACCCCCGGCTGTCGGAGACGCGCGGCCAGTTCGCGGCGAGCGCCAGCGCGGCCAGCGCGACGAACCAGACGAACACCCACGCCGGCATGCTCAATCCCAAGAACGACCAGTCGACGTTGGCGCACTCGCCCGAGCCCGTGAAGATCATCGACAGCCCCTGAAGAGGGCCGAACGTCTCCATGATGTAGTCGTAGCCGGGCCCGCACGCCGGCACCTCGGACGGCGGCAGATTCTGCAGCCGCACGTGCCAGCCCGCGACTCCGGCGCCCGTCAACGCGGCGAGCGCGCCGAGCGCGCCGTAAACCCTCGCTCCGGCGCCGCGCGGCGCGTGCAGCGCTGCCGCCGCGAAGACGAGCCCCACGGCGATCATCGCGATGCGCTGCAGGACGCACAGCGGACACGGCTCGTAGCCCTGCACGTGCTGCGCGTACAGCGCATAGCCCATCAGAGCGGCGGCGACGCCGAAGCCCGCGGCGTTGAGCCACCGGCGCCTGCTGCGCGTCGCGATCACGACCGGCTCTCTACGCGCCGAGCGCCCTGCTCGACCTCGTCCTCGATGTTCTTGAGGCCGATGTGCCGCACGTCTCGGCCATGCACCATGAAAATCACGTACTCGCAGATGTTCTTCGCGTGATCGCCGATGCGCTCGAGCGCCCGCCCCATCCAGATCATGTCGAGCACGCGCGTGATGGCGCGCGAGTCCTCGGTCATCAGCGTGATGCTCTGGCGGTAGATCGATTCGTACTCCTCGTCGACCGCGTTGTCGGCCTTCACGACCTCGAGCGCCCCCTTCGTGTCGAGCCGCGCGAACGCGTTCAGCGAGCCATGCACCATCAGTTTCACGTGGCGCGCGAGGTTGCGGAGCTCGCGGTAGTTCGTCGGCGGCCGCTCGACGCTCGCGAGCCGCGCCGCGAGCACGCCGATCTTCTCGGCCTCGTCGCCGATGCGCTCCAAATCGGTGATGGTCTTGATGATCGCGATGACGAGCCGCAGGTCGCCCGCCGTCGGAGCCCGCGTCGCGAGGATGCGGCTGCACTCCTCGTCGATCCTGACCTCCATGCGGTTGACCTTGACGTCGTCTTCCGCGACCTTGAGCCCGAGCTGACTGTCGCCCTCGGACAGCGCCTTGATCGCTCGCTCGAGCTGCTCTTCGACGAGCCCGCCCATCGACAGCACGGCGTTGCGCACGCGCTCGAGGTCCTCGTTGAAGCGCCGCGAGATGTGGTGACCGAGATCTTCGACTTCCATGGGCTTCGGTAGCCTCCGTTGCCGCGAGACTATAGTACGGCCCGGGCGGCGTCGCTACGAAAAACGACGCGATCCTTCGGGAACTTGCAGCTAAACGTGCTCCCCTCGCCCTCACGGCTCACGATCGTGAGCTCGCCTTCGTGGCGCTGGAGGGCATGCTTGACGATCGCGAGCCCGAGCCCGGTGCCCCCGCTCGCGCGCGAGCGGCCGGGATCGACGCGGTAAAAGCGCTCCGTCACGCGCGGAATCTGCTCTTCGGGGATGCCGATGCCGGTGTCGACGACCTCGAACACGGCCGCGCCGCCGGCCGCGCGCCACACGACCTCGACCCTGCCGCTCGGCGGGGTGAACCGCACGGCGTTGTGCACGAGGTTGTGGAAGATCGAGTAGAGCTCGGATTCCTTGCCGAGCAGGGCCGCGTCGGTGGTGACGGCGAGCTCCACCTTGGGCCCGGACGGCTCGCCGAGCTCCCGCACGATCTGCTTCAGCAGGCTGCCGACGTCGACGAAGTCGCGAGCGGCTGCGGCGTCCGAGGACTCGAGGCGCGAGAGCTCGATCAGATCGCGCAGAATTCGGGCCATGCGGTCCGCTTGCCGCTGCATCTCGGCGACGGGCGTGCGCCAGGTTTCGGGGACGTCGTCCGTGTCGCGGAGCGCCTCGAGATAGCCGCTGATCACGGTGAGCGGCGAGCGCAGCTCGTGGGAGGCGTTCGCGACGAAGTCGCGGCGCGTGCGCTCGACGTTCTTCTCGTTGGTCACGTCGCGCACGATCGCGAGCCGCTGATCCGTGCCGTACGGGATGATTTGCACGTGCAGCCAGGCGCCCTCGCGGCGCGGCGACGCCACGGTGATGCCGTCGCCGGCCGGCGCTTTCAAATACGTGACGAAGTCCGGGTGACGCAGCAGGTTGTCGAGCCGATTCCCGATATCCGTGGCCTGGCTCAGGCCCAGCAAGCGCGCGGCGGCGGGATTGAACCACATGATCTCGTGGTCGGCGTTCAGGATGATTCCGCCGTCCGACAACGCGCCCGTGCTCTCACGCACCTCGCGCAGCAGCCGATGGTATTTCTTCTTGCGGTTGCGCGCTTTCGCGCGCAGCTTCTCGACGCGCGCGAAGATTTCGGCCCAGAGGCCGCGCGTCTCGAACAGCGGCACGCGCCGGTGGCCGTCGAGCGCGCGGTCGAGCCAATAGAGGTGGCGCAGCGTGAACGCCAAGTAGAGCAGCGTGGCGCCGGCCACCCACCAGCCGGTTCCGCCGAACCACCACCCGAAAAAAAGCGCCGCCATCAGCAGCGCGGCGAGGGCCGCGATTTGCGAGGTCCACCGGCTCGGTAGAGTCACGACGCGCCGGCGGAGAACCGATAACCCGCGCCGCGCACGGTTCTGATGAAACGGTCGTGGCCTTGCGGCTCGAGCGCCTTGCGCAGCCGGCGGATGTGCACGTCGACGGTGCGCTCCTCGACGTAGACGTTGCCGCCCCAGACGCGGTCGAGCAGCTGCGCGCGGCTATAGACGCGGTCCGGGTGCCGCATGAAAAACTCGAGCAGGCGATATTCGGTTGGTCCCAGCGACACCTCGACGCCGGACGCGCTCACCTGGTGGCTCGCGGCGTCGAGCTTGAGCGTGCCGGCCGTCACGACCTCGCCGTCGGCGGCATCGTGCCGGCGCAATACAGCGCGGACGCGCGCGAGCAGCTCGCGCGGCGCGAACGGCTTCACGACGTAGTCGTCGGCGCCGCCGTCGAGCCCCGTGACGCGATCGTCCTCCTCGCCGCGCGCCGTCAACATGATGACGGGAATCTCCTTCGTTTCCGCGTCGCGCTTCAGCTGGCGAGTCAGCTCGAGGCCGCTCAAGTCGGGCAGCATCCAATCCATGAGCACGAGGTCGGGCCGCCGGTCCGCGATCGCCGCGCGCGCTTCCTTCGCGTCGGCGGCCGCGGCCGTCTGGTACCCGGCCCGCGCGAGATTGAAGCAGATCATCTCGCGGATCGCGCCCTCGTCCTCGACTACGAGGATTATCCTCTGGGTCATCGTCGACTCGCGGCCATTTCAGTCGCAACATTGGATCGCGGAAATATTACAGTCAGGTTAAGAGCCCCGTCTCCAAGCCGTCTCGTCGCGCAAATAGACGGGCAACGCGGACTTCGGCGGCGTGACGCGCCCGGCCGCGAGGTCGCGCTTCGCCTGCGGCAGCAGATCCGCCGCCGAAGGCTCGAGGTTCTGCAACACCTCGGCCGCGCCGCTCGCGACGCCGGCGAGCGCCGCGGCGTGGGCCGCGAAGCCGGTGCCGGCGGCGCACCAGGCCGGTCCCGCGGGCGGCGCCGCGAGGTCGGCCGGCGCGGAGAGCCGCTCCGCGCCGACGATCTCGACCACGCCGCCGCGCCGTTCCGCGAGCGCCGAGTACACCTCGCCCATGTGCGCGTCGACGCAAACGAGCGCGCGCTCCAGGCCCGACTCGCGCAAGGCGCGCTCCGCGAGCGCGAGCAAGCTCGACACGGGCGCAAGCGGCACGCCCGTCGCGGCGGCGAGACCCTGCGCCACGGCGGCGCTGACGCGGAGCCCCGTGAACGATCCGGGGCCGCGGCCGAACGCGATGCCGCGCAGCGCCTCGAGCTCGATGCCGGCGGCCGACAGGAGCTCGTCCGTGAGCGCGAGCAGGCGGCCGGTCTGCTCGCGCGGCGCCGCGACCTCGCGCACGTGCAGTCCCGAGCGGGTCTCGAGCGCCACGGAGCCGACGCGGCTCGAAGTTTCGAAGGCGAGCAGGTTCATGACGCGGCCAACGTGGCGGCGGGCTCCGCGACGGCGTCGCCGGCCAGCGTGAGCGCGAAATCGAGCGCGGCGTCGAGGTCGTCGATGACGGGCATCGGCGGCAAGCTCTGAAGGAACGTCGCGCCGTAGGCGCGCGTGCGCAAGCGCGGATCGCCGAGCACGACGAGCCCGCGGTCGTCGAAGTCGCGGATCAGCCTTCCGACGCCTTGCTTCAATGCGAGCACGGCCTGCGGCAACGAGAGCTCGTTGAACGCGTCGCCGCCCGCGCGGCGAATCGCTTCGGCGCGCGCCTGCACGAGCGGGTCGCTCGGCACTGCGAACGGCAGCTTGTCGATCACGACGAGACGCAGCGCGCGGCCGCGCACGTCGACACCCTGCCAGAAGCTTCCCGTGCCGAGCAGAACCGCGTTGCCGTCGGCGCGAAACCGGTTCAGGAGCTCGCTCCGCGAGCTGCGGCCCTGCACGAGTATTCGGCCCGGCGCCCCGCGTCCTTCGAGCCATTGCTCGGCGCGCTGCAACGCGCGGTAGCTCGTGAACAGGAGAAACGCGCCGCCGCGCGCCGCCTCCACGAGCGGCCACACCGTCGCGAGCAGCGCGTCCACGTAGCGCTCGTCGTTCGGGTCCGGGAGCCCCTGCGGCAGGTAAAGCCGCGCATTGCGCTCGTAGTCGAACGGGCTCGGCAACACGGCTTGCAGCGCGTCGCGCAAGCCGATGCGCTTGAGGAAATGCGAGAAGTCCTCGCCGATCGCGAGCGTGGCCGACGCGAATATCCACACGCCGCTCTGCGCCTCGATGCGCGCCGCGAGCGCGGAGCCGACGTCGAGGGGCGTCCAGTGCACGGCGACGGCGCCCGTCGTGAGATCGAACCAGCGGAGCCCCTCGCTCGCGTCGGCGACCGCGATCTCGCGCAGACGCGCCGCGGCCGCCGTGCAGCGCTCGAGGCAATTTCGCAATCCGGCGCCCGCCTCCGCGAGCGGCTCGAGCGCGGCGGCGAGCTCTTCGAGCGCCTCCGCGAGCTCCGGCACGGCGTCGCGCAACGCGGCCGGCGCCGCGATCCACGGCGTGCGGCCCTCGGGCCGCGCGACGCTCGCGCGCAGCCTCAAGAGGGCGCGGCCGAGCGCGCTCTGCGCCGCGTCGACTTCGGTGAGCATGCCGGCCGCGCGCGCCTCCGCGAAAACGTCGCGCTGCAGCGACTCGAGCTCGCGCGTGCTGAGCGACCAGCCGAAGAACTGCTGCGCGACGTCGGGCAGCTGGTGCGCCTCGTCGACGACGACGACGTCGGTTCCCGGCAAGAGCTCGCCTAGCCCTAAGTCCTTCAGCGCGAGGTCCGCGAGCAGCAGATGATGATTCACGATCACGATGTCGGCGGCTTGGGCCCGCCTGCGCGCCTCGGCGACGAAGCACCGATCGATGAACGCGCAATCTCTCCCCAAGCAGTTGTCGACCGTCGACGTGACCTGCGCGCGCAGCGCGTGGTCGTCGCTCAAGTCCTCGAGCTCCGTGAGATCGCCGCTCGAGCTCGTTTGCGCCCAAACGTCGAGCATGCGCAGCGCCTCCACGGTGGCGGCGTCGCGCGTGCCGTCGCGCGCCGCCGCATCGAGCCGATGCCAGCAGAGATAATTGCCGCGGCCCTTGAGCACGGCCACCTCCATCGGCCGGCCGACGACGGCGCCGAGGAGGGGCAGGTCGCGCGCGAACAATTGATCCTGCAGCGTGTGCGTGCCCGTCGAGACGATCGCGCGCCGCTGCAGCAGCAAGAGCGGCAGCAAGTAGGCGAACGTCTTGCCGATGCCCGTGCCGGCCTCGATGACGGCGTGGCGGCCTTGCGCGACTGCCTCCGCGACGAGCTCCGCCATGCGCTGCTGCGCGGCGCGGTACGTGAAGCCGGGCAAGCGCTCCGCGAGCGCCCCGCCGGTGCCGAAGACTTCGTCGAGCATCAACGCGGCACCGTGCTGAAGCGCACCACGCCCGAGGCGCCCGCGTCGAGCGGCGCGCGCAGAGCCCAGCGAACGTGCGTGTAGTCGGCGGCATCGGCGGCGCGCGTGCCGCCGTCGCTCGGCAGCACGAGCTCGTCCGGCCGGCCGAACGTCTTGCCGCCGTCGATCGAGAACAGCACTTCGCTGCCGGGGCCGCTCGCGCTATGCGGCACGTACGCCGCGCCTTCGGGAACGGGGCTCGTGATGCGGATGGAGTCGAGCACGTGCTGCGTCGTATTCGTGAATCGAACGCTGACGACGAGCCGATCGGGCCCGGCAATCGCCCGATCCGCCGCGGCGATCCGTTCGACGACCGACGACACTACGAGCTCGCTCGGCGCCGGCTGCGCCGCGGCGCCGCCGCTCGCGGCGGCGAGCGCCAGCGCGCACGACACGAAGACGCGCCGCGGCGCTCGGCGCTTCGCGTCGCGCCGTTGCGCAGCCGGCCGCCTCGCGCCAAGCCCGCGACATAATTGAGCTTTTCCACAAGTTTGCGGCACCACGCGTCGTCTTTACCACGGCCGCGCACGCTATACTAGCGCGCTTCCATCCTTGGAATAGCCAGGTTTGAAGCATTCATGACGACCCGCCTGAAGAGCCTCCGCGACTGGGTGGCGCAAGTAGCTCAACTGACCAGCCCCGATCGAATTCACTGGTGCGACGGAACGGAACAGGAGTACCGCAAGCTCCTAGACGAAATGCTCGACAGCGGCACCCTGCTCGAGCTGAACCAAGAGACCTACCCGGGCTGCTACCTGCATCGCTCGCATCCGGAGGACGTGGCGCGGGTCGAGCATCTGACGTTCGTCTGCACGCAAGAGGCCGCGGACGCGGGCCCGAACAATAATTGGAAGTCACCGGCCGAGGCCAAGGCCCTCATGGAATCGTGCTTCGCGGGCTGCATGCGCGGCCGCACGATGTACGTGATTCCGTATTGCATGGGCCCGGTCGATTCGCCGTACGCGCGCTGCGGCGTCGAGATCACGGACAGCCCGTACGTCGTCGCGAACATGTTTTTGATGACGCGCATCGGCAAGCCGGCGCTGAAACGCATCGAGAAGGACAAGACGTTCGTCAAAGGCCTGCACTCGACGGGTGAGCTCGACCCCGCGCGGCGCTACATCATGCACTTCCCCGAGGAGCTCACGATCATGAGCTACGGCTCGGGCTACGGCGGCAACGCGCTGCTCGGCAAGAAGTGCCACGCGCTGCGCATCGCGAGCTACCAGGCGCGCACGGAAGGCTGGCTGGCCGAGCACATGCTGATCGTCGGCGTGCAGAGTCCGCAGGGCGAAACGCACTACCTCGCGTGCGCGTTCCCCTCGGCGTGCGGCAAGACGAACCTCGCGATGCTGATTCCGCCCGAGAGCCACAAGGGCTGGAAGGTCTGGACGCTCGGCGACGACATCGCTTGGATGCACCTCGACGACGACGGCCGGCTGCGCGCGATCAATCCCGAAGCGGGCTACTTCGGCGTGGTGCCGGGCACGAACCCCAACACGAATCGCAACGCTTACGAGACGATTCGAAGGAACACGATCTTCACGAACGTCGCCGTCACGGCCGACAACGACCCGTGGTGGGAAGAGAAAGGCAGCGGCGAGCCGACCATCGACTGGAAGGGCAACCCGTACGTCAAAGGGAACGGCCCCGCCGCACACCCGAATGCGCGCTTCACCGTGTCCGCCAAGCAGAACCCGAGCTACTCGAGCCTCGCCGAGGCGCCGGAAGGCGTGCCGATCTCGGCGCTCGTGTTCGGCGGACGACGCCGCGAGCTCGCGCCGCTCGTCTATCAGGCCAAGGACTGGGCGCACGGCGTGCTCGTCGGCGCGAGCGTCGCGTCGGAGACGACGGCGGCCGCCACGGGCAAGGTCGGCGTCGTGCGCCGGGACCCGATGGCGATGAAGCCGTTCTGCGGCTACAACTACGGCGACTACTGGGCGCACTGGCTGTCGTTCGCCAAGCGCTCGGACAAGCTGCCGAAGATCTTTCACGTCAACTGGTTCCGCCGCGATGCGAGCGGCAAGTTTCTCTGGCCCGGGTTCGGCGACAACCTGCGCGTGCTGCGCTGGATCATCGACCGCTGCGAGGGCAAGGTCGGCGCCGTCGAGACGCCGATCGGCTATCTGCCCAAACCGAGCGACATCGACGTTCAGGGGCTCGACCTGCCGAAGGCGACGCTCGATCAGCTGCTCGCCGTCGACGCCGAGCAGTGGCGGAAGGAGATGGCGAGCATCGGCGAGTACTTCGCCGAGTTCGGCGCTCGGCTGCCGGCGGAGCTCGAGGCGGAGCACCAGAAAGTCATGAGAGCGCTGGGCTGAGGGGCGCTCCGCGGCAAATTGCGCGGCAACCGCGCCCGCGTTGCTGCACCGCGAGCGTCCATGCCCGCCTCTGCGCCGGCGGCACTCCCGCGATCCGTGGCGGTCGCTACTCTTCGACGACGAAGTGGACGGCGAGCGCCGTGCCGGGCTGGGCGACGCGGCCCAAGCCGATGACGCCCTCGCCCGTGAGCAGCGTGCTGTCGCGGCGCACGAAGATCTCTTCGCCCGTGTTCGTCTGCACGAACGTGCCGTTCGTGCTCTCGTCGACGAGCGTGAACTTGTCGCGGCTCGCCTCGATGCGCGCGTGCACGCGCGAGATCAGGTTGCCCTTGACGACGACGTCGTTGTCCTCGGCCCGGCCGAGCGTGGCGCTCTTGCGGCCCTCGCCGACGGTCACCTCGCGGCCCTGGTAACGCAGGCTCAAGCGCTTCGGCCGCGCGCCCTTGGTCCGGCCCTGCCCGACCGTCGGCAGCATGCTCGTAGCGTCCTCGGGCTGCCAGAGCACCTCGAACAGCACCACCTCGTCGGCCTTGCCGCGCACCGTCGCGATGTCGATTTGCCGCGTGGCGGCCTGCCACTCCGGCGAAAGCCTCTGAACCGTGGCCAGCGTCGTGATGATCTGCTTCGCCTTCGCCTGGCTCGTCATGCGGTTGGCCGTGTGCACGGCCGAGCCGAAAATGTCCCGCTGCTCTTGCACGACGGGCCCGAAATGGCAGCCGATGCGGATCGCGACGTGGCCGTTGTCGTGGTCGAGCTCGGCGTCGCCCGAGATGCGCTCCTGCATGCGCTTCGCGGCGTTCATGGCGTCGTCGGCGCTCGGGAACGTCGACATGACCTCGTCGCCCATCGTCTTGATCACGGTGCCGCGATTCGCCTCGGTGGCCTCCCGCATGATGTCGAGGCAGCGGCCGACCATTTGGCGCGCTTTGACGTCGCCGAGCGCCTCGTATAGCTGCGTGCTACCCACCACGTCGGCGAATAGAATCGCAACCTCTACGTCCTTACCCATGTGTTTGGTGCGCGTCCGAAGCCGGCCCGATTATACGCCAGTATCGGCGGGGGCCGATGCGAGCTCGAGCCCGAGCGTAGCCAAACGGCGACGCGTCGGAGCTGCGATGACGATGCACCGCAACGACGGCGACGCGCCGGAGCTGCCCGATGACGATGCGCCGGAACGACGGCGACGCGCCGGAGCTGCCCGATGACAATGCGCCGGAACGACGGCGACGCGTCGTAACGGACAAAGGCGTCGCCGCCGCCTCGCGCCGAGCGCTTACCTTTCGGCGACGATATACGCGATCCAAGCCGGGTCGGCCGTACCCGTGGCGTGCTCCGTGAACTCGCCGTTGCCCCCGCCCTCGCCGTCGTCGCCCTCCCAGTAGACGCGAGCCTTCGAGAAGCCGGCCTCCTCGAGCAGCTCGCGGAGCTCGGGCAACGTCCAAAGCCGCCAGTCGTAGGTGAACGCACGCTTGATCTTCGAGCCGTCGGGAAACTTGAAATGAATGTGGCAGAGGATGCGGCCCGTCACGGGCTCGAACTCGGCCTGGTCCCAGACGTAGGTGAAGCCGTCGAGCTTCGTCTTTTCCTTCGTGATGTCGGACGCGTCGGGCCCGCCGAACGCGTCGAGGAAGAAGAGTCCGTCGGGCTTCAACGCTTGCCGAACCCGCGCGAAGTAGCGCCGCATCTCGTCGCGCGTCTTGAAGCAGAAATAGCTGAAGTTGAAGGCGCCGACGATGTCGACCAAGTCCGTGCGGACCTTGCGAACGTCGTCGTTCAGCAGCTTCACGCGCGCGCGTGCGGCTTGGGGCAAACGAGAGACGCGATGCCTGCGGCCCCAATCGAGCACGTCGGCGTCGAGATCCACGCCGATCGAGTGCCGCCGCGAGCCTCCGCGAACCCATTCGCAGGCGAGGCTCGCCGTGCCGCAGAAGTCCTCGCGCAGCGAGAGCGGGTCGCGGCCGCGCAGCGCGCGGTAAGTGTCGCGCAAGAACTCGGCCTCGACGTCGACGGCCTGGACGGATTTCTCGTAAAGCTCGTGAATGTCTGCCTTCTCGGCCATCGTCGGGGCCGAAAGCTTCTTCTTCGCCGTGGCTGCCACGCCGTTTACCTCGAGAGCCGGGGAGGAGCGCCATTGTAGCGGTCGGCGTCGGCGTTGTGTGCGACACGGCGGCGCGACGGCGACGAGGCGCGGTTCCTCACGCCTCGAACGCGTCGCGCGCGTGCGTGCACGCGCCTCAGGCCGGAGCCGGCGTCTCCGCTCCGGAGAACGCCCGCACGAGCTCGCGCAGCGCGTCGAAGCCGCGCCGGCCTTCGCCGAGCTCGCCGAGCTCCTTGCGCCAGCGCCGCCCGCCCGGCCGGGCGCTGCGCATGCCGAGCAGCGGTCGCGTCATCACGCGCAACGGCGTGCCGCGCTCGAGCTCCGCCTCGACGTAGCGCTCGAACGCTCGGAGCACGTCGCCCTCGGCGGGCAGCGACCCGCCGAACAATCGCTCGTCGATGCGCGCGAGCAGCCACGAGTCCTGAGTCACGGCGCGGCCGAGCATGATGCCGTCGACGTGCTCTAGCTGTGCGACGCTCTCCTCGAGCGTCGTGAGCCCGCCGTTCAAGACGAACGTCAGCGCCGGAAACTCGCGCTTCAATCGGTACACGCGCCCGTAGTCGAGCGGCGGGATCTCGCGATTCTCCTTCGGGCTCAATCCGCTGAGCCACGCCTTGCGCGCGTGGACGATGAACGTCTCGCAGCCGGCGCCGGCCACCTCGCCGACGAAGTCGCGCACGAACTCGTACGAATCGTGCTCGTCGACGCCGAGCCGCGTCTTCACGGTGACGGGCACTCCGACGGCCGCGCGCATCGCGCGCACGCAATCGGCCACGCGCTTCGGCTCGAGCATCAGCGCCGCGCCGAAGCAGCCCGCCTGCACGCGGTCGCTCGGACAGCCGACGTTCAAGTTGATCTCGTCGTAGCCGGCGGCCGCGCCGAGCCGCGCCGCGGCCGCGAGCTCGTCGGGCTCGGCGCCGCCGAGCTGCAGCGCGACGGGGCGCTCCGCCGCGTCGTGGCGCAGCAGCCGCTCGGCATCGCCGCGCACGAGCGCGCGCGCCGTGAGCATCTCCGTGTAGAGCAGCGCGTGCGGCGCCAGCAGGCGCAACAGGTACCGCAGGTGCCGATCCGTGCGGTCCATCATCGGCGCGACGGAAAGCCGCCGGTCGATGAACGGGCCGCTCCTCGCCGAAACGGAAAGCCGCCGGTCGATGAACGGGCCGCTCCTCGCCGAACAAGCGGGCGTTTCGCCGACACTCTCGGCTTGAAGCGGTTGTCCGGTGTTCGCGAGCATCCTGAACAGTCTACTGAAACTGGAAATCCCGCGGACACGACCGTGACAGTGTTGCTTTCCAAAGCCGAGCGCCGCGTTCAAGATATACGATCTAAACGTATATCTTCAGGTGACGGCATGCGCGTAGCGAAGTGGGGTAACAGTCTGGCCGTGCGGCTTCCCGATACCGTCGTGAAGGCGCTGGAGCTGAAAGTAGGCGACGAGATCGAAATCGTCGTATCGGGCGCGCGGCGGTTCGAGATTCGCCGCGACCGTAGCCGTGAACGAGCGCTCGAGCGGCTCCGCGCGCTGAAAAAGCCGTTGCCGAAAGGATTTCGTTTCGACCGGGACGAGGCGAATGCCCGGTGACCGGTTCTTCGATGCGAACGTCCTGATCTATGCTTTCGCCGCCGGCGACCCCCGTAGCGCACGTGCCGAATCGCTGCTCGTCGAAGGCGGCGTCATCGGCGTTCAGGCGCTCAACGAGTTCACGAATGTCGTTCGCCGCAAGTTGCACTGGGACTGGCCGGAAATCGAGGCTGCGCTCGCGGTCATCGCCGAGCTGGCCGGGCCCATCCGGCCACTCACGGCCGGCATTCACCGCTTGGCTCTCGAGCTAGCGCGCGAGGACGGGCTGTCGTTCTACGACGCACTCGTCGTTGCGGCGGCAGCCGAGGCTCGTTGCCGCGTGCTGCTGACCGAAGACATGCAGCACGGCCGCAAGGTCGCGGGCGTGACGATCAAGAATCCGTTCGCAGCCCGGCATTGAAGGTCGCGCGTCGCAGCCGCCGAAGCGACGCTTACGCGCGAATGCGGTGAACGTTCGAGCGGATCGGCAGCTCGGAGACCGGCTGCGGCACCGCGATGAAGAAGCCCTGCGCGAACGACACGCCGAGCTCGCCGAGCCGCTTCATCACGTCGCGGCTCTCGACGCGCTCCGCGATCGCGTGAATCTTGAACGCGCGCGCCATGCGCGCGATCGACTCGACGACACACTCGTCGGCGCCGTCGCGGAGCACGTTGCGGACGAACTGCCCGTCGATCTTCACGTAGTCGACGGGCAGGTTCTTCAAATACGTCAGCGACGACAGGCCCGTGCCGAAGTCGTCGAGCGAGAACCGGCAGCCGCGCGCCTTCAGCGCCCGCATGAACGAGACGACCTTCTCGAGGTTGGCGATCGCGGCCGTCTCCGTGATCTCGAAGCAGACGGCGCCCGGCTCGATGGCCGCGGCCGTCAGCTCGTCGAGCACGAAATCGAGGAACCGCGCGTCGTTCAGCGTCGTGCCGGACAGATTGATCGCGAGCGTGTACGGCGGCGTGCCCGGCGTGCCGCGGTACGCGAGCGTCTCGAGCGTGTGGCTCACGACCCAGCGGTCGAGGCCCGGCATCAGGTTGTAGCGCTCGGCCGCCGGAATGAACGCCGTCGGCGCGACGAGCTCGCCGCGCTCGTCGCGCATCCTGAGCAGCAGCTCGTAATGCGGCCAGTGCTCGACGTCGCCGCCGATCGGCACGATCGGCTGGTAGTAGAGCTCGAACCGCTCTTCCTCGAGCGCGCGGTTGATGCGCGCCACCCACTGCATCTCCTGGTGGCGCTCGGCCGCGTCGCCTTCTTCGTAGACGTGAATGCGGTTCCTGCCCAAGTCCTTCGCGACGTAGCAGGCCACGTCGGCCGCGCTCATCGCCGCGGCGACGCTCTCGCTCCCCGCGTCGACCGGCACGATCCCGATGCTGACGCCGACCTGCATCGAGCTGTCGCGCCACGCGAAGCGGAACGCCGCGATCGCCTCGCGCAGCGACTCGGCGATCTCGGTCGCGGCCGCCAGCGTGTGGTCGGGCAGGAGCACGGCGAACTCGTCGCCGCCCAAGCGCGCGAGCGCTCCGGCCTTCGGCACGCGCGCCCGCAGTACTTCGCCGAGCTGGCGCAGCAGCAGATCGCCGGCGCTGTGGCCGCACGTGTCGTTGACGACCTTGAACTGATCGAGGTCGAGATAAAGCAGCGCCGCCGTCCTCTCGGGCTCGGCCTTCACGGCAGCGAGCACCTTCGACAGCCGTTCCTCGAGCTCGCGCCGGTTGATGAAGCCCGTTAGCGGATCGTGGCTCGCGAGGTACGCTAGGCGGCGGTGCAGCTGGCGCTCCTGACGCACGTCGTGGAACACCATCACGGCGCCGACGACCTGGCCGTTCCTGTCCTGGATCGGCGCCGCAGAGTCCTGGATCGCGATCGTCGAGCCGTCGCGCGCGACGAGCACGACGTTGTCGGCGAGCGACAGCACGCGTCCCTCCGCGAGGCAGCGCGAGACGGGATTCGGAACCGGTTCGCCCGTCGTCTCGTCGCGCAGCGCGATGACCGTTTCGATCGGCGCGCCCTGCGCCTCGCGCGCCTCCCAGCCCGTGAGCTGCTCGGCGACGGGATTCAAATACTCGATCAGCCCGCGCGCATCGGTCGTGACGACGGCGTCGCCGATCGACTGCAGCGTGACCTGCGCGCGCTCCTTCTCGTTGAACAGCGCGCGCTCGGCGGCCTTGCGTTGCGTGATGTCCGTGATCGTGCCTTCGAAGTACAGCGGCCGCCCGTCGCTCGCGGTGACGAGACGCGAGTTCTCGACCACGACGATGACGCGGCCCGAGCGCGCGCGCATCTGATACTCGAAGTGACGCACGCGGCCGTACGCCGTGAGCTCGCTGACCAAGCGGGCGCGCTCCTTCGGATCGACGAAGAACTCGGCCATGTTGCAGCGCCCTACGCAAGAGTCTTCGCCGAGCCCGAGCATCTCGACGAGCGCGGGATTCGCGGACAGCAGCTCGCCGCCCGGCGCGGCCTGATAGACGCCGTCGACGACGTTGTCGAACAGCGACCGGAACCGCGCCTCGCTCTCGCGCAGCGCCGCCTCGTCCTGCTTGCGCCGAATCGCGATGCCGGCGAGCTGCGTCAAGCGCGTGACGAGATCGAGCTCCTCGGTGTTCGGGCCGCGCGCTTCGGCGAAGTAGAGCGCGAGCGTGCCGTGCACGCGATCGCCCGTCGTGACGATCGGCGTCGAGCAGCACGCGAGCACTTGGGCTTCGACGGCCGCGGACTTGAGCTCGGCCCAGAGCGGATCGCTCGCGATGTCGCGCACGACGACCTGCCGGCCGAGCGACGCCGCGACGCCGCACGAGCCGGAGCGGAGACCGATCGGCAGCCTCGCGAGCTGCTTCGTGAGCGCCTCGGGCAGCCCGCTAGACGCGGCCAGGCTCAGCTCGCCGGCTTCGGCGTCGAGCAGCTCGATCGCGGAGCCGACGCCTTTGTGCAATTGCTCGACGAGCCGCACGACGGAGGCGAGCGTCTTCTCGAGCGGCGCGTTCGCCGCTACGAGCTCGAGCACGCGGCGCTCGCCGTACGCGAGCGTGTCGGCCCGGCGGCGCGCGCCGTTGTCGATGATGCTCGCGCGGATCAGCCGCTGCTTCGACGACGGCAGCCGGATGAAGCGCACCTCGCACGGCAGCTCCTTGCCCTGCCCATCGCGGTGCAGCCATTCGAACACGGGCCGCGCGCCGCGCAGCGCGCGATCCACGTAGCTCCTATGCAGCCCTGCGGACGGCAGGCCGTCGCTCTGGAGCGCGGGCGAGAGCGCCTCGGGCCCGCGGTTGAGCAGCTCCTCGCGCGGCAGCTTGAAGAGCTTGACCGCGTTATCGTTCGCATCGACGAACACGTTGCGGTCGACGTCGAGCACGACGATCGCCTCGGGCGCGTTCTCGACGAGCGCGCGGTAGCGCGCCTCGCTGTCGCGCAGCGCCTGCTCGTCTTGCAGGCGCTCCGTGACGTCGCGCATGCAGAGCACGTAGCACATCTCGAGGCCGGTCTGCACGCGGCTCACCGTGACCTCGACGGTCAGCGTTCCGCCGCTCCTGCGCTCCGCCTCGATCAGCTCCGGCGCGGCGTCGACGAACGTGTCGGCGACGCGGTCGGCGAGCGCGTCGAGCGTCGGCCGCGCCGGTGAGAGCCGCGGGATGAAGTGCGCCACGTCGAAGCCGACGATGTCGGCGATTTCGGCATCGAGCAGCCGCGACGCCGCGGCGTTCGCCTCCTGCACGATGCCGTCCGGGCCGACCGTCAAGATCGGATCCTTGACGTTGTCGAGGATCGGATGCAGCACCGCGTGCGGGTCGCGCGCGCCCGCGGGCTCGTCGCCCGCAAGGATGTGCTTCAGCTCGTCGCGCACCGACGAGCCTTGCAACGCTGCGGCAATTCTCCGCTTGAGGCGGTCCTTCGCCATGGTCGATTTACGCCCCGCGCATCGCCGCGGATTGACTAGGGAATGGTAGGAACGGCGTCAGCCGGGGCGCCGTGACTGAACTCTCGTTTGGCGGAAAACTCAGGGGCTTTCGCGGACCGGCAATGCGATCAGGTTTTCCTCGCCGGCGTCGGGGCCGCGCGGCGCCGCGGCCGGGGCCGCCGCGCTGCGCAGCGAGACCGTGACGGCGTCCGCTTGCGCGACGCCGTCCACGTGAGCGGAGACGATCACGTGGAGATATCCGGCATCGGCCGCGAGCGGCACGACCGTGATCGTCCAGCGGTACGTGCCGGCGTCCGAGGCCTCGAGCGTCGGCGGCGCCACGAGCACCGCGGCCGGCACGCTCGCGTCGACTTCGATTCGCACGTCGCGTGCGTCCGGCGCGACGCGCGCCCGCACGTGGAGCGTCTGCGGCACGCCGACGGCCGGCTCGCCCGCAAGGCCCGCAAGCCGATAGTCGATCGCGATCGGACCCGTGGGTTTGGCCCGGAGCTCGAAGGGCACGGCCGCGCGGACGGCGTCGCGCTCCTCGAGACGCGGCGCCGCGCTCGCGAGCAGCGGGCACGCGAGCAAGGCGGCAACGAGCAGCGATCTCGACGTGCGCTTCGTCATGGCCGCGTGACCGTCACGTCGAAGCAGGTGCGGCCGATCGGCGGATAGACGGGATCGTCGATCGGATTCGTGTTCGTCCATTCGTAGACCTCGAGCACGTAGTCGCCGGCTTCGAGCGTCGGCGAGAAAGTTTCGACACAGCTCTCCGGCGTGCTCACGGAGCAAGCCGACTCGCCTTCCGAGGCGATTTTCTCGGCGCCGAAGTGCAGCACGAGGTCCGGATCCGCCGCGGCGTTGATCGGCGCACGCGCACGCGCCGTGATCGTGTGCACGCCGGGATTCGCGACCGTGAAGCGCACGAAGCGGCGCGACGCGAGCTTGTTCTCGCCACCGAACGGCGGAATCGTGTTGTAGTCGTCGAGGCTGCACACGTTCTCGAGCGTGGCGCCGACCGTGAGCGTGTCGTAGACCGTGTTGAAGTCTAAGAATACCTCTTCCGGCGTGCGGCCCGCCGGGTTGCCGAAGTTGTTCTGGCCCGTGCCGTACTCGTCGGTCACGGCCGCGATCCGCTGCGAAGTCGTCAGACTGTCGATCAGCGGCGCTTCGGCCGGGTGCGCGCTCTTCAGCGCGTGGACGAACGGAAACACGCTCGTCAGCGCGTGCGTTGTGCGGAGCTCGCCGACGAACGCTTCCCAGAGCGGCGCGAAGCCGAGCTCGAGGTCGTCGACGACGAACGTGCCCGGCGGCACGTCGCGCCCGTTGTCGTAGAGATCGAAGAGCAGCGATTGCAGCGACTCCTCGCTGAACCAGCCGGGGTTCGGGTTGTTGCGGTTCGGGGTTTGCTCGAGGTCGAAGCTGAATGCGAGCGCCTGCCCCGCGCTGTGCGTGTCGACGTAGATGGAGTCGCCCAACGCCATCGCCGCGAACGCGCTGCCCCAGGCCTCGCCGAACGCGACGCGCATGTCGAGCTGATGCGAGAGCGCGTGCGGGCCGGCGATGCTGTCGGAGCGCGAGAAGCTGTGCTCCAAGTAATGGCCGAGCTCGTGTGCGATGACGTGGCGGTCGTATTCGTCGGTGTCTTGATCGGCGGCGCCGACGAGCAGAATGCCGACCGACGGGCGGAACCGCGTCGAGCCGATCTCGCCGGCGCCCGGGCCGGCGACGGGGACGTTCGCCGTGCTCCAGTGAAACTCGAGCGCCGGGAACGCCGTGTCCGACGCCGCCGTCAGGATCAGCTGCACGGCATCGTAGGCGACGTCGAGAATCGCGAACGGCGCCGCGGATCGCGGCGCCGTGTACGCGGCGCCGGTCCAACCCGACTCCGCGTGCAGGTTGCGCGTGACGTCCGAAGTGCCCGTGTTGAACACGGCGCCCGCGAGCGTATAGAGCGCTTCGTTGTTGACGTTGTCGACCACCTTGAAGTCCCAGCTCGGCGTTCCGACGCGCAGCATCTCGGCGCGCACGCGGAGCGCGACGTCGGTGTTCATCGCGACGTTGCCGAACGCGTAGTTGCCCGCCGCGTCCGTCGTCGTGCTCGCAAGCACGGTCGTGCCCTGCACGAGCTCGACCGTGACGCCGCGCGCCGGCTGCGGCGTAGTCTCGTCGTACGCGAGCCCCTCACCGGCGACGACGGGGACGCGATCGAACGTGACCCGGCCGCCGATGCCGATGCCGCTCGGCGCCGGAGCGGCGCTGCTCTCGCCGCCGCCGCAACCGGCGAGCAGCATCAGCAGCGAAATTACGGCGAGCAGGCGAACCATGGACGGCGATCCTACCTGCCCGCGATGGGCGCTTGACAGTGTCTGCCTCTCGCGACGGCGCGACACCGAGAACGGAGCGAGGCAGGATGCGCCCTTCCCCGTCTTCGAGGCGGTTCGGCGTCGCCGATTTGCGACCGGCTTCCGGGTGGCGCAAAGACGAGCTGCTACACTCACGGGTCGAGATTATGTCGCTTACGTTAAGTCCATGACGCAGAAAACAATTCTGGTGACGGGTGGGGCGGGCTACATCGGCTCGCACGTCGTCCGCCAGCTCGGGGAGGCCGGAGAGAAGATCGTGGTGCTCGACGATCTGTCGACGGGCTTTCGGCAAGCCGTTTTGTTCGGCGACCTCGTCGTCGGTCATACCGGCGACCCGGCCTGCCTCGCGGAAGTGTTCGGCCGCTACGACGTCGACACCGTCATGCACTTCGCCGCGAAAACCATCGTGCCCGAGTCGGTCGCGGATCCGCTCAAGTACTACGGCAACAACACGTGTGCCAGCCGGACGCTGCTCGAGCACTCGCTGAAGGCCGGCGTGAAGCACTTCGTCTTCTCGTCGACGGCGGCCGTTTACGGCATACCGCAGAGCGGCGAAGCCTCCGAGGACACGCCGACGGCGCCGATCAACGCCTACGGCACGTCGAAGCTCATGACCGAGTGGATGCTGCGAGACGTCGCGGCCGTCACACCGCTCCGTTACGTGGCGTTACGGTACTTCAACGTGGCCGGCTCCGACCCGGGCGGCCGCATCGGCCAATCGACGCCGAAGGCGACACTTCTCACGAAGGTTGCGTGCGAAGTCGTTGTCGGGAAACGGCCTTACGTGTCGATCTTCGGCACGGACTACCCGACGCCCGACGGCACCGGCGTGCGCGACTACATCCACGTGGAGGACCTCGCGGACGCGCATTTGAAGGCCCTCGCCTACTTGCGCAAGGGCGGCGAATCCACGACATTGAACTGCGGCTATGGCCGTGGCTATAGCGTCCGCGAGCTGCTCTCCATGGTCGAGAACGTCGCCGGACATTCCATCGAAAAAAGGGAGGAGCCCCGCCGGGCCGGCGACCCGCCGACTTTGATCGCGCGGGCCACGCGTATTCGCGACACGCTCGGTTGGCAGCCGCGGCATGACGACCTCGCCGAGATCGTAACGACGTCGCTCGAATGGGAACGGAAACTCGCTGCAGGGTATTGGCGCTCGTGAGCATTCGAGGGCGCGCCGAATGATGCGTCGACCGCGAACGCTGCTCGGCATGGTGCTGATGGGGCTCGCCTTCGTCACCGTGCCGCTGCTCATCGCGATCGGCAACGCCATGGTCAAGCTCGGGCAGCTCGCGTCCGAGAGCGAGGTCGTGCTCGACCACAGCGCCACCGCCACGCTCGAGAACCAGCGGCTCGCGAACCTGCTCGAGCGCATGGAGCGTACGGCGCGCCAGTATCTCGTCGTGTCGGCTGTCAACCATCTGACGCTCTACGACGCCGATCAAGCGGATTTGGAGAAGAGCTTGGCCGCCCTGCGCGCCCTGCCGAGCGACGACGAGGTCCGCAACCAGCTCGCGCGGCTCTCGACGATCTCGAAGGACGTGCACCGCATGCTGCGCGGCGGCGCGAACGACTCTGCGATCGTGGAGCGCTTCGGCATGCTGCGAGACGCGATCCGCGCCGTCGAGAACGGCATGCGCACGACGACGAACGCGCGGCTCGAGACGCTGCAGGAGAACGCGAGCTCGGCTCAGCAAGAGCTCGCGTGGCTGTCGGCGGCGTTGATTCCGGGCACGGTGGTGCTGATCGCGCTGTTCCTGCTCGTGGTGGGCCGCCCGATGCGCCAGATCGACCGCGCGATCCGCGAGCTCGGCGAAGGCGACTTCGGCCGGCCGATCACCGTGAGCGGCCCGCACGACATCGAGACGCTTGGCCGTCAGCTCGAATGGCTGCGCCATCGCTTGAAAGAGTCGACTGACGAGAAGAACAAGTTCCTGCGTCATATGTCGCACGAGCTCAAGACGCCGCTCGCGAACATCCGCGAGGGCACGGAGCTCTTGCTCGACGGCTCCGTGGGCCAGCTCGACATCCGGCAGCAGGAAGTGACGAACATCCTGCGCGACAACGGCGTGAAGCTGCAGAAGCTCATCGAGAACCTGCTCACGTTCAGCGCCTGGCAGACGCACACGGCGGCGCTCGAGCTGTCGGAGTTCGAGCTGAAGCCCATGGTGTTCAGCGTGCTCTCGCAGCACCGGCTCGCGCTCTCGAACAAGAAGATCAAGCTCAAGCTCGCGATCGCGGCCATCACCGTGCACGCCGACGAGGGCAAGCTCCGGCTCGTCGTCGAGAACTTGCTCTCGAACGCCATCAAGTTCACGCCGAGCGGCGGCTCGATCCAGATCGGCGCCGGCATGCAAGACAGCGAGCTCGTCATCGAGGTCGGCGACAGCGGCCCGGGCGTGCACCCCGACGACGGCGACCGGATCTTCGAGGCGTTCTACCAGGGCCGGCGGCCGCAGGGCGGCCCCGTGGGCGGCACGGGCATCGGGCTCTCCGTCGTCGCCGAGTGCGTGCAGGCGCACGGCGGCTCCGTCGAGCTCGTGCGCGACGGACGGCCGGGCGCCCATTTCCGCGTACGGCTGCCGTTGCGCCGCGCGGCGGACAAGCGCTTGCGGGCGGTGGCCAATGCGTAGCGCGGCGCGGTTCTTCGGCCGGGCGGGCTTGGCGCGCCTGGCCGGGTTGGCGGCCGTGGCGGCCTTGGCAGGCTGCACGGCGCTCGGCGGCTCGGGCGCCGGGCGGCAGGGCCGGGCGTCGGCGCCGGCCGCCGATTCGGCGCTGGGGCCGGCCGTGATCGACGCCGGCGACAGCATCGGCCTCTATCTGCAGAACCTGCGCAGCCTGATCGAAGGCGACGCCGTCGTGCAGGCCGACCTCTTTCGCGACATCGCCGCCGCCGCCGACGCCTCGCCGACGACGACGAACCGGCTCATGCTCGCGCTCGCGCTTTCGACGCCGACGCATCCCGCGAGCGACCCGGAGCAGGCCCAGCGCCTCCTGAGCGAGCTGCTCGCCGCGAGCGACGCGCTGCTGCCCGAGGAGCACGTGCTCGCCCTCATCCATTTGAAGGACGTCGAGCAGCGGCTGATTCTCGACGCCGAGGCCGAGCGCCTGCAGCAAGCGATGACGGCCGCGGCGGCGCAGCGCAACGACCGCAACGCGCAGCAGCTGCAGGCCGCGCTCGCCGAGAATCGGCAGCTGCGCGCGGAGCTCGACGAGGTGCGCGCGAAGCTCGACGCCATCACAGACATCGAACAGTCCATCCGGGAACGCGAAAATGGTGCAGATTCACAGTAAGCCCGCCGGTCCGGTGGCCGCTCGCGGCCGCATCCTCCTGGTCGACGACGACCCGGGGCTCTTGCGGCTCTTGAGCATCCGCTTGCGCGCCGAGCACTACGACGTCGAGGCCGTCGAGAGCGCGGCCGAGGCGCTCGCCGCCCTCGCCCGCTTCCGGCCGGATCTCGTCGTCACGGATCTGCGCATGGACAATATGGACGGCATCCAGCTGCTGAAGGAGATCCAGCGCCAGCGGCCCGGCCTCTGCGTGCTGCTGCTCACGGCGCACGGCACGATCCCGGACGCCGTCGAGGCCACTCAGAGCGGCGCGTTCGGCTTCCTCACGAAGCCCGTCGACAAGCAGCAGCTGCTCGAGTACGTCGAGCGCGCCATGAAGGTCTCGGGCATGCCAAAGGCCACGGACGAGTGGAGCGCCGAGATCATCACGCGCAGCCCCGTCATGGAATCGTGCCTGCAGCAGGCGCGCATGGTGGCGAACACCGACACGCGCGTGCTGATCACGGGCGAGTCCGGCACGGGCAAGGAGCTCCTCGCGCGCGCGATCCACCGCGCGAGCTCGCGCAAGGACCAGCCGTTCGTCGCGATCAACTGCAGCGCGATGGCCGAGAACCTGCTCGAGTCCGAGCTCTTCGGGCACGTGAAAGGCGCGTTCACGGGCGCGGACCGCACGCACAAGGGCCTGTTCCAGGCGGCGCACGGCGGCACGCTCTTGCTCGACGAGATCGGCGACATGCCGATGCGGCTGCAGGTGAAGCTGCTCCGCGTGCTGCAGGAGGAGCAGGTGCGGCCCGTCGGGAGCACCGACGCGATCAAGGTGAACACGCGCGTCGTGTCCGCGACGCATCAGGATCTCAAGGACCTGATGATCAAAGGGACGTTTCGCGAGGATCTCTACTACCGCCTGAACGTCGTGAATATCCATCTGCCGGCGTTGCGGGAACGGCGCGAGGACATTCCGCTGCTCGTCGAGCATTTCCTGCGGCAGATCTCGGGGGAGAGCAACCAGGAGCGGAAGGTGTATGCGCCGGAGGCCGTGGAGCTGCTCGTGGCGAGTCAATGGCCCGGGAACGTGAGGCAGCTCTACAACGTCGTGCGGCAGAACGTGGCGCTGGCGCCGACGAGGGTGATTTCGGCGGAGCAGGTGCGGAGCGCTTTGGGGGAACAGGCGAACGCGTTGCCGTCGTTCTCCGAGGCGCGGGATGAGTTCACGCGGAACTATCTATCGCAGTTGCTGCAGATTACGGGGGGTAACGTTTCGCAGGCGGCGCGGCTTGCGAAGCGGAATCGGACGGATTTTTACAAGCTGCTTGGGCGGCATCAGTTGAATGCCGAGCAGTTCAAGGACGCGCGGTAGCGGCTGCCGCCGAACTCTGCTAAACGAAAGGGGCCGGCGATGGCGACTCGCCGGCCCCTTTTCGCACAATCAGTATGCTGTGACTCGTGCTTAGCTCGCCGCACGCTTGCGACGGCGCGCGAGGCCCATCGCGAGCAGTCCGGCGCCGAGCAGCGACAACGTGGCGGGCTCCGGAACCGACGTCGGAGCGCGCGTAAAGCTGCCCGTGCCCGACGGGTCGCCGAAGAACGGCACGATGAACGACCAGGTGTTGCTGCCCTCATTGGCCAGGAAGTCGAAGGCGTCCCCGGGGAACAGCCCGAACACCCCGTCAATGCGGAAATAACCGCCCGAGAACGTCTGGCCGTCTGCGCTTAGCGTCAACGAGCTCGCGCCGAGCGAGGAGTTCGAGTTGCTCAGCGTGAACAGCCCGAAATCCATCCAGAAGCTCGAGATCTCGAAGTTCGTCAGCGTGCCGTCTGCCAGGCCGGCGTCGGAAGTGGAGATCCCGCCGGTGATGGCCGGACCCACCACGCCGTAACAGTTGGCCTCGCACGTACCATTGAACGCGAACGTGATGGGTAAGGCCTGTACCTGAGAAATGAAGGATAGCGCGGCCGCGAGTCCGAGAGCCTTAAAGAGTCGTGCCATCACCGTCCATGCCTCTTCGTTTCGCGTTCAAAACATCCTCGACCGTAAAAGGCAAGGTTCGTGCCCGATATCCATTCTCCTTGTAAAACAGCGACATGTAATGCGCGATCTACTGCTGGGGATGGCGCAGTGTCAAGGGTTTCGACACCGCTCGCAGGATGTGCCGGCGGGGCGCCCCCGACCGAAACGAGCAAGGAATCCTCCGGAGCTTCATGTCCATCAACTAGCGCCAGCCTGGCTGCCGATGTCGGCCTCGTCGGCGCGTATTGCGTACTTGGCCATCAGGTCGTACAGCGTCGGCCGCGTGATCCCGAGCAGCTCCGCGGTTCGCGAAATATTGCCACCCGCCCGCACGAGCGCCTGACGAATCGCCTGAGTCTCGGCGTTCTGCCGGACGACACGTAGATTCAAGGTGGGCGGATTCGTCGCCACAGTGAGGCCCAGGTCGGCGGCCGTCACGAACTTACCCTCGGCCATGATGATGCCGGCCTTGATCTTGTTCTCCATCTCGCGGACGTTACCCGGCCACGCGTACGTGTCGATGGCGTCGTGCGCGTCCTCCGTGAAACCCTTGATGACGCGCCCCTGTTGCTTCGCGAACTTGTTGAGCAGGTATTGCGCGAGCAGCAGACGACCGCCTTCGCGTTCCCGGAGCGGCGGGATGTCGATCGTGATTTCGCTGATGCGGTAGTAAAGATCCTCGCGGAACGCGCCCGTCGCCATGGCCTGCTTCAGGTTCTTGTTCGTGGCGCACAGCACGCGGACGTCGACCGGGATCTCGGCGCGCCCGCCGATGCGCTCGATCGTGCGCTGCTGGAGGAACCGGAGCAGCTTGGCCTGCAGCGACTGCGGCATGTCGCCGATTTCGTCGAGGAACAGCGTGCCGCCGTCGGCGACCTCGATCTTGCCCGGCGTCTGCTTCACGGCGCCCGTAAAAGCGCCCTTCTCGAAGCCGAAGAGCTCGGACTCGAGCAGCGTCTCGGGAATCGCGGCGCAGTTGATCGCGACGAACGGCGCCTTCTTGCGCGTGCTGAGCGAATGAATCGCACGGGCGAGCACTTCCTTACCCGTGCCGCTCTCACCTTGCAGCAGCGTCGTCGCGTTGGTGGGCGCGACTTTCTCGACGGTGCGGCACACCTTCAGCATTGCGTCGCTCGCGGCGATGACGCCGTCGAGCGGCGAGGCGCCGAGCGCTTCGGCGAGCTGGCGGTTCTCGGCTTCGAGCGCGTGGATCTGGAACGCGCGTTGGACGATGAGCTGGAGCGTGTCGACGTCGACGGGCTTTTGATAGAAGTCGTAAGCGCCGAGGCCGACGGCCTTGACGGCGTTGCTCTGGTCGCCGTGGCCCGTGACGACGACGACCTTCGTGAACGGCGCGAGCCGAAGAATTTCCTTGAGGGTTGCGAAGCCTTCGGTGACGCCGCTGTCGTCTGGGGGAAGTCCCAAGTCCTGGAGGACGACGGCCGGCTCGTGGCGCCGCAACTCGTTGATCGCGCCCTCGCGGTCGACGGCCGAAAGCACCTCGTAGTCCTCGAAGCACCAGCGGAGCTGGCTTTGGATGCCGGGATCGTCCTCGACGATCAGGAGCTTGCGCGGGTTATCGGCCACGGCGGGATGCTGCCACAGCGGAAGCGCGCGCCCCAAGCAGTCTCTTCACAGAACCGTGCGCTCGGCACATCAGCGCGAGCGGAAAAACGCGGCGATCCGGCCAACCACGTACTCGCGTTGCTCCGGTGTCAGCTCCGGGTAGATCGGCAGCGCGAGGACCTCCTCCGACGCGCGCTGCGCTTCGGGGAAATCGGCCCCGTCGTGCTCGAGGTACGCGAAGCAACGCTGCGCGTGGAGCGGTACGGGGTAATAGACCTCGGTGCCGACGCCGTTCGCGGCCAGGTATGCCCGAAGCTCGTTGCGCCGCCGCGTGCGAACGACGTACTGATTGAAGACATGGCGAGCGCCCGGGATTCGCGCAGGCACTTGCACGGCGTCGCCGAGGTCGGCGCGGCGGAACAGGTCGTCGTAGTGGGCGGCGTTCGCCTGACGCGCGCGCGTCCAATCGTCGAGGTGCTTCAGCTTGACGACGAGAACGGCCGCCTGGAGCTCGTCGAGCCGGAAGTTGCCGCCGATCAGATCGTGATAGTACTTCGGTTCGCCGCCGTGCACGCGCAGGATCCGCATGCGCTCGTGCAGCGCGTCGTCGTTCGTGACGCACATACCGGCGTCGCCGAAGGCGCCGAGGTTCTTCGTGGGAAAGAACGACAGGCATCCGACATCGCCGATGCTGCCGGCGCGCCGCCCGTCCGAGAGCGCGGAGCCGATGGCCTGCGCGGCATCCTCGACGAGGGCGAGCCGGTATTTCCGCGCGATCTCGCTGAACGCGTCGAGATCGGCCATCTGGCCATAAAGATGCACGGGCAGGACGGCGCGAACGGTGCCACCCGTTGCTTTGTCTACGAGCCGATCGCCGCGTAGCTCGCACCGCTCGGCGATCGCCTGTTCGACTTTCGCCGGATCGAGGTTGAAGGTGGCGGGATCGATGTCGCAGAAGAACGGACGCGCGCCGAGCCGTGCAACGACGCCGGCGGTCGCGAAGAACGTGAACGGCGTCGTGATGACCTCGTCGCCGGGGCCGACGTCGAGCGCCATCAAGGCGAGCAGGAGCGCATCGGTGCCGGACGAAACCCCGAGGCCGTGCTTCGTCTCGGAGTATTCGGCGATCTTGGCTTCGAGCTCCGCAACTTGCGGACCCAAAACGAAGCGCTGCTCGTCGCAGACCTCGCGAATCGCCGTCTCGATCTCCGCTCGCAGCGGCGCGTATTGACCCTTCAGATCGAGCAATGGCACTTGCATGTCGTGGTCACGAACCTCGCTTGTCGAAATGCCGACCGCAGGCGGCCGTTGCCCGCCAGCGCGGCCGGCCGGCACGCATGGCTGCTGGCTTGACTGCAATCGAAAGAGGGCGACGCTGCCATCTCAGCGCCCCAGGAAACCGCCGCCGACAGACGGGACTACCCATGGCTTCCATCAGGCTCCGAGCCTGACAGCGCGCCCTCGAGACCAACTGGTGGGTTGCCCTGGTGTTCTGGCCTGCAGGATAACCGGGCCGGGCCCGGGTCGCCAAGACCGATCCTGTTCTTCTTTCAGCTCAACGAGTTAGCGGCCTTCCCGGCGCATCAGCACGGGGACTTGCTCGCCCGACGAGATTCCCTCGTGACGCCGCGCAACCTCGCCTCGCCGCGTCATCCTCCACCGGGCGCGGCGTGCGCCGCCGCGGCCTCATGGTTTCGCGGCGTCGCCGCAGGCGTCCGTCGTGTCCGGACCATCAAGGTATCCGAGCCGCCGCCGATAAAGGGAGCCGCAGTACCCGGAGAGCGGAGAATCGATTATGTCAAGTACGGCTCACGCCGTCGGCTTCAGCTTCGTCGAGCGCCTGGCTCAAGACCTCCGCGACGAGCGTTTGGAGCTGCCTGCCTTTCCGGAGGCCGTCGTGCGCATCCAGCGAGTGCTTCAATCGCCAGACACGCGGACCGACGACGTGGTGCGCATCCTGAGCTCCGAGCCGGCGCTCGCCGCTCGCTTGCTGCGCATGGCCAACTCGGCCGAGTTTCGGCGAGTGGATCAAAACGTCACCGACTTGCGGACGGCCGTCACCCGCATGGGCTTCAACATGGTTCGCAGCGTGGCGGTCGCGTTCGCGATGCGACAGCTGCGGCGCAAGGACACCTACTCGCCGGCGGCACAGCGCGAGCTCGAACAGGCGTGGGAAGAGAGCCTGGCCGCTTCGGCCGCGTGCTTCGTCATCGCGAAGCGGTTCACGCGCTTGAATCCCGATCAGGCGCTGCTGACCGGCCTCCTGCACGTCCTCGGGCGCCTTTACATCATCATGCGCTCGAAGGACGCGGCGGAGCTCAGCGACGGCGAGATGCGCCAGGTCATCGAAGGATGGCATGCGAGCATCGGCAAGGCGATCCTCGAGAGCTGGGGCTTGCCCGAGGAGCTCCAGCACGCCGTCGAGCATCAGGACGAGCTCGACGGCGGGCAGGAAGGCGACGTGTCGCTGACGGACGTGCTCATCGCGGCGAAGCTGCTCGCGAGGGGTGAAACGGATGGCGCCAAGTTCGCCGCCTTGAGACGCGTGGGCGTTGCCGAGAAGGACGGCCTGCTCCCGATGGAGCAGTACGCAGAAGAGCTGAGGGGCGTGCGAGCGTCATTGGGCGAGTAGAAGGCCAATCGCAGCCTATCTGCTCGGCGGCTCGGGTCTCCGGTGCAGGCAGCGCGTGGAAGCGAATCCGCGTCATTTGCGGCGTTTGGTGGGTCGCTCACGGAGCGCTGGCCGCGATTCAATGGCCCGATGGGACGCCATTCACGTCGGTCTCCGCCCAGACCGCCCGTACGCCGCCGCTCATTGACCGTGCGCGACGCCGCGCGCGCCTACCTCGCGGATCGCCACGCGGAAGGACAGAACACCGGCGATAGCCGGCGGCAGCTCGAGACCTATGTGCTGCCGCACTTCGGGTCGCGACTCGTCGCGGATCTGGAGGCCGCCGAGCTCAAGGCTTGGCGCGACGCGCTCGCGGAGACAGCGCCGCGCGTGCGGCGAGCGAAAGGTACACGCGAGCCGCGGCATGCCGGAGTCGATCTTCGCGATGCCGAGGTTCGCCGCCGGCGTCGCAGCACCGTCAATCGAATCGCGACGATCTTCAAAGCCGCTCTGAACCACGCCGCTCGCCTCGATCCGGAGGCGTATCCCAACCGCGAAGCCTGGCGACACGGGCTCAAGGCGTTTCGTCGCGTCGAACGGCCGCGGGGCCGGTGGCTCGGACCCAACGAAGTCGAACGCCTGGTGGAAGCCTGCCGAGAGCCGTCCTTTCGGCGTCTCGTGCTCGCCGCCCTCTATACCGGCTGCCGCTACGGCGAGCTCCGCCGAGCGCGCGTGGGCGACTACGCGCCTGAGCTGCCGGCACTGCGCATTCCGGTCGCGAAGAGCGGCCGGTGGCGCGACGTGTTCCTGCACGACGAAGCGGCCGCGTTCTTCGCCGAGGTTACGGCCGGACGCGCCGTCGGCGAGTGGCTCCTCGAGCGCTCACCCGGCGTTCCCTGGGGAACTTCGCAGCAAGCGCGACGCATGGCTGTCGCCTGCAAAGCCGCGCGCATCGCGCCGCCCATTTCGTTTCACGGGCTGAGACATACCTATGCCAGCCTGTCGGTGCAGGCCGGAATGGCGTTGATCGCTCTCGCCCGCAATCTCGGCCACGCCGACACGCGGATGGTCGAGAAGCATTACGGCCATCTGTCGGATCGGTACATGCGCGAGCAGGTCCGGAGGTTCGCGCCCGGCTTGCGCGTCGACTGTTCCTCCCGTGCGCCAGCCTCGACGGACTCCGGAGCGTCTGGGCCGTAGAACAACCCTACGCGGCGTGCGGCCGCTTCACCTTGGGCGGAGCTTTTTGCGTAGCCTCCCACAAGTCGTACTGTGCCTCGAGATTCACCCGGAGATCGGGCTCCGTACCGAAGGCAGCCGCCAAGCGAACCGCCATCTCGGCGGACACGGGAGCGCGGCCGTCGACGATCTCAGACACGTGCCTGCGCGACACGTGCGTCCGCAGCGATCGTGATGCTGGCGCCGAGGGGAACGAGAGGCGTATCACGCAGGATCTCGCCGGCGTGGGCCGAACATCGTCGGGTCCTTCTAGCTCTACTCGTAGTCGCCGTAACCGACGTCGACCGCATGCCCATCCTGAAAGCGAAATGCCACTCGATAGTTTTCGTCGACACTGACTGCGAATCGACCTTTGGGCTTTCCCTTCAATGGTTGATCACCGCGAGCAGCATGCGATCAACCGTCGCCGAGGCTTATCATCTTGCTTAATTGGCGTCCCTAAGCGGAGAAAGTTCGAACCAGCTTTTCGACACGCTCGAAGAATGGAACGTGTACCTCGAGCACACCACCTTCATGTCGACCGGCCGCCACGCGCCGCGACCACAAACGGCTTGATGCTCCCGGACCTCGTCTCAACGCGGTCTCAACGCTTCTGCCGTTTTTTCGGGTTCCTGCCTGCAGTCAAGAACGCGGAATACGACGCACACGTCGCCATCGACCCTGTAGTACACGGCATAGGGGAAACGTCTCGCGAGCATCCGGTGGTGATCGAACACCTTCATGTGGACGCCGGCGTACAACCCCAAGGAATCGATGTCGGAGAACAGCGAGTCGAGAAAGTAGTCGCCAACGCTTTCGTCTTGCCGAGCGTAGAACATTCGCCCGCGATCCAAGTCGGAGATCGCCGAAGGAAGGATCTTGATTTTCACTCGGCGCGCTTGCGCAACTCACGTTTCGCGTCGGCCCAGTCGAGCGGTTGCTCTTGTCCAGCCTCGTAGCGCGCGGCCGTTTCTTGCAAGGCAGCTTCATGCCAAGGCGGGGAGTCCAGCCGAGATTCCTCACGGCTTATGGATTCCCACAGCTCCTCCATCGCGCGAAGCTTCTCGTCCCAAGACATTTGTTTGATCGCTAGCGTGCTCATAGCATGAGCATACCTTTCCAGCTATGACTATCAAAGGTTGCCAGGTTCGCGTCTAACCTATTGTTCTAGTTAAATTTTTATGTGGCGTCCCCAAGGGGATTCGAACCCCTGTTACCGCCGTGAAAGGGCGATGTCCTAGGCCTCTAGACGATGGGGACGATGTGGTGCGTCGGGGTTGGTGGAGCCAGGCGGGATCGAACCGCCGACCTCTACAATGCCATTGTAGCGCTCTCCCAGCTGAGCTATGGCCCCGTTCCCCGATCCAAAAGAGGCGACGAGTTTAGGGAGGCGTCTTGATACGGTCAACAATATATGAGTCCGCACGACGCCTCACTCCGAGCACTCGGCGACTCGCGCGGTTGGATCAATACAATAGGCTCGTTGACGGGTGGTATCGTATCGCGAGCTTTGGGTGCTTGAGCTAGTGTCGTTGCGGCGTTTTGCGTGCTTCGCGTTCCTCACGGTCGCCGGTTGCAGTAGCGGTGACGTGCCAGACCGTATCGCTCCGAACGGCAGCTTCGTTGCCGACGAAGTCGCTGATTTCGATGCTCCCTGGGCGATGGCGGTTTTGCCGGACGGCCGCTTGCTGGTAACCGAGCTCGCCGGGCACCTCAAGCTCTATTCACCGGCCGACGGCACCGTCATCGAGGTCGGCGGTGTTCCGGACGTCGCCTACGTCGGTCAGGGTGGGCTCGGCGATGTCGTGCTGCACCCCGATTTTGCA
>Ga0209172_10001122_pt1 | contig 61685 bp, 49 predicted proteins | sample LarsenN4metaG_FD_184113 | JGI IMG/M metagenome (GOLD analysis project Ga0209172, IMG submission 184113) | Hot spring sediment bacterial and archeal communities from British Columbia, Canada, to study Microbial Dark Matter (Phase II) - Larsen... ...
AGCCGACACGCATAGGAGCTGGTGGCGAGTGACTCGCCCAGCCACGAAACCGCGCGCGGACGGGAACAACGAAGACGTCACCTTCGCAGACCTCAGGCGGGTTAGGAGGTCTGCTCCGGTGACGTCTGTCGAAACGGAAGAGACTTGACATCAGTCCGGCTCATAGGAGCCGGACCCGCGTGAGTAGTATCCTGCTTCAGCCGGACCGTGCCCACGCGCTCAGACCAGCGCCGCGGCGATCTCCTTGAGCTGCTCCGTATGCCGCCCCTCGTGCGCCGCCATCAGCTCGACCCACTGATACACGTTCAGCGTTCCGAAAAACGGGTGGTCGAGCGTCACCTGGCTCAACGCGAGGCCCTCGCATCCAGCCAGCATCGTGCGCAGCCCCGCGTGCTGCTGCTCGAGCGCCACCCAGCCGGCCTCGACATCGAGCTGGCCGGTCGGCTGCGCCGGCTCCGGCGCCTGGCGTTTGTTGACGCGGTCGCGCATGCGCTGCTCGACCGCCTCGGGCAGCGGCGTCCGCGGCTGCGTCTCGGGCGACAGGCCGCTGCGGGCGGCCTCCAGCGCCCTGGCGATGCGGCCGCCGAAGATCTTCTCCACGAGCGTCAGATGTTCGAGGACCTCCGCCGCCGACCAGCGGTCGGGAGCGGGGCGCTGCCGGTGGAGCGCCGGCGGAATCGCATCGAGCGCGCGGCGCAGCGTCGCGCGCGAGCGGTCCAGCCGCGAAAGAGCTTCGGTCAGATGGGTGTGCATGGCAGACAGCATATGTGATGTCGGCCGTCTGTGATGTCGGCCGAGCGCGGCGCGGCGGACCTCATCCGGCATGAGCGAGAATGAAAGGGATGCCGCCCATTCTCGAGCTCGTGAACGCCACGTTGATTCGCGGCCGGACCCGGGTCCTCGACCGGCTGACGTTCACCATCAATCGCGGCGAGCACACCGCCATCCTCGGCCCGAACGGCGCCGGCAAGACGTCGCTGATCCGCATGCTCACCCTCGACGACCGGCCGCGCGCCTCCGACAACGGCACGCCCGCCCTGCGCCTGTTCGGCCGCGAGCACTGGGACATCGGCGAGCTGCGGACGCGCCTCGGAGTCGTCACCGGCGACCTCGATGCCACCTTCGGGCTCAGCACCTCGGGCGGCCGCGTGTCGGGTCTCGACGCGGCCGTGTCGGGCTTCTTCGGCAGCCACGGCGTGTTCGCCCACCACGAGGTCACCGACGCGATGCGCGACCGGGGACGCGAGGCGCTGGCGCGGGTCGAGGTGCCTCACCTCGCCGGCAAGCCGCTCAACGAGATGTCGACAGGCGAGCGGCGCCGCGTCCTCATCGCCCGCGCGCTGGTCACCCGTCCCGACGCGCTCGTGCTGGACGAGCCGACCACCGGGCTCGATCTCGTCGCGCGGCACCGGTTCATGGAAACCGTTCGCCGCCTCATGCGCGAGGGGACGACGCTGATCCTGATTACGCATCATGTCGACGAGATCGTCCCCGAGACGCGGCGTGTGGTGCTGCTGCGCGGCGGCCAGGTGGCGTATGACGGTCCGCCCGAACAGGCGCTCACGGCGCCGCGCCTGAGCGAGGTGTTCGATGCCGACCTGTCGGTGGAGCGCGCCGGCGGGTACTATCACGTGAGGGTGGCGGAAAGCCCTAGCACGTGACACCCACATCGCTCGCCGACGCGTACGCCGGGTTCCTCGAGCGGTATCCGCAGTACCGCTCGACGCTGCACCTCGATGTGCTTCGCGCCGCCGAGTACAGCCGCCTCGACGAGCACGCGCAGGTCTACCTGGACTACACCGGCGCCGGCCTCCACGCCGTGTCCCAGGTGCGCCAGCATGCCGAGCTGCTGAACAGCCAGGCGTTCGGCAATCCCCACTCGGCCAATCCGGCCTCCTCCCGCACGACGACGCTCGTCGAAGGCGCGCGGCGCGCGGTGCTGGACTGGTTCGACGCGGGCGGCGAGTACACCGCGATCTTCACCGTCAACGCCACCGGTGCGCTCAAGCACGTGGGCGAGTCGTATCCGTTCTCGCCGGATGGACGACTGCTGCTGACCGCGGACAATCACAATTCGGTCAACGGCATTCGCGAGTTCGCGCGCGCCGCGGGGACGCCGGTCGAGTACTCGCCGCTGACCGTGCCCGAGCTGCGGCTCGACATGCATGCGCTGGAGAAGAGGCTGGAGGCGGGCCGGACGGGCGACCGTCTGCTGGCGTTTCCCGCGCAGTCGAACTTCACCGGTGTCAAGCATCCGCTCGAGGTGATCGCCCGCGCGCACGATCGCGGATGGGACGTGCTGCTCGACGCCGCGGCGTTCGTCTCGACCAATCGTCTGAGCCTGCGCGAGACGCGCCCGGATTTCGTCAGCATCTCGTTCTACAAGATGTTCGGCTATCCGACCGGTGTCGGCTGCCTGCTGGTCCGCAACAGCGTGCTCGGCAGGCTCCGGCGGCCGTGGTTTGCCGGCGGAACGGTGAACTTCGCCACCGTCGGCGGCCGCCGCCACATCCTCTCGCCGGGCGAGGCCGGCTTCGAGGATGGCACGCTGAACTATCTGTCGATTGCGGCGGTCGAAATCGGGCTGCGTCATCTCGCGTCGGCCGGCATCGACGCCGTTCACACGCGCGTCGACTGCCTGACAAGCTGGCTGCTCGATCGGCTGGTCTCGCTCCGCCACTCGAACGGCCGGCCGATGGTGCGCATCTACGGCCCCCTCACCACCGCCATGCGCGGCGCCATCGTCACCATGAATTTCTACGATCCGGCGGGGCACCTGCTCGACTACCGCCGCGTCGAGGAGCTGGCGGCGGAGCAGGGCATCTCGCTCCGAACGGGCTGCTTCTGCAATCCCGGCCCTGGCGAGGCGGCGGAAGGGATTGGCGAGCACGACATCGCTGCCGCGCTGGACCGCCACCCGAATCTGACGCTGCCGCTGTTCCTGCAGATGATCGCCCACGAGGGCGGCAAGAGCGCCGGCGCGATCCGCGTGTCGTTCGGCATCGCCAGCAACTTCGCCGACGCGTACCGGTTCTTCGAGTTCGCCGCCAGCCTGCGCGACCAGACGCGGCTGGCGATCGGCGCGGCCAGCTTCGATATCGAGTCGTGCCGCGTCATTCGTGACGGCTCCTGAAGAACCTGAAAGGAATCGGGAATCAGGGATCAGGAATCAGATTCCTGATCCCTGATACCTGATTCCTGATACCTGATTCCTGATGATCTAGGAACTGCAGTAATGTTGTCCGCGTCCGGAGACCGTGGATGTTCCGCGCCGCGTCCCTTCTTCTCGCGCTAACGCTGGTCATCGCAGGGCCGGTCCTGGTGACCGGTCGATCCGGGCGCGCCCTCGCGCAGCGGCCGGCCGACTCGCTGCGCGGACGCGTCGTGTCGGCCGAGAACGCGCGAGCGCTGGCACGCGCGCGAGTCAGCGTGCTCGCGGACGGAAAGCCGCTCGTCGTCACGATTGACTCGTCTGAGGAGGCAGATGGCCCACGGCGCCGTCCCCGCCGCGCCATCACCGACACGACCTTCGACTTCGGCGCCGCCGGCCAGACAACGGACGCGGAGGTCGTGATTTCGAACGCCGGGGCCGCCATCAGCGGCCATGTCACGGATGCGGCCGCAGTGCCGGTGACCACCTACTCGGTGGTGGTGTTTCCCACCGATCGCACCAAATGGTTCCCGGCGTCGCGATTCCTCAAGCTCGGCCGCCCGGCACAGGACGGATCGTTCGAAGTAACCGGTCTGCCGCCGGGCGACTACTGGGTGGCCGCCACAGATCCGATCGAGGGCGACGACGTCTCCGGCGAATGGCTCGAGACCAGGACGCTGGATGAGCTGTCGTTCCGTGCGACCCGCATCACGCTGACCGAGCGCCAGCGCGTCATGACCGTGCTGCGCCTGATCCGGCGATGAAGGCGCCGGAGAGACGACTGCCGATGTTCAGTGGAGCCTGGTTGAGGCTGTTCAACAGCGCCTCAACAGCGACCCGGAGATGGCGGTGTCGGCGACTGGTTCACGCTGTCGATGTTGCTCAGCTGCGATGACGAGCGGCGCGTGCTGCGGTTCGAGCCGGTATTGGGGGCGCAGAGTTTTTGGAAACGCAGAGACCGCGGGGTCCGCGGGGCTTTGGCAGCACGGTCCGGCTGAAGCCGGTATCGGGGGCGCAGAGTTTTTGGAAACGCAGAGACCGCGGGGTCCGCGGGGCTTTGGCAGCACGGTCCGGCTGAAGCCGGTATCGGGGGCGCAGAGTTTTTGGAAACGCAGAGACCGCGGGGTCCGCGGGGCTTTAGCAGCACGGTCCGGCTGAAGCCGGTATCGGGGGCGCAGAGTTTTTGGAAACGCAGAGACCGCGGGGTCGCGGGGCTTTGGCAGCACGGTCCGGCTGAAGCCGGACACTACGGATACCTGGTCCAGCCTGCTCTCAGGGCGGCGCGATCGACGGCCTGCCCTCGGAGATAGACGCGATCGATGCGTCGAGTGTTCGTGATGTCGTCGAGCGGGTTGCCGTCGAGGACGATGAAGCTGGCGCTCTTGCCGGGGGCGATGCCGCCCAGTTCGTCGATCCCGAGGATTGCGGCCGATGTTTTCGTGGCGGCAACGATCACCTGCATCGGCGTCATGCCCGCGGCCACCATGTCGGCAAGCTCGGTGTGAGCCGGCCAGCCGACGGACACGCCGGCATCGGTGCCGAAGCCGATCGTCACGCCCGCCGCGTTGAGCTTTGCGAGATTCCGCGCCTGCACGTCGAACAGGTCCGACTGCTGCCTGACCTGCGCAGGTGTGCGTGCCGCCAGCGCCTCGCGCGCGCGGGTGACTTCTTCCACCGGCACCGTTTCGCTCACCCATTCGGCGTCGGGCGCGATACCGCGATCGGGCAGGTTGGGGATGACGAATACCTCGGGACGCTGCCTGATCAGCGTCATGAACTCATCGTCGATGTCGCGGTCCCGGACGCCGTGCGCGAACCCGTCGATGCCGGCGCGCAGCAGATCCTTGGCGTCCGCGAGATCGAAGATGTGGGCCGCGACGCGAAGGTTGTGCTTGTGGGCTTCGTCGATGATCGCGCGATACATCGGCGGCGGCAGCTTCTTCACGGTGCCGTTGCGATCGTCGACCCAGATCTTCACGAGATCGACCCTTCTCGCGGCCAGTTCCTGGACCGCCTTCCTTGCCTCCGCCTCGGTGGTGACGCCGTAGGCGGCGTCCCTGCGGTATTCGGCGCCCGGTCCGGCGTTCGGGAGCGCGATGCCGCGGCCCGCGGTACGGAACAGCGCGGCGCCGGGCACCGGCATGTCGCGAACCTCGTACGGGACGTCGCCCCGATCGACGCCCATGCTCAGCGTGGCGGCGATGCCGTAGTAGGCGTAGCGCTTGAGATGGTCCACGAGATTGACCCGGGTGTAGTTGCCGGCCGCCGTTGCATTCCGTTTCACGTCGGTGTAGCCGAGATGGCTGTGCGCGTCCACGAGCGCCGGCATGACGGTCTTCCCCGTGAGATCGACGCGTGCGGCGCCCTCAGGCGCCTCGACGTCGCCCCTTCTGCCGACACGCGTGATGCGATCGCCCTCCATGACGAACGCGGCATCCTCGATCGGGGCGCTGCCGTCGCCCGTGATCAGACGGGCACCTTCGAAGATCGTCGCCGCAGCGGCGTCGGATGCCGGAGGAGATGCCGGAGGAGGCGAAGAGCAGGCCGCCAGGACGAGAAGCCACAGACACGTTGAGAGGAGCGCGAGCGCTTCACGCCGAGTGCGCCGTGCGGTGAGGGCGGGTCTCATATCGGTCGCGAGATTGTACAGTTGTCGCGTGCCCGCCGGCATCCGACGAGGCATCGCGGAGACACAGGGTGATCAAACCGTACGGGACATGGCCGTCGCCGATTTCCGCCGGATCCGTCGCGGCGCAGGGCGTGAGATTCGGCAGCGTCGCGGTCGATCGCGGCGCCGTGTACTGGCTCGAACGGCGCCCGCACGAGGGCGGGCGCGGCGCGCTCGTTCGCCGCTGGCCGGATGGACGCCACGATGAGCTCACGCCGCAGGGATTCAACGTGCGCACCCGCGTCCACGAGTACGGCGGCGGCGCCTATATCGTGGCTGATGGCCGGGTCTACTTCGTCAACTTCCAGGATCAGCGCGTCTACTGCGCAGACGCGGGCGGCGGCGCACTCCGGCCCGTGACCGTGTCGAACGACTGCTTCTACGCCGACTTCACGTACGACGCGCCGCGCAATCGCTTGATTGCGGTCCGCGAGGCTCACTCGCGGCCGGGCCGCGAGCCCGAGACCACGCTGGTCGCCATTCCCCTGGACGCCGGCGAAACCGCCGGCACCGTGATCGCGTCGGGCGCCGACTTCTACTCGACGCCGCGCGTCAGTCCCGACGGCAGCCGGCTCGCGTGGCTCGAGTGGCGGCATCCGCAGATGCCCTGGAACGGCACGGAGCTGTGGGTCGCCGGCATCGGCGCGAACGGAGCGCTGACGGGTGCGTCGCGCGTGGCGGGCGGGCCGTCGGAGTCGGTCTACCAGCCCGGCTGGTCGCCGGACGGACGGCTGTTCTTCGTCAGCGATCGCGACGGCTGGTGGAAGCTGTATCACTCCGACTATCAGCCGGCCATCGTCAATCCGCCTGCAGCCGCCGAGTTCGGACGGCCGCAGTGGATCTTCGAGACGGCGACATGGGCGTTCGCCGGGCCGTCGACGATCGTCGTCTCGTACACCACGCACGGACGATGGCACCTGGGCGTCGTGGATGCAGCGACGGGGGTGATGTCGCCGCTCGCGCTCGGGCTGGAGCCGCGCGAGTGGCTGACGGCGACCGAGACGCACGCCTGCGTCGTCGCCGGCACGACGAGAACGCCGGACTCGGTGATGCGCATCGATCTGCGCAGCGGATCGATCGAGACGCTGCAGGCCGGGGCGGCGCCGGATCTGGACGAGGCGTGGATTGCCGAGCCGGAGCGCATCGAGTTTCCGACCGGCAACGGCCAGACCGCGCACGCGTTCGTGTATCCGCCCCGGCACGCCGAGTGCACCGCGCCCCGCGACGAGCGTCCGCCGCTCATCGTCATCAATCACGGCGGTCCGACCACGGCCACCACAGCGAGGTTCGACGTCGCGATTCAGTACTGGACCACGCGCGGGTTCGCGGTCGTCGACGTGAACTATCGCGGCAGTTCGGGATACGGACGCGCGTACCGGCAGCTTCTGAACGGGCAATGGGGCGTCGTCGATGTCGAAGATGCAATCAATGCGGCGCGATATCTCGTGGAGCAGGGCAGGGCCGATCCCCGGCGGCTGATCATCCGCGGCGGCAGCGCCGGCGGCTACACCGCGCTCGCCGCGCTGGTCTTCCATCCCGGCGTGTTCAAGGCGGCGGCGAGCTACTACGGCGTCAGCGACGTCGAGGTCCTCGCCCGCGACACGCACAAGTTCGAGTCGCGCTACCTCGACACGCTGATCGGCCCCTACCCGCAGGCGCGCGAGCTGTACCGCGCGCGCTCGCCGATCCACTTCGTCGACCGGCTGTCGTGCGCGCTGATTCTGTTTCAGGGGCTCGAGGATCGGGTGGTGCCGCCGAACCAGTCGGAGATGATGGCCGAGGCGGCGCGGCGGAAGGGGCTGCCGGTGGCGTATGTGGCGTTCGAAGGCGAACAGCACGGCTTCCGCAAGGCGGAGACGATCGTCCGCAGCCTCGAAGCGGAGCTGTTCTTCTACGGCGCAGTGTTCGGCTTTGCCCCCGCGGATCGGATCGCGCCCGTGCACATCGACAACCTCCCATCATCGACGTGAAGGTACGATGTCGGGCGCCGGGCCGCCGCTGCGGTGCGGCCGCGCTGATGCGAAGGTGGATGCCATGTCACGCTATGACTTCCTCGTCGAGACGTATCGAACCGAGCGGATGAAGACGCTGAGCGTCTGGTCGCAGGTGTCCGACGCGCGCATGACGTTCCGGCCCGAGCCGCGGGCGCGGACGCCGCACGAGCACATGGTGCACCAGTGCGTGAGCGAAGACACGTGGATGCGCAACATGCTCGGCATCGCGGTCTCGAAGCCGGCGCTGCCCGCCGAGGAAACCCGCACGGCGTTTCTGGCCCACTATGCCGCGGTCTCGGCAGAGCGCCTGGCGCAGCTTGCCTCGAAGCCCGACGGCTGGTTCGAGGAGGAGACGCAGTTCTTCGACGTCCGCCGCTCGCGCGCGTGGGTGCTGACGCGCCGGTTCACCCACTCGGCGCACCATCGCGGGCAGCTCACGACCTACCTGCGGTTGTGGGGACAGCCGCTCTATTCGACCTACGGTCCGACCGCCGATACCGGCGGGCTGTTCCAGAACCAGGCGAAGGTGATCTACCGCTACGGCTCGATCGAGGAGTTGATCGAGCGCGAGCGCACGGGCGGCGAGTGGCCGCCGCTGCCGGGACCGGGGGAGAAGAGCCCGACGGAGAGGCCGTGAAGGGGGCGCAGGGGTCCGCCTGAAGGCGGACACTACGGGGGTCCACCTGAAGGCAACCTGAAGGCGGACACTACGTGGGTCCACCTGAAGGTGGACACTACACTACGTCCGCCTGAAGCGGACACTACTTCGAGGCGGCCGAGTATTCGAGCATCTGTGTCTTCAGATCCATCGGGTACGACACCGTCACGTCGGTGATCGCGCCCGAGGCGTCGGTCACCGCCGTCAGCTTCGGCATGACGAACCCGGTGTACGAGGGCAGATTCAGGCTGTCGACGCGCCTGACGATCTCGTCGCGCAGCTTCGGATCGAAGTGCACGCCGTAGGTCTCGAGCAGCTTCCTGGCGGCCTCGTAATCCCCCTCGGACTTGATACGCTGCACGTCGGCGAGCAGCCGGCCGACGCCTTCACGGAACGCCTTCGGATCGACCATCACCAGATAGGTCTTGCCGTCGCGGGTCCGCTCCTCGATCGCCTTGGTGTTGGCCATCAGCCAGCGGACGATCATCTGGCGGTTGCGCATGTGGTCTTCTTCGAGCTGCGCGCCTTCGCGAACCCGCCGGAGCTGCACCAGCGCGTTGCGCGTGTAGCTCTCGTACTCGGCGCGCACGATCTCGTCCTGGTCGGCGGCGGAAAGGATGCCGATCTCGACGAGCTTGGGATCGGGCAGGAAGTAGAGACCGACGAGGTCGGCGCGCGCCTCCTCGAGCGCCGAGAAGTGCTCCTCGAGCGCCTGCTGCGGCGTCCCCCGGAACCCGGGTGCCTGACGGCCCGAGGCATGACCGATTACCTCGTGCATGTCGGTGGTCAGCTCACCGCCCAGCCCCGCGAACTTCGCGGCGCGCGCCCCCTCCTCCGGCGACCACGCGAACTCGCTGCGCATCTCCTCCGGCTGCGATTTGTCGTACGCCTCGATCACGTTGGCCAGCGACACCGACTTGCTGCCGTATTTTTCGCGAATGCTCTGGTCGTTGGGCAGGTTGATGCCGATCGGCGTCACCGGACCCGCGTCCCCGGTCTCGATCACCACGTCGATGGCGTTGGCGACGATGCCGGTGACGCTGGGCTTGCGGTATTTCGCGTCGTACGGCATGTGGTCCTCGAACCACTGTGCGTTGTCGGCGAACCTGCGGATGCGGTCGGTCTTCTCCCTGTTGACGTAGTAGACGATGCCCTCCCAGGCGCCCTTGATGCCGCGGGGATCGAGGTACACCTCGATGAAGCCGTTGATCGTGTCGACCAGCGCGTCCTTGTCCATGACCCACGCGATGTCGTACTTCACGCGGTCGCGGTCGTCGCCGGTGCGGTACCACTGGATGAGCGCCTTGAGCGCGGCGGCGGTGGGCTCGCTGGCCAAGGGCAGGGCGGCCTCGAGATGCTTCACGATCTCGGCGATCTGCTTCCCGTAGCGCCCGTCGATTTTGTAGACCTCCTCGACGAGCTTGCCGTTGATCTTCACCAGACGCGAGTTGAGCCCGTTCTTCTCGGTGAAGCCCTTCAGGTCGGCCATGCTCACGCCGGAATAGAGGTTGTTGGCGCTCGCCGTCAGGATGTCCTTGCCCGGACCGGGGTTCTTGTTGGTCACGATCGGGTCGATGTCGGGATCGAAGAGCATCGGCTCGAGCCGCGTCAGCAGCGCATCGAGCGATTCGCCGGGCCGTGTGGGGAACTGCGCCCCCGACTTCGCGGCGGTCCGCGCCGCCGCGGCAAAGGCCTGCGGTGTGATCTCGAGCACGAACTTCCGCGCCGTCAGGTTGTTGTAGGGGCCGTTGTTGATCCAGAAGAGCTTGGTGTAGCGCTCGATCTCGGCGAGCGTCTGCGCGTCGATGCCCGCCGGGTGCGTGATGATCGCCTCGAGCACGCCGCGCATCTCGAGCGCGTTGCGATGCTTCTGGTCGTAGAAGATGTCGCGTCCGGCGAGCGCCGCCCGGGCGAGGTGATACGCCAGCGTCTTCTCCCTCAGCGGCAGCGCCGCGAATTGATCCGCATACAGCTGTACGACCGCCGCGTCGTCGACCCGCTCGAGCAGGTACTTCCGTTCGCCGGCCTGAGCCGACGTGCCCGGGGCTGTCGTGGGGGCCGCCGCGCGCTCGTCGCTGCGGGAACACCCTGCAGCCGCCGTGACGAGGACGAACAGGAGGCACAAGAAACGCTGTCGCATAAACACCTTTCGGTATCTACTATCACCCGTCCCTGTCCATTACATGCGAAACCCCGGCAGGCTGCCGGCGCAGGGACGCGCGGGCCAGTCACACCCAATCAGACCACACAAGGAGGCCGACATGCCGACGGTTTCGCTGCTGGCGACCCTGCTCGCGACGGTGCTCAGCTTCGTTCTGGGCGGGCTCTGGTATGGCCCATTGTTCGCCAGGAGCTGGATGCGGCTCGTGGGCGTCACGGAGGCCACGCTGCGCCAGGGGTTCAATCCCGCGAAGACCTACGGCATCACTTTCGTGCTGGCGTTTCTCATGTCGTACGTCTTCGGGATGTTCCTGGGACCGAATCCGGGCGTGGCGCTCGGCGTCGGCGCCGGCGCGGCGGCCGGCATCTTCTGGGTGGCCGGCTCGCTGTGGACCAACGACCTGTTCGAACGCCGGCCGTTCGCCCTGACGCTGATCAACGGCGGCTATCACACGGTGAAGTTCATCCTCATCGGGCTGTCGTTCGCCCTTCTCGGCTAGAAGGCGGCACGAGCGTGGGCACTCGGCGCTGGAGCTCGTTTGTTCTTATAATCGGAAGTTCATGCATTACCTGCTGATGTACGACGTGGTCCCCGACTACGCGGAGCGCCGTGCGCCGCTGCGGGCCGAGCACCTCGAGCTGGCCCGCGAGGCCGTCGAGCGCGGCGAGCTCGTGCTCGGCGGCGCGCTGAATCCGCCCGAGGCGGTCCTGCTGCTGTTCCGCGGCGATTCGCCGGCTGCGGCCGAGGCGTTCGCGGCTGCCGATCCCTACGTGCGACATGGCATCGTGACCAGCTGGAAGGTCCGCGAGTGGACGACCGTCGTCGGCCGCGATGCGGAAGTGAAGCTCCCACCGAACCTCTAGGATTAGGGCACGTTACTTGGCCGAACTTGCGAGGGCACGCCCGTGCGGCGTGCCGGGAGGATTGTGATGAAGGAGATGTCCGTCCCGTCGAAGCCGCCGCGCGCCGGGGGCTGGACCGTGGCCGCGATCGGCGCCGCGTTCGCGCTCGGGTGGCTGGCGCACGCACTGCTCAGTGAGCCGGTGGCGTTTGCGCAGTCGGCGAAGGTGTACGAGCTGCGCACCTACACCGCGCCGGCCGGCAAGCTCGAGGAGCTGCATGCCCGCTTCAGGAATCACACGATGCGCATCTTCCAGAAGCACGGCATCCAGAACGTCGCCTATTTCCGTCCGCAGGATGCTCCGCTCAAGGACAACACGCTGATCTACGTCATCGCGCACCCGAGCCGCGAAGCGGCGAAGCAGAACTGGGCCGCCTTCGTCAAGGATCCCGAGTGGCAGAAGGTCGCGCAGGAATCGCAGGTCAACGGCAAGATCGTCGCGAAGGTCGAATCGGTGTTTCTCGACGCGACCGACTACTCCCCGATGAAGTAACGCGTGAGCGCGCCCGACACCATATCCGCGGCGCTGTCGGGCGGGGCTTCGGAGTCGCTGCCGGGCGGCGTTCACTCGCGCCGCGTCGTCTTCATCGATCTGGCCCGGGCGCTGGCCGCCCTCTTCATGCTCTACGGCCACACGGTCAGCGCCCTCCTCGCTCCGCACTATCAGACCGGCACGTGGTTTGACATCTGGACGTTCCAGCGCGGTCTGACGTCCACGCTGTTCCTGCTGCTCTCCGGGTTCGCGTTCAGCATTGCGACCGGCCGCCACTGGGGCTCGCACGACCGGTTCTCGCCGGCGGTCGTCCGCCGTGTGCGCCGCTTCTCGCTCTTCGTCCTGCTCGGGTGTGGCCTCCATTTCCCGGTGGCGCGCTTCGTCGAGCTGCCGCATGCCACGGCGGAGGGCTGGCGTGCGTTCCTGGCCGTCGACGTCCTGCAGTTGATCGGGGTGACGTTCATCCTTGTGCAGGTGCTCGTCATGCTGACCCGGACGCGGCCGGCGTTCGGGTGGACGGCGCTCGTGCTCGCGGTGCTCGTCGTCGTGCTGACGCCGCTCTCGTGGAGCATCGACTGGGCGGGCCGGCTGCCGCTGTTCGTGGCGTCGTACCTCACGCCGGCAACGGGGTCTGTCTTCCCGATCTTCCCCTTTTCCGCATACGTGCTGCTTGGCGCCGCGCTCGGGCAGTGGTATCTGCGATGGGGCACGGTGCGGCACGACTGGTATGCGGGCGTTGCGCTGCTGCTGCCCGGGATCGTGCTCGTGGCGTCGGCGCTCGCCGTGAAGTGGGTCCTTGGCAACGAGGCCTGGGCGTCGGTGCCCAACCTGGTCGTCGTGCGCACCGGGGCCTCGTTGATCCTGCTCGCCGCCATCGCACGGGCCAGCCAGCGCGTCACGCACCTGCCCCACGTCTTCGGCGCGGTGGCGCAGGAGACCCTCCTCATCTATTTCGTCCACCTCTGCATCGTCTACGGTTCGGTGTGGAACCGCGGTCTGGTTCAGATCTATGGACAAACGCTGGAGCCCGGCCAGACCGTGCTCGCGGTGGCGGCGCTCCTGACCGCGATGGGCGCGCTCGCCTTCTATTGGAACTGGTGGAAGCACACGCGGCCGCGGCTGGCCAGGTGGACGGCAGTGGCCGCTGGCTCGCTCCTGATTTTCCGGCTGCTGTAGGACGCGGCAGCCATCAACGCAACACACCCCACCGCGTCGTTCGCTTCCCGGGGATCAACCCGCCGGCGGCGGGTTGATCGCCGGTCGGTCCGCCTGCGAGCGCCGCGAGGGGCAGTCGGCAAGACGTCGCGCATGGGGTGACCTGCGCGTGCTGCGGTTATGCCGGACCCACGCTTTCCGCGTGCCCGTCCTGCCGAGATCGGGCCGAATTCGTCCTCGGGCGTGCTCTGACGCCCTTCACGGTGACAATAAGGTGGTGAATCCTCGACATTGCGGTGAAGGTGCGATCGCGCATTCCCTCCACCGCGCGTACGTGGTAAAGGTGCCTGAGCGGAACCCTGGCGTGCAGGTCCGGCCCTCAAGGGCGATCAGCACGCGATCGTCGTACCCGGATTGTGGGATTCAGGGCGCTGAGCCAGCCTCAGCCCCGGTGGATTTTGCAGACGATCGGCCGCCTCCACGTTGAAACGGCCGAGCCCGGCCTTTCCTTTCGGAGCCAGCGAGCAGGCCCCGGACCCGGCGCGGGAGTCAAATGCATCGTGGGGGCCGCAGGCTGTAATGTATGATCTGCGGCCTCAGTCCTCACTGAGATTGCAGCGTAAGGCCCGACCGTAGGGGAGCTTGCCGGTGTTCGAGTCGCTGTTCGAGGCCCTGTTTTCCTATCGCCCGGTGGTATTTCAGCAGGGCGAGTTCCGCTTCGACGTCACCACGGCGTCCCTGGTCGCCACTGTCATCGTCGCGGCCGTTGCCGCCCTGGCCATTCTGACCTACCGGCGCGTCCGGGTGAACGAAGGACGGCTGCGGGACCGGGTCGTGCTGACGTCGCTACGAGTCGTGGCGCTCGCCCTGGTCCTCTTCTGCCTCTTCCGGCCCACGCTGATCGTCCGCGCGGCAGTCGATCAACAGAACGTGGTGGCGGTGCTCCTGGACGACTCGCGGAGCATGCAGATCCCCGACTGGAACGGCAAGCCGCGGGGCGCCTTCGTGAAGGAGCAGTTCGGCGCGCTCGACAGCCCGCTCCTCAAGGGGCTGTCAGACCGCTTCCTGGTGCGCGTCTTCCGGTTCTCCTCGACCGCCACACGGATGGGCTCGGCCAACGAGATGGATTTCAGCGGACCGCAGACCAGGCTCGGCGCGGCCCTCGACGGCGCCCGCGACGAGCTGGCGGGTCTGCCGGTCGCCGGCATGGTCCTCGTGAGCGACGGCGCCGACACGAGCGACGGGCCGCTCGACCAGGCGCTCCTCGCCTTGAAGGCACAGAAGATCCCGGTGTTCACCGTCGGCGTGGGCAGCGAGGAGCTGCCCCGCGACGTACAGATCGATCGCGTCGCGACGCCGCGCACCGTCCTGAAGGACGCCTCCCTCCTGCTCGACATCGTCGTCCGGAACACCGGATACGCCGGCCGCACGGTCACCGTTGACGTCGAGGACGAGGGCCGCATCATCGGTTCGGAGGAGGTCCGGCTGCCCGGCGACGGCTCGCCGGCGCAAGTACGCGTTCGCGCCATCGCCTCGGAGCCCGGCCCCCGCCTGTTCAAGTTCAAGGTGTCGCCGCAGGAAGGCGAGCTGGTGACGCAGAACAACGTCCGCGAGTCGCTCGTCAACGTGCGCGACGTCCGCGAGCGGATCCTGTATTTCGAAGGCGAGCCGCGCTTCGAGATGAAGTTCCTGCGCCGCGCGGTGGTGGACGACAAGAACCTCGAGGTCGTCGCGCTGCAGCGCACCGCCGACAACAAGTACATGCGTCTCTTCGGCGAGGAGCCGGAGGACCCCGAGGAGCTGATCGGCGGGTTCCCGAAGACGCGGGAAGAGCTGTTCAAGTACCGCGGCCTCATTCTCGGCAGCGTCGAAGCCGGCGTCTTCTCGGGCGATCAGCTGCAGATGATCGCCGAGTTCGTCGAGCGGCGCGGCGGCGGGCTGCTGATGCTCGGTGGTCCGCGCTCGCTGGGCGAAGGTGGCTACGGCGGCACGCCGGTCGCCGATGCGCTGCCGCTGCTCATCGATCCCAAGACCCGGGCCTCGGAGCCGGCGCCGCTGATGCGGCTCAAGATCTCGCCGACGCGGGCCGGACAGGCGCATGCCGTCACGCAGATCGCCGAATCGGAATCGGCGTCGGCGGAGCGGTGGGACGAGCTCCCGCAGGTCACGGCGGTGAACGCGCCGCTGCCGATCAAGCCCGGTGCGACCGTGCTGCTCAACGGCACCGACGAGCGTGGGCGCACGCAGCCGGTCCTGTCGTTCCACCGGTTCGGCCGCGGCAAGGGTATTGCTCTGACCGCGCAGGACACCTGGCTGTGGCAGATGCACGCCTCCATTCCGCTCGAGGACATGACGCACGAAAACTTCTGGCGTCAGCTGATGCGCTGGCTCGTCGACGGCGTGCCCGACCTCGTCGAGGTCCGGACCACCAGCGATCGCATCGAGCCGGGCGACGTCGTCACGATCGAAGCCGCGGTCGTCGACCAGCGCTTCGTCGAGTTGAACGACGCCACCGTGATTGCCACCGTGGCGCGTCCGAGCGGCGCGACGTTCACGGTGCCGCTGCAGTGGACGGGCGATCGCGACGGGCAGTATCGCGGCACGTTCGTCAGCAGCGAGCCCGGCGCCTACGAGATCGTCGTCGACGCGACGCGCGCCGGCGGCCAGCCGGTCGGCAGCGGCGTGGCATACGTCCGCGCCGCGGCGAGCGAGGCCGAATACTTCGACCCGACGATGCACGCCGCCCCGCTGCGGCGGATTGCGGAGGAGACCGGCGGCAGGTTCTACACCGCCGAAACCGCCAGGGGGCTTGCCGAGGACGTGCGCTATGCCGGCCGCGGCGTGACCTCGATCGAAGAGCGCGAGCTCTGGAACATGCCGATCATCCTGATCGCGCTCATGGGAGTCATCTGCGCGGAGTGGGGCTACCGCCGGATGGTGGGGTTGGCCTGATGCTCAAGGCGTTCCTGCTCGTCATCGTCGGGCTCGCCGGCGATCCCGAACACGGCAAGACGTTCCACAAGTGGGGCACCACGATGGCCGAGGCGTCCGAACGTCTCGGCATCCCGAAGGACCGCCTCGTCTATCTGGTCGATCGGCCGATGGAAGGCGACACGCGCGTGACCGGCCGGGCCACGCGCGAGGAAATCACGAAGGCGATTGACGGGTTCGCCAGGCAGGCGGGTCCGGAAGACCTCGTCTTCGTCATGCTGATCGGGCACGGGAGCTACGACGGGCGGGAGTCGAAGTTCAACCTCCCCGGACCCGACATGGCGGCCGCCGACTTCAACCTGCTGTTCAAGCGGCTGCCGACGAAGCAGATCGTCCTGGTCAACGCCACGAGCGCGAGCGGACCGTTCATCGAGGACCTCTCCGCGCCGGGCCGCACGATCGTCACCGCGACGCGCAGCGGCGCCGAGCAGTACACGACGCTGTTCGGCGGCTACTTCATCGATGCCCTCACCTCGGAAGCGGCGGACGCGGACAAGAACAAGCGCGTCAGCGTGCTGGAGGCGTTCACCTACGCCAAGGCGGAAGTGGCCCGCGCCTACGAGCGCGAGGGCCTGCTGGCCACCGAGCACGCGCTGCTCGACGACGACGGCGACAAGGCGGGAAGCGCCGCGCCGACCCCGACCGGCAGCGATCCGAAGAACAGGGACGGCAAGGTCGCGGCGGTGCTCTCGCTCGGGGCCGCCGGCGACGACGGGCTGCCCGCCGATCCGAAGCTGCGGGCGCTGCACCTGGAGCGGCGCGATCTCGAGCGGCGGGTCGAGTCGCTGCGTCTGCTGAAAGAGAGCATGGACCCGGCCAGGTACTCGTCCGAGCTCGAGAAGCTGGTGACCGCCATCGCGCTGAAGACGCGGGAGATCCGTGCGGCCGAGGGCAAATGACGATGGGGTCGGGATCTGACCCCACAGAGAGGACTCAATGAACCGGATGGCCACTGACGTTACTCCGCGGGTCGATTTGGAGTCGCCCGACGACATCGCGCTCGCCGATCGCATGAACGCCGGCCGCAAGGCGATCGTGGCCGAGCTGAAGAAGATCATCGTCGGCCAGGACGAGGTGATCTCCCAGGTGTTGAACACGCTGTTCGTCGGCGGCAACAGCCTGATCGTCGGCGCACCCGGCCTCGCCAAGACGCTGCTCATCTTCACGATGGCGCGCGTGCTCGACCTCAAGTTCTCGCGCATCCAGTTCACCCCCGACCTGATGCCCTCGGACATCACCGGCACCGACCTGGTGCAGGAGGATCCGGCGACCGGCCGGCGCCAGATGGTCTTCGCGCCCGGGCCGATCTTCGCCAACATCGTCCTCGCCGACGAGATCAACCGCACGCCGCCGAAGACGCAGTCGGCGCTGCTCGAGGCGATGCAGGAGCACCGCGTCACGGTGCAGGGCAAGACGTATCCGCTCGCCGAGCCCTTCTACGTGTTCGCCACCCAGAACCCGATCGAGCTCGAGGGCACCTATCCGCTGCCCGAGGCGCAGCTCGACCGGTTCATGTTCCACATCGTCATCGACCACCCGCCGTACGACGAGGAGCTGGGCGTCGTGCGGACGACGACGGCGCTGCAGAACCCGCAGTTCGAGCGGCCGATCACGGGCGACGACCTGATCGCGTTCCAGCGTCTGGTGCGCAAGGTGCCGGTGGCCGAGCCGGTCATGCGCCACGCGCTCGATCTGGTGCGCGCGTCGCGGCCGCGGCAGGCCGACTCGCGCGACTTCATCACCAAGTGGGTGGCGTTCGGCGCCAGCGTCCGCGCCGCGCAGTTCCTGGTGCTCGGCGCCAAGGCGCGGGCGCTCACCAGCGGCCGCTATCACGTCAGCTTCGACGACATCCGCGCCCTGGCACACCCGGTGCTGCGGCACCGCATCATCACCAACTTCCACGCCCAGTCCGAGGGCGTCACCACCGACGCCATCGTCGACCGCCTGCTCGACGCGGTACCGCTGCCTCGCTCGGGTATGTGAGATGGCGCGGGACTACCAGGCGATTCCCGGCGCGCGGTTCATGGACCCGGTGGTCCTGGCCCGCATCGGCAACCTCGAGCTCGTCGCCCGGGCCGTCGTGGACGGCTTCATCAACGGCCTCCACAAGGCGCCGTACTTCGGTGCGTCGGTGGACTTCGCCGAGCACCGCGGCTACGTGCCCGGCGACGACATCCGCCGCATGGACTGGCGGCTGTGGGCGCGCACGGATCGCTACTACATCAAGGAGTACGAGGCCGAGTCGAACATGAACTTCTCGGTGCTGCTCGACTGCTCGAAGTCGATGGACTACGGCAGCCGCGGCATCACCAAGTTCGACTACGCGCGCATCCTGACCGCCTGCCTCACCAATCTCGTGCACCATCAGCGCGACCGCGTCGGTTTCGTCGCCTTCGACAACGACGTCGTCGAGCACGTGCCGCCGTCGGCCAAGCACATGGAGACGGTGCTCCACGTGCTCGATCGGCTGAAGCCGGGACGGCCGGGATCGCTGAAGGAGCCGTTGCACAAGCTGGCCGAGCATTTCGGCCGCCGCGGCGTGATCTGCGTGATCTCGGATTTCTACGAGGAGCCCGAGTCGGTGCTCGACGCGGTCTCGCCGCTCCGCTTCCGTGGCAACGACCTGATCGTGTTCCACGTCCTGGACCCGACCGAGCTCGAGTTCGGGTTCGACGACGCGCAGCCGTTCGAGGATCTGGAGACCGGCGAGCAGATGCCGGTCGTGCCCGAGGCGTTCCGCGAGGAATACCGCTCGCTGGTCAAGGCCCACATCGACGCCCTGGCGCAGAGTTTCTCGGCCGTCCGCGTCGACTACACGATGCTCGACACGTCACAGCCGCTCGACCACGGGCTGTATCGCTACCTGAGCAGCCGGGCGAAGATGATGAAATCCCGATAACGAGCAGTGGAGATTGATGATTCTCGATGGTTGATGGCGTGTCGATGGCGGAGCGGCGACTGGTGACGGGCCCGGGGCGTTCGAGTGGTCATCACGAGTCGACAATCGACGATCGACCACGAATCAACGATCAGGAATCGGACAATCGGAACAGGGATCCGCAGTGAGCTTTCTGGCGCCCGTATTCTTCGTCGCGTTGGCCGGGCTGGCCATTCCCGTGCTGCTGCACCTGACGCAGCGCGAGAAGAAGCAGATCGTCCATTTCCCGTCGCTGATGTTCGTCCGGCGGATTCCGTACCAGTCCGTCCGCCGCCGCAAGATCCACAACTGGTTCCTGCTGTGCATCCGGCTCGCTGCCCTGACGCTGATCGTCGCCGCCTTCGCGCGTCCGCTGATCCAGCACGACGATGCCGCGCCGATCGGCGCCGGCTCGCGGGAAGTGGTGGTCCTGCTCGACAACAGCTACAGCATGGGCTTCGGCGATCACTGGGCGCGGGCGACCGCCGCGGCGCGCGACGTGTTCGCCGGGCTCGCGGCCTCGGATCGCGCCACGCTCGTCCTGTTCTCCTCCGGCGCCGACATCCAGATGCGCTCGAGCTCGGACAAGGCGCAGTTCAACGCGGTGCTCGACGCGGTGAAGCCGAGCGATGCCGCGACGCGCTACGCGCCGGCGCTCAAGGTGGCCGGCAGCATCGTGGCCGAGTCCACGCTGCCGAGGCGCGAGGTCGTGATCATCAGCGACTTTCAGCGCGGCGGCTGGCGCGGCGAGGAAGGCGCGCGGCTGCCGCAGGGCGTGACGCTGACGCCGATACCGATCCAGGGCGCCGCCGATCGCGCCAATCTGAGCGTCACCGGCCTGTCGATGTCGCGCTCGACCTTCTCGAACCAGGAGCGCCTCACCATCACCGCCGTCGTCACCAACCGCACCGAGCGCGCCGTCTCGGGCAGCACCATCGCGCTCGAGGCTGCCGGCCTGCCGGTGGCCAACAAGCCGCTGGACGTCGAACCCGGCGGCTCCACATCGGTGACGTTCGATCCGGTGACGATCAGCTCGAAGAACTTCACCGGCACCGTCCGGCTGGCCGACGATGCGCTGAACGCCGACAACGCGTTCCACTTCGTCGTCTCGCCGTCCGAGCCGGTGAGGCTGACGGTCGTCGATCGCGGCAGCTCCGACCTGTATCTGACGCGCGCCCTGTCGATCGGCGACACGCCGCGGTTCGAAACGGCGTCGCGGCGGGCCGACAACGTCAGCGACGAAGACCTGCGGCGCAGCGCGGTCGTGGTGCTGAACGATGTCGAGGTCGGCGACGGCCTGGCCCGGCGCCTGGCGAAGTTCGTCGCGCAGGGCGGCGGCCTGTTCGTTGCCGCGGGCCCGCGCGCGAGATGGCCGCAGGACGTCGATCTCCTGCCGGCGCAGATCGGCAATCCGGTCGATCGCACGCGCGGCGACGCGGCGCGCATCGGCGGGCTCGAGTACGGGCATCCGGTGTTCGAGCCGTTCCGCGCGCCGCGCAGCGGCGACTTCGGCTCGGTGCCGGTCTACGGCTACCGCAGCCTCACCCTGGCCAAGGACGCACAGGTGCTGGCGCGCTTCGATGCCGGCGCGCCCGCCGTGGCCGAGCGCCGGTCGGGCAGCGGCCGCGTGCTGATCTGGGGATCGACGCTGGACATCACGTGGAGCGACCTGCCGCAGCGCCCGGTGTTCCTGCCGTTCGTGCATCAGGCCATCCGCCATCTCGCCGGCTACACCGAGCCGCAGCCGTGGGTCACCGTCGGCCAGGTGCTCGACACCTCGGCCCGGCAGCGCGGCACGCCGCCGGCCCAGCGCGTCGTGCTCACGCCGTCGGGCCGCCGGGTGCCCATCGACGACGAAGGCTCGGACGTGGTTGAACTGGTGGAGAAGGGCTTCTACGAGGTCCGCGGCGACAACAACCAGACCCTGAGTGTGGTCGCGGTCAACGTCGATCCGGCCGAGGCGGACCTGACGCCGATAGATCCAAAGGAAATCGCCGCGGCCGCCACGGGCGGGTCGGTCGGCGAGGGGGCGCAGGCGGGCGGAATCCCGCTCACTCCCGAGGCCAGGGAGAAGAATCAGCGGCTCTGGTGGTATCTGCTCGTGGCGGGAATCCTGCTGCTGGGCATGGATACGCTCGTGTCCAACCGGATGGCAAAAACCTGAACCGTCAGGCGGGTTTAGGGCGTATTCTGGGGCTACGTGCAGGGGGGCGTTCCCTGCGCCCGACAATTGACCGGTTCCGTCGCGCGGGGGGTCGGCCCCCGCTGTATCGGAGAAACCCATGTTCGATAGTCTGCGACGCCGCTCCTCGTCTCCGACCGATTTGCTCGACATCATCGGCGAAGTGCGCGCACGCTGGCGCATGAAGCTGGCGCTGCGGGGAGTGCTCCTCGTCGCGGGCATCGGGTTCGGCCTCTTCCTGCTTGCCGCCTACGGCATGGAGTGGGCGCGGTTCAGCGGGGCTTCGATCGTGGCCGCGCGGGTGGCCATGCTGGTCGTGCTGGCCGCCTCGGCCTACTGGTTCCTGTGGGCGCCGCTGCGGCGACGGGTGACCGACGAACAGGTGGCGCTCTATCTCGAGGAGCACGAGCCGTCGCTGCAGGCGACGCTGCTGAGCGCCGTCGAATCCAGCCGTCAGCACGCATCCGAATCCACCGCGCTCGTGCGCCGCGTCGTCGAACAGGCGATCGATGCGTGCGTGCGCATCGACGCGTCGCGCCGCATCGAGCAGCAGCCGCTGCGCCGGTATGCGGCGGCGCTCGGCGGCATCGCGCTCGTCGCCCTGCTGGCGCTGGCGCTCGGGCCGGCGTTCCTGCGCAACGCCATGTCGGCGATGCTGCTGGTGTCCTCCGATGTGCAGGCGGCCTCGCCGTATCGCATCGAGGTGACGCCGGGCAACATCACCGTGCCGAAAGGCTCCGACCAGACGATCACCGCCCGGCTGCTCGGGTTCGATACGGAAGACGTGACGCTGCGCGTCCAGCGGGCGCCCGGCGGTCCGTTCGAATCGCTGCCGCTCGTGCGCAACAAGGACGGCGGGTTCGAAGGGATGATCTTCGACGTGAACGCCGTGGTCACCTACCAGGTGATCGGCGACCGCGTGCAGTCGCCGCAGTACAAGCTCACGGTGGTGGACGTGCCGTACGTGCAGCGCCTCGAGCTCGAATATCACTTCCCCGCGTACACCGGTCTCGAGCCGGAGACGATCGAGGACGGCGGCGACATCGCCGTGCTGCGCGGCACCGAAGTGCGGCTGAAGATCTTCCCGACGATGAAGTCGAAGGGCGGACGGATCGCGCTGCACGAGAACGAGTCGGTGGACCTGACGCCGCAGGCCGACGGCACGTTCACGGCGTCGTTCGTCGCCGAGCGCGACGGCTTCTACAAGGTGGAGTTCGACGCGCCGAACGGCGAGCGCGTGGTCGCCTCGCCGCAGTACACGATCGACGTGCTGGCCGACCAGGCGCCCACGGTGTCGTTCAACCGGCCCGGCCGTGATACGTCGGTGTCGCCGATCGAAGAGGTGTTCACCGAGGCGCGGGCGGTCGACGACTACGGCATCAGCAGCCTCGAGCTGGTCTACTCGGTGAACGGCGGCCCCGAGAAGGTGGTCAGGCTGTTCAACGGGACGCGGCGGATGCCCGAGGTGTCGGCGGGACACACGTTCTACCTCGAGGAGCTCGACGTCGAGCCGGGCGATGCGGTGTCGTACTACGCGCGCGCGTCCGACAACGGCGCCCGCGGCGCCAACCAGGCGACGAGCGACCTCTACTTCCTGCGCATCCGGCCGTTCAAGAAGGACTTCCGCCAGGCGCAGTCGCAGGGCGGGGGCGGCGGTGGCGGTGGCGGCGGCGGACAGGTCGAAGCGCTGTCCGAGCAGCAGCGTCAGGTGATCTCGGCGACGTTCAACGTCCAGCGCGATCGCCGGAAGGTGAGCGCCGAAAAGCTGCGTGAGAACTCGAAGATCGTCGCCCTGTCTCAGTCGAAGCTGCGCGAGCAGGTCGAAGGGCTGCTCACCCGGATCAACAGCCAGTTGATCGAGCGCGATCCCGCGTTCGCGAAGGTCGCCGAGCTTCTGCCGCAGGCGGTGACGGCGATGAAGGAGGCCGAGGCCAAGCTGACGGCCGTCGCGCCGGACCAGGCGCTGCCGCCGGAGAACAAGGCGCTGCAGCTGCTGCAGAAGGCGGAAGAAGAGTACGAGATGCAGATCAGCGTGCAGCGCGGCGGCGGCGGTGGCGGCGGCACCGGCGGCGCGGTGCAGCAGGAGCTCGCCGAGCTCTTCGAGCAGGAGCTCGATCAGATGGCGAGCCGCTACGAGACGGCGAACCAGGCCTCCGAGCAGGCCCGCGATCGCGAGGTCGACGAGCTGCTCGAGAAGCTGAAGGAGCTGGCCCGCCGCCAGGAACAGGAAGCGGAGCGGCAGCGCCGCCGCGCCCTCGAAGGGCAGCTGGGCGGCGGCAGCGGCGCGCAGCAGCGCGCGCTGGCCGAGCAGATCGAGGAAGCCGCGCGGCGGCTCGAGCGTCTCGCGCGCGAAGAGCAGCGGCCGGATCTCGCCGAGTCGGCGCGCCAGATGCGCGAGGCGGCCGATGCGGCGCGCAAGGCGGCGGCGGGCGGCGGAGCCAATGCCACCGCGCAGGCCCAGGCGGCGCTCGAGCGGCTGCGCGAGACCGAGAGGCGTTTGCAGCGGTCGCTGACCCAGCGCGCCGAGCGCGACATCCAGGACGCCAAGCGGCAGGCCGAGGAGATCGCGCGGCAGCAGCAGGAGATCGCCGACGCGGTGCGCAAGCTGCCGGCCGGCGGCGTCGAGCGGCAGCAGCAGGCGCGCGCCATCAACGAGAAGAAGGATCAGCTCGAAGCGAAGCTCGCTGCGCTCGAAGCCGACCTCGATCGCGGCGCTCGCGATGCCAGCCGCGAGGAGCGTCCGGCGTCGCGCAAGATGGCCGAGGCGGCCGGCGCGATCCGCGACAACCGGCTGCGCGACGCGGTGCGCTACTCGAAGGCGCTGGTGAGCCGGGGTACCAGCCAGCAGGCCAACGCCGCCGAGGGCGACATCTCGAGGGGCATCGACGAGATCCGCCAGCGGCTCGACGAAGCGCAGGCGGCGCTCGGCCAGGGGCAGCAGCCTGAGGACAAGCGCGAGCAGGCGCTCGAACGCGCGCAGCGTCTCGCCCGCGGCGCCGAGTCGCTGCAGGAGCGCACGCGCGAACGCGCGCAGGCCAACAACCGTAATCAGCAGGGCCGCGACGGACAGCAGCAGGCCAGGGACGGCCAGCAGGGCCAGGGTCAGCAGGGCGACCAGGGCCAGCAGGGTCAGCAGGGGCAGCAGGGTCAAAGCGGCCAGGGACAGCAGGGCCAGCAGGGGCAGGCCGGCACCGGCCAGGCCGGGCAGGGCGGCGGCGACGGCGGCCGCACCGATGGACGCGGCGACTTCACCACCGGCTTCGATCGCGGCGGCGCGTGGGCCGGCGGAGATGCGACCTGGGGCGGCTGGTGGAACGGCGGCCGCCTGACGCAGGAAGACATCCGCCAGCTGCGCAGCGAGGCCCGGCAGTACTTGCAGGACGCGCAGGCCCTCCGCGGCCTGCTGCGCGGCGAGAACATCGACCCGCAGGATCTCGACGAGATCGTCCGCGCGCTCCGTCAGCTCGAGGACGAGCGGACCTACCAGAACGTCCAGGAGCTGGCGCGGCTGCAGTCGTTCGTCGCCGAGAGCCTGAAGCGCTTCGAGTTCGGTCTGCGGCGCCGGGTCGAGGCCGACAAGAACGCGATCGCCCTCACGGGATCGGACGAAGTGCCCGAGGAATTCCGCAAGCTCGTCGAGCAGTACTATCGATCGCTGGCCAGGTCGCCGCGATAGTCTGCGGTTCTGGGTCGTGAAGCTCAAGGTCTTCGTGGCGGCCGTGCTCGTGGTGGCGATGGCGAGCGTGGCCGCTGCGCAGTTTGGGCGCTTCCGGGGCTTCGGCGGCTTCCGCCGCTTTCCGCCGCGATTTCCGACGGCCGAGACCTTCGGCCACGGCTTCAACTTCTGCCGCGGCATCTATCAGAGCACCCGCGCCGAGGCCGGCGGGCAGGGCTGGAGCACCGACTATCCCGACGCCGACCTGAATTTCTCGATCCGCCTGTCCGAGCTGACGCGCACCCGCGTCAGCATGCGCGACGGCGGGCGGCCCGACTTCATCACCGTCCGGCTCACCGACGACGCACTGTTCCAGTGCCCCTACATCCACATGGAGGACGTCGGCACGGTGACCTTCACCGACCGCGAGGTGGAGGCGCTGCGCCAGTACTTCCTCAAGGGCGGCTTCATGTGGGTCGACGACTTCTGGGGCACGTACGCCTGGGAGCAGTGGGTGTCGGAGATCTCGCGCGTGCTGCCGCCGTCGGAGTATCCGATCACCGACATCGGGCCGTCGCATCCGCTGATGCGGATGCAGTACGAGATCAAGGAGTTCCCGCAGATTCCCTCGATCCAGGCGTGGCGCGGTGCGCCCGACGAGACGTCGGAGCGCGGCTACGACAGTGCCGAGCCGCACCTGCGCGCGATCTCCGATCGCCACGGCAACATCATGGTGCTGATGACGCACAACACCGACATCTCGGATGCCTGGGAGCGCGAGGGCGAGGATCCGCGCTACTTCTACCTGTTCTCGCCCAGGGGCTATGCGGTCGGCATCAACGCCGTGCTGTATGCGATGACGCACTAGAGCAGGAATCAGGAGTCAGGGGTCAGGAATCAGTCAGGAAACAGGGGTCAGGAATCAGGGACCAGGAATCAGGAATCAGTCAGGGATCAGGGATCAGGGATCAGGAATCAGGAATCAGGAATCAGGAGTCAGGGAGCGAAGTGCGAAGAATCGCTCTTGTCGTAGTCGTTGCCCTGCTCGTGCCGCTCGTGGTAGCGGGCCAGGGGCGGCGCGCGTCGTCGTCGTTCCGCCAGGCGGTCGACTACAACGGGCACCTGACGTTCACCCGGCTGATCTACGGGTCCGGGTTGCGCGGCTTCGGCGGCTTCGGCGGCGCCGCGTGGTCGCACGACTACCCGGCGGCCGACCGCAACATCAGCTCGATCATCGACTACATCACCAACATCCGCGTGCGGCTCGACGGCACGAACGTGCTCGATCTCGACGACCCGGAGCTGTTCCTGAATCCGATTCTCTACGTGTGGGAGCCGGGCTACTGGACGATTCAGCCCAGCGAGGCCGCGAACCTGCGCAGCTATCTGCTGAAGGGCGGCTTCATCATCTTCGACGACTTCGAGGGTGATCACTGGGACAACCTCGTCGCGCAGATGAAGCGCGCGCTGCCGGATCACGACTTCGTGAAGATCGACGAGAGCCACCCGATCTTCCACTCGTTCTACAACATCGACAGGATCCACGTTCCGCATCCGAGCATGAACGTGACGCCCGGCTACTACGCGATGTACGAGAACAACGACCCGACGCGCCGCATGATCGCGCTGGCCAATCACAACAGCGACATCGCCGAGTACTGGGAGTGGTCGGCCGAGGGCCTCTACAACCCCGATCCCACCAACAACGCCTACCGGCTGGGTGTGAACTACTTCGTCTACGCGATGACGCACTGACCGGGGCAGGCAGCAGGCCGCCTTGCACCTGCACGCAAGGCTCCTCGCCCAACGTGCTTCAGTCCTCTTTGCACCGACACGCGAAAGCCCTGTCGTACCGGCCGTCTCACCGGACTTCTGCTCCGGCTTCTTCCAGGTTTTCCGTGCGAGTACTCCATATTTTCCCTGATTGTGATTCAATGAATACCGGGATACGGGGAGACTCGCCTGACGTCGCCGCTGGTTCTCACGGTTCTCCTGCTGACCGCCTCGAACGTGTTCATGACGTTCGCCTGGTACGCGCACCTGCGCAACCTGTCCGACCGTCCGTGGTTCATTGCCGCGGTCGTCAGCTGGGGAATCGCGCTCTTCGAATACATGCTTCAGGTGCCGGCGAATCGCATCGGCTACACCGCGCTGACGCTGCCGCAGCTGAAGATCATCCAGGAAGTGATTGCACTCGGTGTGTTCATTCCGGTCGCGCTGATCTACATGCGGCAGCCGGTGAGCTGGAATTTCGTGTGGGCCGGCTGCTGTCTGCTGGCCGCCGTCTACTTCATGTTCAAGTGATGCGCGTCGAACTCGCTGCCATCGAGCAGGAGTTCCAGTCGGCGCTGGCCCGGGTGCACGACCTGCGCGCCCGGGTGCCGCCCGAGGCATGGAATCGCCGTCTCGCGCCGGAACGGTGGTCGCCAGGCGAGTGCGTCGCGCACCTGAACCTGGCGTCGGCGGCGATGGTGCCGCTGGTGCAGGCCGGAATCGAAGAGGCGCGCCGCAAGGGCGGGCCGGCGCCGCGGCGCTACCGCCGCGGCTTCATGGGCTGGCTGGTGTGGAAGGGCCTCAGCGAAGGGCGACGGTTCGGGACGAAGACGATTCCCGCCTGGGTGCCCTCGGGCGACCGCCATCCCGACCAGCTCGTCGCCGAGTTCGAGCGCTGGCAGACGATCGTGATCGACTGCGTCCGCGCCGCCGATGGTCTGCCGATCGACAAGGTGAAGATCACCTCGCCGATTGACGCGCGCGTCCGCTACAACGTCTTTGCCGCACTGTCGATCATTGCCCGGCACCAGCATCGCCACCTCTGGCAGGCCGAGGACGCTGCTCGGCTGACCGGTGGTTAGCTGGCGTTTGCGGCCTGCGTCGACGAGCACAGCCGCGAACCACGAAGCGGAGCCTCGCCAGGCCGCCCGAGCGCGGCGCGATCCGCCGCCGACCGACACCAGGCAGGAACACGAACGACGAACCACGAACCACCGCCGCGAACCACCGACCACCAGCCACCGACCAACTAGTAACCACCAACCAGTCGTGGTACAGATCAAACGTGGCCAGCGCACCCGGACAGAAGATCTGCAACAACATTCTCGAAGCGATCGGACACACGCCGATGGTGCGTATCAACACGATCACGCGCGGCGTGACCGAAGCCGACGTGCTCGTGAAGCTCGAGACGTTCAATCCCGGCAACTCCATCAAGGACCGCATCGCGATCAAGATGGTCGAGGACGCCGAACGCTCGGGCCAGTTGAAGCCCGGCGGCACCATTGTCGAGGGCACCTCGGGCAACACCGGCATGGGGCTGGCCATCGTCGCCGCGGTCAAGGGCTACCGCTGCGTGTTCACGACCACGGACAAGCAGTCCAAGGAGAAGATCGACGCGCTGAAGGCGTTCGGCGCCGAAGTGATCGTCTGTCCGACCGATGTCGATCCCGAGGATCCGCGGTCGTACTACTCGGTGTCGTCGCGCCTGGCGAGAGAAATTCCCGGCGCGTGGAAGGCGAACCAGTACGACAACCTGTCGAATACCCAGGCCCACTACGAGCAGACGGCGCCGGAGATCTGGGAGCAGACCGACGGCAAGGTCGATCACCTCGTCGTCGGCGTCGGCACCGGCGGCACGATCAGCGGCATCGGCCGGTACCTCAAGGAGCGCAATCCCAAGGTGAAGGTCTGGGGGATCGACACCTACGGGTCGGTGTTCAAGAAGTACAAGGAGACCGGCATCTTCGACAAGAACGAGATCTATCCCTACATCACCGAGGGCATCGGCGAGGACTTCCTGCCGGGCAACGTCGACTTCGACATCATCGACCACTTCGAGAAGGTGACCGACAAGGACGCGGCGTTGATGACACGCCGGCTGGCGCGCGAGGAAGGCATCTGGGCCGGCAACTCGGCGGGCGCGGCGATGGCGGGCGTGGTGCAGCTCGCCGAGCACTTCAAGAAGGGCGAGATCGTCGTCGTGGTCTTCCACGACCACGGCTCGCGCTATCTCGGGAAGATGTTCAACGACGAGTGGATGCGCGCGAAGGGCTTCTTCGAGGTCGCCGGGATGACCGTGCGCGATCTCGTCGCAATGGGGGTCTCGGGCGAGCTGTTCGCCGTGGAAGCGCACCGGCCGGTGGAAGACGCGGTCCGGCTGATGGGCGAGCACGATTTCTCGCAGATCTCGGTGACAAAGGGCGGCCGCATCGTCGGTTCCCTCAACGAGACCCATCTCTACGAGGAGTTCATCCGCGAGCCGTCCTGCAAGCTGAAGCCCGTCGAGTCGATCATGCAGCCGGCATTTCCGTTCGTCGACATCTCCACGCCGGTGGAAGCCATTTCGACGATGATCACGCCCGAGAATCCGGCCGTGCTCGTGCGCGACTTCAAGACGGAGAAGACCTACATCATCACCAGGCACGACATCATCCGCGTGATGATGTAGCGGGGTCTTCGGTCTCTGGTTCCATGGTCTTCGGCTCTGGCAGAGGAGAACTGAGATGAAGCGTCTTGCACGTGCTGTTGTGGTGATGTCGGCCGTGTCGATGGCCGGCCTTGCTCAGAACGCGACGACGGTGTTCGAGGGCGCTCGCGTCATCGTCGGCGATGGACGGGTGATCGAGGGCGCCACGATCGTCGTCAACGGCGGGAAAATCGCGCAGGTCGGCCGCGCCGCCGAGGTGAAAGTGCCGGCTGGTGCGGCGCGCGTCAACCTGGCCGGCAAGACGGTGATGCCGACGATCGTCGACACGCACGCCCACACCAGCCAGACGCGCGAGGCGCTCACGCAGGACCTGACGCGGCGTGCCTACTTCGGCGTCGGCGCGGTGATGAGCCTGGGACAGGACACCGAGGCCGCCCCCTTCGAGATCAAGGCGAATCCGATCCCCGGGGCCGCGCGCTTCTTCAGCGCGGGACGCGGCATTACCGCACCCGAGCCCGGCCGCTCGATGGCGCCGTACTGGATCACCAGCCCGGCTGAAGGGCGGAAGGCGGTCCAGGAACAGGCGGCGCGAAAGGTCGACATCATCAAGATCTGGGTGGACGATCGGAACGGCAAGTACAAGAAGCTGACGCCCGACCTGTATGGCGCCGTGATCGACGAAGCACACAGGAACAAGCTCCGCGTCACCGCCCACCTCTTCACGCTCGAGGATGCGAAGGGACTGCTGAAGGCGGGCATCGACGCCTTCGCGCACGGTGTGCGCGACCGCGATGTCGACGACGAGTTCCTCGCGATGGTCAAGGCGCGCCCGCAGTTCGTGCTGGTGCCGAATCTTCCGAACCGCGGTGTGAAGACGGACCTGAGCTGGCTGAAGGGCAGCCTGCAGCCGGCGGAACTGCAGAAGCTGGAGGCGGGCAATACCGATTCGCCGCAGGCGCAGGCGGCGTTTGCCATCCAGGCGCGCAACGTGGCGAAGATGAGCGCCGCCGGTGTGAAGGTGGCGCTCGGCTCGGACGGCAACTCGCCGTACGCACCGCACCTCGAGATGGCCGACATGGTGGCGGCGGGTATGACGCCGGCGCAGGTCGTCACCGCGGCGACGCGCAACGGCGCCGAGTTCCTGCGCATGACCGACAGCGGCACGATCGAAGCCGGGAAGAGCGCCGATCTGCTCGTGCTCGACGCGAACCCGCTCGACGACATCACCAACACCCGCAGGATCTCGGCGGTGTACCTGCGCGGTGTGGCCGTGAACCGCGGAAAGTAGCGGCGCCCGGCGGCGCGTCGCGCAGGCGGCGCGCCGCGTGTATCAGACGCGAAGCATGTCGAGCAGGCGGCGCGGGAGGGACCTCGGACGCTTGCGGTGTTCGATGTCGGCCGAATAGATGCAGATGCCGGCCGGCACCGGCTCGATCCGCAGCTCGAACCACTGCTGGCTGCCGTCGGGGAACGTGAAGAGGTTCTCGACCACGTGGCTCGTGCGCCGCTCCATGCACTCCTGCGTGATGTCGAAGAGGGGAGTGCCCTCGATGCCGGGGTACATCTCGATCAGCGGCCTGCCGATCAGCTCCGAGGCATTGCGCCGGCCGTGCCGCGCCGCGGCCGGATTCACGTAGACGTAGCGCCAGTCGGGCCCGATGATCTGGAATCCTTCCGTCAGGCTGTCGAGCGCCGTCCGGACCGGATCCGGATAGATGGTCGGCGGGGCAAAATCGACGGGCTCTGCCATCGCACGTGAACCCCTCGACCACTATAGAGGAATTCGTCAGGCGATTTGCAGCTCGAGCTCCCGATTTGCGCGTCGACCGACGAGACGCAGCGCAGGGATATCCGGCGGGATGGCGGCCTGCCTCCAGATGCCGGTGAGCGGCAGCACGGTGGCGGCCGCCCTCGCGGCTGCCGTCAGCACGTCGAACTCATCGAGGGTCGGCGCGTCGTCGGGGTTGAAGGTCACCTGCAGAACGGCGCGAGATCCGTCGGCCGTCGGCACGGTGAAATAGATCGATTCACAGCCGTCGTTCTCGACGATCGGCACCTCGCGCAGGCGCACCTCGCGCGCGGTGACGAGGTCGAGGACGCCGCTCTCGAACATGCCGCGCAGCTCCGCCTGCGGCGCGCCGCTGGCGGCGCGGGCCTTGATCTCGGCCACGAGACTGTCCAGCTGCTCGCGTGCGTCGCCCGGCTCCTCTTCCGGCGGCAGGAGCTCTTCGACCGGACGTTCGAACATCGCCGCCGTCTGATACTTCACGCCCAGCGAGTCGACCTGCGACACACGGCATCTGACGACACGGGCGGGCACAGCAAGCGCCAGCCCGGGTCCGTCGAGCTCGATCTTCGCGGTATCTCCCGGCGACAGTCGCACACCGGACTCCACGAGCATGCCGCTGCTGGAGATGTTGAGCAGGCGAAGCTCCTGTCCCCACGACAGCTTCACGGCCGACAGCCAGGGCACGTCCGACACCGGGAGACGGCGCGCGCGCTTGCGCAGGCCGCGGGAACCCGCTCGAGAATCGAGCACCACGAGTCCGGGCTCGTCGACGCTCCTCCCGAGGACGGGCGGTTCCTCGCGAGACTCGACGAATCGTTCAACCGGGGGCGGTTCGACGATCGGCACGAGGGCGGCGTCCTCGCCGGAGTGTTCGGTCCGGGCCGCAGCGACCCGCGACTGTTCGAGCGCCTCCTCGATGCGCGTGATCACGGCGTTGAAGTTGTACGTCGGCCACGCCGCGCGCTGCCGCCGCCGGCGGAACCGTGCGAAGAACCCCGTCGGGCGAGCTTCCGTTGTGGATGGATTGCTGACGGCGGGAATGGTGAGAACAGGGATGCGGCGCAGCGACGGTATTGCGCGGAGATGCGCCACGAGGTGCTGTTCCTCGTTCGCCGGCAGCAGCATGGACGTGAGAATCAGGTCCGGCCGGCTCTCAGCCATCGTCGCGATGGCGGCTTCGGTCGACGCGGCGAGGACGAGGTCCGTGTCCAGGTTTTCGCGGACCAGTTGCTCGAGCAGGACCGCCCGGTCGGCATCGGGTTCGATAGCGAGGATTCGGCTCATGGGACTTTGGCGATCACGGGGCAAGTCCCGGGCCGCTGCGGTCGAGGGCTACGGTTGTGGTGCAGCGCCGGGCAGCGGCGTGCGCTTCCGGCGGGAGACGTCGCGACCTTGTCTTCGGCGGGCAGACTATGGGTGCGGAACTGCGAGCCTTCCCAACCCGCAGGGTCAGATTTTCTGAGGTCGTCTTCGCGCTGCGCGCTACGGCTCACGAGCCAGGCTACGAAGCCGCCTTTCGCCGCTTCACCTGCGCTCCTTCGGAGCTGCGGTGGACAGACCGCGGCACGGCGCCCAGGCCACGAACCACCAGCCAGGAACCAGCTAGCGCCAGCCGAGTTGAACGACCTCGAAGTCGCCGGCGGTCAGGCCGCGGAACGCCGGGTTGAGCTCGCCGTTGTTCCAGCGGCTGTCCATCGCCCCGGTGATGAACATGTCCGAGCCGTTGTCGGCGACGATCAGGCCGTAGGTCTGCATCGCACGGAAGATGCGCTGGATGTAGGCGGGATAGCCGGAGATGTTCTTCGACGCCTTCAGGCGCAGGCGCGCGCCCATCGGCAGGGCCCCCGGCGTGGAGCCGGCGCGATGCGAGGCGGGCCAGACGTAGCCGTTCGTGGCGCGCACCGTCACACGGAACGCGTGGCGAATCTCGCGGCCGCTCATGGCTTCTTCGTAGCGCACGAGCCCGGGCAGGATCGCCAGGCCCGCGGCGTCGGCCGACGTCCAGCCCTCCGGACGGCGCGCGTTGCTGTTCAAGTCGAAGACGGCGCCCGAGCCCGCTTCCCATCGTCCGTTCGTCCAGCGTGCGGCGAACAGCTCGAACAGCACCCAGCGATCGCGGTCGACGATGATCAGGTGACGATCGCCGCTGGTGCCGCCGCCCGGCACTCCGCCTTCGATGTAGTTCGGCTCGGTGCGTGCCTGATCGGGAATCGGATAGCCGATCTCGCCGTGATATCCCGCGTCGCTCTCGCTGCCGTAGCTCACGAACGTGACCGGCACGCGCGGCGTTGCGCCGCTCACGCCCACGTACGGGATACCGTACGGCGGAGGACCGAAGTCGGGATGAAGCGTTCTCGCGCGTCCGATGAAGTCGATGAACGCGTTCGACTGGCTGTCGACTGGCGCGCGGCTGACGTCCTGGTTCCACCAGTTGTCGGCGGGGAAGAGCGCGCGTCCGTTGAAGTCGTCGTTGAGCACCACGCCCGCCGACGGCGTCGATGGCGCGCCCGGCGTGCTGGGCCCTGCCGGAGTCGATGGATCGGATGGAGCATCCTTCGCGCCGCCGCAGGCGGCGGCAGCGACGGCCAGCAGTGCGGCGATGAGCAGTCTGCCGGGGGGCGCCGGCGGCGTCCGCCGGACAGGCGTCGGGAGGTGTGACGTCACGGCAATCCAGGTCCTTCGCCCAGGTATCGGCCGTGAAATCACGGGAGGTTACTCGGCTACGCCAGGATGTCGATCAGTGTGCCAATCGTCTCGTCGGCCACACGCACGGAGGCGGTGTTGATGCGCACTTCGTGACGAGCCTTCATGAGATCGACGAGATTGCCCGTGATGTCACCGCCGGCGCCGTCGCGGGCGATGCGCTCGGCTGCCCGATTGAGACGGTCGACGCCAGTGTAAATGCCCTGCAGGCCGGAGTCGATGGCCTTCAGCACGGATACACCTCCGTTTCCTTCAATCGGCACCGGCGCGAGGCGCTTGAGCGCGTTCGCGTGGACAGGAGACGCCCGGCTTCGGCAGCTCGGCCGTCGGCGACACCTGGCCCCACATCTGGCGAAAAACAGCGCGCGGCGAGCCGCCGTGACAACCTGCTCGAACGTGGCGCCGTTCATGGTATGACTGGAAGGCGGTGCCTGCCTGCACGTTGTGGATGAGTACGTATGATTCGGATGCTCACCTCCGGAATCCTCGCGATGTGCCTGGCGGCGGCCGCCGCCGCGCAGCAGCAGCCGACCTTTCGCAGCACCGCGGATAACGTCCGCGTCTTTACCACCGTCACCGATCGCGACGGGCGGCTGGTGACGACCCTCGAGCAGAAGGACTTCGAGATTCGTGACGAGGGCAAGCCGCAGCCCATCACGCTGTTCGACAACTCGCCGCAGCCGATACGCCTGATCGTCCTGCTCGACGTCTCCGGCAGCATGGCGGGCAACCTGCAGCTGCTGCGCGACAGCTCCGAGGAGCTGTTCCGGCGCCTGCGTCCGGACGATGCGATCCGGCTCGGGACGTTCGGGCACGAGGTGACCTTCAGCCCGGCGTTCACGCGGGATCCGAACGAGCTTCGCGACGGGCTGCCGCGGGCGATTGCGCCCGATGCGCCCACACCGCTCTGGCGCGCGGCCGGCGAGGCGCTCGACATCTTCAAGGACCTCGGCGACGACGAGGGCCGTCCGGTGATTCTGGTGTTGAGCGACGGCAAGGACAGCGGTCCGATCGGCTTCCGGCCGAAGTTCGTCAGCCAGGTCGAGGTGATCGATCGTGCGCGCGACATGGGCGTGATGGTCTACGGCATCGGCATGCGCAGCCGGGGCCAGCGGCCGATGCCCGGGTTCGGCGCCGGCGGACTGCAGGCGGCGCTGATGGCGGACTGGCCCGATCCCGGGCTCGCGCGAGTCGCCGAGGAGACCGGCGGCGGCTACACGGAGATTCGCGCCGGACAGGATCTCGGCGCCGCGTTCGCGCAGGTCGCCGACGAGCTGCACAGCCAGTATCTGCTCGGATTCACGCCGCCGAAGCGCGACGGCAAGGTCCACGAGATCGAGGTGCGCACCACGGTGAAAGGCCTCAAGCCGCGCGCGCGCAAGAGCTATCTCGCGCCGAAGGCGTGAAGGGCGAGCCTGGGGGGCCGGCCCGGGGGGTCCGGCTGAAGCCGGACACTACACTGCCGGTCCGGCTGAAGCCGGACACTACAGTCATAGGATTCCTTGATGCGCGAGGCGAAATCGCTTTCGGCTTGAAACCAATTACCGCCAGCGTTTATCCTGCGCGCGGTTCCAGCCACACAGATCAAAACCGGTTTCGCGGGGGCACCTTTCGTTCTGGAGGATTGTCCGATGCAGGATTTCGTCCGACGGGTTCGGCGTACCGGTCTTCCCACATCCATCTGTGAACTGTCCGGGCGTTCGTCGCGGTTCGCTCTGGCTGCAGCCGCCGCGCTGATCGTCCTGTTCCCCGCAGTCGCTCACGGTCAGGCAACGCTGGCCGGGGCGCTGCGCGACACCTCGGGTGCGGTGCTGCCAGGCGTCACGGTCGAAGCCTCGAGCGACGTGCTCATCGAGGGTTCACGAACGACCGTCACGGATGCGACCGGACAGTATCGAATCCCGTCGCTCCCGCCCGGTATCTACAAAGTCACCTTCACGCTTCCCGGTTTTGCCGTCGTCGTCCGCGAGGGCGTCGAGATGAGCGGCACCGGCACCATCACCATCAACGCCGAGATGCGCGTGAGCGCGATCGAGGAGACGATCACCGTCACCGGCGAGACGCCGGTCGTCGACATCCGCAGCACGCGCCGCGAGGCCGTGCTCAACTCGGAGGTCGTCGCGTCGCTGCCGGCCTCGCGCGGCGTGGGCAACCTGCTCATGGCGGTTCCCGGCATCAGCCTGCAGATCGTCAACTCCGGCGCGGATCCGCGCATGACGATGTTCACGGCGCGCGGCGGCAACGGCAACGAGGGCACGGTGCAGATCGACGGCATGAACGTCGGCGCCGTGTTCAACGGCGGCGGCACCTCCGAGTTCGGCTACGACACGGCCGCCGCGTCCGAGGTGGTCGTCACCATCGGCGGCGCCACGGGTGAAGCCGACCGCGGCGCGCCGAGCATCAACCTGATTCCGCGGTCCGGCGGCAACACCTTCAGCGGCACGGTCTTCGCGAACTATGCGGGCTCGTGGTCGCAGGGCAGCCACAACAACGTCTCGTTCGAGGACCCCGAGCTGTACAAGCAGTGGGACGCGAGCTATGCCATGGGCGGCCCCATCAAGCGCGACAAGCTGTGGTTCTACGGCACGCTGAAGACGCGCGGCCAGATGACGGCGGTGCCCAATCTGCGCGCCAACGCCAACATGGACACCGACGCGTGGGAATACGTCCCCAACGACAACATCAGGGGCCGCGCCTCGAACTCGAAGAAGATCTGGCAGCTTCGCCTGACCACGCAGGCCACGCAGCGTCAGAAGTTCAGCTTCTTCATCGACTGGCAGGGCGCCTGCGAGGGCAGCAGCCTCAAAACCGGCGGCGGCTGTCTCGAGCCTGGCGACGACTGGATCGCCCTCGGCAACACCTTCACCTCCCCGGAGGCGGCGGGCAACTGGGACGATCGCGAGCGCATCCTGCAGGGCAGCTACAACGCGCCGCTCACCAACCGGCTGCTGCTGGAGGCCGGGATCTCGCAGCTCACGAGCAAGTGGGGCGGTCAGGTGCCGTACGGCGCCTACACCAACAAGATTCCCGTGACCGAGCAGGTCGCGAACGCAACCACGCGCACGCCGATCGCCAACTTCACCTATCGCGGCCTGGGTTCGTCGCCGACGCTCGAGCAGTTCCACAACTCGTATCGCGCGTCCGCGTCGTACGTCACCGGCGCGCACAACCTGAAGTTCGGATATCAGGGCGCCTACCTCGTCCACTACCAGTGGTCGAACGCCTACGGGCCGCAGATGCAGTACCGGTTCAACAACGGAATCCCGAACCAGGTCACCATCCGCGAGACGCAGGCGCAGAGCAACCGCGTCATGTTCAACGCGTTCTACGCGCAGGATCAGTGGACGATCAAGCGCCTGACGCTGCAGGGCGCGCTGCGATTCGATCGGGCGTGGAGCTGGCATCCGGCGGGGCAGAGCAGCATCGGCCTCGGCCCCAGCTTCGTCTCGAAGCTCCCGGGCTCCGCGCCATCGGGTCCGGTGTGGCTCTCACAGCCGTTCATCATCGACGAGCGGCGCGACAGCGTGACCGGCTACAAGGACTTCTCGCCGCGCGTCGGCGCCGCCTTCGATGTGTTCGGAAACGGCAAGACGTCGCTGCGGGTCAACTGGGGCAAGTATCTCCGCGCGGCCAACGCCGAGAACACCTACCTCCAGCTGAACCCTGCCTCCACGTTCCAGTTCAACACGACGATCAACTGGCAGGACCTGAACGGCAACAAGGTGGTCGACTGCGACCTGCGGAACCCGAACACGCCGTCGACCGGCGACCTCTGCGGCGGCTGGAACAATCGTGATTTCGGCTCGGCGCTCAGCGCCAACCGCGTCAACCCCGAGATCATGTCGGGCTGGGGCGTCCGTCCGGTCGACTATCAGTTCAACCTCTCGGTGCAGCAGGAGCTGCTGCCGCGCATGTCGATCGAGGTCGGCTACGCCCGGCGGTCCTGGGACAACATCTACTACACGCACAGCGAGGGGCTGACCTCGGCGTCCTACGACGTGATCGAATTCCCGATTCCGCAGCATCCGCGGCTGCCGGGCGGCGGCGGCGGCACGGCGCGGTATCAGATCATCACCCAGGCTGGACAGAACTCCTTCCCCAACAACATCTTCACGAACGCGCCTCCGGGCGTCGAAGACACCTACTGGTGGCATGGTGTGGACGTCACCCTCAACGCGCGGATGCGGAACGGGCTGACGATCCAGGGCGGCACGACGACCGGCAAGGGCCGCCAGAACGTGTGCGGCGTCTGGGCCGCGTATCCGAACCTGGTGGGCAACAACCGTCTCGATGCATGCGACGTGAACGAACGGTGGGCCACCAACTTCCGCGGTCTCGCCTCGTACACGATTCCGCGGATCGACGTGCTCGTCAGCAGCATCATCCGCTCGACGCTCGGCGCCGACGCGGGCGGCGGGTTCAACGGCTTCGCGTCGAACGGCTTCTCGCAGAGCGCGAACTACATCATCCCGGCGGCGGTGATCACGCCAATCCTGGGCCGGCCGCTGGCCAACAATGCCGCCAACGTGACGCTGAACCTCGTCAGGCCCGGCGACGTGTACAGGCCGCGGATCAACGCCGTCGACTTCCGGTTCGCCAAGATCCTGCGGTTCGCGGGCACGCGGACGACCATCGGCGTCGACCTGTTCAATGCGTTCAACGCCGACACACCTACTGCCGTCAACCAGAACTTCAACCCGGCGACGCCGGACACCTGGCTGGCGCCGACGGCCGTCCTCAGCCCGCGCTTCACGCGGTTCCAGTTCACGTTCGACTTCTGATGATCAGCGGCGATCCGCCCACGCTCCTCATGGGCGGATCGCACCGCGCTCCCGCCCTCCCGACGGCCTGACGCGTCATCAGCGAGGCGTCAGCCCCCTGACGACTCAACGCAGCTGACGGGTATCGGTCGCGGCCAGCATCGCGCCGGTGTCCGTCTTTTCGATCCGGTAGGTCACGCGCTCCCGCGACGACGGACAACAGGCAGCGTCGCCGGGCTTGAACTGCGCGAACTCGACCGTCAGCGTGTCGGCGCCGGTGATGCGGACGGCTCCGGCAACGCGGTCGCGGGAGGGCGTCATTGCCGTTCGAGATACCGTACCCGCGAATGCGCCATCCACGAAGACGAACAGGTTGAAGTTCTCGGGCTCGCATCCGGGCGAGGCCGCCGTCATTCCTCCGATCACCTCGATGCCGTTGCGCGCGATTGCCTGATCGAGATGCAGGTAGGGCACCCACCGCGCACGCTGCAGAACACCGACCGATTCGGGCGATGCCGCCCTGGGTGTGCCGCATCGCTTCTCGAGCGCCGCGTACGCGGACGGGTCGAGCGGCGAGGCGGGAACGCCGGCCTGTGCGGAGAGCGCCGCTATCGAGCCGGCGAGCAGCGCGCTGGTGATGATTCTGGTCTTCGGCATGCGGGATTCCCGGAATGAGATTTTGAATCTGGCGCGGCTGAGTCTAACGCAAGGTTCACGATCCGACACCGACGCGAACCGCTGAGTCGGCGGCAAGCGGGTCCCGATGGTATAAGAGACCGGACCATGACAGCACTGCGCATCGGCATCATCGTTCTCGGGAGCATTGTCGCCGCTGCATCCCTGCAGGCCCAGTTCGGCGTCAACGAAACCGTCTTCGTTTCGGCCGGGCGGATCGAGATGCAGCTCGGCGCGGGCAGCTACACGATCCGCCCTGCCTCTGATACCCACATCCGCGTCATCATCGGCTCAGAATCCGGCCGTGCCCGTGTCGGCATCACGACCAACGCCACCCGCGCGACGGTCTCCGTCACCGACACGCCCAGCCAGAACTTCCAGGCCACGATCGAAGTGCCGAAGATCTCGGACCTGGTCGTGCGTCTGAGCGGCGGCAACCTCGTGCTCTCCGGCATCACCGGCCACAAGGACATCGACAGCGTGGCGGGCAACGCCGAGATCTCGATCGGCGATCCGAGCGATTACGACAGCATGCAGGCCACGGTGAAGGCCGGCGAGCTGAACGTCGGCGCGTTCAGCGGCGCCAGGACCGAAGACAGCTTCGGACTGCTGCGCCGGGCGAGCTGGTCGGGCAAGGGCAAGTACACCCTGCGCGCCAATCTGGGCGCGGGCAACCTCGTCTTGAGGAAGTGAGCGGGAGCGGATGGATGGAGGGAGCGGAGGAAGCGGAAAAAATCCGCTTCCTCCCCGACCTCAGTTCCCTCTAGTCGATCTTCACCCTGCGCCGGAACTGCTGGTTCTCGTTGCAGACGAACTCGATCAGGTCGCCCTCGGGGACGATCCGCTGATCGATGCGCACCGTCCACGGCTTCGTGTACGCCTTCGGGTCCTCGATCGTGAAGTCGATCTGCAGGTGCGAGTAGTCCAGCCGCCGGAAGCGTTCGGTGATCTTCGCCTCGCGGCTGTACGGGCTCCCGTTGACGTCGAGCCATCCGTCGAAGGGACCGTCCTCGGCGCCGCGCAGGTTGTTGGTCTCGACGACGAGATCGTCGCCCTCCCAGCGGCCGACGGAATAGCCGTACCACCACGGCTGCGGCTCGCCCTGGGGCGGCAGCTTCCGCCCGTCGAGGTAGATGTGGCGTATCCCGTAGTTGGCCTCGTACTCGATGAGGATCAGCTTCGGGGTCTGGATGATCATGCGCGGCTGCGGCTGCTGATGGAATTGCAGGAATCCCATCGGCATGCAGTTCGCGTCGGGGTTGTCGCGGGCGTTGAGCGCGAAACGCTGCTTGCGGATCTCGGCCGCCCATGGCGTGTACGGCAGACCGCCAGGCATGTTGCCGCCGGCTTCGAAGAACGTCGCCACCGGCGGTCCCTTCGGGTCGTAGGGGAAGCCTTCGGTGGGCGGCTCCAGCAGGACGCCGCCGCGGCCGCCCGAGAACGCCGCGTTCGTATCGCCGCCGGCCTGACCGCCGCGGCCCTGTCGTCCACCGGGCCCCGTTCCGCGCGGCGGGCCGCTGTTGGCGCGCTGCCACACGCCGGAGAAATCAGGCTTGCCGTCCGGCGTGCGCGGCGTCGGGGCGTCCCATTTCACGTTGCCGTTGGCGTCGCGCGGCACGCTCGGGTCGGGATGCCTTGGCCACTGTGCGCTGACCGAGACGGACCACGCCGCCATCACACACACGACACCCGAAACCAGGCTCTTCAGTCTCAACATGACACCTCGTCGCGAACAGGGTCTGACTGGCCCTATCCTAATACGACGGCTCGGTCGGGCCGTTGACTGCCACATGGCGGACCGGGGGCCGGGAGGCCGGCGCTCGCCCCGGCCGTATACCATTCTCGTATTGGCGTAATACAGGGGGAATCAATCCGCGCGCGACGGGGTTGAGCGCGACGAGGAGCCGTATGAAGAGCAGAATCCTGTGGGGAGTAATCGTGGCAGCCAGCCTGTCGAGCGCGGCCGAGGCGCATTTCATCCTGGTCCAGCCTGCCGCGTCGCTGGTGCAGAACCGGCTGGGGGATCCGCAGAAGACGGCGCCCTGCGGCGGCGTGTCGGCCAACCCCGCACGCGGCACACCGGCCAACCCCGGCGTGCCGACCGGCGCGGTCACCAACGTCAAAGGCGGCACCGAGCTCCCGCTGATGGTCATCGAGTCGATCTACCACCCGGGGCACTACCGGGTCGCGCTGGCGCGGACGATGGCGGAGCTGCCCAAGGATCCCGAAGTGACGGTCGTCCAGACGGAGCGCGGGCCGCGTTCGCAGTCGGCCGTGATCCAGAATCCGCCGGTTCCGCCGGTGATTCTCGACGGCATCTTCGTTCACAACGAGAAGCCGGCAACCCCGCAGACGTTCGAGACGACGATCCCGATTCCCAACATCAACTGTCAGAACTGTGTGCTGCAGGTGATCGAGTTCATGGCCGATCATCCCGGCATCGCCGTGGACGGCGGCCACAATTACCACCACTGCGCGATCCTCAACATCACGGCGGACCCGGCCAAGCCGATCGATAAACGCTGGTAATCGAAGGTGGAGACGTGTGGCTCCATACGGGCGCCGACGGCCGTCACTGACGCGTCGTCCGCTCCCATTCGGCGAACAGCTTTCGCATCCACGGGCTGTTCTCCTGGCAGATGTACTCCTGGATCTCGCCCTTGTCATCCCAGACGATATCGAAGCCGATCGTCCACGGCTCGGTATAGGCGCCGGGATCGTCGATGGTGGCTTCGTAGCGCAGCGTGTAGAGATCCTTGCGCGTGAAGCGCTCGACGAGATGCAGCAGATCGGTGTGAGGATCGCCCACCATGTCGATCCAGCTGCCTTCGTTGAAACCGACGACGTCGACGACAAGCGTGTCGCCTTCCCACCGGCCGACAGAGTGCCCGAGCCACGTCGGGTTGAGTTTGTCGGGGTCGGGATGCGGCCGGCCATCCATGTAGATCAGCCGCCAGATGTGGGTCCCGCCCTCGTAGATCATCACGATGCGTTTCTGCTCGGGCAGCTGGATGATCTCCATCGGGAACGGCGTGGTCATCAGACGCGGTCCTGACGGCGGCATGCAGTAGCCCTGAGGGTCGTACTTCGAAAGGTCGGCACGGCGCTGCATCGCCAGCGCCCTGGCCCATGGCTGGTAAGGAATCTCCTTCGGGTGCAACAGGATCTGCCTGTAATCCCGGAACTGCCGGAGATGCCAGTAGCCTTTGTTCGGTTCGACCGGTCCAAGGTTGGGCGTGCCGTCCGCGAGGCGCGGCGCCGGCGGATACGGCTTCGGCGGCAGCTTCGGATCGGGGTTGGCCTGGCCGTGCACGGCCTGCAGCAACCCGACGACGATTGCCACTGTCGCGGTGATGCGAGCGGCGCGAGGTCCGGCCACGGCCGGAATCATCTCACCGATTCCGCGCAATTTCATCAGGGATTGTCGGGCGGCACAGTGGTGCGCACCGGAAGGCTCCGCGAATTGCGCGTCGGTGCGCTGACGCTTCGTGACGTCCCCGTCGTCGTCGCCGATCGGGACGGTTCCGAGCCACCCGAGGTAGATGGCCTGCTGCCCCTGCATCTTTTCGAGCGCGTGACGGTCGACGGCCCGGGTAAACTGCTGATCGTGGAGGGATTGTCCGAAGGTCCGTCCTGATGTTTGTCTCGGTCCGGCTAAAGCCGGACACTACAACAACACCCGTGCCCGGCTGAAGCCGGACACCACGAAACCCCGTGCCGTCACGATTCCGCTGGAACGACTACGTCCTCGACCTCGACGCCTTCCGCCTCGAACGCGCCGGTGTGCCGATCCCGCTCGAGCCGAAGGCGTTCACGCTGCTCGCGCTGATGGTTCAACGGCCGGGCCATTTGTTTACGAAACAGGAGATCTTCGACCGCGTCTGGCCCGAGACGGCGGTCACCGACCATGCCCTGACCCGCATCGTGGCGCAGATTCGCCGCGCACTGGGAGACGAGGCGCGCGAGGCACGATTTCTCGAAACGGTTCCGACACGCGGTTATCGCTGGATCCACCCGGTCGAGTCTGACGACGCTAAAACGCCCCGGAGGGCATCGGACGACGGGCAGGCGGCGCAAGCCTCGGTGTCTGCACCCCACATCCAGTGCGACTGCTTGCGCCCGCTCCTGAGCTCGGACACACGCGCTCGTACGTGCCCTCCTGGGCGCGGACGAAACGCTGGAGGTCGAAGGGATCGGACACTACGCCTTACTCGATTGCTTTGACGATGTCCTCGACGACCTTCTTGGCGTCGCCGAACACCATCATCGTCTTGTCCATGTAGAAGAGCGGGTTGTCGATGCCGGCGTAGCCCGATGCCATCGAGCGCTTGTTGACCACGACCGTGCGCGCCTTGTGGGCCTCGAGGATCGGCATGCCGTAGATCGGGCTGCCCTTCTGTTCGGCCAGCGGATTGACGACGTCGTTGGCGCCGAGGACGAAGGCGATGTCGGCGGTGCCGAAGTCGCCGTTGATGTCCTCCATTTCCGCAACCTGGTCGTAGGGGACCTCGGCCTCGGCGAGCAGGACGTTCATATGGCCCGGCATGCGGCCGGCGACCGGATGGATCGCGTAACGGACCTCGATCCCCTTGGCGATCAGCTTCTCGGCCATCTCCTTCACCGCATGCTGCGCGCGCGCGACGGCCAGGCCGTATCCCGGAATGATGATGACCTTCTCGGCATTGCCGAGCAGGAAGGCGACGTCCTCGGCCGAGCCCGACTTCACGGGTTTCTGCGTCGCCGCGGCCGCCGTCCCCTCGGCGGCGCCGAATCCGCCGAGGATGACGCTGATGAACGAACGGTTCATCGCCTTGCACATGATGTAGGAGAGGATCGCGCCCGACGACCCCACCAGCGATCCGGCGACGATGAGCAGCGGGTTGTTCAGCGAAAAGCCGATGCCCGAGGCCGCCCAGCCCGAGTAGCTGTTCAGCATCGAGATCACCACCGGCATGTCGGCGCCGCCGATGGGGATGATGATCAGCACGCCGAGCACGAAGGCGATTGCCGTCATGGCGATGAACGGCGGCCAGTGCGCGCCCGGTGCGGCGACGACGAACATCAGGCCCAGCCCCACCATCACGATCGCGATGATCAGGTTCAGCAGATGCTGCCCCTTGAAGACGACCGGCGCGCTCGAGAACAGCCGCAGCATCTTGCCGAGCCCGGCGAGCTTCCCGAAGGCGATGACCGAGCCCGAGAACGTCATCGCGCCGACGAACGTGCCGATGAACAGCTCCACGCGGTTGCCCACGGGAACGGGATCGCCGATGCCGAAGGCGCCGGGATTGTTGACGACGGCAATGGCGATCAGCACGGCGGCAAGACCGACCAGGGAGTGCATGGCGGCGACGAGCTCGGGCATCTGCGTCATCTCGACGCGCTTGGCGACGAGCCATCCGAGCAGGCCTCCGATGGCCAGCGCTCCGAGCGTCAGGTCGACGCGGCGCGTGATCAGCAGCGTTGTCGCCACCGCGATCGTCATCCCGGCGATGCCGAAGCGGTTGCCGCGCCGCGCCGACAGCGGGCTGGACAGACCCTTGAGGGCGAGGATGAACAGCACGCTCGCCACGAGGTAGATGAGCGCGATGACGTTGGGCGACAGGGTTCCGTTCACTTCTTGCCGCCCCTGGGTTCCTTCTTCTTGAACATCTCCAGCATGCGCTCGGTGACGAGGAACCCGCCGAAGGTGTTGATCGCGACCAGGGCGACGGCGGCGGCCCCGAGCAGGCTGCCGCTGTCGATGACGCCCGAGCCGGCCGCCAGGATGGCCCCGACGATGATCACCGAGCTGATGGCGTTGGTGACGCTCATCAGCGGCGTGTGCAGGGCGGGCGTCACATTCCAGACGACGTGATAGCCGACGAAGATGGCGAGCACGAACACCATCAGGTTGGTGATGAGCGGGTCGACTGTGATTCCGTGCACGTCTCGAGTGCCCCCTACGCCGTGACCACCGCGCCTTCGTCGCAGACGAGCGTGGCCGCCACGATCTCGTCCGATCGGTCGATCGTCAACGCCCCGGTCCTGGGATCGGTGATCAGGCCGATGAAATTGAACAGGTTGCGCGCGTACAGCGCGCTCGCGTCCGCGGGCAGCGTCGCCGGCAGGTTGGACGGCGCCACGATCTTCACGTTGTGGCGGATCACGACCTCGTCCTTGACGCTCAGCGGACAGTTGCCGCCCTGGCGCACCGCCAGATCGACGATGACCGAGCCGGGCTTCATCCCCTTGACGGTGTCCTCGGGGAGGAGCACCGGCGCCGGCCGGCCCGGAATCAGCGCCGTCGTGATGACGATGTCGGCGGCCCTGGCGCGTTCGGCAATCAGCGCCGCCTGCCGCCGCTTGTAGTCGTCGCTCATCTCCCGCGCGTAGCCGCCGGCGCTCAACTGGGCCTGGCGCTCCTCCTCCGAGAGCGCGACCTCCACGAACTTCGCGCCGAGCGACTCGACCTGTTCCTTGACGTCCGGCCGGACGTCGAACGCCTCGATCACCGCGCCGAGCCGCTTGGCGGTGGCGATGGCCTGCAGGCCGGCAACGCCGGCGCCGAGCACCAGGACCCGCGCGGCCTTCACGGTGCCGGCCGCCGTCATCAGCATCGGGATGAACCGGCCGTATTCGTAGGCGGCGACGATGACGGCCTTGTAGCCGGCGATGTTGGCCTGCGACGACAGCACGTCCATGGCCTGGGCGCGGGTGATGCGCGGCAGCCGCTCCAGCGCGAACGCCGTGACCCCGGTCGCCGCCAGGGCCGACAGGTCCTCGTGCGGCGAGAGCAGTCCGACGAGGATGCTGCCGCGGCGGAGCATGGACAACTCCGACGGCTCCGGCCGGGCCACCTTGAGCACGATGTCGGACTGGCTGTAGACATCGGCGGCGCACCTGAGCGCGGCGCCGGCGGCGGCGAACTCGGAATCAGGGATGCTGGCGCCCATGCCGGCGCCGCTTTGAACGAGGACGGAGTGGCGGCCACCGGCGGTGAGCTTCTTCACCGTCTCGGGCGTGGCCGCCACACGTGTTTCGCCCGGACTGATCTCTGCCGGGATGCCTATTCGCATCAGAGTTGAACCCTTCGGGTCGCGCCTGGATTCAACCCCACATGGCGCCCTGCCTGATTTTATATGATGCCAAGCCGATGGATCTCGGACTCAGAGACAAGGTCGCCATTGTCACCGGATCGAGCCGCGGGCTGGGCCTCGCCAGCGCGCGGGCGCTGGCCGCGGAAGGCTGCCTCGTGACGCTCTGCGGCCGGACCGGGGCGACCCTCGACGCGGCCGGGCGCGACGTTGCCGACGCGGCCGGCGGGCAGGACCGGGTGCTGACCGTCCAGGCCGACCTGGCACAGGCCGAGGGCGTGCAGCGGGTGATCGATCGCACGATCGAACGCTGGGGCGGCATCGACGTCCTGGTCAACAACATCGGCCTCGGCCGCGGGGGCGGCCTGCTCGAGACTTCGGACGCGGAGTGGCAGGAGGCGTTCGACCAGACGCTGATGCCCGCCATCCGCGCGTCCCGGCTGGCCGTGCCGCACATGACGCGGCGCGGCGGCGGGTCGATCATCATCATCGCCTCGATCTACGGCCGCGAGGCGGGCGGCCGCATGACCTACAACGCGGTCAAGGCCGCGGAGATCAGTCTGGCCAAATCGATGGCGCAGCAGCTGGCGCCGGCCAATATCCGGGTCAACAGCGTGTCGCCGGGCTCGATCCTGTTCGAGGGCGGATCGTGGTGGAAGCGCCAGCAGGAAAATCCGGCCGCAATTGCCGAGTTCGTCAAGCACGAGCTGCCGTTCGGGCGCTTCGGCCGGCCCGAGGAAGTCGGCGACGTCGTAGCTTTCCTCGCCTCGCCCCGGGCCAGCTGGATCAGCGGCACGTCGGTCGTCGTGGACGGCTGTCAGAGCCGGGCGTTCTGAGCCGCCGGGAGCCTGGTTCGGAAGTACGACTCGAGCCGGTTCAGCCCTTCGACGAGATCCTCGGCGGACGCGAACCCGAACGACAGCCGCAGGCAGCCTTCGCCGCTTCGGCCGAACGCGGCGCCCGGAATCGTCACGACATGCGCCTCGTCCAGCAGCCGGTTGGCGAGCGCGTTCGAATCCGTGCAGCCCTCGACCCGAGCGAAGGCAAAGAACCCGCCCCCGGTCGGCGTCCACCGCAGCCCGGGCATTGCCGCAATCCGCTCCGCGACGAGCCGGCGCCGCCGCACGAATTCCGCGTGGAAGCCGCCCGCGTACGACCAGTCGTCGCGAAGGGCGGCCTCGGCCATCATCTGCGAGATCGTCGGGGCGCAGATGATCATCGCGTCCTGGACCTTCGTCGCCTGCTCGCACACGGCGCGATCGGCGAGCACGAAGCCCACGCGCCAGCCCATCATCGCGAACGACTTCGAGAACGTGCCGATCACCGTTACGTTGCGACGCCATCCCTCGACGGACGCTGCGCTCCAGTGAGGGCCGTCGTACACGAACTGCATGTAGGTCTCATCGCTGATGACGAGGATCTCGCGGTCGGCGAGCTCCTTGACGATGCGCGTGCCGTGCTCGGCGGTGACGGGTGCACCGGTCGGATTGCTGGGATTGCAGAGCACGACGGCGCGCGTGCGCGGCGTGAGCGCGCGGGCGATGTCGTCCCAGGTGAGACAGTAGGTCTCCTGATCGGCCAGCGGCGCTTCGACGGCGATCGCACCGGCGGCCTGCACCTGCATCTGATGGTTGGTGAAGTACGGCGCCGGCAGGACGACTTCGTCGCCGGGGTTGACGAGCGTGGCGACCGCCGTTGCGAAGGCGTGGTTCCCGCCGGCGGTGATCACGATGTCTTCGAAGCCGCAGTCGATGCCGAACTCGGTCAGGCGCTCGGCGAGGAGCCGCCGCAGCTGCGGCCGCCCGGGATCCGTGGTGTAGAAGTGGATGTCGCGAGACTGCAGAGCCTCGCTGGCGGCGCGAAGGGCTGAGGCCGGGGGCGGGAAGAACGGCAGCGCCTGGCCGAGCGAGATGACGTGATGGCCCTGGGCGCGCAGCGCCGCCGCACGCACGTTCAGCGGATCGAACGGCGGCAACTCGATGTCGAGCACGCGCGGCGGGATTCGCACGTGTTGAACGATATCATCCGCCGCGCGCCGATCGCGTCAGCCGTTCCCGGCGGCCGGCACGTGCGTCAGCGCCGCGCTACCTTCGGGCGCAGAGCGTCGGCGAGCGCGCGCGCGAACTCGCGGGCCACCCACTCCTTGCCCGTGTCGGTGAGATGGCCCTCGTCGTAGGTGTACACGCCCGCCATCTGGTAGTAGAACTGCCCGTCGCGGCGGAATCCCGTGCGCGTCCCATCCGGCAGCGTCGACTCGGCCCAGGCCAGATCGATGATGGGTTCGCCCTTGAAGGCGTCGAGCAGCAGCGCGTTGTAGCGGTTGCGGAAGATGTTGTGCTCGTCGTTGTCCGTGCCGAAGCCGAAGAACTTGCGGATCGCGTTGCGCTTGCCGCGTCCCTCGGACTGCAGCGGCATCGTGGCGTGAACGATCAGCAGGTCGGGCCGCGCCGCCCGCACTGCGCGGACTGCCGCCTTGTATCCGTCGAGCACGGCCTCGGGATCGTGCACGCCGCCCTCGCCCATGTCGGCGTAGCAGAACTTGAGGATCGCCGCGTCCCACCGGCCGGTGGCTTCGGTGGTGAGGAAGCGTGTGAACGCGTCGCACTTCGTCTGCGGCTCCTTGTTGCGGCCGACGATGGTGTGCACGATGCCGGGGGCCTCGTCCCGGGAAGGCGCCTCGACGATCCTGAGCGGAACGCCATGCGTCCTCGACAGCGACTCGAGCCCGTCGAGCAGGTTCCGGCCGACCGACTGGTGCCCGAAGTACACGCGCGACTTCGCCAGCACTTCGAGGTCGGCTTTCACATCAGAGGGTCTCAACGTGGTCTTTTCTGCCGGCGAGCCACACCCGATGGCGAGGATCGCCGCACACACCACAACCACACGCCGCACGTCCACGCGCCGTTCCTCCGGATGTCAGAATCCGAGTGTAATACGCGGCGCCGGTCTGGAGACATTTACGGCCTCGGCATTCCCCGGGGGCCGGTCTACCTCGGCCAGACCGGAGATGCCCCGGGGAGGCGCTACCGGGACGCGCGGAGCGCGGCGACCAGCGAGGCGGCGGCAGTTCCGAGCAAAACCGTGTCGACGCCGGCGACGATCATGGTGAAGCCGTCGGCCATGTACGGCCGGACGGCGTCGGCCGTCAGCCCGAAAATGCCGATCGGCAGGCCGGCCGCCCGGCAGGCGGTCTTCACGCGGTCGATCGCCGCGCGCACGTCGGGATGGTCGACGGCGCCGGGCAGTCCAAGGCTGGCCGAGAGGTCGTAGGGACCGATCAGCACGCCGTCGACCCCTTCGACCCGCACGATCGCGTCGATGTTGGCAACGGCGTCGCGGTGCTCGGCCTGGACGATGACGGCGGTGTCGTCGTTGGCCGTCTGCATGTACTCACGCACCTTGAGCCCGTAGCGGTGTGCGCGCGCGATGCCCAGGCCCCGCTGCCCGACGGGCGCGTACTTCGCCGCCTGCACGATGCGCCGGGCGTGGTCGGCGGAGTTCACCTGCGGCACGATGATCCCGGCGGCGCCGATGTCCAGCGCCTTCTTGATCGGCACATCGTCGCCCGAGACGAGCCGAATGACGCAGGGCGTCGAGCCGGCCGCCTGCAGCAGCGCCTGCATCTTCGCGGTGTCGAGCGTCGAATGTTCGGCGTCGATGAACAGCCAGTCGAACCCGGCTTCCGTCATGAGTTCGGCGACGGCGGGCGAGTCGAGCGTCAACAAGGGGGCGAACAGCGTCTGACCGGATCGAAGGCGCGAGCGGAATGAGTGAGGCATCGGGGGAACTCTATCAGTACGTCGGGAAACGCAGGGCACGCGAAGAACGGCGCGGAGGCTGCGACTGGTGACCGGCGGCCGCGGCTGCCCATGCCGCGCGAAGCGCGGGCCACGTGTGGCCGCCGCTGCGTTCTCGGCGTCAGGTCTTCGAGGCGAAGAACATGTAGTACACCGGCACGCCCGCGAGCACGATTGCGAACGTCACGCTGGTCCACACCGGGTCCGCGACCAGGGCGTTGCCGACCAGGAACGCCACGCCGGCGATGAACACGGCGGGCAGCACCGGATAGCCGGGGACTTCGTAGGGGCGCTGCAGATCGGGGCGGCGGCGCAGCCGATACAGGCCGGCGACGGCGAGCCCGTAGAACGGCCAGATCGACAGCACGAACGTATCGGCGAGCTGTTCGAAGGTTCGTGTGAGCACGAATGCCACGCCCAGCAGCGCCGCCATCGTAATCGCGACGTGCGGCGTGTGGTAGCGCGGGTGCACGCGCGCCATCACCTTGAAGAACAGTCCCTCGTCGGCCATCGCGAAGAACACGCGCGGCGCGGTGAGCATGATGCCGATCAGCGCGCCGAAGCTGGAGACGGCGACAACGGCCGACACGAACGCGACGCCGATCCGTCCGACCGCGGCCTGCATCGTGTCGGCGGCAATCAGCGGGGACTGCGCCAGCCGGTCGATCGGGTTCACGTAGAGATAGGCGAGATTGGCGGCGACATAGATGGCAATGATGGCGAGCGTGCCGCCGATGATCGCGCGGGGCAGCGTCCGCTGCGGGTCCTTCACCTCGCCGGCGGCGAAAGCCACGTCCGCAAAGCCGTCGTACGCATAGAGCACCGAGATAATCGCGAGGCCGAACAGGCCCGGCTGCACCGTCCCCGCGGAGGCGGTCAGGTTCGACAGCGAAGCGTCGGGACCGCCGAGCACGAAGGCGACGAGCGTCAGCGCCGCGAGCGCGCCGAACTTGGCGACCGTCGACGCGGTCGTGAAGGCGGCGCCGATTCGCGCGCCGCGGATGTTGACGAACGCCGCGAAGGCGATCGTTGCGGCGGCGATGATGTTGGTCCGCGTCGCGGCGGGCGCCGCGCCGAGCGTGCGCTGGAGATATTCGCTGAACACGGTTGCCACCGCGCCGGTCGCCGAGGCGCGAATCAGGACCAGCTCGGCCCAGCCGAAGAGAAAGCCGGCCGGCCGCCCCCAGGCTTCGCGCACGAACAGATACCAGCCGCCCGTGCGAGGCAGCGAGGCGGCCAGTTCCGCAACGGCCAGCGCACCGCAGAGCGAAATCAGCCCGCCGATCACCCAGACGGCGATCATGAGCGTCGCATCAGGTACGCGGGTGGCGATTACCGCCGGGGTCCGGAAAATGCCCGACCCGATGGTGATGCCGATGACGATGCCGATCGAGGACCAGAGGCCGAGTCCGCGGACGAGCTGTGCGCCGCCGCCGGTGTGAGGCGAGGTCAGTGCCATCGGTCCCGGTAGGGTACGCCAAATACAATGGGAAGAGCGTGGAGCCGGCAGCCCTGACGGGCAAGACCATCCTGCAGTATCACATCGGCCTCCGACTCGGGTCGGGCGGCATGGGTGAGGTCTACATCGCCGACGACCGCCGCCTCGGGCGGCAGGTGGCGCTCAAATTCCTGCCCTCCGACCGCCGCCGCGACGCCGACAGCCGGGCCCGGCTGTTCCGCGAAGCGCAGGCCGCGTCGCTGCTGCAGTCGCCCCACATTGCCGTGACCTACGACCTGGTCGAGCACGGCGACGCGATGTTCATCGCGATGGAATACGTGGAGGGCGAGCTGATCTCCGATCGCATCGCCCGCGGACCGCTGCCGGTGAGCGAGTCGCTCGACATTGCCGCCCAGGTCGCCGACGCGCTCGACGAAGCGCACGGCCGGGGCGTCACGCACCGCGACATCAAGAGCGCCAACCTGATCCAGACGCGGCGCGGGCTGGTGAAGGTCCTCGACTTCGGTCTGGCCAAGATGGAAATTCCGACCTCGGTCGAGGCGACGCTGCAGACCAAGCCCGACATTTTCGTCACGGCGCCGGGCATGGTGCTGGGCACCATCGCCTACATGGCGCCGGAGCAGCTGCGCGGCGACGCGGTCGATCACCGCGTCGATCTCTGGGCGCTCGGTGTGGTCCTCTACGAGATGCTGACGGGATCGCTGCCGTTCCGCGGCAACACGCTTGCCGCGGTGTTCGATCAGATCCTGCACCGGGATCCGCCTCCGCCTTCCACGCTGAATCCCGCCGTGCCGCTCGACGTCGACCACATCGTCCGGCGTGCGCTGCAGAAGACGCCGGTGTCGCGCTACAACGCCGCGCGCGACATGTACAACACGCTGCGCCAGGCGCTGCGGCGGCTCGAGGCCGGCAAGACGAGCAGCGGCTCGACGCCGGCGCCTGTCGAGAGCGCCGAGCGCACGATCGCGGTGCTCACGTTCACGAACGTCACCGGCGATCCCGCCGACGACTGGATCGGGACCGGCATCGCGGAAACGGTGACGGCCGATCTCAAGAACGTGCACGACGTCACCGTGATCCCCCGCGCCCAGGTGTTCGAGCAGGTCAAGAACGTCCAGGCCGACGCGGCCCGCAGCAATGACGGTCTGGCCGTCGACGTCGGCCGCCGGCTCGGAGCGTGGTGGGTGGTTTCGGGGGCCTATCAGCGGATCGGCGATCGCATCCGCATCACCGCCCAGCTGATCGAGGTGCCGAAGGGCGCGCTGCTGCGCACGCTGAAGGTCGACGGGCGCGTCGACGAGATCTTCGAGCTCCAGGATCGCATCGTCTTCGATCTGAGCCGCAGCCTGAACGTCAAGCTGGGGAAGGCCGAGGCCGAAGCCATCGAGCGCGACGAGACATCGTCGGTCGAAGCGTTCGAGGCGTACTCGCGCGGCGTGCTCAACATGCGCAGCGCGGGGCGCGATGCGATCGATCGGGCGATCGCGCTGTTCGAGCGGGCCGTCCAGCTCGATCCGAAGTACGCATCGGCCTGGTCGGCGCTCGGCGGCGCGTATTCGCTCAAGGGCGGGTTCCTGGGCATGACGACGCTGCTCGAGAAGGCGATCGAGCCGCTGCGCCGGGCGCTCGCGCTCAATCCGTCGCTGGTCAACGCCCACGTGTGGCTGGGTACCGCGCTGGCGGGATTGGGACGGCTGGACGAGGGTATGGCGCTGCTGCACAAGGCGGTCGAGATCGAACCCGACAACGCCGACGCGCACCAGACGCTGGCGCGCGCCTACTGGCTGTGGAAGGGGATGGTGCCCGAGGGGATCGCCGAGCTGCGCCGCGCGCTCGCGCTCAACCCGGAAGCGGGATACACGCACCTGCAGCTGTCGATGCTCGAGGCGCTCAGCGGCAACCTCGATGCGGCCGAAGCCGCGGCGCGGGAGGCGATCGCGCTGCAGGAGCGGGCGATGTCGGGCACCGAGGGCCTGCTGATCGTCGGCGCCTACGCCCGGCTCGGCTACGTGCACTATCTGCGCGGCCACTACGACTCGGCCTACGCGGAATTCCGCCGCGAGCTGGAATGGGTGAACATGAGCGATCACGCCCTGCGCGAGCGGACCGTGATCGAGCTGCATCAGAAGATCAGCGCCGTGCATCATGCCCGGGGCGAGCAGGCCGAGGCGATCCGCTTCGGCGATCTGGCCATCCAGGCGCACGCCCGCCGCGTGGCGGCAGGCGCCGACGACCCGGCGACGCGCTATTACATCGCCGCCGTGTACGCGCGGCGCGGCGACGTCGAGCACGCGCGGGAACATCTCGCGCTGCCCTCGAGCCGGATGCCGCAGTTCACCCGCTGGCGGCTCGAGCGAGATATCGAGTTCGATTCGATACGGGCGCAGCTGATGGTCTAGGCGTCGGCGCAAGCTCTCTCACGCTTGCCGGTGCAAGGTGACGACAGACACGCACGGTCCGGCTGAAGCCCGGACACTACGGCGGCACGGTCCGGCTGAAGCCGGACACTACGGCAGCTTTGCACCGAACCGCGATAGTGCCTTGCACGCCAGAGCGCCGGCGTCAGTTCCCGCTCGGGAGCATGTTGCGGATCGCCGCGATCCGCCAGTCGCCGCCTTCGCGCTTCAGGACGATCGTCGCCCACATCTTGCGCGTTCCTCCGGCGCCGGTAATTTCGTACGGACCGTCGGCAATCGCTACATCAGGTGTGATGAAGCGGACGGTCTGGACCGTGATGGTTCTCGTGCCCGGATTTCTTTTCGACGACTCCAGCGTGCCGGGCACGATCTGCGCGCGGCCGCGGCGCCATTCGCCTGAAGTGGTGTGCTGGTCGGCATCGGCGGTGAACAGCGCCCCGATCGCGGCAGGGTCTTTCAGCTCCCTGGCGTTCACGTAGCGCCGCACGACCTCTCGCACGGCGGCTTCATCCGTCGATGCGGGTGTCTGCGCCGCGAGTCCGGTGGAGGCGAGCAGCACGACGGCCGTTGCAGCAGCGAGGAATGGAAACGTCATGGCTTACCTCTTTTGACCGACCGCGACCAGTGACAGTCCGATCGGCGGCGGAATCAGCCTCTCGAGCGGCAGCGCCCAGGGGGCGACCAGTGTTTCGAACAGCTTGACCTGCGTCGGGCTGTGGGCCGTCGACTTCGTGATGCGGGCGTTGTACAGCCAGCCGATCAGGCCGATAGGGTTGGTGTAGCGGAGCGTGAGAAGATCCAGTCCGGCGTCGCGGAAGGCCCTGGCGAGCGTCGGCTTCGAGTAGCGGCGGTAATGGCCGAGCTCGGCGTCGAGCGGGCCGTAGGCGGTCTGCACCGCCGGGACGAAGATCAGCACGCGGCCCTCCGGGATCAGCACGTCCTTGAACGTCCGCAGCGCGCCGGCATCGTCGGCGATGTGCTCGAGGACGTTGACGCAGACCACGGTGTCGAAGCGTTGACGGGCCAGCTCGGTGCGGTCGCATTCCTCGAGATGGCAGGCGTGCAGCACGAACCGCGGGTGTCCGCGCATGGCGTCGCGCAGACGGTTCACGCAATTGGCGTTGGGCTCGACGCCGACGACCAGATCGGCGACCTCCGCCAGCGGTCGCGTCATGGTGCCGATGCCCGATCCGACTTCGAGCACCCGCTTGCCGATGTGATCGCGGAAGAGGTTGAAGATGTGCGCGCTGTACCGGCGCGCTTCCTGCATGGTCTCGAGATCGTCGGCGGCGTAGCGCTCCTGCGTCTGCGTGTGGCGGCGGTCGACGTGATTCGCGCGAGCCATGTCGTCTGACCTACCATACTCCAGGATGGACGAGCGTTGATAAGCCGACGTCGGGCGGCGGCGATCAGCCTGCTGTTCTACACAGTCATTACCGCGATCCTCGGCCGGGACGTGCTGGCCCGTCTGGGAACGTCGATCGCCAGCGACTCCGGCGATCCGCTGCTGACGGCCGCCATCCTCAAGTGGAACGCCACGCACGTGCCGCTCACCGAGGCGTGGTATCAGTTCCCGATTTTCCATCCCATGCGCGACACCCTGACCTTCTCCGAGCACCTGCTCGGGGTGAGCGTGATCGCCTCGCCGATCTACTGGGTGACCCGCGACGCCGCCGTGACCTACAACCTCGTGCTGCTGCTCACGTTTCCGCTGTGTGCGATGGCGATGTATGCGCTCGTCCAGCGCATCACCGGCAGCGCCGCCGGCGCGTTCGTGGCCGGACTGGCGTTCGCCTTCGCGCCATACCGCGTGTCGCAGCTCCCGCACATCCAGATGCTGGCGGCGTTCTGGGCGCCGCTGGCGCTGCTCGGCCTGCACGCCTATCTCGAGAGCGGGAAGCGGCGCTGGCTGGCGCTCTACGGGGCGGCGTGGATGCTGCAGGGCGCCGCCAACGGCTACGCGCTGGTGATGCTCTCCGTCCTGGTCGGACTGTGGACGCTGTGGTTCGTCATCATCTCCCGGCGGTGGGGGGCGCTGGCGATGGTGGCGCTGGCCACCGCGATCGCCGTCCTGCCGCTCGCGCCGGTGCTGGGCAAGTACGTGACGGTGCATCGCGCGTTCGGATTCGCGCGCGACTACTGGGAGATGCGCACGTTCAGCGCCGACATTGCCGGTCTGCTGTGCGCGCCGGAGCTGCTGACGTTCTGGGGCTGGCTGCGCGTGAAGTGCGGCCCGGAAGGCGAACTGTTCCCCGGTGCCGCGACGATCCTGGTCCTGCTCATCGGACTGGGCGCCATGATCGTGCATTCGTGGCGATCCGACACCGTTCGCAGCAGCGCGTTCGTCGTCTGGTTCCGCCGTTTCCTGCTGTTCGTGGCCGCCGTCTACACGATGGTGATGGTTGTGCTCCTGCTGTGGGGGCCGTTTGCGTTCGATCTCGGCCCCGTTCGCGTCCGCACCTCGAACTTCGAAAAGCCGATTCAGCTCGTTACGGTGACCGTCCTCCTGGCGCTCGTCCTCTCGCCCGGCGTGCGGGCCTTGGCGCGCCGGCTGCGGACGATGTGGTTCTATCTCGTGGCGGCGGTCGTCACGTGGATGCTGGCCCTCGGCCCGATCACCACCGTCATGGGCGAGCCCGGCATCCCCGGACCCTATCATCTGCTGATGCGGCTGCCGGGCGTCGACGCGCTCCGCGTGCCGGCGCGCTTCTGGCTGATGACGACGATCTGCCTGTCTGTGCTCGTCGGCCTCGTCATCGCCGAGCTCGTGCGCGGACGAGCCCGGCGAACCGCGGCAATCGCCCTGGCGGTCGTCACGCTGGCGGTGCTCAGCGACGGGTGGATCGATCGCATTCACGCCGCCGAGCTGCCCCCGCCGATCCCCGGTGCGCAGCGCCTGGCCGGCGCGACGGTGCTGGCGCTGCCGCCGGATGGAGGGTCTCGCGACGTTGGCGCGGTGTTCAGAGCCGTCGACCGCGGTTGGAGGACGGCGAACGGCTACAGCGGCTGGTCGCCCCGCTACTACGACGTTCTGATCGGCGCCGCGCGCGCCGAGTCGGAGTCGTTGTTCACCGTCTTCCAGCGGTTCGGCGAGCTGCACGTCGTGGTCGAAGCCGACGCGCCGCGGCTGCGTGCGCTCGTCGAGCAGCAGCCCGGCGTGACACGCGTGGCGGAAGACGGATCGCACACCGTCTACCGCCTGCCTGCCCGCCAGGGCAGCAGCCTCGCGCGTGCCGACGGACACAGGCTGCGCGTGCAGCACCTGCGTTCGGAGTGCTCGACCACGCTGCTGTCGAATGCCGTCGACGGCGACGATACGACGCTGTGGCAGTGCGCGCTGTGGGACGAGCGGCAGACGCTCACCGTCGATCTCGGCGAGGTCCGCACGGTCGGTGCGGTGGTCCAGGATCTCGGCTCGTACTACTATCTCTACCCGGCAGCCATGACGGTCGAGACCTCCGAAGACGGCGGCGTGTGGAGCGCGGCGTGGAGCGGCACCGTGTTCGAGCGGGCGATGCTCGCGGCCATGATCGACCTGCGGCGTCTGCGCATCACCCTCGACTTTCCGCCGCGCCCGGCGCGGTACATCCGGATGCGCGCCGCCTCCGTCGGCAACGACACGCCGTGGGCGATCGCCGAGCTCGAAGTGTGGTCGGCCTCGTCGCGCCACGAGGGCACCTGGAGCGCGCAAACCCGTTGAAGCGGCCGGGCTTTCGCCTTATGATCGTCAGCCATGTTTCCGGCGCGCCGCACGGAACCCGCGCACGACCAGGCGCTGACCGCCGCCCTCGATCGGCTCACCGGCGGGAGCCCCGACCGCGCTGACAATCCCGACGGCTGGGTCACCGCCGTCCGCCGCATTCCGCCGCTCGAGGCGCGTTACGCGCCGTTCAACGAGGGGCTGGATCCACGACTCTGCGACGTGCTGCGGCAGCGCGGCGTCGAACGCCTCTACACCCATCAGGCACTCGCTATCGAGCACGCCCTCGCCGGCCGCCACGTCGTCGTGACCACGCCGACGGCGTCGGGGAAGACGCTGTGCTACAACGCGCCGGTGTTGAGCACGATCCTGCGCGATCTGTCGGCGCGGGCGCTCTATCTGTTTCCGACGAAAGCGCTCGCGCAGGATCAGCTCGCCGAGCTGCACGACCTCTCGGACCGGCTCTCGCACCGCGGCGATCTCGACATCGGCGTGTTCACCTACGACGGCGACACGCCGCAGGATGCCAGGCGCGCGATTCGCGGCCGCGCCCACATCGTCCTGAGCAATCCCGACATGATCCACTCCGGGATCCTGCCGCACCATCCGCGCTGGGCGAAGCTGTTCGAGAATCTCCGATACGTCGTGCTCGACGAGCTGCACGCGTATCGCGGCGTGTTCGGCAGCCATCTCGCGAACGTGCTGCGGCGCCTGCGGCGCATCTGCCGCCATTACGGATCGGCGCCGACGTTCGTGTGCTCGTCGGCGACGATCGCCAACCCGCGCGAGCTGGCCGAAGCGCTGGTCGAACAGCCGTTCGAGCTGGTGGCCGAGAGCGGCGCGCCGCGCGGCGAGAAATTCTTCCTGTTCGTGAATCCGCCGGTCGTCAACGCGCAGCTCGGCATCCGCCGCTCGTACCTGGCCGAGACGCGCCGGCTGGCCGGCGAGTTCCTCGAGCGCAGGCTGCAGACGATCGTCTTCGCGCAAAGCCGTCTCGCCACCGAGATCCTGACGACGTATCTGAAGGACGATTTCGGCGGACCGCCGGGAAGCGACGAACAGGTTCGAGGCTATCGCGGCGGCTACCTCCCGCAGCGCCGCCGCGAGATCGAGAAGGGCCTGCGCGAGGGCAGCGTGCGCGCGGTGGTGTCGACCAACGCGCTGGAGCTGGGCATCGACATCGGCGCGCTCGACGTCTGCGTCATGGCGGGATATCCCGGCACCATTGCCGCGACGTGGCAGCGCGCGGGCCGCGCCGGACGCCGCAGCGGCCGGTCAGCCGCGGTGCTCGTGGCCAGCAGCGCGCCCCTCGATCAGTTCGTCGTCCGCAACCCGTCGTACTTCTTCGACGCGTCGCCCGAACACGCGCTCATCAATCCCGACAATCTGCACATCCTGGTCGACCACGTGAAGTGCGCGGCGTTCGAGCTGCCGTTCACGACGACCGAGGACGACGGACGCCACAATCTGCAGGAAGTGCTCGCCGTGCTGGAGGAGGGCGGGTTCGTGCACCGCGTCGAAGGCGGGTCCGGCGAGGGGGTCTGGCAGTGGACGAACGAGTCGTACCCCGCCGATGCGGTGAGCCTCCGATCCATCTCGTCGGACAACTTCGTCGTCATCGACACGACCCACGGCGCCGACGTCATCGGCGAGACGAGCTTCACCAGCGGACCGTCGACGCTGCACGAGAAGGCCGTCTACATCGTCGAGGCGGCGCTGTATCAGGTCGAGAAGCTCGATTTCGAGGGACGCAAGGCCTACGTGCGGCAGATCGACTGCGACTACTACACCGACGCGATCACCTACACCAGGGTCACCGTGCTCGACACGTTTGCCGGCGGCTGGCAGGGGCCGGACCCGATGTACGCCGGCCACGGTGAAGTGCACGTGTCGTCGCGCGTCGTCGGGTTCAAGAAGATCAAGTTCTACACCAACGAGAACGTGGGCTCGGGCGAGCTCGATCTGCCCGAGCAGGAGATGCACACCACCGCGTACTGGCTGACCATTCCTCGCGCGGTGATGGCGGCGCTGCCGTACGCCGCCGACGATCGCCGCGACGGCGTCGTCGGGCTGTCGTTCGCGATGCGCCAGGTGGCGCAGCTCCTGCTGATGTGCGATCGCCACGACATCGGCATCTCGATCGGCAGCGGAGAGCAGGGAGAGCAGACCGACCTCGATCGCCGGGCGGCCATGAGCACGGCCGGCGCGCCGGCGACGCTGTCGGACGAGCCGCGCATCTTCATCTACGACAACTATCCGGGCGGCGTCGGCTTCAGCGAGCCGCTGTTCCACATGGACGAGGAGCTGCGGCGGCGTACGCACGATTTGATCGCCGGCTGCGAGTGCCAGAACGGCTGCCCGGCGTGCGTGGGACCGGTCGGCAACACCGGTCCGATGGCCAAGCGGGTGGCGCTGCGCATCCTCGAACTGCTGCAGACGGGCGTCGCCGCGCCCGCGCTCACCGCATGACGTCGCTGTCGGATCGTCTGCGCGGCGTCATCGGCGGACGCGTGCTCGAGCGCGGAGCCGCGCCTGTGCCGCGCCCGCCCGTGGCCCCGCCCGTCCACGACTCGATCGCCAGAGTCCTGGACGGCGAATGGCACGAGCGCAGCGGTCAGAGGTTTCTCGTCGTCGATCGCCGCTACGTGCCGGGCTATCGTCATGGCGCGATCACGCTCGCCGACAGCCTGCCGCCGTCGGACAGTGCGTGGCCGCGGCTGTCGCTGCTTACCGGCGGCGCGCGCGCGGACCGTCTGCTGTTCGTCGATCTCGAGACGACGGGCATTGCCGGCGGCGCCGGCACCTACGCGTTTCTCGTCGGGTGCGGCTGGTTCGACGGCGGTACGTTCCGGGTGCGCCAGTTCTTCCTCTCGAGCTTTACCGCCGAGCGCGCACTGCTCGAGGCCGTCGCCGAAGTTGCCGCCGACGCGGGCACGGTGGTGAGCTACAACGGCAAGTCGTTCGATCTGCCGATCATCGAGACGCGCTTCGCGCTGCATCGCCTGCCGTCGCCCTTTGCCGAAATGCCGCATGTCGACATGCTGCATCCGGCGCGGCACATGTGGCGCGGGCCGGGGAGAAGGAGGTCCGTCGGGAAGGACGCGTCCTGCGGCGGCGCAGAGGACGCGTTCGACGACGACGGACGGCAGGACATCCCGGGCGCATGCCGTCTGACGACGCTCGAGCAGCAGTTGTGCGGCTACGTGCGCGAGGGCGATGTCGCCGGATTCGAGATCCCGGCGCGCTACTTCCGCTTCGTCCACGCCGGCGATCCGCGGCCGCTGCTGGCGGTGCTCGAGCACAATCGCCTCGACCTGATTTCGCTGGCGCTCGTCACCGCACGAACGGCGCAGTTGCTCGAGGACGGTCCGGCGGCCGCACGCACCGCACGCGAGGCGCTGGGCATGGGCCGGCTCTATGCGCGCGGCGGGATGATGGCAGAAGCCAAGTCGGCGTTTGCGCGGGCGATCGAACTGGAGCAGGACGATGAGTGTCTGCGCGCCGAAGCGCTGCGCGCGTACGCGCTCGCGGCTCGTCGTTTACGTCAGTACGACGATGCGGCCGAGGCATGGCGGCGCCTGCTCGATCTGAGCGAGGTCCCCGGTTCGATCGAGCGCGAGGCGTCGCAGGCACTGGCGGTGCACCTCGAGCACCGCCAGTGCGACCTGGCGTCGGCGCGCGACTTCGCGCTGCGGTTGCTGAATGGGGATGCGAGTCCGGCGCGGCGTCAGGCGGCGGAGTACCGCTTGGCGAGGCTGGATCGCAAGCTCGGCTCGCGGACGGCGCAGCCGGCGTTGGCGTTCTAGGGTCCGGCGAGGTACACGGTCCGGCTAAAGCCTAATGCCGATCGGAAATTCGCTGACGTGAGATTTCTCTTGTACTTGTCACGAGAACTCGGTACGTACGCTGGGGATGAGTTCGCCTTCCCCGAGTGGCTTCCTCGACGCCTGGGCGCGGTTG